>ERZ809074.167-NODE-167-length-110803-cov-21.816051_pt1 | contig 110803 bp, 92 predicted proteins | sample MGYA00520795_ERZ809074 | MGnify/ENA primary metagenome ERZ809074 (study PRJEB31570, sample SAMEA3212989) | Homo sapiens | biome: human-gut; feature: human gut; material: fecal | place: Sweden | collected 2011 ...
GTCGCTAAAGCGACCCGCCGCAGGCGGAGAATCCTGCAAGCAGGATTCTTTTTCAAGTGCGCTTCCTACTTGATTACTATTCGATTTTCCCAAAGCCCGGGAAGTATTTGAATAATACCTTGGCGATGATCTTATCCTTGGAGATATAACTGAATCTCCAGAAACGGGCATCGGCGGAGTAGTTTCGGTTGTCACCCATCATGAAATACTGATCCTCCGGAACCTCATAATGAAGTTCTTTTGGAGTTTCCATCTCTTCGTGAAGATATGGCTCTTCGAACGGGGTGTCAGAACCGTTTAAGTAGACGTGACCGTCTTTGATGTCGATGGTGTCACCTGGCATACCGATGATCCGTTTGACGTAGTAAATCGTGGAGTTGCGTTTATCGGCGCGGCCGCATACAGGGCAGACACCTTCTGGAGTCTCCTGGTAGGTGGTGCCGCAGGTCTTACAGTCATAGCCAAATACGAAGATCACCACATCACCCCGCTCCGGCTCGTGGAAATGGTAAGAGAGGCGGGAACCGATGACGCGGCTTCCGGTCATGATGGTGTTTTCCATGGAGGCGCTAGGGACGCGGCTGTTGGCAATGATAAAGGTATTTAAGACAAAAGCGATGGCAGCGGCAGCAACCAGGATCTGGATCCAGCTGATGATCTCTGATTTCCAGTTGACCGGCTTTTTCTCTTTCTCTTCGGTGTTTTTTGTTTCGTTCTGTTCATTCATAGGGGGTTTATAACCTTCTTTCCATATCGTACTTGTTTCAGTTTAAAGTAGAATCTTTTATTTCGCAAGGGCTTTTCGAAAAAGGTAAGAAAAATTTCACAGGTTTACCGCAAAGTTATGGTAGAATGATTAAAAAATAGAGGCGGCTGGATTTTTTTTACATGGCAGTCGGAAAGTGACGGAAAAGTGGATGCGTGAGAAGAAGATCATCAGAAATTTATTCGTCGGTGGCGGGATTTTGTTGGTACTTGCTGGCGTACTGCAGTTTGCTGCCAGAAAAATACCGGGATTTGGACAGTGGTATGCAGTGACCATTTATCCCTGGATCGTTGGGATTTATGGAAGGATTTGTGGGCTGGTGCCATTTTCTGTAGTGGAAATGGGATTATATGGGCTTGTTTTGTTTTTTGTATACAGCCTGCTGAGACGTGAGTGGAAGTGGAGGAAGATGTTTGCCGGGGTATTTTTTACAGCGGGTCTTCTGGCCTTTCTGTATACGGCAAATTGTGGGGTCAATTACTACCGGAAACCATTTTCCTCTTATCTGGATCTGCAGATGGGGAAGGCGACCACGGAAGATTTAAAGGCGTTGTGTCAGGAACTGGTGGAGAAAATCAATGAGACAGCACCGGAAGAGCCGGTGGATATGGGGCTTTTGGCCCAGGGAAAACTGGCGCGGACGGGAAAGGCGGCCATGGAGAAGCTGGGAGAGGAGTATCCGGCACTGTCCGGCTGCTATCCGGTGCCCAAACCGGTTATGGTGTCCTGGATCCTGGCAGTGCAGCAGCTTTGCGGTGTGTATTCTCCATTTACGGTGGAGGCCAATTATAACTGGCAGATGACCGGGTACAACATTCCCCACACCATCTGCCATGAACTGTCCCATCTACGAGGGTTTATGCGGGAGGATGAGGCTAATTTTATTGGAATTCTGGCATGTACGGAGTCAGATGATGCGTATTTCCGGTACAGTGGATATCTGATGGCGTGGGTCCATGCGGGAAATGCCCTGGCAAAGGCGGATGTGGAGAGTTTTTATGAGCTTCACAGCCAGTTATGCGGCCAGGCAGTGCAGGATCTTCAGGAAAATAATGAATATTGGGATCAATATGAGGGAAAAGTAGCGGAAGTGTCCAATCAGGTCAATGATACGTATTTGAAATTGAATGATCAGAAGGATGGAGTGCAAAGCTATGGCAGAGTTGTCGACCTGATGCTGGCTATGTTCCTACAAAATCGTCAAGAAGCGCAATAATCTGACAAATCCAACTTATTGACCAGAAACGGCAGACAAGGTATACTATTATATAAGAAAATTTGTGACTATGAAGGTATGGAATAGTTACAGAAAATTTTGGAAATGAGGGGATCTTAATGGAAAAAACATTATATGACATGATGGATTGGGCGGGAATTGAAGAACTGGTGTACTCGGAGGCTTCTGATCCGCATCGTCTTCTTGGCGCTCATGAGACGGAACATGGAGTACTGGTACAGGTATTTATCCCTACAGCAGAAAAAGTCCAGGTAAACTGGGGTGGAAAGCAGTATGAGATGGAACTGGCGGACGAGGCAGGATTCTTTGCAGTGCTGATTCCGGAGAAAAAGATCAGCACATATACGTTGACCGTTACCTATGACAATGAGACGGTGCAGGAGATCCGGGACCCGTATGCCTACGGACAGCAGATTCCAGAGGAAAAGCTGAAAGAATTTGCGGCCGGCGTCTGCTATGATATTTATGAGACGCTGGGTGCTCATGCGAAGACCATTGAAGGTGTGGAAGGTGTCTTATTTGCTGTCTGGGCTCCGTGTGCCATGAGAGTCAGCGTGGTGGGTGATTTTAACCTGTGGGATGGCAGACGCCATCAGATGCAAAAGTTAGGTGATTCTGGAGTTTTTGAGCTGTTTATTCCGGGACTTGGTAAGAGAACCATCTATAAATATGAAGTAAAGACCCGCAGCGGTGATGCGATGTTAAAGGCTGATCCATATGGAACCTATACGGAGATGCGGCCCAATAACGCTTCCGTCGTGTGGGATGTGAATGGATATGACTGGTCGGACAAGATCTGGATGGAAAACCGGGAGAAAACCCAGGGCAAGGATAAGCCGATGTCCATTTACGAGGTACATTTAGGCTCCTGGATCCGGAAACCGCTGGAGGAGGATGAAGATGGTGATCCAGTGGCAGGCAGCGAATTCTACAATTACCGGGAACTGGCAGTGCGCCTGGCTGAGTATGTGCGGGAAATGGGTTACACCCATGTGGAACTGCTTCCGGTGATGGAGCATCCTCTGGATGCTTCCTGGGGCTATCAGGTGACGGGATATTATGCACCGACCAGCCGTTACGGAACACCAGAAGATTTCCAGTATTTTATGGATTACATGCATGAGCATGGCATCGGCGTGATCTTAGACTGGGTTCCGGCTCATTTTCCGAAAGATCTGGTGGGACTGGCCTGCTTTGACGGCACCCATGTGTATGAGCATGCAGATCCACGCCAGGGCGAACACCCGCACTGGGGAACCTTGATCTATAATTATGGCCGTCCACAGGTATCCAATTTCCTGATCGCCAATGCCCTTTATTGGGCGGAGAAATTCCATGCAGACGGCATCCGTATGGACGCGGTGGCCTCCATGCTGTACCTGGATTATGGCAAACAGGACGGTGAGTGGGTCCCGAATATTTATGGCGGCAATGAAAACCTGGAGGCGGTGGAGTTCTTAAAGCATCTGAATTCCATTTTCAAGAAGAAACATCCGGGCGCAGTGCTGATCGCGGAGGAATCGACAGCCTGGCCGCAGGTGACAGGAGATGTCAAAGAAGGCAGTCTGGGCTTTGATTATAAATGGAATATGGGCTGGATGAACGATTTTCTGGGGTATATGCAGTATGATCCGTATTTCCGGTGCCATCATTATGGAGAATTGACGTTCAGTATGCTGTATGCGTACAGTGAGGACTTTGTTCTGGTATTTTCCCATGACGAGGTAGTTCACGGCAAGGGCTCCATGGCAGGTAAAATGCCGGGAGAGACCCTGGAGGCGAAGTATTCCAATCTCCGCGCAGCTTACGGCTATATGATGACACATCCAGGCAAGAAGTTATTGTTTATGGGACAGGATTTCGGGCAGATGTCCGAGTGGAACGAGAATGAGAGTCTGCCGTGGGATCTGTTAAAATATGACAAGCACAGCCAGACAAAGGCTTATGTGAAGGCACTAAATGAGCTGTATTACAATACTCCGGCCCTTCATGAGAAGGATTTCCATCCAGACGGATTCCAGTGGATTAACTGCACCAGCAGCAAGGACAATATCGTGGTATTTTTAAGAAAGACCGACCGGCCGGAAGAAACGCTTTTGGTGACCTGTAACTTTGCGCCTGTGACCCATGAGAAATTCCAGGTGGGCGTGCCATTTGCGGGAAAATACAAAGAGATTTTGAACAGTGAAGATAAGAAATTCGGTGGAAGTGGAATCGGAAATTCCAGGATCAAGGCTTCGAAGAAGAAAGAGGCGGATGGAAGAGAAGATTCCATTGAGATCACGCTGGCGCCACTGGGAGTGCAGATCTTTTCCTGTACGCCGGTGAAGGAGAAGAAGGCGGACGCAAAGAAGGTGGAAACGAAGAAATCTGCGGCGAAGAAAGTGGACGCGAAGAAACCTGCGAAACCTGCGGTGAAAAAACCTGCGAAACCTGTGACAAAAAGGGCTTCAGGAGCCGCAAAAACGAAATAATCTGTATACAAATCGGAGGTAATGCAATGTTAAAAGATCTGGTTTACAAGTGCCGTTCTTATCGGAGATTCTATGAGAATATTCGTATCTCAGAGGAAGAATTAAAGGATCTGGTGGATCTGGCGCGGATGACAGCGTCCACGGCCAATTCCCAGGCGTTAAAATACCATCTGGTGACCAGACCGGAGGAGTGCGCGGCAGTGTTTGGGACACTTGGCTGGGCGGGAGCTCTGCCGGACTGGGATGGTCCGGAGGAGGGAGAACGCCCTTCTGCTTATATCATTGTGCTTTGCGATAATACTCTTGGAAAAAATAAGCAGACCGATGTGGGAATCACTTCCCAGACGATGATGCTCGGCGCTGTGGAGATGGGATATGGCGGCTGTATGCTGGGCAATGTCCGCAGGACGGAGCTGGCAAAGCACCTTTCCATTGACAGCGAGCGTTTCACGATCGAGCTGGTGCTGGCCCTTGGAAAGCCGAAGGAAACGGTGAAGATCGTGGATATCCCGGAAAACGGCAGTGTAAAATATTACCGTGACCAGGATCAGGTACATTATGTGCCAAAGAGACATCTGGAGGACGTTCTTGTATAATGCTCTATTTATGTAAACTTATCACCGACCGGAGCGGCATGGAAGGAATCCGCATTTTCGAGTGCCGGGGGCTGGACAGTCTGGTCGTGATCCCGGAGGAGATAAAAGGACAGCCGGTGATCGAACTGGCTCCTTACATTTTCTCCGCACAGGAGGATTATGAGCCGGAGGACCGAAGTGATGCCTTCTGGTGGGGAGAGGGGGAGCCGGAGGAGCTTTCTATTGTCAACGGAAATGCCCTGACGGAGCTAAAGCTTCCCAGAACCTTAAAAAAGGTCGGCGCTTACGGCTTTTATAACTGTGAAAATTTAAGATCCTTAGAGCTTTACAGTACTACTATGGACTGGGGGGCAGGCGTATTTACCGGTTGTTTTGGCGTGGAAGCTATCAGGATCTATGTGGATGAGACCCAGAAATCCTGCATGAAGGAGCTTCTTATGGAGCTTCGGCAGAGTCTGGTGGTTTCCTATGTGGGAAAAGGTCAGGCAATGTTGATATTCTCTGATTTTTTCGAGGAGGCAGTGGAAAACACTCCTGCAAGAATCCTGGTGACCAATACCCACGGCTGCGGTAAGCAGTACCGAAATGCTTTTGTACGCACCCAGTTCCAGTTTCATGAGTATGACAGCTTATTTCCTTATGTGAAGGTTCAGGAGCCGGAGAGTCTGGTGTGCAGGCTGGCACTGGGGCGTCTGATGTTTCCGTATGAGCTGGAAAGAGCCTATCAGAACCAGTATGAGGAGTATGTGAAGGCTCACAATGTGGAAGCGGCGTCTCAGGCTATGGAGCGTGGCGCACAGGAGGAAGTCCGCTGGCTGCTGGAGCACATTCCATTTTCTAAGGAGGAACTGGAGCAGGTGATCTCCCTGGCGGTAAATGGTCCTGGCGGCAGTCTGGTCAGTGAATTGATGGACCAGAAGCGGAAACAGGGCAGTGTGAAACGGAGGCGGTTCCAGTTATGATTGATCCTACAAAACACCGGCAGCTGGAGGAACTGGATACGGTCAATTTATGTACCCAGATCTTTACCAATGCCAGAAATGAACTGTATCTGAATATGCACTATCTGGATCTGGCTCTCAGCAGCTTTGGTTTTGAGGCAGATCCGACCCTTTCATCAGTGGCTACGGATGGGTTTGTGATCTATTATCGCCCGGAGTGGGTATTTGCCATGTATAAGCGTGGCAGAGTCCATATCAACCGGGCATTTCTCCATATGGTGTTCCACTGCCTGTTCTGTCATCTGGACACCAGAGGGAAAAGGGCTAAAGATTACTGGAATCTGGCCTGCGACATTGCCATGGAGTCTGTCATTGACGGACTTTATAAGAAATGTGTCCACGTACCGCCATCGCCTTACCGCCGGGAACTGTATCTGCGCCTGGGTAAACAGATGCCGGTGCTGACGGCAGAGGGGATCTACGATGCCCTGCAGAATATGAATCTGAATGAACGGCAGTATGAACGGATGGCGGAGGAATTTCTGGTGGATGACCATGAGCTGTGGTATGAGGACCAGACAAGATCCCAGGCGATCCCAAGACAGGGCAGATGGAAAGATAATCGGGAGAAGATGCAGACAGAGATGGAAGCCCGTTCTACGGAGACCAGCCAGAATGAGGAGGATTCCGGTCTGCTGGAGCAGGTGCAGGTGGAGAACCGGGAGAGGTATGATTACAAAGCATTTTTACGGAAATTTGCTGTGATGAAAGAGGAGATGCAGGTAGATCCGGATTCTTTTGACTATATTTATTATACCTATGGCATGAACCATTACGGAAATATGCCTCTGATCGAGCCATTGGAAAGCAGGGAAGTATACCGGATCGAGGATTTTGTCATTGCAATCGATACGTCCATGTCCTGCTCCGGGGAACTGGTGCGCCGTTTTTTGGAAGAGACGTATCAGGTACTCAGCGAGTCGGAAAGCTATTTTAAGAAGGTAAGGATCCATATCATCCAGTGTGATGACCAGATCCGTTCGGATGTGAAGATCACGGATCAGGGGGAAATGAAGGAATATATGGAACATTTCACCATCCAGGGCATGGGCGGGACGGACTTCCGGCCGGTGTTTGAGTATGTGAATGGGCTGCGTAATCAGGGGGAATTTGCCAAACTCCGGGGACTGCTGTATTTTTCCGACGGAAAAGGCATATATCCGGTGAAAATGCCGCCCTACGATGTGGCGTTTGTATTTATTAAGGATCAGTATCAGGACGAATCGGTTCCGGACTGGGCCATGAAACTAATTCTGGACAAAGAGGATGTGACAGATCATGAACATTAAGCGTGCGAAACAGGAAATCAAGGATACCATTGAAGCGTATCTGTTAAAGGACCGGTACGGGGCTTACGAGATCCCGGCGATCCGGCAGAGACCGGTGCTGCTGATCGGCCCGCCAGGTGTGGGCAAGACCCAGATCATGGAGCAGATCTCCCAGGAGTGCCAGATCGGGCTGGTGGCTTACACCATCACTCATCACACTAGACAAAGTGCCATCGGACTTCCCTTTATCCAGGAAAAGATCTACAACGCCCGCCGGGTGTCGGTGACGGAATATACCATGAGCGAGATCGTGGCATCCATTTATGACAAGATCGAGTCCACAGGGCTGCGGGAGGGAATCCTGTTTATCGATGAGATCAACTGCGTGTCGGAGACATTGGCGCCGACCATGCTCCAGTTTCTGCAGTGTAAGACCTTCGGAACCCATGCGATCCCGGAAGGCTGGATCATCGTGGCTGCAGGAAATCCACCGGAATACAACAAATCTGTCCGGGAATTCGATGTGGTGACCCTGGACCGTATCAAGATGATCCATGTGGAGCCGGATTATCAGGTGTGGAAGGAGTACGCGGAACAGGTACAGATCCATCCGGCCATCCGTTCTTATCTGGACATCAAACCGGGCAATTTCTGCAGGATCGAGACGACGGTGGACGGCAAAAGGTTCGCCACTCCGCGAGGCTGGGAGGATCTGTCCCGTTTCCTGGAGGTCTATGAGAAATTAGGAAAAACGGCGGACCGCGATGTGATCAGCCAGTATATCCAGTACCCGCAGATCGCCAAGGATTTTGCTAATTATCTGGAACTTTATCAGAAGTATCAGAAGGATTATCAGGTGGATGAGATCTTACACGGCGTGATCCGGGAAGCAGCATGCCGGAAACTGGAGAAAGCGCCATTTGATGAGCGGCTCAGCGTGATCAGTCTGTTGACGGCTAAGTTAAATGATGGTTTTCTGGCACTTTCTATGATGGAGGATCGTCTGGAACGGCTGCAAAAGCTCCTCGGCGGCGTGAAGCCTGGAAATTATGATGAGCAGGAGTATCCGTCTGCCTTAGAGCGGCTGGAAGGGATTCTGGCTGGTGTCCAGGCAGAGTGGAAATATAAGAAAGAGGCCGGGCTGTTAGACCGGAAAGAAGCCCATCTGACCTTTGATACGGTGGAAACCTTAGATGCTCTGGTAAAGGAACTGCGGTCGGAGCATATCACGGAGACAGATGCGGTCTGGGAGAAAGTCAGTCAGGCATTTGCGGATAAAAATGACCAGTACGAGGTGCAGTTTGATCTCTGTGGGGAACAGCTGGAGCACGCCTTTGATTTTATGGAGGCGGTCTTTGGGCAGAGTCAGGAGATGGTGGTGTTTATCACCAGCCTGAATATGGGATTTTACAGTGTCAGATTTCTGGGCGAATATGAGTGTGAACGGTATTACCGGTATAACCAGACGCTGCTGTTTGATGGACAGGAAAAGGAAATTCTGGAAAAAATCGAGAAACAGTAGCAGCTTATCAGGTCTGTTGTATAGTTTTGCTTCTTTTCACACATAATTGGAAGTGTAAGGAGGCATAGGAATATGGAAAATAAAGCAATGGACGCGACAGCGTTGACCATCAGCATCATTGGCGCCATCAACTGGGGCCTGATCGGTTTTTTTAATTTCAACCTGGTATCCTTTCTCTTTGGCAGCATGACCTGGCTATCCAGGATCATTTATGCCATTGTAGGAATCTGCGGAATCTATCTGTTGAGTTTTTACACCAGAACCGGAAAAGAATCGTAGATCCAGGGTAACTGAATAGTTGTAATCCAGGAAAATGGGATCTGTGCCAGAGACGTGCAGGTCTCATTTTAGGATTATTTAATAAACAGATAAGGGAAAGTATGTTATACTTAAAAATAAACGATGAACTTGGAATTTATAAGGAAGGTTGATAAAATCCATGAAAATCAGAACACGATTGTGTATTGCATTTCTAACGATAACCGTGCTTCCCATGATGCTGATCCTGATATCCTTCTGGGGGCTGAGTACTTATCAGAGAGATGCGTTCCGTAAGGCTTATGGACTGTCAGAGCAGGTGGATCTGTTTAACAGTAATTCTACGCAGGTGTTTAACCGTCTGACCAGAAGCAGTCAGGAGGAAATCCGCAGGCAGATCAAAGAAAATCCAGATCAGTTTGAAAATCTGGATTTCCTGGAGAATTTAAACCAGGAACTGAAAAAGAAATATGCCTATCTGATCGTCAGGAAGGATGGAGAGATCATTTATTGCGGAATTGATGATCCGGATATGATCCTGGAAAGAAGTCTTCCGCTGTATGAGGAAGTTGATAATTCCTTCGAAGGAGGCATCTATCTGGATGGCGAAAGCCAGCATCTGATCAAACAGGTGGATTTTAAGTACAGTGATGGGGGAGAGGGAAGTGTATTCCTGGTTTCCAGTATGGATGATTATATCCCGGAAGCAAAAAGAATGTTTGTGGAACTTTTGATGATGGGAGTTCTGATCCTGCTGATGACCGGGTTTGCCCTGGTCAACTGGATTTATAAGTCCATATTAAAGCCGATGGACCAGCTTCAGAAAGCCACTCATGAGATCAAAAACGGCAATCTGGATTTCACATTGGATGTGGATATGGACAATGACGATGAGATCGGCCGTTTATGTCAGGATTTTGAGGAGATGCGGATCCGTCTGAAGGAGTCGGCGGAGGAAAAAGTCCAGTATGACAAGGAGAGTAAGGAGCTGATCAGTAACATTTCCCATGACCTGAAAACTCCGATCACAGCCATCAAGGGTTATGTGGAGGGAATCCGGGACGGCGTCGCTTCATCACCGGAAAAACTGGACAAATATATCCGCACCATTTATAACAAGGCTAACGATATGGATCGTCTGATCGATGAGCTGACGTTCTATTCCAAGATCGACACCAATAAGATCCCATATACATTCTCTAAGATCAATGTAGCCAGCTATTTCCGGGACTGTGTGGAGGATGTGGGACTGGAGCTGGATGCCAGCAACATTGAACTGGGATATTTTAACTATGTTGATGAAGATGTGATGGTGATTGCCGATGCGGAGCAGATGAAGCGGGTGATCAACAACATCATCAGTAACTCAGTGAAATATCTGGACAAAAAGCGGGGTATCATCAACATCCGGATCAAGGATGTGGGAGATTTTATCCAGGTGGAGATCGAGGATAACGGAAAAGGCATCGCAGCCAAGGATCTGCCGAACATTTTCGACCGGTTTTACCGCACCGATTCTTCGAGAAATTCCTCCAAAGGAGGAAGCGGCATCGGACTTTCTATTGTCCGCAAGATCATCGAAGACCATGGCGGCAAGATCTGGGCAACCAGCAAAGAGGGAATCGGCACGGAGATCCATTTTGTATTAAGGAAATACCAGGAGGTTATACATAATAATGAAGAGAATTCTGATCATTGAGGATGAAGAGAGTATTGCAGAGCTGGAGAAGGACTATCTGGAGCTTTCCGGCTTTGAGGTGGAGATTGAAAATGATGGCGCAGAGGGCTTAAAAAAGGCTCTGGGAGAAGAGTTTGATCTGTTTATTCTGGATCTGATGCTTCCGGGCGTGGACGGCTTTGAGATCTGCCGGAAGGTGCGGGAAGTGAAGAACACGCCGATCATCATGGTGTCCGCTAAGAAGGAGGACATCGATAAGATCCGTGGCTTAGGCTTAGGCGCAGATGACTACATCACCAAGCCGTTCAGCCCAAGCGAGATGGTAGCCCGTGTCAAAGCCCATCTGGCCCGTTATGAGCGTCTGATCGGCAGCAGTATGCCGGACAACGAGATCATCGAGATCCGCGGTCTGAAGATCGACAAGACCGCCAGAAGAGTCTGGGTCAATGGGGAGGAGAAGAATTTCACCACAAAAGAGTTTGACCTTCTGACCTTCTTAGCTCAGAATCCAAATCATGTGTATACAAAAGAAGAGTTGTTTAATAAGATCTGGGATATGGAATCGATCGGAGATATCGCCACGGTGACAGTGCATATTAAGAAGATTCGGGAAAAGATCGAATTTAATACGGCGAAGCCACAGTATATTGAGACGATCTGGGGCGTGGGATATCGGTTTAAGGTTTGATAAAAGAGGCAGAAGATGAAATTAAGAGTGAAAAATGGAAAAAAGAACAAGAAAAACGCATCACGATTTGCGGCCTGCGCGGCGGCAGTGATGATGATCGGTGCAGGCACGATTGCTGGGGACTCCTGGAGGGCAGCGGGAACGGCATATGCGGCAGCTGCACAGGAGACTTCTGCAGGAGCTGCTGCAGCGGTCGTACAGGCACCGACGTTTGATCCGGCGCGGTTCGTGCTGCCAGATCTGGCGAAAGTGCTGGTGGCAGTGGAAGGAACAGGCGGTTCGACCTGTAAGGTGTATGCTTATGAGAAGATAGACGGTGTGTGGAAGCTGAGAGTGACCTCTGACGGCTATCTGGGAGCCAACGGTATGAGCAACCACCGTCATTCCGGTGACAAGACCACACCGATCGGTGTGTTCTGCATGAATACGCCCTTTGGTCTGAAAGATGCACAGGCGGGTTTCCCGTCCAATTACGTGAAAGTGGACAGCAGCTATGTCTGGAGCGATATCAGCAACACTCTGGAGAAGGATTCATCTGGCAGGCAGGCCGGTGAGCGGGTTGGCGAGGAAAAATATAAGGGTTATTATGACTATGTTATTGATGCGGGATTCAATACCCAGGGGATTTTAGGGCAGGGCTCTGCATTATTTCTGCATTGTGCGGTGTCCTGGGAGACTTCGTCCTCTGGCTGTGTTGCCATTGAAGAGGAAAAGATGGCAGAGATCCTGAAGCTTTATGGCGCTTACGGAGATGGAGCCTGTTATATGGCCCTGGCACCGGCGGGAACCTTTGACCAGATTTACGGTACTTATGGAGCCAATATGGGGCTGTCTCCAAAGGGAACCTTTGAGGGAACCGTTCGATAGGTCTGCGTCACGGTTGTGTGGAATGTAAAAAGGTAGACTAGAGATTATTGCAGGAGTTTTTTGTATGTTTCAGCTACTATTGATCATTATTTACTTATCATTTATCAGTCTTGGTCTGCCAGATGCTCTTTTAGGTGCCGCCTGGCCGTCCATTCATCAGGAATTTCAGGTTCCGGTTTCCTATGCAGGAGTCATTTCCATGATCATTTCCGTGGGAACCATCATTTCCAGTCTGCAGAGTGACCGGCTGACCAGAAAATTAGGAACCGGAAAGGTAACCGCTGTCAGCGTGGCGATGACAGCGGTGGCATTGTTTGGATTTTCCATCAGCCATTCCTTTGTGGCGCTGTGTCTGTGGGCGATCCCTTATGGTCTTGGAGCCGGAAGTGTGGATGCCTCTTTGAATAACTATGTAGCGCTTCATTATGAGAGCCGTCATATGAGCTGGCTCCACTGTATGTGGGGACTGGGGGCATCCCTTGGACCTTATATCATGGGATATGTGCTGACCAGGGGAGAAAGCTGGAATATGGGTTACCGGGTCATCGGCATATTGCAGGTGGCGTTGACCATGGTTCTGGTGTTCAGTCTGCCGTTGTGGAAGAAACGCCCGGTGGCAGTCGGTGAAGCTGGAGAAAAAGAGGCAGAGGCTATTTCTCTGTGGAATGCAGTGTGGATTCCGGGAGTTAAGGAGATTCTGTTCTGTTTCTTCTGCTATTGTGCCGTAGAACAGACCACCGGACTGTGGGCCAGCAGCTATCTGACTTTGTATAAGCATATTCCGATGGAACTGGCAGCGAAATTTGCCAGCCTGTTTTACATAGGCATTACTGCTGGACGTGGAATCAGCGGATTTATTACCATGAAGCTCAATGATGTCCAGATGATCCGTCTGGGACAGGGAATTATCGCAGCGGGAATTCTGATCATGGTTCTGCCCCTTGGAGAAATGGCTTCGTTGGCAGGCTTTATCATCATCGGGCTGGGATGTGCGCCGATCTATCCATGCGTGATCCATTCCACTCCAGAGCATTTTGGACCGGAACGTTCCCAGGCGATCATTGGGATCCAGATGGCATGCGCTTATGTGGGAAGCTGTATTATGCCGCCGATTTTCGGACTGGTTGCTGCCCATATTTCTCTGGCGCTGCTTCCGGTGTATCTGTTTGGAGTACTGGCACTGATGGTGGTGATGCATGAAAAGCTGGTGCGGAAATTAAGCCATAAGTGAGTATAAAACTGTGTAAATTTTCTCTGGTGGATTGTTTTTGAAACAGTTCTTGACAGGAAAAATTTCCTCTGATATATTATATTTGGGATAGAAGCGAGATGATTCGAGACAATCTTGAATCATCTTTTTTTGCGCAAGTAATGAGCCAAATTTGTGTATACATGAGATCCTGGCCAATACCGTGATAATGAGTGAAGCCTGCAAAGCGTGTTTCATTTCGTTTACGCGGGTAATCGATATAAATAAGAGTGAACAAGTAGAAACGGCACCCCCGACTTCAGGGGAATAGAAAGGAATTAAGAAATTAATGGAAGCAGTAAAATTTGATGAGTTACAGTTAGATGAGAGAATTGTCCGTGCAGTCACCGATATGGGATTTGAGGCGGCTTCTCCGATTCAGGCACAGGCGATTCCGGTACAGTTAGAGGGACTGGATATCATTGGACAGGCACAGACCGGTACCGGTAAGACCGCAGCTTTTGGTATTCCGCTGTTACAGAAGATCGATCCGGACAGTAAGAAGCTTCAGGCAATCGCCCTGTGTCCGACCAGAGAGCTGGCGATCCAGGTGGCTGAGGAGATCCGCAGACTGGCGAAATATATGCACGGAATCAAGGTTCTTCCAATCTACGGAGGACAGGACATCGTAAGACAGATCCGTGGCTTAAAGGATGGTACCCAGATCGTCATCGGTACACCGGGCCGTGTCATGGACCATATGCGCCGGAAAACCATCCGTTGTGATCATGTGCACACCGTGATCATGGATGAGGCGGACGAGATGCTGAATATGGGATTCTTAGAGGATATGGAGACCATCTTAAGTCAGCTTCCAGAGGAGCGCCAGACGGTTATGTTCTCTGCAACCATGCCTCCGGCTATCCAGGAAATTGCCCGCAAATTCCAGAAGGATCCGGTAAATGTAAAAGTTGTCAAAAAAGAATTGACAGTGCCGAAGGTAACTCAGTATTATTATGAAGTAAAGCCAAAGACAAAGGTAGAGGTTATGTGCCGTCTTCTGGATATGTACGCACCGAAGCTGTCTGTGGCATTCTGCAACACCAAGAAGCAGGTGGATGAGCTGGTACAGGAGCTTCAGGGGCGCGGCTATTTTGCAGAGGGTCTTCATGGAGACTTAAAGCAGGAGCAGAGAGACCGTGTTATGAACAGCTTCCGTAACGGAGCCACGGAGATCCTGGTAGCAACGGATGTGGCAGCCAGAGGTATTGACGTAGACGATGTGGAGGCAGTATTTAATTACGATATTCCACAGGATGACGAGTATTATGTACATCGTATCGGCCGTACCGGACGTGCAGGCAGAGATGGCATTGCATTCAGCTTTGTAGTAGGTCGTGAGGTATATAAGCTTCGTGATATCCAGCGTTACTGCAAAACCCGTATCATTCCGCAGGCAATCCCTTCTCTGGATGATATCACTGAGATCAAGGCAGAGAAGATCATGGATCAGGTAAAAGAGACCATCAATAATGTTGATCTGACGAAGATGATCCAGGTGATCGAGCAGAAGCTGGTGGAAGAGGATTACACTGCCATGGATGTGGCAGCTGCATTATTAAAAATTGCCATGGGCGAGGAAAATGAAGACATCGCAGAGAGCGGTCATTTAGCACCATCTCTGGATGAGTTGGATCGTTATGGCCGTGATAATCGCGGTCGTGGTGGAAGAAACAACGGCAGACGTGATGGGGGTCGCGGAAACCGGGGTGGAAGAGATGAGAGAAACGGTAACGGTATGGCCCGTTTGTTTATCAACATTGGAAAGAACCAGAATGTCCGCCCAGGCGATATTTTAGGTGCGATCGCAGGCGAGTCCGGCATTCCGGGACGTATGGTCGGAAGTATTGATATGTATGACAAATATACGTTTGTTGAGGTTCCGGAGGAGAATGCAGAGTCCGTATTAAAAGCTATGAAGAATGCAAAAATCAAAGGTAAAAATATCCGTATGGAAGTGGCAGGTTCCAAGGGTAGATAATTTTATAGGAGGTATTTGGGGTATGGTGATTCAGAGCAGGCGTGTATGGATCAGCGGGCAGTTTCTGGAGGCAGCGCTGAAGGTTGAGGACGGAAAGATCGTGCAGATCTATCCGTATGGAACGGTAAAGGCGGATGTGGACTACGGAACGAAACGGATTGTTCCGGGATTTATCGATGTCCATACCCATGGTGCCTATGGATTTGACACCAATGATGCCGAAAAAGATGGTTTACGAAACTGGATGAAACGGATTCCGGAGGAAGGTGTTACTGCGATTCTTCCAACGACAGTTACCCAGATGCCGGACATTCTGACTGCTGCAGTAGCCAACGTGGCAGAGGTAGTCAGAGAGGGCTACGAGGGTGCAGAGATCTTAGGTATTCATTTTGAGGGACCATATCTGGATATGGAGTACAAGGGAGCGCAGCCGCCGGAAGCGATCGCCGTACCGTCTGTGGAGCAGTTCCAGATGTACCAGAAAGCGGCCAATGGCCTGATCCGCTATATCACATTGGCACCGGAGCATGACCCGGAGTTTGCACTGACCAGATACTGCAAGGAAACAGGCGTGGTGGTCAGTATGGGTCATTCTTCCGCAACCTATGAGCAGGCGATGATGGGCATCGCCAACGGCGCTACATCCATGACTCATGTGTTTAACGGCATGACCCCATTCCATCATCGCAAGCCTGGCCTTGTGGGTACTGCCTTTCGTGTCAGAGATATCTACGGCGAGGTGATCTGCGATGGATGCCACTCCCACCTTGCAGCACTTAACGATTTCTTTGCGGCAAAGGGACGGGATTACAGCATCATGATCAGCGATTCCCTTCGAGCAAAACACTGTCCTCCGGGCGGTGAGTACGAGCTTGGCGGTCATCCGATCGAGATCCGGGACAATGGCCTGGCATACCTGAAGGGAACCGACACCATCGCCGGAAGTACCCTGCATATCAACCGCGGACTGCGGCTGCTGGTTGAAGAGGCACTGGTGCCGTTTGACGCTGCGTTAAATGCCTGCACCATCAATCCGGCCAGATGCTTAAGAGTTGATGACCACAAAGGCCGTCTGGCAGCAGGATACGATGCAGATCTTGTTGTGCTGGAAGATAACTATGATGTCTGCCAGACATATTGTAAGGGCGTAGCGATGCTTTAATTATTCGATAGAAAAGAAAAAAGGCTGTCCAGGTGATCTGGACAGCCTTTTTCTTTAGGAGTTTATAAAATGATTGTGGGTTATTTTCTCCATCCCTCTGGCAGATATTTCATGGTATTCTCGATCATATCGTCAGCCAGCTTCTTCACATCCTCAACAGATGGATTGTGGCCTTTTACCAGTGGGTCGTTTAAGAATGCCTTGTATACCAGTTCGCGGTCGCAGGTGAGAGCAGCCTGTAAGGTGTACTCGTGGTTTTCTACGTGCGGTTTCACCAGGTTTAAGACGCCTTCTGGCAGATTACCAGCGATCAGTGGTTTGATAGAATCACGGCTGAATACAGCGTTGGTCTCTACGACTGCACTTGCTGGCAGATTCGGGATCTGAAGGTTGGTGTTTGGAATATTGACATTGCTGACAACACGGTCAAGGCCGCACAGGGACTTGATCAGCAGGATACCCTCTTCTCCGGATGGTTTTAATTCGATTTCCTGCTCGCCGCTTACCAGACGGGCACTCTTAGCCAGACGTTCTTTTAAGTCGTTCTTTCTCCATGCAACGGTGGTCAGGCCGAATTTCCAGCTCTTTACGGTCTCAGGATCATTTAAGTATTCGTTGCCAGGCATAAACTCAGCCAGGTGACGGTCACCGGCAGCTGCGATCAGACCATAGCGGCGGAACAGATCAAATTTTACACGATGAGCACAGGCAAAGGTGCTGTTTGCCCAGTTCTTATCTGGCTCATTGTAGCCCTCTTCAAAATGTTTATCAATATAGTCCCGATAGATTGGGAACAGATCCAGTCCTTTATAGGAAGCCTGATCGAACCAGGTGAAGTGGTTGATACCCAGAACATTGACCATGATATCCCGGCGGTCGATATCCTTGATTCCAGTGACCTCTTCGCAGATTCCTTTCAATACCTTCTGAGTACCGAATACCTCATGGCAGCAGCCAAATGCCTTGATCTCCGGGAAGGTATGGTACAGAACCTTCACGCACAGGGTCATTGGGTTGGTGTAGTTGATGACCCATGCCTTCGGGCAGTACTCCTTGATCGCATTAGCAATGTCTACGAACATTGGGAGTGTACGCAGAGAACGGATGATTCCGCCAGGACCTGCGGTGTCGCCAACAGACTGATAGATGCCTAAACGTTCTGGAAGATGTACATCGGACTCCATCTCATCAAAGGTACCAGGAAGAATGGAGATCACAACGAAATCTGCACCGGTCAGTGCATCGCCGATGGTCTTGCAGGTGGTGTAGTTCCATTTGCCAATGGTATCAGGACGCTCAGTTAAGTGATTGCCGATGATCTCATTGTGTTTTGCTGCTTCCTCGTCAATATCGTAAAGACGGATGGTTCCGCTTAAAGAGTCATCCATGGACAGGTCAGTCATAAAGGTCCATGCCCAGCCTCTGGAGCCACCGCCGATGTAAGCAATGTTAAGATCTGTTATTTTGTTGTCTGCGTATTTCATTAGAAAACCCTCCTTATAAAATTTGGTGTTATGAATCAATTCCGAATTTCTTATGGACTTATCATACTATAAACGAGTATAATATTCTTATAAAATTGGTTACAAAACTTTAATTTTCGTATTATTGGCTACAAAATGTAAGATTTCTACTGGAGGTTCTACTGGCGGATGCGTTAATGATGAGGCGGATCAGGAGCAAAGATCAGGAGCAAAATCAGGAGTATCGATAAGCAGCATAGATCAGCAGACCAGGAAAGGATACAGAGAAGATGGAGCGGACATTATATAAACATATCATAGACGGGCTGGAGATGGATCAGGTGATCCGCGACCATGAATATTCCATGGTGTCCAGACACCTTCATGAGACGTATGAGCTTTATTATCTGACAGAAGGACAGCGGTATTATTTCATAGAACGTCAGACCTATCTGGTGAAATCTGGGGATGTGGTGCTGATCAAACCTAATCTGATCCATAAGACCAGTATAGCCGGAGAGTCTTACCATAACCGGATTCTGCTGCAGATTGACAGGGCATTTATGGACGGAGTGTTGAAAGCCTGTGGACTTGAGAACATGGAGACGGTGTATGGGCAGGATGCGGAGATCCTGCATATTCCCGAGGATAAACAACCGGTGATCCTGGAATTATTTGCGTCTATGGAACGGGAAATGGCACAGAAGCAAAAAGGGTGGTTGACAGCAGTAAAGCTGCAGCTGGCCAGATTATTATTAGAAATAACCCGCTGTCCACAGATCACAGAGGAGCCGATGCAGAATGGCACATGGAACCGGATCGGAACCGGACATGGAGAAAACTGGATAGAAGGAAGAACTCTGGCTCAGGAAGAGCAGAAAAAGGATAGTGGGGCATCTGCCAGATTAGAAAAAGGTCGAGCTTCTACGATCTGGAAACACCAGAAAGTCAATCAGGTAGCGGATTATCTGGGCAGACATCCGGAGACCAGCGAATCCTTAGAGGAACTGGCGAAACGTTTTTACATCAGCAAATCCTATTTAAGCCGGATTTTCCGGGAGGTGACCAGCTTCACGGTCAATGAGTACAAAAATGTCAGCCGCATCAAAAAATCCCAGCAGCTGCTTTTGCACAGCGACTGTTCCATTACAGAAGTTTCTGACCTGCTGGGATTTGAAAATCTGACCTATTATGAACGGGTATTTAAGAAATACACCGGTGTCACTCCGTTAAAATACCGGAAAGAGAATGGTTATTCAAGATCTTTTTAAATTGTCCCGGGGTGTATCCGGTGGTCTGTTTGAAGGACCGGATAAAGTTGGAATAGTCATTAAATCCGGACAGATGGCACACCTCGGAGACTGTGTGATCCTGGGATAATAAGGTTTTGGCAAGAGCCACCCGTTTGACCAGCACATACTGGAAAATGGTGCTTTCCGTTTCGGACTTAAACAGATGGCTCAGATAATATTTATCCAGGGAAAGTGCACTGGAAATGGAATCCAGAGTCAGGGAGTCGGTCAGGTGACTGTCAATATAATTCATGATGGCCTGTGTGCGGTGAGGAGAGGGCAGGATGGTTTTCGGCGCTGTGCGGTTCCAGGCTTCATTGATCAATACCAGAAGCTGCAGCACCAGGGCTGTGGCCAGAATATCATTGCCGTAGTGTTCGGTCCCGTTTATGGCATTTTTTAAGGAGTGGGCCAGTTCCAGAAAATGCGCCCGGTCCGCATCAGATAAGGAGACCAGATTGCCTTCTCCGGGCTTCCGGTGAAAACAGGTCAGCAGGTTGGTACGGGAGGTGCAGTATTGTTTGATGAAATCCGGGCTTACGTGGATCACGATCCGGCTGAAGGGCGTATTGGTGGTGTTGATGGCCTTATGGATTTCATTGGAAGAAAATAAGATCAGGCTTCCCGGAGCCATGTTGTAACAGACATTTTCCACAAAATACTGGACATAGCCGTCTAACAGATAGTAGAGTTCAAAGCGGTTATGCATGTGAAATTCCGTATTTCCGGCGGCCGGACTGGTCATCATATCGCAGCTGAAGGGCTGATTGGAATAATCATAATGGTACTCCCGGCTTTTATTGGGATGAGAATTCATAGTGCCTCCTAAACTAGACAATTTACGCATGTTTTTTATCAATTTATGCAAACATATGGACTATAAATAAGTATATAATAGAGTTATCTAAAATGCAATAGGAGGGGTTTTTCATGGAAAAGGTAAGACTTGGTATTATTGGTATGGGTAACATGGGTTCCGGCCATGCAAAGAATCTGATGGACGGAAAGGTACCTGAGATTGAGATTACTGCTGTGGCAGACCGCAAGGAAAGCCGCCGCCAGTGGTGTAAAGAGAATCTTCCAGAGAACGTAAAGATTTTTGAAGAAGGAAAAGATCTGATCGCAGCAGAGGATGTATGTGATGCAGTTCTGATCGCAGTTCCACATTATCAGCATCCGGAGCTGAGTATTGACGCACTTCAGCATAATCTGCATGTGATGTGTGAGAAACCTGCAGGTGTTTATACCAAACAGGTTCGTGAGATGAACGAAGTGGCAAAGAAGACCAACCGTGTATTTGCCATGATGTTCAACCAGAGAACCAACTGTGTATACCGCAAGATGCATGAGTTAGTAACCAGCGGCGATTTAGGTGCCATCAAGAGAGTAAACTGGATCATCACAGACTGGTATCGTACCCAGTCCTATTATGATTCCGGTGACTGGAGAGCTACCTGGGAAGGCGAAGGCGGCGGTGTTCTGTTAAACCAGTGCCCACACAACCTGGACCTGATCCAGTGGATCTGCGGCATGCCATCTAAGGTACAGGCATTCTGCCACGAAGGCAAATGGCATGACATCGAGGTTGAGGATGATGTAACTGCATACTTAGAGTATCCGAACGGAGCAACCGGTGTATTTATCACCTCTACTGCAGACGCTCCAGGTACCAACCGTTTCGAGATCACCTTAGAAAAAGGCAAACTGGTATGTGAGAATAACGTTCTGACTCTTCATGAACTGGAAGTCAGCGAGCGTGAGTTCTGCAAGACAGCCAAAGGCGGATTTGATAAGCCACCTTGCCATGTAAAAGAAGTAGAGACTGACGGATTAAATGAGCAGCATGTAGGTGTATTAAGAGCATTTGCCGGCAGAATCCTTCACGGAACTCCATTAGTAGCAGAGGGAGAAGAGGGTATCAACGGTCTGACTCTTTCCAACGCAATGCATTTATCCAGCTGGTTAGGACATGCAGTGGAGCTTCCATTTGATGAAGATCTGTTCTTAGAGGAGCTGAATAAGCGTCGTGCAAACTCCAAGAAGAAAGAGCATGTAAAAGAGTTAGTTCTGGATACCGTGAATTCTTATGGTTCCAAGCAGAGCGTATAAGTTCAGGCATACATAGAAAGGGGATTCTATTCTTATGTGGGATAACATTGTTTTAAGCGGTTTTGCAGATGAGATCGATCCAAGCCTGGACGAGCAGATCCGTGTACTGAAAAAGCTGGGCATGAACCATATCGAGATGCGCGGCGTGAATGGCAAAGGTCTGGTGGAGTATACACTGGAAGAAGCCAAAGAGATTAAGAAAAGACTGGATGCAGAGGGGTTTGCCCTTTCTTCCGTTGGCTCTCCGATCGGTAAGATCAAAATTACCGATGATTTCGAGCCTCATATGGAATTATACAAACATACTGTAGATCTGGCACATCTGATGGAAGCCAGATATATCCGTATGTTCAGCTTCTTCATGCCAGAAGGCTGTGAGGACTACAGCCCATACAAAGATGAGGTTATGGCCCGTCTGGGTAAATTCGTAGACTATGCAAAAGCCAATGATATCATCCTTCTTCACGAGAATGAGAAAGACATCTACGGCGATGTAGCTTCCCGCTGCTTAGAGATCCAGAAGAACTTCTACTGTGATCACTTCAAGGCAGTATTTGACTTCGCGAATTTTGTACAGTGCAAGCAGGACACCTTAGAAGCTTATGAGATGATGAAGCCATACGTGGAGTATATCCACATCAAAGATGCCAGATGGGATGACGCCAGCGTTGTACCTCCGGGAACCGGAGACGGTCACGTAGCTGAGATCCTGGCCAAATTCAAAGCTGCAGGCTATCAGGGATACTTATCCTTAGAGCCACATCTGGCTGACTTTGCCGGTTTTGCTGCATTAGAGATGAACGCTTCCCAGAAAAAGAAATTAGGTGGAGAAGAAGCCTTCACTCTGGCACATGACTCCTTAGTGAAGATCATTGAGAGCCTGTAATATGGTAAGATAAAAAAGAGCGTGTGAAAATGATTTCTCATTTTTCGCACGCTCTTTTTATACCTCTCAGTTATTTTAACGCTTCACACAGGGCGATCAAAGTCAATGACTGTCCATAAGCCATCGGCCGGATCACAATATTCTTATAATGATCTGCGTCATATCCCATTCCGGTACCAGCTGAAACATTTAATACAGTTCCATCCTCATCTACCTGTGCACAAAGCCCTGCCACAGCTTTTTCTGCACATGCTGCATAAGATTCATCCAGAATACCCAGCTTCAGCGCCTTCAAAATACCAGCCGTGATCGCTGCAGAACCAGAAGTTTCCTCATAACTGGTCGGGTCAGTCAGAACCGTATGCCACAGTCCGTCTGGAGCCTGTAATTTTCTCAAGGTCTCTACCTGTGCCTTAAAGGTATCTACGATATAGTTGTAAACGCCTGGATCCAGGGTATCCTTTGCCACATCCAGATATTCCAGAATTCCATAAGTGAACCAGGAATTGCCCCTGCACCAGAAGATACCGCCAAAGTTGGAATTCTCCGGGAAGCTCCAGCCGTGGTACAGAAGTCCGGTATGTTTGTCATAAAGATATTTAATATGTACCAGCACCTGTCTGGTGGATTCCTCGATCCAGTCTTTGCGGTTGTAGAGGTGTCCCATCTTATTTAAGAACAGGACTGTCATAAATAAGGTATCTGCCCAGATCTCGCCGTCATTTAACTTGATGCCGTTGCGGTCACCGATGGCAGTCGTCACATGTTGGAAGCCATGATCCCTGGTTTTTGGCAGGTCATGCATCAGCCATTCTGCCTGGTCTAAGCACATTTTCTCGTATTCCGGTTTGCCAAGGGCGTTTAACAGGTTACAGATCATCAGATAAGGAGTAGTAGTGTTGATGTTGCGGCTTGGCAGACCCTTTTTCAGGTTATTCTGGATCCAGTTTTCAAAGAAGTCCAGATACCGGTTATCTCCGTAGAAATTCTGGAGCTTATACAGGCCGTATAAACCTACGCCCTGGGGCCAGTCCCATTCCTCAATACCGAAATCTCTGGCGATCAGACCCTGGTCGGATTGCTCTTTGGAAGTGTTTTTGTCGCTGTCATAATCCGCACCTCCCAGGTTCATCAGCTTGTCCATTACCTTGTGAATGATTGGTAATAATTGTTCGTTTGTCATGTTATTCCCCTCCATTTAATTTTTTTGCATAGGCGCTTGGTGTCAGCCCCGTGCTTTTTTTAAAAATCTGGCTGAAATACTGCGGATTGTTGCCGCAGCCCACCTGCTGGGCTACCCATTGGATCTGTTCTGAATGGCCATCGGCCAATAACTGCTTCGCTTTCTGAATCCTAAGGGCCGTAAGGTAAGCAGAGAATTTCTGCCCGGTTTCTTTGATAAAACGTTTGCTGACGTAATCCACATTCATAAAGAGATAATTTTCGGAGATCCACTTTAAGGTCAGATTCGGATCGTCCAGATGCTCTTCCACATACTGGGTGATATTTTCAATCAGAGGACTGGTATTCTGTGAGCCGTTGGCTGCCTGCTGTTCTAGCATGGCAGTTAATTGCTTCATGATCATAGCCCGCAGGGGCTCCAGCTCTGTCTGCTGGTTTAATTCCAGCAGGAATTCCGTGGCATCTGTGGAAGAAGTGCGCTTTCCGTTGGAGGTCAGCTTGATCACCGTGCGTGATCCGGTCTGGCGAAGAAAATCAAGGTTGGTGATCCCATCCAGAAGTCCCCGGAGCTCCTGCAGGTGGTTTTTCTGCATTTCTGCGGATTCATCAGGAAGATATGAAGTAAGTTGTTCCATTTTCGAGATCAGTCCCCGGTAGTTGCAGATAGGAACCGGCTGTAAACCATTCATAAAATAAATGGTTCCGTAGCGACGGATCTTGCTGATCAGCTGTTCCAGCAGGGAGGCCAGATTGGAAAAGGAGAGTCTGCGGTATTCCAGTGCCGGAGCTACATTGGAGCTCAAGGAACGGAAATAGGAGTCCATGCGGTCATAGGACACCTGATGGCTTTCAAAAAACAGAAGCAGGGTGTTTTTTACATAGATGCTGTAAAGAGGAATACCGGGGGCTTCCTGCCGCATATATTGGTAGATCAGGTTCAATGCCGGATCACGCTGGTTTTCTTCTACATAATAGAAAAAACACAGTTCGTAGCCGGTATTGGAAAAATCCATGTATCCAGAGTAGGAATCCCAGGAAGGACCATCTTCGTCCTGTAGAAAGATGCGTTCATGGATGATATTTGATAATAGGTTGTAATGCAGATTGGTGACCAGATTTTTCTGCCGTTCCTGCATATCTTGAAATGCCTTCTGGTGGAAATGTTCTTTGATCACATCCTGTATACTTTCGATGATCTGGTCTTCGTTACAGGGTTTTAACAGATAGTGGTGTACCCGGAACCGCATAGCCTGCTTGGCGTATTCAAATTCTCCGAATCCGGATAACAGGATAAACTGGATATTTAAGTCTGTCTGGGAGATTTTCTCGATCAGTTCCAGCCCAGACAGTCCCGGCATGCGGATATCTGTCAGCATAATGTCTGGACATTCATCCAGGATCATGTTATAGGCTTCGATCCCGTCGCTGCACAAGCCGATCAGCTCAATTCCCAGGCTGTTCCAGTCGATCATTTTTGAGATAGATTCCCGGATGATCCGTTCATCATCCGCAATGATTAGTTTTAACATGAAAACTCCTTTCTAGGTGCTGTGGCCCTGTCAGACGGTCAGAGATGCTTCTGCATCTGGTGACAGAATTACCGGTTTTAATGGATATACCAGCTTTGCCACGGCCAGCTCTTCCTCATTATAGAGGGTCAGCCCATAGGCTTCACCATAGGTGATCTGCATTCGTTTCTGGATATTTAAAAGGCCGATACCAAAGCCGTGAGGCTCGATCTGTCGGTTTTCCAGCTTGGAAAGAAGGTCATCCTCGAAGGCAGAACCGTCATTTTTTACATAGATGATCAATTGATCCTTTTCCGGACAAGCTTCTGCAGAAATGGAGATCAGACAGCCTTCCGTATTTTCTTCCAGGCCATAGCGGATGGCATTTTCCACCAGAGGCTGTAAGGTCAGCTTTAAAACGTAACAGCTTAACAGGTTTTGCGGGATATCCGTCTGGAAATTCAGACGATCCTCGAACCGGTATTTCTGGATGGTGATGTAATACTGGATCAGCTCCAGCTCTTTTTGCAGGGAAACCTGCTTGGAACGGTGATCCAGGGTGATCCGCAGAAGACTTCCCAGGGCTTCTGCCATGGCGGAAATGTCCTTTGCGCCCAGAATTTTGGCTCTCCAGTTGATGGATTCCAGAGTATTATACAGAAAATGAGGGTTCATCTGATTTTCCAGAGCCTTAAACTGTGCCTCTTTGATCAGGATCTCATTTAAGTAATTGGTCTGGATCAGCTGGTTGACCTCGTTGACCATATGGTCAAACTGGCGGTGGAGGATTCCAAGCTCGTCTTTGCGGTTTTCGTAATCATAGTCATTTTCCAAAGGCTCCTTTTGTCCGTCACCGAATCGCCGAATCTTCATAAGAAGACGGTCAAAATGGCGGGTGATAGAGTCGATCAGCCAGGAAGACAGGGTAAATGACAGGATCACCGACAGGATGAGGATGATGATCACCAGCCGGATGCTGGTATTTAAGGAAGAACGGATGTTGTCAAATGGGATCAGACAGACGTAATTCCAGTCAAAGCCAGGGATCTGGCCCTTCATATAAAAAGAGTTTTCATTGCCAATGTGCAGAGAATTATAGTGACTGGGAAACAGTGTCTGGTAGTGTTTTAAAGCCTTCTCCGCAATCTGCGGGGAATGGTACATGAGCAGGCTATTATCATATAGAAGATATTGTGCCTGTTGCTGGAGAAAGCCGGGTGATGAGCTCTCAGTGACCAGACCATTGAGATCGACACAGACCAAAAGGATGCCGAGAGTGTCCAGCTGCAGGTATTCAGCTCTGCGGATCGCTTTGAGCATAAACAGTCCATAATCCTCTGCATAATCTGTAATCCAGATCGTAGCACCATCCGCTTTTCTTGCACGTTCACACAGATCCTGCTCGATGGTGGCAGGGAGTACTGCACTTCCTGCAGGAACATGAGTATGGATCGACACCGTACCCTGATACAGATTCATGTAGCGGATATGGTCTTTGCGGAAGTTTGTGCAATACTCACTGAGGGAGTGGTAGATGTGGCGGTACGCCAGGTTCGCTTCCTGGGGATTTTGGGTATCTTTCATAATTCCAAGATAGTTTTGGATGTTGTTGTCGGAAAGAAATAAATCCGCCATGCTGTTTAGGTTGTTTAAGTTGTTCTGTACCTTCAAGGCAGAGGAAGACAGAGCAGAAGCTGCTGTTTTATAGAGCACGCTATCGTAAGCGGTAGTGACGAAGTGAAGACCCGTCAGAGCCGCTGTTGATAGTAATGCGATACAGAGCAGCACGATGACCTGGATTTTATGTTTTAAGGGCATGTTGCATATAAATGGTTTCATAATGTTAAAGGCATCTTCCTATTATAGATTCAATATTTCAATATTTAAAAAGAGTATATACAAAACTACATATAAAAACAATCGTTTATTGTAAAAAATGGGTAAATTAAACGAACTGACCGCCTTTTTAAACAAAAAAGACGGTTTTTATGGTTTGCTCATTGGGCAAAATGCTATATAATGAAGTTACTTGACAACGCAATTCATAAACAAGGAGGAAGGTATTTTATGAAGAAGAAAATTGCACTGTTAATGGCATGTACCATGGCAGCAGCATCACTGGCTGGTTGCGGCGGTGGGAACACAGCGAAAGAGACAACCGCAGCAGCTCCAGCAGGGACAACTGCAGCGGCAGCAGGTGAGACAACCGCAGCAGCAGCTCCTGCAGGCGATGTAGCGATGACTATGTTCTGGTGGGGCAATCAGGTTCGTAACGAGAGGACACAGGCTGCCCTGGATCTGTATTCTGAAACCAATGGGGTAAAGCTTGACGGACAGTTCGCAGAGTGGAGTGACTATTGGAATAAGTTAGCAACTTCCGCAGCCGGACATGCAATGCCGGATGTTGTACAGATGGACTACATGTATCTGGATCAGTATGCGAAGAGTGGTCTGCTGGTTGATTTAAAACCATATATTGAGAATGGAACACTGGATGTTTCCCAGATCTCTGAGAACACCATCGCTTCCGGAACCGTGGATGGTGGAGTTTATGCGATCGCAGCAGGTATCAATGCTCCGGCACTTCATTATAATAAGACATTACTGGATGGAGTGGGAATCACCGTAAAAGACAACATGACCATGGACGAGTTCTTTGCACTGTGTAAAGAGGTTTATGAGAAAACAGGTGTGAAAACCAATATTTCTTACGGAAGTGTAAACTCCTGGAGTGAGTATTTCATGAGATCTTATGACATTGTTCCATTCGGTGACAAGTGCATGAACGGTGATGAGACCTCCTGGACTCCATTCTTTGAGATGTATACAAAAGGTCTGGATGAGGGATGGCTGCTTGACCCAAGCGTATTCGCAGAGATTGCGATCGGCTCTGTAGAGCAGGCTCCTATGGTATATAGCCAGACACCGGAAACCCAGTCCTGGTGTGAGTTCTCCAACTCCAACCAGTTAACTGCAATGCAGAAGGCAGCTCCAGAGGGAACCGAGATCGGCATCACTACATGGCCGGCTCCAGATCCTAAGAAATCTGATTACTTAAAATCCAGCCAGTTCTTCTCTGTTGGCTCTGACGCTAAGAACCCGGAGGAAGCTGTCAAACTGTTAAACTGGCTGATCAACTCTTCTGAAGCAAACAACATCCTCTTAGGTGAGAGAGGTATCCCGGCTCCAGCTAATATTGCAGAGGAAGTTGCTCCTCAGTTAAGCGAAATTGACCAGAAGGTAACTGCTTTTGTGAACGATGTTGTAACACCGAACTGTTCCCCGATCAACCCTCCACAGCCAGATGGCGCAAGCGAGGTTTATGACCTGCTGAACCGTACCGTTGAGAAGGTATGCTATGGCGAGCTTGATGCTCCAACAGCAGCAAGCCAGTTCTGGACCGAGGCTAACAAGATCATGTCTACCAAATAATCAGTCATTTATGGGGAGCAGAAGAGTTCTTCTGCTCCCGGTTTTCACTTAAAATTAAAGGAGGTTGCTGTATGAAGGGTAAGAAAAACCTGACCTTTAAACAGTTCATGGGAAAGGAAAGCGTAGCCGGAGTGGTATTCTGCTCTCCATTTATCATTGGCTTTTTGATGTTCATGATCGTTCCAATGGGAATATCCCTGTACTATTCATTCTGTGATTATAACATTTTAACTCCGGCAGTATTTTCAGGGGCAAAGAACTATATCAAGATGTTTACGGATGATGAGGTGTGGCGCAAGAGCATTCAGGTCACCTTCTATTTTGCTCTTGTTTCTGTTCCGCTCCGTCTGATCTTTGCACTGATCGTTGCCATGCTGCTTTTAAAGACAACGAAGGCAACCGGCTTTTACCGTGCAGCTTACTATCTTCCGTCGATCATCGGCGGTTCTGTAGCAGTAGCCGTTCTGTGGAAGAGGATCTGGGCAACCAACGGTGTGATCAATACCCTGTTAAACGCCATTGGCATTAAGACCAGCTTTGCATGGCTTGGCAACACCAAGACCGCGATCTGGATGCTGATCATCCTGGCCGTATGGCAGTTTGGTTCTTCCATGCTGATCTTCTTGTCCTCCCTGAAACAGATCCCGACCTCCCTTTACGAGGCGGCAAGTATCGATGGCGCCAATGGATGGCATAGCTTCTGGAGGATCACGCTTCCGTTACTGACACCAACGATCTTCTTCAACCTGGTAATGCAGATGATCAATGGTTTCCTGGCATTCACCCAGTGCTTCATCATCACGGGAGGCGCTCCGATGAATTCCACCCTGTTCTATACGGTTTATATGTATCAGCAGTCCTTTGAATTCTACAACACCGGCTATGGCGCGGCTATGGCGTGGGTGATGCTGATGATCATTGGTCTGGTGACACTGGTTCTCTTTGCAACCAAAAAACTGTGGGTATACGATGGAGGTCTGTAGAACATGAAGAAAAAACGTCTGATTGGAAAAATAATCTATCATGTGTTGGTCTGTGGCCTGGGCCTTGTCATGATCTACCCATTGGTATGGATGATCATGAGCTCCTTCAAGCCGACCAGTACGATCTTTACGACGGCAGGCCAGCTGATCCCGACACAATTTGTATTCGAAAACTATGTAAACGGATGGAAAGGCTTCGCAAAGATCACATTTGCGACATTTTTCAAGAATTCCCTGTTTATTTCGATCGTAGCTACAATGGGAACTTTGATTTCCTCTTCCCTGGTTGCGTTTGGTCTTTCCAGATGTAAATTCTTCGGAAGAAGAGCCCTGTTCGTAGCAATGCTGTTATCCATGATGCTTCCGGCACAGGTGCTGATGATCCCTCAGTATCTGTGGTATCAGAAGTTAGGCTGGGTTGGCTCCTACAAACCACTGATCATCCCATATTTCTTTGCGATCCAGGGCTTTTTCGTATACCAGATCAGCAACTTTATCGATGGTATCCCGAGGGAGCTGGATGAGGCGGCGAAGATCGATGGCTGTTCTTATTACAGCATCTTCTTCCGCATCGTGCTTCCGCTGATCACACCGGCGCTGATCACATCCACGATCTTCTCCTTTATGTGGAGATGGGATGATTTCCTGTCAGCCCTGCTTTATATCAATGAGTCAGCCAAATATCCGGTCAGCCTGGCGTTGAAGCTGTTCTGTGATCCAGGTTCCTCTTCTGATTATGGTGCAATGTTCGCCATGGCAACATTGTCGATCATGCCGGCGATGATCATGTTCTTCTGCTTACAGAAATATCTGGTAGAGGGAATCAGCACATCCGGTCTGAAGGGTTAATGAGAAAAACGAATGAAAAGAGAGGGGAGCGCAAAAAACGCATGAACGTTTTTTGCGCTCCCTTTTTCCATATGGAGGAGAAAATATGAGACAGAAAAGTGAGAAAGAAAGACAGCTTTGGGCACAGTTTGATGCGCTGCAGCTTGGAACTGGATGGGTGGAGGATGACATTGGAAAGCTCCAGATCCTGGTGGAGGATGTATACGGGGACAGTCATCCGGGCAGCGCCCATCTGGATGCTGTCAGCAGACAGGCAGTCTATGGCGTATTTGAGGAGGGGGCATTTCCGGCACAGTTTCATGTGACGGATATCTGCGACGGTTGTGCCCAGGGGCATGACGGCATGAACATGGTTCTGGCATCTAGGGAAGTGATCTGCGATATGCTGGAGATCCATGCCGGTTTTGTTCCGTGGGATGGAATGGTGATGAGTTCTTCCTGTGATAAATCGATTCCGGCACATCTAAAGGCTGCAGCAAGGATCAATATCCCGACGATCTTTATCCCGGGTGGAAGCATGAGACCTGGTCCGAACCAGACGACCTCACTGGTTGCAGGTGATATTTCTTTGAGACAGAAGCGGAAAAATGAGATCACACCGGAGGAGATCCGCAATTATAAACTGACAGGCTGTCCATCAGTCGGAGCATGTACCTTCCTTGGAACGGCAAGTACCATGCAGTGTATGGCAGAAGCCCTTGGCATGGCACTTCCGGGCAATGCCCTGGTTCCGGCGACCATGAGAGATCTGACTGAGTACTCCAGAAAAGCCGGAAAACAGGTGGTACGTCTTGCGAAGGCGGGGATTACTCCTTCTATGATCATGACAAAAGAGGCATTTCGCAATGCGATTGTGGTGCACAGTGCGATCGGAGGCTCCACCAATGCATTGATCCATCTTCCGGCAATCGCCAAGGAGCTGGGGATCGAGCTGGATCCGGAATTATTTAATGAGATCAATCGGAAGATCCCTCACATCGGCAATGTGAATCCGAGTGGAAAACATCTGACAGAGAGCTTCTGGTTTGCCGGAGGTATCCCGATGGTGCAGGTCATGCTAAAGGATCATCTGGATCTGGATGTGCTGACCGTGACCGGAAAAACATTAGGAGAGAATCTGGAGGAGATCCAGAGAGATGGATTCTTTGAACGGAACATCGGCTACCTGCACAATTACGGCTTAGAGCGCGAGGATGTGATCACTCCTGTTGGGACAACGAAGGAAATGGGCTCGATCGCGGTGCTCAAGGGCAATCTGGCGCCGGAGGGAGCAGTAGTCAAATATTCCGCATGTGAAGAATCCATGAGAAAGCATCAGGGAAAGGCGGTCGTATTTAACTGTGAAGAGGATGCCCATGACGCTGTAGTGGAAGGACGGATCAATCCTGGAGAGATCATGATCATCCGCTACGAGGGGCCGAGGGGCAGTGGAATGCCGGAGATGCTGATGACAACAGAGGCCATTGTCTGCGATCACAAATTAAATGGCAAGGTTTCTTTGATCACAGATGGAAGATTTTCCGGTGCGACCAGAGGAGCGGCGATCGGACATGTGTCACCGGAGGCAGCGGTAGGCGGGCCGATCGCCTATGTGGAGACCGGAGATATCATTGCATATGATGTTTATGAGAAAACGATCAATATCGTAGGGCTTTGTGGAACGCCATTGTCTCCGGAGGAGGTTCAAAAAGGGCTTGAGGAACGCAAAAAGACTCAACCGCTGGTGAAAAAGCCGTATAAAGGAGTTTTAAAACGCTATACCGATCATGCGGAGTCAGCGATGAAGGGCGCAGGTTATTAAAAAATACAGGCAATATAAGACACAGGGTATAAGACATACGATATGAAACGCAGGATATAAAATACAGGGGGATTGACAGATGGATTGCAAATATATAACACCTTCCGTAACGATTTTTAAAGCAGATGGAACTGTGGATCTTGAGGCAATGGAACGGCATTTTGACTTTTTGATCCAGGGTGGTGTGGATGGAATTTTAATACTGGGAAGTATCGGTGAGTTCTTTTCAATGCCGATGGAGGAAAAAAAGAAGCTGATCCGCTGTGCAGTAAAGCATATCGCAGGACGTGTAAAGCTGATCGTTGGAACGACCAGCATGGTGACAAAGGAGATCATAGAATTGTCTAAATTCGCCCACAGGGAAGGCGCAGATGCCTGTATCATCCTGCCGCCATATTATTTTCCATTAAGTGCGGCAAGCATTGAGAATTATTATGATCACATTGCCAGTCAGCTGGCTGATCAAGAGTTGTATCTTTATAATTTCCCGGATCGGACCGGGTATACAATCCCGGTTCCGACTACATTAAATCTTCTGAGAAAACACAAAAATATCAAAGGATATAAGGATACACAGGCCGGGGTTTCCCATACCCTGGAACTGGTAAAGACAGTAAAGAAAGAATTTCCGTATTTTGAGGTATATGCTGGATTTGATGATAATTTTGCCCATAACGTGCTTTCTGGTGGTAATGGCTGTATTGGAGGACTTTCCAACCTGGTTCCGGAAGTCTGCCATGCCTGGGTAGATGCGTTCCGGAGAGAGGATCTGGCGGCAGCAAGAGAAGTACAGATGAAGATCAATGGATTGATGGAAATTTATCAGGTCGGCACGCCATTTGTACCATATATTAAGGCAGCGATCGGCAGAAGAGGGCTGGAGGTGAGCAGCAAGGCTTCCTTCCCATTTGTAGCACCGACAATAGATGATCTGGAAAAGATAGACCGGATTCTTGAAAAATGTGGTATTGAAAAAGTCAATGGATAACTACATAGGGATCGTATGGGAAAATGAATGTTCAAGCTTTAGATGATAAGGAGATGTGGAATATGCAGGCAAGTTTTTCAAACAGGATGATCCAGAATCCGGTTTTGTCAGGATTTCATCCAGATCCTTCGATTCTGCGGGTGAAAGACGACTATTATATTGCAACATCAACGTTTGAATGGTTTCCGGGGGTACAGATCAATCATTCAAAAGACCTGGTTCATTGGGATTTGTTGGGATATCCCTTAACCCGTGTCAGCCAGTTAAATATGATCGGAGAAGAAGATTCCTGTGGTGTCTGGGCACCGTGTCTGTCTTATGATAAGGGACGTTTCTATCTGATCTATACAGATGTAAAATCTTTCATTGGAAGTTTTAAGGATACCCATAATTATCTGGTGACAGCGGAGGACATCCATGGGCCGTGGTCAGAGCCAATCTACTTAAATTCCAGTGGCTTTGATCCGTCCCTATTTCATGATCGGGATGGCAGAAAATATTTAGTGAATATGGTGATGGATCATCGTTCTTATTCTGCATCGAAATTCGCGGGAATTGTGCTTCAGGAGTATTCGGAGGCAGAGCGGAAATTAGTTGGGCCGAAAAAGGTGATTTTTAAGGGTTCTCATCTGGGCGTTACAGAAGGACCACATTTGTATTGGAAAGACGGTTACTATTATCTGATGACTGCGGAAGGTGGTACTGGCTATCACCATGCAGTGACCGTAGCAAGAAGCCGGAATATAGATGGTCCTTATGAGGTGGCTCCCAATACGCCTATGTTGACCAGCCGGTATTTCCCAACCCATGAACTTCAGAAAGCTGGACATGGAAGTTTGGTGGAAACACCGGATCACCAGTGGTATCTGGCCCATTTGTGCAGCCGTCCTGTAGGGCAGGAGCGGAGATGTATTTTGGGCAGAGAGACTGCAATCCAGAAGGTAAAGTGGGTTGAAGACTGGCCTGTATTGGAAGATGGAACATGCCTGCCTCAGATGAAAGTGGCAGCACCGATGGCAGGAAATCAAAAAAACAATACAGAAGAGGGAAAAGTCAGAGACGGTGTAGAAGCGAAGGAGATCGACATGAGTGGGCCATGGTTTTATGAGGATTTCGATGGTGATACCTGGAGTCTGCATCTGCAGTCACTGCGAATCCCATTGGATGACCGTGCATCTCTGACAGACCGTCCAGGCTGGTTAAGACTGTATGGCGCAGAATCCCTGAATTCTCATTTTACTCAATCCCTTCTTGGCTGCCGTCAGCAAAGCTTCTATATGGAAGCGGAGACAAAAGTAGAATTCCAGCCGGAAAACTTTAAGCAGATGGCTGGATTGGCCTATTACTATAATACTCAGTGCTACTACTATCTTCACATTACCTGGGACGATCAGTTTGGCCGGATTCTTTCCATCATAAAAAATGATCTTGGAAAAGGCAGTTATCCCATTGGAATGGGCGTGCCGATTCCAGAGAAAGGTCCTGTATGGCTGAAACTGACAACCAGGAAAGAAACCGCTCAGTTTTCATATGCACTGGATGGTGAAAATTACAGAGAGATTGGAGAACCGCTAGATGCTACCATTCTTTCTGATGACTACTTTGACCAGACTGGCCATGGTATGTTTACTGGGGCCTTTGTGGCTATCTGTTGTCAGGATACCAGTGGGGAGAGAAAGGCAGCGGATTTTGACTGGATCCGGGTAAATATGATTGTATAGGGGAGTTGTTTTCTGATGGATTGACTTGTTGAAAAAGATATTTCATCTTCTGAATATGATCATGATGGGGAGTGCGAAAAACCGTGTGCTTTTTCGCACTCTTTTTATTCAGTGTTTACGAATTATTGGTTGATGAAAAAGTTCGTCTGGAAAAATGATAAAGAATGATTGACTTTGAACGAGAATGATTATATTATAGGGTTGAAGATGATTAAATACAATCATAATAAGTCAAAAAATAGCAAAACCAAAGCAGCTGAATCAAGAACGCCTGGGCATTCTTGAACTACAAATGAAAAGGGGAATCCGTTATGTTGATGGAGAAACGCTTCCAGGAGATCCTGCGTATCCTGGAGGAGCAGGGAACGGTGTCGGTGCAGGATCTGACGGAAAGCCTGGATGCATCGGAGGCAACGATCCGGCGGGATCTAAGCCAGCTGGCCCAGATGGGAAAGTTAAAAAAGATTTATGGAGGAGCAGCCAGCTTAGAGACTGGTTATCAGACCAGGGAGATCCGGGTGGAGGAACGGCAGGAACTCTATGTGGAGGAGAAGAAGCAGATCGCAAAGTATGCGGCTTCCCTGATCGAGCCGGGAGATTTTGTTTATGTGGATGCAGGAAGCAGTACGGAATATCTGGTGGAGTACATCGAGGAACGTGACGCCTCTTATGTGACGAATTCTATGTCACATGCTTTGAAGCTGGCAGGAAGAGGCATGAAAGTCAGTATTCTTGGCGGCAATGTGAAGGGAACCACGGAAGCAGTAGTCGGAGCAGATGCTATGGAAACGCTGCGGCGGTATCATTTCACCAGGGGCTTCTGGGGAGCGGACGGAATCCGCAAGAAGGAAGGCTGTACCACGCCGGAGATGGAAGAAGCAGCGGTGAAACGGCTGTCCATGAAACAGACCAGGGAATGCTATGTGCTTTGTGACGGCAGCAAATTTGGCAAGATCGCACAGGTGACATTTGCAGAGCTTGCGGATGTGACGGTGATCACAGCGGGACTGAAGGATAAGAAGTATAAAAAATATGAAAATATTGTGGAGGTTGAAGACATATGATTTACACAGTGACATTTAATCCATCCCTTGATTACATTGTGCGGGCAGATCATTTTGCAGTTGGCGAGGTCAACCGGACAACCTATGAGCAGATCCTGGAAGGCGGAAAAGGACTGAACGTATCCGTAGTTTTGAAAAATATGGGACTGGACAGTGTGGCGCTGGGCTTTACTGCAGGCTTTACGGGAGAAGAGATCGAACGTCGGGTGGCAGAGCGGGGTGTAAGCGCTGATTTTGTCCGGGTAGAAGAGGGGATGTCCAGAATTAATGTGAAGTTAAAGGCTGAGGTGGAAACGGAACTGAATGGACAGGGACCTCATATTGAAAAACGACATATTGAGAAGCTCTATGAAAAGCTGGAGCAGTTAAAGAAGGGAGATATTCTGGTACTTGCCGGAAGTATTCCGAATACACTTCCGGATGATATGTACGAGCGGATCATGGAGTGTCTGGATGGCCGTGGAATCCGGATCGTGGTAGATGCCACCAGAGAGCTTTTGACGAAAGTCCTTCCATATCACCCATTTTTGATCAAACCAAATCATCATGAATTAGGAGAGATTTTCCATGTGAAACTCAGTGATAAAGCTGAGATTGCTTCTTATGCGAAGAAGCTTCAGGCGATGGGGGCAGAGAATGTACTGGTGTCTATGGCAGGCGATGGTGCAGTGCTGGTTGCTGAGGATGGGGCCGTTTATGAATGTCCGGCTCCCAGGGGAAAGGTGGTTAATTCCGTAGGTGCCGGAGATTCCATGGTAGCAGGATTTTTGACAGGGTATCTGGAGACCGGAGATTATCAGGAAGCATTTTTAAGAGGTGCCGCAACCGGAAGTGCCAGTGCATTTTCGGAGCAGCTTGCTACCAGAGAAGAGGCAGAGGCGCTTCTTACCCAGCTGAAGGAAGTGTGCTTATGAAAATTACAGATCTGTTAAAGAAAGAGAGTATTGAACTGCATGGTCAGGTGAAGACCAAAGAGGAAGCTATTGACCGGATGGTGGAATTGATGGTGAGATCCGGAAATATCAGGGATGAGAATGCCTATAAACAGGGCGTGTTAAAGCGGGAAGCGGAAGGAACCACAGGAATCGGAGGTGGAATCGCCATTCCCCATGCCAAGAACTGCGGTGTGGCGCAGGCTGGTTTAAGCGCTATGGTGGTACCTGGCGGTGTGGACTATGACGCGATGGACGGCGCACCGGTAGACCTGTTGTTTTTGATCGCTGCGCCGGATACGGAGGATAATGTACATCTGCAGGTGCTGAGTCAGTTGGCGGTGCTTCTGATGGATGGAGATTTTACCGCGAAGCTGCGAAATGCAAAGTCGGAAGAGGAGTTTTTACGGGTCATTGACGAGGCAGAAAAAGTGACAGGTGAAGCCGCAGAAAAGGTGGAGTCATCCGTTCAAAAATACCAGGTTCTGGCGGTAACCGCCTGTCCTACCGGAATCGCCCATACCTACATGGCGGCAGAAAACTTAGAAAAGACAGCGGAGGAACTGGGCTATACCATAAAAGTAGAGACTAACGGGGCTGTCGGGGTGAAAAACCGTCTGACAGATGAAGAGATTCAGGCTTGTGACGGCATCATCGTAGCGGCAGACAAGCAGGTAGAGATGGCCCGGTTTGACGGAAAGCCAGTGCTGATCACCAGTGTGTCCAGAGGAATTCACGATGGGGAGAAGCTGATCCGCCAGGTGGTGGACAAGCAGGTTCCTGTCTATCACAGTGATGGAACAGGTGCTGGAGCCGGCAGCCAGATATCAGGCAGTCAGATATCTGGAAACAAAACATCTGGTGGTGTGGGAAAGGAACATGTTGTTCGAAAATTTTATAAGCATCTGATGAATGGCGTGTCCTACATTCTGCCACTGGCAGTTGGAAGTGGCTGCCTGGTGGCTCTGGCGTATTTGCTGGGAGCGGATGTAAGTGCCTATAGGATGGTAAACGGGCAGAAGGGAGTGTGGACGGGTATCACGGCAATCGGTGCAGGCGGTATGGGAAATCCCGGAACATACCCTATGGCTATGTGGCTTTTGACTGCCGGCATGGTGATCCGCAAGATTATTTATCCGGTTATGGCCGGATTTATCGCTATGAGTATCGCAGACCGTCCAGGCCTGGTGATTGGACTGGCTGTAGGCGCAGTGGCTGACTGTGGCTTTTTAGGAGCAGTGGCAGCAGGTTTTTTAGGCGGCGGCGCGGCACTGCTGGCTGGTAAGGCATGCTCTTATCTTCCGGAGTCCCTGGATGGCATGAAGCCGATGCTGTTTTATCCGCTGTTTGGAATTTTAATAGCCGGAGTGGTGATGGCCATCTGCCGTCCGTGGATCAAAGCCCTGGATCTGCTGATCAACAGTACCATAGCTTCCATAGATGGATTACCAGGAATTCTTTTAGGCGCTGTTCTTGGCGGCATGATGTCAGCGGATATGGGAGGCCCCTTAAATAAAACCGCCTATGCATTCGGTGTAGCCGAGGTAACTGCCTTTAGCGCAGCTGCAGGCCAGTATCAGGTCATGGCTGCTGTTATGGCAGGAGGTATGGTACCGCCACTGGGAATTGCCTTATGCACGACATTGTTCCCTTCGTATTTTACAGAAGAAGAACGGAAAAAAGGAAAATCCAACTATATGATGGGCCTGACGTTTAACACCGAAGGAGCCATTCCATTTGCAGAACGTCATGCCTGTGTCCGGGCTGCCTGTCTGCTGGGTTCCGCTGTCAGCGGTGCTCTGTCCATGTTTTTTGGCTGTGGCGTGATGGTACCTCACGGCGGAATTTTTGTGATCTGGATGATTTCTAATCCGATTGGATTTCTGGCGGCTCTGGCAGCCGGAAGTGTCGTGACTATGATGGCGATGAGTATTGGTGTGAAATGGGAACAGGTCTAGGCAAGTAAAAGCAGTTTCTCTTAAGAAATCGAAAGTGATTCTTATGAGAAACTGCTTTTTTTATATTAATGAGGCAGCGTGTGAAGACTATCATATTCTTGAAGTTTTTGTAGGACAAACGGATCGTCAAAGGTAAGCCGGATAGGTGCGCTGCTGCTTACATTACTGTCGATATGCATATTTATAAGATTCCGATACTGTCGGGGCGTAATATTAAAATATTTTTTGAAAGCTCGGCTAAAGGCTTTCGCGTCAGGAAAACCAGCACTTAATGCAATTTCAAGGAGGGTGTCATGGGTGTTGTTAATCATGTAAGCGGCATATTCTAATCGCTTTCTGGTCAGGTATTCATAAAAACCAATACCAATGTGGGATTTAAAGAAAACAGAGGTATAAGCTGGGTTCATATCTGCAATGTTGGCAATATCAGATAACGAAATATTGTTTCTGAAGTTGTGCCCGATATATTTGATCATATTTTGAAACTTTTTCTGCTGGTCGGCAAAGGCAGTTGCAGGAAAACGAAGGTCTGTTTTCTCAGAGAAATGATGGAGCAAAGTGCTGGTCAGAAGATAGATCTGGGACAGTGCATGAAGCTCGTATGCCTTCTGGTCCGGAGCCGTGGACAGTGCCAGATAAATATTGGCAAAGCAGGAACGTATGGAACGAAAAACGGCATAATCCCTGGTCTGGACGTTTGACACGCAGGAGAACAGAGGTGAAAATCCGCAAAGTTCAGACAAAAATTCGTAGGATATATGAATTGCTGCAGCGATTGTTCCTGGTTCTTCGTTCATGGTAGCATGTCCGACATTATTATTGATGACAGTGACATCATTGGTACATAGATTGAAAATACCGCTTTCCGTATAGACTTTTACCTGCCCCTTCAGAACGATTAAAATTTCGATAGATGGATGCCAGTTAAAGCGGAAAAAGCCTGTTTTATAAATATAGGATTCATAAATATTTTTCCCAGAGGCATCCGCAAGGGTAGTTACAACATGATCAGCAACTGGAAGCGTGCCGATGGAATTCTGATTAAAATTATTTTTTTTCATATTGTTATCTAAAATAAGTGGATATTAAAATAAAATAGTAACATAAATAATATACCATAATAATCTTGAAAAACATAGGAAAATCTTAAAATAATCTAAAATTTCATGAATATATTATCTAAATAATTACCCTAAAAACTGGAACGATCATTCGAAAAATGAGATAGATTTATCTAAAAAAATAACCTATATTGAGGTTACCATTTAGAAAAGAAGAGGAGAAACGGTATGAAAGTAACTTCGGTTGAAATCATTGAGGCGAAACATTATCTGTTTGTAAAAGTACATACAGATGCCGGAATCACTGGCCTGGGTGAAGCGGGAAACTGGGGGTTTTTACAGGCGACAAAAGGGGCGATCCAGAAATTCTCTGAATTTATCATTGGACAGGATCCATTTAAGATCGAACATCACTATCAAAATATGTACCGGGCCATGTATTTCCGCGGAAGCGTGATCATGAGTGCCATCAGCGCGCTGGAAATTGCTCTTTGGGATATCAAAGGAAAGGCATTGGGGGTTCCGGTGTATGAATTACTTGGAGGAAAGACCAGAGACAGGATCCGGACTTACTGCAGTGGACTCAGCAATTTTGATATGTCTGATGATGAGATGGCTAAAGAATTTGCGGTTTTAAAGGAGAAAGGTTTTACTGCCAGTAAAGTATTTATCCCGGTAAATAATACAAGAGGCGATGGTTCCGATGAATTGTTCCAGAGCAAGGTGAAGATCGCGGCGGATAAGGTGAAAAAGGTAAGAGAAGCCGTTGGAGATAATTTTGATCTGATCGTGGAAGTTCACCGGTGCATGAGTACGCCGGAGGCAGTGGCATTTGCCCAGGAGATTGAAAAATATCATCCGATGGTATTGGAAGATCCGATTGTTCCAGATAATGTTGACGCGATGGCTTATGTGGCGGAAAAGACGAACATTCCGATTGCAACAGGAGAACGTTTTACATATTTTAATGAGTTTGAGATCCTCATGCAGAGACAGGCGGCCCGGTATGTAAGACCAGATGTGTGTGCGGTAGGAGGAATCAACGCATCCAGAAAGATAGCAGCGATGGCAGAAGCCAATAATGTGCTGGTGATTCCGCACAATCCGCTGGGACCGGTTTCTACGGCAGCATGCGTACAACTTAGTGCCTGCATTGCGAACCTTGGAATCATGGAGCTTCCGAGCTTTATGTTAAATGGAGCGGAAGATGCCATGGTAAAAGAGACCATTAAGTTGGAAAATGGTTACTTGATTGTTCCGGACAGACCTGGAATCGGAATTGAACTTGCAGATGACGCAGCAGAGAAATTTCCGGCAAATGATAGGGCAAACCATACGGCACATATGGCGTTTGATGGTTCGGTAAGAGACTGGTGATAAAGGGGGATCAAAAAAATGACAGCATCTATGGTGATTTGTTTAACGTTATTTGTATTAATGATGGTATCCTTGGCAATGAACAAGGTTCCGATGGGCGTTACAGGACTTGCAACTCTTGCAGCACTTGTGATTTTTAAATGCATAGAAGCAAAAGATGCGTTATCCTGTTTTGGAAATGCTAATGTGATCATTATTGTGGGTATGTTTGTTGTAGGAGCAGGACTTCGGAAAACAACATTGATTGGAAAGATTACAAAATTTATCCGGAAAGTAACTGGTGGAAACTTTAAATTTGCCTATCGCGGCGTTATCATTCTTGCAATCCTTCTGACCAGTATTCTGACTAGCCCGGCAGTATGTTTCGCAATTGTATTCCCGATTATGGATTCCATTTGTGATGAATTTGGTGTCAGTAGATCTAAAGTACATTTTCCACTAGGAATGGCCTGTATAGCCTGCTGCGGAATCCTTCCGTTTGGCTTTGCAATCAGCCAGGCTGCAGTATTCAGCGGTTTGATGGAGACGTATGGTTTTACCCAGTCTTTTACTGCTCTTGAGTTTACAAAAGGAAGATGGCCAGCAATCGTTCTTGTGATTTTATGGGCGTTCTTCATTGCACCAAAGTATACATTAGAGAAGCCGGCGACAGCAATTGTAGGAATGGAAGGAAAAAAGGCAGAAGGAAGTGCCTTAAGCACGGGAAAAGACTGGCTTGGAAGCCTGGTATTCATCTTAACGATCCTTGCGCTTATTTTTAATTCTCAATTAGGTCTCGCGTCATGGCTGATCGTGTTAACTGGATGTGTGTTATTATTGCTGTTTGGTGTACTTACCTCCAAAGAAGCAATCAATGCGATGCCATTTGATATTGGATTTATGTTTATTGGCGCAAATGCAATGGCATCCGCTTTGGTTAATACTGGAACAGCAGATCTTGTAGGAGCAAAAATCTCTGAATTGCTGGGAAGTAATCCAAGTAATGTTTTACTGGCAGTGGTGTTCTTCGTTGTTCCGTTTATTCTGACTCAGTTCATGAACAACCAGGCAGTTATGAATATTTTCGCACCGATCTGTTTGCTTACCTGTAAGGCAATCGGGGCAGATCCAAGAGGGCTCCTGCTCCTGATCTGCAGTGCCTGCCTGACTGCATTCATGACTCCAAGCGCAACTGTGGCGATTCCGATGGTGATGGGAGCAGGTGGATACGATGTAAAAAGCCTGACAAAAATGGGCTGGCTGTTTGCAGTCCTGGTAGCGGTGATGTATGTTGCTTATGTGACAATTACCATGCCTGCGATCTAAAAAGATAAGAAAAGTAAAAAGAAGGGTGAAAAGCCGGTAAATTAGGCTTTTCACCCTTCTGCGATATATGATAGTTGTCAGCCCTCTTTCTTTTTTACCAGACACCGTTTTTTATAAAACGCAATCCCATAGCAGAATACATGATCATAATCATCTTCCAGTTCTTTGGCATACATTCTGGCATCGATTTGGGCGATGGCCCGGTTGCAGTCAGATTCCATATATTCTAGCGCATTGGAGTACTTGGCTTCAAAAACTGCTGCCTGGCCATTGACAGGATCATAAACGATGATATCGCTGCGGCCTTCCCCATGCTCTTTGTTGGATTCTACCGAGTAACCGGCCCCTGTGAAAATGCCAGCAAGAAATGCATGGTAGAAGTCCTCCTTATAATCGTGGTAACTGATGGTTTTCCTCAGCAGGCGGTTCATCTCCTGCGTAAGGGAATCACTGTTTCCATCCCAGACAGCCTGGAATAGTGGAAGACGGTTCCAGGTTTTTGCATTTTCTTCAAACCATTTGATGATGGTCGTTTCAAAGATTTCCCGGATTTCTGCATTGGGGATAGTCAAAGCAGAGATTCCCTCTGGAAGCGGTGATGAAAGCTCTTCTTTGCGCACACTGGTCAGATACCCGGTTAAGTATAAAATGCTCCAGAGGTTGTCCTCAGAAGAGTGAAGATAATCATAGGTTAGATTGTCATCCACATGCTGCAAAATATAGCCGCCGGAAAGAAGCGTTTCCAGTTTTTTGGTGATGCCGCTGCCAGCGTAATCGATGAAAGAACGGATGATAGCATTATCACTGGTATTTTTCCAGTAGCTGCGTGGCTGGATCTGAGGATCGTATTGCAGATCACGGAGATAGTTCATCACATCCCAAGGGCAATAAACATCAAAATTACCAAAGTGATAGCCATCATACCAGGACTTTATGACGGGAGCCAGTTCTGTAATCTCCGCGTCTTCTAAGATCTGATCGACCTCTTTCTGGGTAAAACCAAAATATTCATTAAAACGGGAGTCTGCAATGGTATCAGAAACAAAATTATTGGTTCCAGTGAAAATGCTCTCTTTCGCGATTTTTAAACAGCCTGTGATGACAGCCAGACGCAGCGCCGGGTTATCCTTCAAAGCCTGCATGATCCCTTTCATGAGATTCAACATTTCCTGGTAATATCCGTGGGTATTGGCCTTGGCAATGGGGACATCATACTCATCAATCAGCAGAATGACAGGTTTCCCGTAATGCTTCTGCATCATACGGGTAAGAAAGAACAGGGAGTCTTTCAGTTCCAGTGGATTGGTAATTCCAGAAGCGATTTTGGAAAATGTATTCTTATCATATGCATTGAAAGCGGGGCTGTCCAGAAGATAGCTGTGTTCCTGATAAAGCTCGCTGATCACAGTAGACAGCATATAAGAGGCTTCTGAAAAGGTCAGTCCATCCACACGGCGGAATGAAATAAAAATCGTTGGGTACTGGTTCTGCCAGGTGCGGCAAAGGTCGGTACAGGTAGAAATCTCTAAATCCTGAAAGGATTCCTTACTGTCTTTGCGGATATCGAAAAAGCTTGCCAGCATACTCATTCCAAGGGTTTTTCCGAAGCGCCGGGGTCTTGTGATCAGAGTGACCTGTGTTCCCGGAATTTTTAACAGTTCACGGATCAAAAATGATTTATCAACATAATAGTAGCCATTTTTTCGGATTTCTGAAAAGTCGGAAATTCCCACGGGAATATTCAATGGTTTCATAGACAGACCTCCTTTCGGAAAATAAAAATCCCTCATAATATCTATATGATACCATGAGGGATTTTATTTTGCAATTATTCAGCCTTTACTTCTTTCCATGCTTCATTATACAGATCATCTACTTCATCACCCAGATACTGTAACACTTCTGCGTTTTTCAGGTTATCAATATCAGGGAAGAGCGCCTTGTTATTCTGCAGATCTGCGTCTAACAGATCGAAAGCCCCTTTGTTTGGAGTGGAGTAGGTGATGTACTCGAAGTTCTTCTTGGCAATATCCGGGCGGCACAGGAAATTGATCCATTTTTCAGCATTTTCTTTGTGCTTGGCGTTTTTCGGAACAACCCAGCAGTCGATGAAAATATAAGTACCTTCCTCTGGAAGAACATAATTTAAATTGTAATCAAGACCCAGTTCTTTTACTTCGTTCTGGATGTAGAGCATCTCGCCGGAGTAGATGACGCCGACTGCTGCTTCACCACCGATCATCTTATCACGGACCTGGTCAATGACGTAAGCCTGGACCAGAGGCTTCTGGGCAATCAGATCATTTTTGGCGATGGCGATTTCATCCGGGTTGGTGGTGTTTAAGGAGTAGCCGTTTTTTGTCAGGGCAATGGTGAATGCGCTGCGGATGCTGTCCTGCATCAGAAGCTCGCCGGATAAACGCTCATCCCACAGATCAGACCATTTGGTAGGCGGGTCAATGCCAAGCTCCTCTAAACGTTTGTCATTGTAGAGGATACCAAGGTCACCCCAGGTGTAAGGAACGGCATATTTGTTTTCCGGATCGAAAGCGGTGCTGGCCATCTGCAGGTATAACGGGTCGATCTCCTTGATATTTGGGATATTGTCGAAGTTTAACTCTGCCAGAAGGTCATTCTGAACCATTTTCTGGATCATGTAATCGGAAGGGCAGACAGCATCGTAGGAAATAGCGCCAGCCTCGATGATCGGGTACATCTCCTCGTTGGTCTCAAACATATCGTAGATGACCTTAATACCGGTTTCTTCCTCAAACTGGGAAATGACAGATTCATCAATGTACTCGCCCCAGTTGTAAACGTAGAGTTCATTGTCTTTGTCGGCACTGGACTTGGAAGAGCCACAGCCGGTCACAGATACAGAAGCAGCAAGGACTGCCAGAGCAGCCATGGAAATGCGAGTGTAAGATTTTTTCATGTAAATATTCTCCCTAATGTAAATAAAAGTGTAGTTATTCGTAACTATGAAGGTACTGAATAGTTACAGTTATTCTAACAGTTTGCGCATTCGGTGCGCAGACCGTGGGAATACGTGGATCAAAGGTATGGACAGTTGCAATTTAGTTGGATTTTACTTCTTTCCAGAGGTCATTGTAGATGGAATCTACATCATCTCCAAGATACTGAAAAACTTCACAGTTCTTTAAAGAATCTCACCTGCATTGCCGGTGGCAGATTTTTTGCCACAGCCGGAAAGGAGACACGCAGTGCCAAGGAAAACGGCTGCAGAAAACAAAAATACACGTCTTTTCATTCAGTTAATCTCCTCTAATTCTCTCCTTTTTTGCGACCTGGAGCGAAATTGGTGATCAGGAGAAGCACCAGAACTGCCAGGAAAATAATAGTGGACAGGGCGTACATGGAAGGCTTGATTCCACGGCGCACTTCACTATAGATCAAGGTTGATAAGGTGTTGATGCCGGCTCCCTTGGTGAAATGGGTGATGATGAAATCATCCAAGGACATGGTAAATGCCAGCAGGAAACCGGACAGGACTCCAGGGAGAATATCCGGGAAAACCACCTTGAAAAAGGCGTAGACCGGGGATGCGCCCAGATCCATGGCTGCCTCGTAGGTGCTCTTGTTGGTCTGCTTTAATTTTGGCATAACGCTTAGGATCACATACGGGATATTAAAGGTAATGTGGGCGATCAGAATGGTCTGAAAGCCAAGGGAAATGCCGAAAGCGATGAACGCTAACATTAAGGAAATACCAGTTACGATATCTGCATTCAGCATAGGAATATTGGTAATGCCCATGATGATCGTCCGGGGCAGCGGTTTCATGCTGTTGATGGCGATGGATGCCGCAGTGCCGATGATGGTGGCGATCAGCGCCGATACAAAGGCGATGAGCAGTGTGTTGACCAGAGCATCCATGATGGTGGCACTGTCAAACATCTGGGTATACCACTGAAGGGTAAAGCCGCCCCACTGGGTCCTGGATTTGGAACTGTTAAAGGACAGGACCATCATGGTCACGATAGGCGCATATAAAAAGATCAGGATCAGAACCAGATAGAAGTTCTCTACGATTCGTTTTGCATGGTGCTTTAATGTTTTCATCAGAATGTAGTTCCCTCCCCGTTCTTATCATATTTGGCGATCAGCGCCATGCTCAGTAAAATGAAGATCATCAGCACCAGGGAAAGGCCGGAGCCTAGGTGCCAGTTGCTTCCTTTGGTAAACTCCTGTTCGATGACATTACCGATCAGCAGGATCTTGCTTCCGCCTAACAGGTTAGAGATCACGAAGGTGGTCAGCGCCGGGACAAATACCATGGTGACACCGCTGATGATGCCAGGGACACTTAAGGGTAGCCAGATATAGAACAGAGTCTGGAAAAAGTTTGCGCCCAGATCCTGTGCTGCGTTGATGGTGTTGTCATCAATCTTGCAAAGCACATTATAAATAGGAAGAACCATAAAAGGCAGGAAGTTGTATACCATACCTAAGATAATGGCTCCGGAGGTATTGATCAGAGACTGGGTTGGCAGATGCAGCGCGGAGAGAATGCCGTTGATGACACCATTTTTCTCCAGCAGAGTCTGCCATGCCAGGGTACGCAGCAGGAAGTTCATCCACATAGGAAGGATGAAAATAAAGACCACAAAGCTTCCTTTCCCGATATTTCTCTTTCGTAAGATCATAGCCAGTGGATAAGCCAGGAGCAGACACACAAGAGTGCTGATCAGGGAAAGACCCAGGGATAAAAACAGGGCCTTCCGGTGCTCGGCGGTTCCGATGGAAAGGACGTTGGCCAGAGTAAATGCGCCGCTTCGGTCAGTAAGACCATAGAAAACGATCAGCGCCAGAGGAATGACCGTGAAACCGATCATCCATAACAGATAAGGACCGGATAATAATTTTTTACTCATTGACTCCCACTGCCTCCTCATCTTCAGAAGCCGGTTTATTCATGATCTGAATATTGAACGGATCAACCCGGATGCCGACCTCTTTGCCAACCGGACAGAGACTTGTGCTGTGAACCAGCCATTCAAAACCGTCCGGCGTGGTGATCTCCATCTCGTAGTGAACACCCTTGAAGATCAGGTGGGTGCAGATACCCTTTAACGTACCTTCTTCCGGAGCGACCAGTTCGATATCTTCTGGACGGATGACTACGTCAACAGGGGTATTGTTTCCAAAGCCCTTATCCACACAGGCAAATCTTGCACCGAAGATCTCAACCAGCTCATCATGGAGCATAATACCCGGAACAATGTTGCTTTCACCGATGAAATCCGCTACGAAGGCATTTTCCGGCTCGTTGTAGATCTGCTCCGGGGAACCCATCTGCTGGATGTAACCCTGGTTCATGACAACAATGGTGTCGGACATAGTCAGCGCTTCCTCCTGATCATGAGTGACATAGATAAAGGTGATGCCAAGCTCATTTTTCAGGCGGATCAGCTCGTACTGCATGTCCTGGCGCAGCTTTAAGTCCAGAGCGCCTAAAGGCTCATCAAGAAGCAGGACTCTCGGCTCATTGACGATGGCGCGGGCAATGGCGATACGCTGCTGCTGGCCGCCGCTTAAGGAGTTGACGTCACGATTCTCAAAGCCGTCTAAGTTCACTAATTTTAACGCATATTTGATCTTGTCCTGAATATAGGACTTTGGTTTATTCTTAATTTTCAGACCGAAGGCGATATTTTCCGCGATGGTCATGTGGGTAAACAGGGCATACTTCTGGAAAACGGTATTTAACTGGCGCTTATTAGGCGGCAGGCTGGAAATATCCTGACCATCGAAAATGACCTTACCGGAATCCGCGTGTTCAAAACCGCCTAAAATACGAAGCGTTGTAGTCTTGCCGCAGCCGCTTGGGCCTAACAGCGTTACGAAGGAATTCTCCTTAACAGAGAGATTTAAATCATCCAGCACCATAGTGCCGTCAAAGCTTTTTGAGATATTCACCAGATCAATAAGTGGCTGACTCATGATATGTTTCCTCCTGATAATGGTAATGGCCGGGCCTTAAAAACTAGGCGGTGAGCTGACCCATAAGATGATGGCTCCGGTTTTGCTTGTAAGATAATGTTTTTTGTCCGGGGTAAAATAGAAAGATTCACCTTTCTTGGCCCGGTAGAGCTTATTCCCTAAATGAATGGCAATACTGCCCTGAAGAACGTATCCGAACTCCTCCCCCTCATGGGGATTGTCCGGGTAGGTTTCGCCGCCTGCCTCCAGAGTCAGGAGGATAGGCTCCATCATATTTTTCTGGGCATTTGGAATGATCCATTTGATCTCATTCTTTAAGTCTGTATCAATTTTTTCAAAATAGTCGGCTTTTCCGAACACGATCTGTTCATCCGGGGCTTCTGTGAAGAAATCCGCCGTGGTCGTGCCCAGGCACTGCAGGATATCCATCAGGGTGGCGATAGAAGGCGAGGTGAGATTCCGCTCGATCTGGGAAATAAACCCCTTTGACAGCTCCGCACGATCTGCCAGCTCCTCCTGCGTCAGCCCCTTTAAGATACGCAGCTCTTTTAATTTCAGCCCAATATCCATCAGTTGCCTCCTCCGTGCTCATATGATATTTATGTAACTGTCCAGTACCTTTACAGTCACATCCTCATTATAATAGTAATCGAAAAGTTTACAAATACTAACTGACACTAAAAATAATCAAAAAGTTTAGTAATAATAAACCAGACGCAAACTCCATTATACAGAAAAATATATGAGTGTCAATAGATTTTTTGTTAAATCTATGGTACAATTTAGACATTCAGTTTGGTAGGAGGAATGTGACATGAAAGAGATGTACATGGCTTATGTGGGATCTTATTCTTATACGGGTAACGCAAAGGGAATTACGGTCTACGATGTGGATGTGGAAAAGGGCGTTTTTAAGGAGAGATGTGAAGTTGAGGTGGACAACTCTTCTTATGTAGTGGCATCACCGGATGGTAAGGTTTTATATTCCATTGCCGATGAGGGTGTGGTTTCCTTCCGGATCCATGAGAACGGAAGTATTACCAAGTTAAATACAGCCAATATTAAAGGAATGAGGGGCTGTCAGCTTTCCGTTGACCCAGATGGAAAGTACCTGTTTGTGGCAGGATACCATGATGGCAAAGCAACGGTTATGAATCTGAACCCGGATGGAACCGTCGGCAGTATCGCAGCCGGTGTTTACCATAAGGGACTGGGAAGTGTGGCTGAGCGTATGTTCCGTCCGCATGTCAGCTGTGTCCGTATGACACCGGACAAAAAGTTTGTGATGGTGGCAGATCTTGGTGTTGACCAGGTGAAGGTTTACCGGATCAATGAGAATGATGATACGCTGATGCTGGTGGATACACTTCCATGTGACCTGGAATCCGCTCCAAGGCATTTCATTTTCAGCAAAGACGGCAGATATATGTATCTGATGTATGAAGTGAAAAATGTAATTGATGTGTATACATACGAGACCGGCAAGCGGGCTCCGAAGTTAGAAAAGATCCAGACGATTTCCACCACAGGCGAGAAACGGTTAAGCCAGCTGACTGCAGCCTGCGCCATCCGGTTCTCTTCCGATGAGAAGCATTTGTTCTGCTCCAATGCAGGTGATGATACGGTAAGTATATACAAACGTGATGAGGAGACAGGACTTCTGGAACTGATCTGCTGTCTGCCGATCAGTGGCGAGTATCCGAAAGACATCGCAATTTTCCCGGATGATCAGCATATCGCAAGCCTGAACCATGAAACGGGAAGTATTACATTCTTCCATATTGATTACGAGAAAGGACTTCTGGTGGGCAGCGCGAATCCGGTGAGGGTGGATGAGCCGAACTGCTGTGCTATCGTGAAGGTAAGAGGATAATTTATGGCTGGATCGACATGGGGGACACTGCTTACGATGACGACCTGGGGTGAGTCGCACGGAAAGGGAGTTGGGGTTGTAGTAGATGGCTGCCCTGCGGGGCTTGCGCTTTGTGAGGAGGATATTCAGACTTATTTAAATAGGAGAAAGCCGGGACAGAGCAGGTTTACTACCATGCGTCAGGAGAGTGACCAGGTGGAGATCCTGTCAGGTGTGTTTGAAGGAAAGACTACTGGAACGCCGATCTCGCTTCTGGTAAGGAATACAGACCAGAGATCCCATGATTACAGTTCCATCATGGATATTTACCGCCCGGGACATGCGGATTATACGTTCGATGAAAAGTACGGATTCCGCGATTACCGGGGCGGCGGACGTTCCTCCGGCCGGGAGACCATCGGGCGCGTGGCAGCTGGAGCGATTGCGGCAAAGCTGCTGGAGAGCCTTGGAGTGACGGTGACAGCTTATGCCAGATCCATCGGACCGGTGGAGATCTCCATGGACCGGTTTGATCTGGAGGCGGCATCGGAGAATAAAGTCTGTATGCCGGATCGGGAAGCTGCAAAAGAAGCAGAGAGCTATCTGGAGCAGATGTTAGAAGATCAGGATTCCGTGGGAGGCGTGGTGGAATGTATTATCACCGGGCTTCCGGCGGGAATCGGAGAGCCGGTTTTTGAGAAGCTGGATGCCAGACTGGCCCATGCTGAGATGTCTGTCGGTGCAGTAAAAGGCGTGGAGATCGGTGATGGCTTTGAAGCGGCGAAAGCCGTTGGTTCTGTCAATAATGACGATTTTTGCAGAAATGCAGATGGGACCATCGGAAAGCGCACCAATCATTCCGGCGGAATCTTAGGAGGTATGAGTGATGGAAGCCCGGTAGTTCTGCGGGCGGCTTTTAAGCCGACTCCGTCTATCTCAAGACCTCAGCAGACCGTGAACCGGGCCGGCGAGGAGGTAGAAACCGTGATCAAAGGACGTCACGATCCCATCATCGTGCCGAGAGCCGTGGTTGTTGTAGAGACCATGGCGGCGTTTACGGCGGCAGATCTGATGCTGCAGAATGCGGTAGCGAAGCTGGACAATGTCCGGAAGGTTTATGAGAGATAGGAAATGGTTCAGCAGGTCTGTGCACTTGTTGCGCTGACCGTAAAAAATGCAGGTAAAAATATTTTATATATAAAGAGGAGAAATGTTATGAAAATTGCAATTGGAAATGATCACACAGCACTGGAGATGAAGGCAGCAATCAAAGCGCATCTGGAGGAGAAAGGCTATGAAGTCCTGGATCTGGGAACCAATTCCACAGACAGCTGTGATTATCCGGTATATGGTGAAAAAGTAGGCCGTGCAGTAGTAGATGGAGAGGCAGATCTTGGTATTGCCATCTGCGGAACCGGTGTCGGCATCTCTCTGGCAGCGAATAAGGTAAAGGGTGTTCGCGCCTGTGTCTGCAGCGAGCCATACACAGCAAAGCTGTCCCGTATGCACAACGATTCCAACGTTCTGGCATTTGGTGCGAGAGTGATTGGTGTTGAGCTGGCAAAAATGATCGTAGATGAGTGGTTAAACGCAAGTTTCGAGGGCGGACGTCATCAGAGACGTGTGGACATGCTGATGGACATTGAAAACCATTAATTGATTGGAAATGACAGAAAATGACTGCAAGTGACAAAACGCAGAAGCAATCGATAGTGCATGAGGATTTTCTATGAGTAAGCAGGTTTTGGTGGTGATCCCAGTTGAGGAACGCCATAAAGAATATTTGGAAAATAAAGGTACCGGCTGTGTGTTCACCTACACTTCCCCGAAGGCGGTGACAGAGGAAGAACTGGCGAATGCACAGATCATCATCGGTAATGTCAGTGCCGAACAGCTTGCGAAGGCGCCGAAACTGGAGTGGTTCCAGTTAAATTCTGCAGGCTCAGATGCCTTCTGTAAACCAGGAGTGTTAAAGGAAGGGGTTCTGCTCACGAATGCGACCGGCGCATATGGGCTGGCAATCTCAGAGCATATGTTAGGTGTTATGCTTATGATGCAGAAACACCTGGCAGAATATTATGTAAACCAGAAAAACCATCAGTGGAAGGATGAAGGAGCTGTAACTTCCATCTATGGATCGACGACATTGGTGGTTGGCCTGGGGGACATTGGCGGTGAATATGCGAAGCGCATGAAGGCGCTGGGAAGTTATACGATCGGTCTTCGAAGAACCGAGGGTGAGAAACCGGATTATCTGGATGAGGTATTTACAACTGAACATCTGGACGAGCTGCTTCCAAGAGCAGATTTTGTTGCCCTGTCATTACCGAATTCCCCGGCGACTTATCACATCATGGATGAACGGCGACTTCGTCTGATGAAGAAAACGGCATTTCTGTTAAATGTCGGCCGCGGAAGCGCGATCGATCCGGAGGCATTAAACCGGGTACTCCATGACGGATGGCTTGGTGGCTGCGGCGTAGATGTGACAGAACCGGAGCCGCTTCCGGAAGATTCTCCACTGTGGGATGCACCGAGAATGTATATCACGCCTCATATTTCCGGACAGTACCATCTGCAGGAGACCTTTGAGCGGATCGTGCGGATCGCAGGCGGCAATCTGGAGAAGTTCCTGGCGGGCGAGAAAGACAGCATGAAAAATCTGGTGGATTTTAAGACCGGATATCGGAGGAGATAACATGAAGAAGATAGGATTTGTAGGAGTCGGGATCATGGGCAAATCTATGGTTCGCAACCTGATGAAAGCAGGATTTGAGGTTTCTATCTATACAAGAACCAAGTCTAAAGTTGAGGATGTCATTGGAGAGGGCGCTATCTGGTGCGATTCTGTGGCAGAATGTGCCAAAGGAAGAGATGCAGTGATCTCCATCGTCGGATATCCGAAGGATGTGATCGAGGTGTACTTTGGACCGGCCGGGATCTTAGCCAATGCAGATCCGGGAACTTACGTGATCGATATGACAACGACCAGCCCGAAGCTTGCAGTCCAGATCTTTGATGAGGCAGAAAAGCTGGGACTGCATGCCATCGATGCACCGGTGACCGGAGGCGACAGCGGTGCGAAAGCTGGTACGCTGACCATTCTGGCAGGCGGTAAGAAAGAAGATTTCGATACCTGTATGCCAGTTTTTGAGGCGATGGGTAAGAATATCAACTACGAGGGCAAGGCAGGCAATGGCCAGCACACTAAGATGTGTAATCAGATCGCTATCGCCGGAGCTTTAGCCGGTGCCTGCGAAGCCATGGTATATGCCAAGAACGTAGGTCTGGATGTGGATGTGATGTTAAAATCTATCTCTACCGGTGCAGCAGGAAGCGCACAGATGAACAATGTTGCTTCCAAGGCATTGAAGGATGATTTTAATCCAGGATTCTTCCTGAAGCACTTCATCAAAGATATGAGCCTGGCAGAGGAAGAGGCAGCTGCTGTTTCCGTAAAGCTGGATGTCTTAGAAGATGTGCTCCAGATGTGCAAGGGGCTGGAAGACGAGGGTATGGGAGACTTAGGAACCCAGGCACTCATTAAACATTATAAGTGGTAGAGAGTTGGGAGTCAGGCGAGTATTATTTGGGCCTGACTCCTGTGGTATTGGCAGTATATTTTTCACATTTTTTTTCTAATCTTTGAAAGTCTAAACATCGGTTCTTTCCTTTATTTAACCCACATTTTACATAACTCTCCTTTTGGATTTTACATAAGGATTTTACAATGCACTTGTACTTAAGGAAAGCAAGTAAAACAACATAAATGATCCGTGAGATTCGGATACAAAAAAGGAGAGTAAAAAGTTATGAAAAAATCAGCAGCAGTTTTATTAGCACTTGGCATGGCAGTTATGGGACTGGCTGGTTGCTCAGGAAGTTCTAACAGCACAGCAACCACAGCTGCAACAGAAGCAGCAGCAACCACTGCAGAGACAACAACCGCAGCAGCAGAGACAACGACAGAGACAGCAAAGGACAGCGCATTAGAGGGACCGATCACCGTGATCTCCCGTGAGGACGGTTCTGGTACCAGAGGCGCATTTATTGAGCTGTTTGGCATTGAAGTAAAAAATGATGCAGGTGAGAAGGTGGATATGACTACCGATGATGCAGAGATCACCAACAGTACTTCTGTTATGATGACTTCTGTAGCTGGTAACACAGAGGCAATCGGTTATATCTCCTTAGGTTCTTTAAATGATACGGTAAAGGCAGTAAAGATCGATGGTGCCGAGGCAACTGTTGACAACATCAAATCCGGTACCTACAAGATCGCAAGACCATTTAACATTGCCACCAAGGGTGAGGTCAGTGATGTGGCTCAGGATTTCATCAAATATATCATGAGTGAGGATGGACAGAAGGTTGTTGAGGATAACGGTTACATCAGCCAGGGAAACGATGGCGCTTATGAGTCCGCTGGTTTAAGCGGAAAGGTCGTTGTAGGCGGTTCTTCTTCCGTTACTCCGGTTATGGAGAAGTTAAAAGAGGCTTATGTAGCCCTGAATCCAGATGTCACCATCGAGGTGCAGCAGAGTGATTCTACCACAGGTATGACCTCCGCAATCGAGGGTGTCTGTGACATCGGTATGGCTTCCAGAGACTTAAAGGACAGCGAGATCGAGAAAGGCTTAACCGGAACTACGATCGCTATGGATGGTATCGCGGTGATCGTAAACAATGACAGCCCTGTAGAGGAACTGAGCAGTGATTCTGTAAAGGGTATCTACACCGGTGAGATCACAGACTGGGCAGATGTACAGTAAATAAAAGTAGCTAAGATGGGCCCGCTCCTGAGATGTTGGGAGATGGGCTCATTCTCATAAGGAGACCAGTACGATATGAAACATGTGAAAGAAATAATTGCAGAGGCCATTTTCTTAATATCTGCCCTGGCATCGATCTTCGCGGTGGCAATGATCTGCTTTTTCCTGTTTGCCAACGGACTTCCGGCGATTTTTAAGATTGGGCCGTTAAAGTTTTTGACAGGAACGATCTGGAAGCCCGGAAATGATATCTACGGTATCTTCCCGATGATTCTGGGAAGCATCTATGTAACAGCGGGAGCGATCCTGATCGGCGTTCCCATCGGAATTCTGACAGCGATCTATTTATCCCGTTTCTGTCCGAGAGGGATCTATCATGTGATCAAACCGGCGATCGATCTGCTGGCAGGTATTCCATCCGTAGTTTACGGATTTTTCGGTATGGTGGTGATCGTACCGGCGATGGACAAGATCGAACCGGCAGTTATGGAATTTTTCCATATCAGTGGAAAATGCAGCGGAAAGAGTATTGCGACTGCATCGATCTTACTGGGAATCATGATCCTTCCAACGATCATCGGTGTAGCGGAATCTGCGATCAATGCGGTTCCTGACAGCTATTATGAAGGCTCTCTGGCGCTGGGCGCCAGTCATGAAAGAAGCGTGTTTTTTGCAACACTTCCGGCGGCAAAATCCGGTATTCTGGCAGGCGTAATCCTGGGTGTGGGCCGTGCGATCGGTGAGACCATGGCAGTGATCATGGTGGCAGGAAACCAGCCGCGTATGCCTAAGGGCATTTTCCAGGGAATCCGTACCATGACAGCCAATATCGTGCTGGAAATGGGATATGCAACGGATCTCCACAGAGAGGCGTTGATCGCAACAGCCGTTGTGCTGTTTGTATTTATTCTGATCATTAACCTTTCATTTTCCATCTTAAAAAGGAGGAGCGAATAATGGAAGCAATCAACAGACAGACCTGGAAGCAGCGGATGGCTTCCTATAAAAGAACTCCATTATCCTTTTTACTGCTTGTACTGGTGACAGCATCTGCACTCTTTACGGTATGTATCCTGGCATTTTTGCTGATCTATATCCTGGTAAAGGGTATTCCATATCTGACCCCAAGCTTATTTGCCTGGGAATACAACAGTGAGAACGTATCCCTGATGCCGGCGCTGATCAATACGATCCTGATGACAGCCTTATCGTTAGTGATCGCAGTACCGCTGGGTATCTTTGCTGCGATCTATCTGGTGGAATATGCCAGGAGAGGCAATAAGATCGTTGAGATCGTCAGGATCACGGCAGAAACCCTGACCGGAATCCCTTCTATCGTGTATGGCCTGTTTGGATTTTTGCTGTTTGGCGTTGCCTTAAAATGGGGCTATTCCATGTTGGGAGGCGCCCTGACGCTGGCGATCATGATTCTGCCTACGATCATGAGGACGACAGAGGAGGCATTAAAATCCGTACCGGATTCTTACCGGGAAGGCAGCTTTGGACTTGGCGCTGGACGATTAAGAACTGTGTTCCAGGTTGTGCTCCCCTCCGCAGTTCCAGGTATTCTGGCAGGTGTGATCCTGGCAGTGGGACGTATCGTGGGTGAGACGGCAGCCTTAATGTACACGGCAGGTACCGTAGCTGGAATTCCGGCCAATATCATGGGATCTGCAAGAACTCTGTCCGTTCATATGTATGTGCTGACCAATGAAGGACTTTATACTAATCAGTCTTATGCGACTGCGGTCGTGCTTTTAGTGATCGTTGTGCTGATCAATGCACTGTCCGGCTTTATCGCAAAGAAAATCACAGGAAAGGGAATTGGCTGATCATGGATAAATTTACTATCGAAAATCTGGATCTGTATTATGGGGATTTTAAAGCCCTGAAAAATATCAATCTGAATATCAGTCCGAATGAGATCACCGCATTTATCGGTCCATCGGGCTGTGGAAAATCAACATTATTAAAATCATTAAACCGGATGAACGATCTGGTCGAGGGCTGCAGAATCAACGGCAAGGTCTTGCTGGATGGTCAGGATATCTACGGAAATATGGATATTAATCTGCTTCGCAAGCGTGTCGGAATGGTATTCCAGAAGCCAAATCCATTTCCAATGAGTATCTACGATAACATTGCATATGGACCGAGAACCCACGGAATCCGTTCCAAAGTAAAGCTGGATGATCTGGTGGAGCGTTCCCTCAGGGATGCAGCGATCTGGGATGAGTTAAAGGACCGTTTAAAGAAGAGCGCTTTAGGATTATCCGGTGGTCAGCAGCAGCGTCTGTGTATTGCAAGAGCTCTTGCGGTAGAGCCAGAGGTGCTTCTGATGGATGAGCCGACCTCCGCACTGGATCCGATCTCAACCTCAAAGATCGAAGACCTTGCGGTGGAATTGAAAAAGAACTATACTATTGTCATGGTAACACATAACATGCAGCAGGCTGCAAGAATTTCTGATAAGACCGCATTTTTCCTGTTGGGAGAAGTGGTAGAATACGGCGAGACGGAGCAGATATTCTCCATGCCTAAGAACAAGAAGACTGAGGATTACATTACAGGAAGGTTTGGTTGATATGAGAAATTATTTTGATGAGCAGCTGGAGCTGTTAAATGTGGAACTGATCCGCATGGGATCTCTGTGTGAGGATGCCATCATGGGCGCTTCCCGTACCCTGATGGGGGAAGAGGGATTTGCCAAACAGGTCGATGATGCAGAACATGAGATCGACCAGAAGGAAAGAGATATTGAAAATCTGTGCTTTAAGCTTCTGTTAAAACAGCAGCCGGTGGCAAGAGATCTGCGTCAGGTATCTGCAGCACTCAGAATGATCTCTGATATGGAGCGGATCGGTGACCAGGCATCTGATATTGTGGAAAACGCCAGATATATCCAGGGTAATACTTATGAAAGCAATCTCCATATCCGGGATATGGCAGAGGCGACCATGAAGATGGTGACGGACAGCATTGATTCCTTTGTAAAACGGGATCTGGAGCTGGCCAGAAAGACTATGAAGGAAGATGATGTGGTGGATGAGTTATTTAATAAGGTAAAAACAGAACTGATCGGACTCATCGGAAAGGACAGCAGCAAGGGTGAGATGTGCCTGGACCTTCTGATGATCGCCAAGTATTTTGAGCGGATCGGAGACCATGCCACTAACATCGCAGAGTGGGTGGAGTATTCCATCACAGGAGTGCATATTGAAGATTAAATTGGGAGAAAAATGATGATCTATCTGGTAGAAGATGATAACAGCATTCGGGAGTTAGTGGTTTATACCCTTCAAAGCACAGGCTTTGAAGCCAGGGGATTTGCCTGTGGAGCGGATTTCTGGGAAGGCATGAAGGAGGATATGCCGGAACTGGTGCTTTTAGATATTATGCTTCCGGACGAGGATGGGCTTTCCATTTTGAGAAAACTGCGTGGAACTGCAGCAACTCAGAAGCTTCCGGTGATGATGCTGACAGCGAAGGGAACAGAATATGATAAAGTGATCGGATTGGACAGTGGAGCGGATGATTATCTGCCGAAACCATTTGGCATGATGGAACTGGTATCCAGAGTGCGGGCGCTGCTTCGCCGGACTGCGGCTGCCCCGGAGAAGGTGCGGAAATTCTATCAGATAGGGCTGGTTTCTGTGGATGTGGAAAAGCATGAGGTGCTGGTGGATGGAAACCCGGTAACACTGACATACAAAGAGTTTGAGCTGCTTTGTTACCTGATGGAGAATGAAGGAATCGTGTTATCCAGAGACCGTCTGCTGTCCAAGATCTGGGGCTATGATTTTGATGGTGAGACCAGAACCGTGGATGTCCATATCCGGACCTTACGCCAGAAACTGGGAATCGGAGGAAGCATCATTGAAACCATCCGCGGTGTGGGATATAAAGCGGATTCCTGTGGAAAGAGAGAGTAGAATGAAAAAGAGAATTTACAGAAATATGTGTCTGGTGACGCTGGTGGCAATTCTGTTTTCTGCGATTCTGACTTCCTTCTTATATTATCAGAACCTTGAAAAACAGATGCGTCAGGAGCTGGTGACAGAGGCAAAGTACCTGGAAGCGGGAATGGATCTTTCAGGCGAATATTATTTGACGAATATTACAAAAATCATGAATAGTTCCAATCGGAACCGGATTACCTGGGTAGCGGCAGATGGTACTGTGTTGTTTGATAATATGGCAGATGCTTCTACGATGGAGAACCACAAAGACCGCCCGGAGATCCAGATGGCTCTGAGCAGCGGTTCCGGCCGGGAAAGCCGGATGTCCAGTACCTTATCGGAGCAGACCTTTTACTATGCCCTTCGTCTGGAGGATGGTTCTGTGATCCGTGTGGCCAATACGACCAGAAGTGCCCTGGCAGGCAGTATGGCCATGCTTCCGGCTCTTGGAGGTGCAGCGGTCCTGATCATGGTCCTGAGCATGATCCTGGCAGAACGGCAGACCAGAGAGATCGTAAAGCCGATCAACGAACTGGATCTGGATCACCCGGACAGCGGCAGATTGTATGATGAGCTGGCTCCGCTGGTTGGAAAGGTGGAGCGTCAGCAAAGAACCATTTGCCAGCAGATGGACACCTTAAGAACCAAACAGAGGGAATTTGCGGCAATCACAGAAAATATGAGTGAAGGCTTTCTGGTGGTTGGAAAACAGGGTGAGGTGGCTTCTTATAATACCAGCGCCTTAAAGATTCTGGATGTGGAGATCCCGGTGCCGGAGGAGCGGACACCAGGCAGTTTAAATATCTTAAACTTCAACCGCAGCCATGAATTCCGGATAGCGGTGGATGAGGCGCTGGCAGGACATCATCATGAAGAGAACTTAAAGATCGGAACCCGGATGTACCAGATCATTGCCAATCCAGTGACAGAAAAGCAGAATGTGACAGGAGCGGTGATCGTGATCCTGGATATTACAGAACGAGAAGAACGGGAGGACTTACGCAGAGAGTTTTCAGCCAATGTTTCCCATGAGTTAAAGACACCTCTGACCTCCATTTCCGGATATGCGGAGATCATGAAGAATGGTCTGGTAAAGCCGGAGGATATGAAGCGTTTCTCTGAAAATATCTACCAGGAGGCCCAGCGGATGATCACCTTGATCGGTGATATTATCAAGCTGTCCCAGTTAGATGAGAATCGGGTCGAACTGGAGAAACAGGCAGTGGATCTTTATCCGATCGCCCAGTCCGTGGTAAGCCGTCTGAAAGAACGGGCATCACAGGCTAAGGTGGCTTTGGAGATCCGGGGCGAAGGACAGATCATCGAAGGTACATCCCAGATTTTAGATGAGATGATCTACAATCTGTGTGATAATGGAATTAAATATAATAAAGCCGGAGGCCATGTGAACGTGACCGTCGGCAGCCGACAGGGATGCCCATTTGTTTCAGTAGAGGATAACGGGATCGGAATCCCGGAGGAAGACCAGAAACGGGTATTTGAGCGGTTCTACCGGGTGGACAAGAGCCATTCGAGACAGATCGGCGGTACCGGACTGGGACTTTCTATCGTGAAGCATGGTGCGATCTACCATAACGCGAAAGTGGAGATGGAGAGTACCCCTGGCCGGGGAACCAGTATCACCATTGTATTTCCGGAGGGAGCAGCGAAGTAAGCTGCTCCCTTTTTCTATGTCATAGGAAACTTCGCCCTATGACACAAAAACGCTCCGCGGGATGCGCACTGCGGCAGGCCCGGTGGGTTATTTTCTTCATGCCGGTTTCATATAGTTTTAGTAAATCCAGAGGCTGTGTGGAGAGCGAATATGAAGAAAATAGCAATGAAATGGTGGAAAATGGGGTTTTTCCTGATTTTATCCTGTGTTCTCGTGGGGTGTGGGAAAACCAGAGATACGGCAAAAATCCGTGATCTGGAGTTTACAGTTATAGATCAGGAGCGGATACCGGAAGAATTAAAAGCGATCATTGAGGAAAAGAAGGTACAACCATTTAAGATGACCTATAGTGATGAGGAAAAGCTCTACATCGTTACTGGCTATGGTCCACAGGAAACAGGCGGATACAGTATACAGGTAAAAGAACTGTACCTGACAGAGAATGCCATTGTATTTGATACGGAGTTATCAGGACCGGAAAAGGGAGAAACGGTGACAAAGGAAACTTCTTATCCCGTGATCGTGATCCAGACGGAGCTTCTGGAAACCCCGGTAATTTTTCAATAATCGTGGACGGTGAAATCTGCATATGCTATACTAAAGGACAACGATAACATTTGGCAGGATCAGGAAGCGGCTGAACGATTACGATCTGACAGACACAGGAAGGGACTGGAGAAGATTATGATTTTAAAAGATATTTGGCTGGACGTAAAGGCTGTACAGGAACGGGACCCGGCGGCGAGAAGTGCATTGGAGGTATTGCTTTTATATCAGGGAGTTCATGCACTCATCTGGCACCGGTTTGCCCATTGGTTTTATAAGCATCACATGTTTTTCATTGCCAGATGGATTTCCCAGATGGCCCGTTTTTTTACATTGATCGAGATTCATCCGGGCGCGCAGCTGGGCCATGGGATTCTGATCGATCACGGATGCGGCGTAGTGATCGGTGAGACCACAGTAGTCGGTGACAACTGTACCATTTACCAGGGCGTTACCCTGGGTGGTGTCGGAACCCAGAAAGGCAAGCGTCATCCCACCCTTGGCAACAATGTGACCGTAGGCGCAGGAGCCAAGATCTTAGGCGCCTTTGAGGTTGGAGATAACTGTACCATTGCGGCAAATGCAGTATTATTAAAGCCATTGGAGAATAACATCACGGCAGCTGGCATTCCTGCAAGACCGGTGAAAAAAGATGGTATGCGGCTTCCGAAGGAAGAAAAACCGGTTCTTACCATGGAACATTACTGCAAGATGGAAGAACGGATCAAGGAGCTGGAGAAGCAGATCAATCAGCTGGAGAAGCAGATCGATCTGCCCCACTGAGTTTGCCAGTTAACGAATTTCCACATAGATTTGAAAGTTAACGCATACACTGTCACAAGGAAAGGCAGGTGCGGAGTATGAGTAAAATCGAACTGATCAGGCAAAATTTACATAGGAGCCGGTATAAGAGCCAGGCGTCCACGCAGATCACGCTGGATGATGATTTTATTGTTCCAGATGCCATGGATGATATGGAGAAGATCATCGTAAATTCCGGGGATGTGATCCTGGATTCCGTAAGGAATCAGACGGAACGGGTGATGATCCGTGGAAAACTGGCATTTCAGGTGCTTTACCGAAACCCGGAAGGCGGTTTACAGACATTGGCAGGAAGCATTGCGATCGAGGAGCCGATGAACGTGCCGGGACTGGAGGAAAAGGACGAGACCGGAGTCAGCTGGGAGCTGGAAGATCTAAGTACTGAGATGATCAATTCCAGAAAATTAAGTGTGAAAGCAATTCTCACATTCCGGGTCCGCTCCGAAGCACTGATGGATGGCGAAGCAGTGGTGGAGGCCAGGGAAACAGGGTCAGGGAACACGGAAGCCCAGGAAGACTCCCCGCTTCAGGTACGCAGACAGACGATGGAAACAGCAGCCCTGAAGGTCAGAAGAAAGGATACGGTGCGGGTACGGGAGAGCATCACACTTCCAGGCAATAAACCTGCCATGGAGCAGATCCTGTGGAAGCAGGTGTCTCTGCTGGCAACGTCAGCCAAATCGCAGGACGGTTCGCTTCTGGCAGAGGGACAGATCCAGATATTCTGCCTTTACGAGGGAGAGGGTGAAGAACTGCCGGTTCAATGGTTTGAGGAGACGATCCCATTTTCCGGAACCATCGAACTGGACCAGATATCAGAGGGCATGCCATCTTTTACCCGGATGCGGCTGGTGCATAAGGAACTGGAGGCGAAGCCGGACGCAGATGGAGAACTGCGGGAGCTGGATCTGGATGCGGTGGTGGAACTGGATATAAAAATTTACGAAGAAGAACCACTGGAACTGGTGGAAGATCTCTACGCCACAGACCGGGAAATCGATGTGGTCAGAGAAGAAAACCAGTTTGATAAAATTCTAACGAACACAACAGGAAAATGCAAAATAACCGACCGAATGAAATACGATCCCACCGACCGGATCCTGCAGATCTGCCATCATGACGGACAGATCAAGATCGATCAGGTGGAAGTGAAGGGGGATGGACTGGAGATCAGCGGCGTGCTGGAAGTGATATTTTTATATATGACTTCGGATGATAAGGAACCGCTCCGTTCCGGCTCAGATGTGATCCCCTTCCAGTATTTCATTGAGGTCCCTGAAATAGACCAGGAAAGTGTATGGCAGCTGACATCGGAAGTGGATCAGCTTTCGTCAGTCATGATGGGAAATGATACGATCGAGGTACGGGCGGCGCTAAATCTTGAACTGCTGGTTCTGCAGCCGGTGCGCTGTCCGGTCATTACGGGGATACAGGAAAAGCCCCTGGATCTGGAAGCGCTGAAAGCCCTTCCGGGAATTACCGGATATATTATGAAGAAAGGCGACCGGTTATGGGATGTGGCAAAGCGATTCCACACTACGGTAGACCATGTCATGGAGATGAATGAACTGGATCAGGAGGAGGTCAAAGAGGGACAGAGATTACTGCTGGTGAAGGAGCTGCGCTGAAAAATGATGCAGAAGAACCTGTTTGTGCCGGTTGACATGCACAAAATCCGGATTTCAGGATATCCTATATTATAAGCTCAACAAAACCTGATGCCGGTTCTGGCATCCAGCTGGTGCTTTCAGATAGATTCAGGGCAACCTGGGCGGCTGGCGGTGGATTGCAAACACCGGGAGCCGTCTACATAGACCAGGTTCGCGCAGCAAGCGCAGACCGGCTGAACCGTGATAGCCAGCTTACAGCAGGAGAAATGAACATGAATTACACGTATTTATTGCAGTGTGCTGATGGCACACTGTATTGCGGATGGACAAACCATCTGGAAAAACGGGTGGAAGCCCATAATGCCGGAAAAGGCGCCAAATACACAAAAAGCCGCAGGCCCGTGATATTAGTCTACTACGAGGAGTATGAGACCAAATCCGAGGCCCTGCGGCGGGAGGCGGCCATCAAAAAGTTAAGCCGCCAGGAGAAGTTAAGAATGATTCGGCAGTTTGAGGAGTGTAAAACCGTTATTTAAAAATGCGTAAAAGTGAATCTGCTTATGGAATAGAAGTCTCATGCGACGCAAAAACCCCAGAGGGCCCTAATCCTCTGGGGTTTTTGCGTCACTCAACAGACTGGAAAGCTTTTCCGACCATCGGTTCCCTGCTTTCCATTCAGACTTACCGTTATCGCGTCCGTTGCTACAACTGGCTGGTTCATCAGATATTCTTCCAGCTTATGCTTCAAATTGATCCTCTCCCTGGGGATTCAGCAGAACCGACACATAAAACATTCCATTTTTCCATTCAAACCTTGCATCGCCGTGATATCTTGCGGCGATGTTTTTGACTGATCTGGTCCCGATGCCGGTTCCGTTATGCTTGGAAGAGTGAAGGCTGTTATTCTGCCATTTTGGTGGCTCCGGGCAGGTGTTATCAACGGTCAGGGACAGGAGTGATGGACATGTCTGCAACAGACGGACATGAATCTGGCTAGAACCGGCCTGCCTCTGACAGGCTTCTATGGCATTCTCTAAAAGATTGCTCAGAAGAACGCAGAATTCCGGTTCAGGAATGATCAGCGGTTCCTGCAGTTTTGCAGAAATATCAATGGAAATCCCGTTGTCTTTAGCAAGTCTGGAAAAATATCCCAGCACGTTATTGGCGGCGGGATTTTTGCAGTAGGAACAGACTGCCTCTGGAAGCAGGGAGGTCTGCCAGGAAGATAAGTATTCCCGGATGGCTTTCATATCGTTGTTGGACGCATATCCGGACAGTACCGTAAAATGGTGACGCAGATCATGCCGCGCCATGCGGGTTTCATCAATGGTACGCTGCAGGGTCCGGTACTGGGCAGACTGAAGCTGGAGAAATTCATTTTCCTGCATGAGCCTCATGTTTTTGGTAAGTCCTCTTGCCATCAGATAAAACATCAGATAGAAACAAAGAAGAATCCCTAAAAGCAGCAGATTGAGTATAGGGTAAAACTGCATCACACGGTTTGTATACAAAGTGCTGTAATAACGTGGACGGATCAGATGGTTGGTGATCCAGAAGGCGGTAGGGAAGACCCAGAACACATACCAGGTATGGGGCGTTTCCAGATCATCCAGAAGCCAACGGGCCGCATGTGTGGCTGGATACCAGACAGCCAGTGTGATTCCCCAGGTCATGACATGGAAGATCAGGCATCCGGGGATCGTCAGAAGGGACGGTGATCCGTCTGGAGCGATCAGGGCATCAGCTGCTACTGCCAGATTGCCGATGGTGGAAAATACAGCGCCAACAGCCAGGAAAATACTTATGCTTTTCCAGATGGAAAGATCAGTACTAAAGTAAAATGCAAGAGCGAAAAGTGGAAGAGTGGGAGCAAGCCATTGATAAAATTCCACATGGAACCGGGTGCCTAAGCTTCCACCGATGGCGGCCCAGAAAAAAAACAGAGGAATCCCGCCCAGGATCAGCAGTGTTTTCCGTACACGGACATGGTGGATGACCGGAAGATAACACAGGATCGCGGCAGGAAGCAGGGCCAGGTATGATAAAAAATAGCGCATTTAAAGACCTCCTCTTGTTCGGCTGTAGAAAAAAGAAAGAAAAGCTTCTCGTACTTTTTCGTATTTTAAACGGCTGATGGGAATGGATGTGCCGTCCTTCAGGAGGAAGCGGTCCCGCATCAGACTGTCAACAGCTTCAAAATTCACGACAATGCCGCGGATGCAGTCGCAAAAATAAGGGTAAGCCAGAAGGAGAGGTGCAAAATCTCCGTGGCGGATGGCATATTTCTGGCAGCTGCCGTCCAGATAATGGATCAGAATGTAGCGCCCCTGCTGCTCCGCATAGCTGATCTGGTGGAGATAGATCCGGTTCTGCAGAGCTTCTCCTGGAAGAAGGATCGACTGCCGCTGTTCAAGTGCCTCTGTTTCGCAGTGGCTCATGGCCTTGGCGAAGGTCTCATAAGAGAATGGTTTTACCAGATACCAAGATGCGTTCACATCATAGCTTTCTACGGCAAATTCCGTAGACGAGGTAGTGAAAATAATCTTGCAGTCCGGGTCCATTTCCCGGATACGTCTGGCAGTTTCCATGCCATTTAAATCCTTCAGATAGATATCGAGAAACAAAAGATCGTAGCTTCCGCCGCTGAAGGTGGTTAAAAACTCCTCTCCAGACGAAAAACACTCCGGCTGTGGTGCCAGAGGAATCTGCTGTTTCTCAGACCATTGTGCCAGAAAATGCAGAAGGATGGCTGCATCATCTGATTGATCTTCTATGATCGCAATGCGCATAGTTACGAAATCCTCCATGAAAATAGACATCAAGTGTCTGTGTAACTATTCAGTAGGTCTGCGCACATGCTGCGCTGACCGTAAGAACACATAGGCTAGAAAGCAAAAATCCCATCAGCGAAGCTGATCTGGAATGGATTTTTGCTCGTAACTATGAAGGTACTGAATAGTTACAACTCTATTATAAGAAAATAGGAGTGCAAAATCAATTTGTCAGAGGTGGTAAAACCTTACATCTCATGACATATTTTGACATCTTGTGTCATCTGTGTTGTTCTTTGGGTCAAAAATCGCTATCCTTATAAAAGAAGGAAAAATCAGGGAGGGATAGGCGATGCGAAAAGAATGGAGAAGATGGGGTGCACGTCTTATGGCAGGGATCATGATCGCGACCTCAGTTTGGATGCCGGTCTATGCGGATGTAGCGGTGGCAATACCCGTAGAGGGGAAATATACGACAGAGAAGGAATATACGACAGAACTCACGGAATATAAGAAACTGCCTGTGGCGACAGATACCGAAGCGGACAGAGACGATGAGATCCCAGACGATGAGATCCCGGACGACGAGATCCCGGACGATGAGATCCCGGACGACGAGATCCCGGACGACGAGATCCCAGACGATGAGATCCCGGACGATGAGATCGTGCTGCCGACAGCGACACCGACAGAGGCGATTCCAGTGGAGGAAGTTCTTCCGGTGGCAACACCGACGACGCTGATGATGGCTCCGGTGATGCTGGCACCTTCCCAGGTGATCGATCTTGGTGAGGCGACAACTGTGTTTACCATTGAGCAGAATGGGGAATATACATTTACCGGAGAGTGGCCTGACACGGGAGATCTTTATTGGAACACCAATGGCCAGGTCATTACCGTGAAAACGGGAGTGACAGCAACGCTTAACTTTCGGGATGCGACGATCAAGAATGGAAATTCTAATGGAAAGTATAACGTACTGAATCTGGAGTCTGGAGCCAATGTTACATTAAAATTAGAGGGAATGAATCAATTCCTTGCTGCGACTTCTGTATCTGGTGCTGCAATTCATGTTCCATCGGGTGCTTCTTTGACGATCGAAGGAGGAGAAGAAGATAGCCTTCTTGCCAGATCCAGAAGTTACGGAGCAGGAATTGGCGGAAACAGCGAAGAAGGCGCTGGAACGATCATCATAAAAGGCGGAAATATCTACGCCACTTCCGGATACTGGGAAGATGAGAGCATGATTCCAGGGCTTCACGACAGCGGAGCAGGAATCGGAGGCGGAGCCGGTGGCGCCAGCGGAACGATCGAGATCCATGGCGGAGCGGTTCTTGCAAAAAGTGCCAAAGCGGCTGGAATTGGAGCTGGTGGAAGAAGCCATAAAAACAATTTTACTGTATATGCATCCTCTGAGCAGGCCAGAGTGGAATTAAGAGGTGCTGGGACGGCACAAAAGATTACGGTGCCAGCGGAAAATAGTCAGGTGATTGATGGTGATGGTACTCTGGCACAGATCGAATATGGGGAAGAAACATCGTATGCAGTTTTCAAGGTAACATCGGAGAAAGGTGATAATGATGGAATTGAGGTTCGTTCCAATGGATCTGTAGCGTTAAGCGGAACTGGCCCATACACCATTTCTATGATAAATCCTAATACGGAAGTAACTTCCAGGGTTATTGAAATAGAAAGCGCCTGTACGGTGACATTAGATGGAATCCGGATGGATGCCAGTTCCATGGATAAAAATCCTCCGATTGATATTGCCAGCGGATTGGATGGTGTAACCTTAATTTTAAAAGGGAATAATTACTTAAAAGGCGCACAAGTCACTTCGGCCATTGATAATCATGAAACCCCATTGACAATTGAAGGTGATGGAAGCCTGACGGCGATTGCGGGAAGCGGTTCAGCAGCCATTGGCGGCAGCGTGGGAGAACGTGGCAGTCATATTACCATTGCGGGCGGTAACCTGACATTATATGGTTCCAGTGATTCTGCATGTATTGGTGGAGGCAGCAGAGCTGCCGGAACGGATATTGAAATTTCCGGTGGAGTAGTGCGCTTAATTCAGGAGAATACAGGATACCTTCTTGGAGGCAGCCGCAGTTATGGGACGACGGAGGGGATCTGTATCTCTGGTGGTGAAGTGACAGGGACGATCGAGTATCAGGGAGACCCATTCTATAATTTTTTGGCAAAAATAAGTGAAGATCCCATTAAAATCAAGTCATCCAAGGGCCAGGGAGCAACGGTTTATGCAGGAGCAAGCAGTCCGGGCGAGGTTGTTTTTGGAACAACAACAGAAGGAGTGCATACGTTCCAGGACAGCGACTGGTATATGCATGTGGTTTACGGAGATCCGCATAGCCTTACCGTGACAGATGGTGAGATTACAGATCCCAAAACAGCCGGATACGCCCAGGGTGAAAAGGTCGCTGTAACTGCAGGAACAGAGAAAAATGGCCAGTATTTCTACAAATGGGAGGTAACCTCCGGTTCAGGAACATTTGAGGATCCAGACAGTGCAAGTACGACATTTACCATGGGCGATGAGGATACGGTGATTAAGGCTTGTTATAAAGGGGAAAGTACCGTTACGGTTATAAATGGAACAAAATCACCGGATAAGACAACCTACGCACCGGGAGAGCAGGTCACAATTACCGCAGCTGCGGCAGAGAATGGTAAATATTTCGATTCCTGGAAGATAACATCAGGAGCAGGAAGTACACTATCAGATGCGAAAATGAGTACGACCACATTAACAGTCGGAAAACAAGATACCGTGGTAGAGGCTATTTATAAGAATGGCCCGGTCCTGACAGTCAATCGGGGCAGTGGAAGTGGCACTTATGCGCCGGGAGCGAAAATCAGTATTAAGGCCCAAAAAGGTGATCGAGATGAAATGTTTTTGGGTTGGATCATAGAGAGTGGTTCCGGAACATTTGCAAAGCCATCTTGGGAAAGTACGACTTTTACCATTGGCAGTGAAGATACGGTGATCACAGCACAGTATTATCGAGACACGGGTGACTTTGTGATCACAGGCGGCCAGTATGGAGTTGATTATTCGTTTGAAGGGAAAAATGAATGGGGACTTTTGAGAATTACAGGAAGCGGTACCTATGAGATTTCTCTAAAAGAGGGAATTTGTGATACGAACCAACAGATTCTGATTGAGAAAGGAACCCCAACCATAATTCTTCATGATGTGCGGATGGTCAGCTACGGTACGATGGAAATCAGTGGAACCAAAGCAAAATTGGTTCTGGACGGAGAGAATTCCTTTGAATCTACCGGATATGCAAGCTCTTATAAAAAAACGAATGGAATCACAGTATCTGAGAATGGCTCTTTGGAGATCACCAGTATCTGTGGCGACGGAAGTACGGAAGGCAGTCTGTATGCCAAAGGACATCGCAATCCATATGATGACTGGGATCGCGGCCATGCCGGTATTGGTGGTTTGGCAGAGCAGATCACGATTAAGGGTGGAACTATTTATGCAGAAGGAAGTGATGGTGGTCCTGGAATTGGTAATAATGGAGCGTTAGGCAGCAGCAGTTTAGATCCAGTACATATTTCTATCACAGGTGGTCAGGTGACAGCTGTTGGAAAAAATGCGCCGGGTATCGGAAATGGAGAGAAGAACCTGGGCGCAGCAGCCGTTGTGATCGCAGATGGCCTGAAGATCCAGGAAGGTGCTTCCGAAAGCCAGCTGATAGAGGTTTCCGCAGCGGAAATGGCTGGTGGCGCTTCTAAGCCGTATGTAGAGATCACACCGTCCGGGATTGGTGAACCGTCCATCCGTATCATCTCCGCGCCGAAGGCGGTATACAGAGGAGAGCAGACCCAGCTCCGTGCTGCAGTCACTGGAGCATCAGCAGATCAGGTGCAGTGGGAGGTCACTGGCGGATCCAGTGAAGCTACGAAGATCCGTGCTGATGGTCTTTTAACTGTTGGGGCGCAGGAATCAATAGGAACCCTGACGATCAAAGCGATTTTGAGGGAAAGCGGGAAGAATACAAGCATTACTGTGCCGGTTCAGGATAGAATGGTCACATTGAGCCTGGATCAGACGGAGATTGCGGTAGGAGGCACCGTTACGGCAACGGCAACAGTATCTGGATCTGGTGTGGAAGAAACCACTGGAAGAATCCGTTTCTACTTAGATGGGGCTCCAGTTGGAAGTATTCTTACATTAGAAGAAGGTAAGGCATTTTATACAATTCCAGCGAAACTGCTGTCTGGTGGAAGGCATCTGGTAAGTGCGGTGTATACCAACGGAGATGTGAGGTCAGAAAGTAATGAGGTGGAGGTTCTGGTCAATAAAAAACCGGTGACAGTATCGAAATGGCCGGAATTTGAGACGACCAGTTATTTTCGCAAGTCATTGAAAGATCTGACCGTGAAAACGTCAGGAGAAGCATCTGTGGAAGGAACATTCCGCTTTAAGGAAAATAATCAGTATCCAGAAATAGGTACTCACTCTTATGAGATGGTATTTGTACCAACGGATACATCATTTGGAAATGTAGAAGGAACGGCTGCTGTGACAGTATCAAAGGGAACACTTGTTTCTGCTCCTTATTCTGGAAGTTTAGCTGTAAATGGTAGTTCCGTATATTATGGACAGAAGCTTTCGGATTCAAAGCTGAGTGTGACCAGAGGATATCTGGCCAATGGACGCGGTCAGGAGGTGGAAGGCAGCTGGCGTTGGAAAGAGCCTGATAAGATTTTGGAAAAAGGTTGGAGAAGTGCAGACGCTGTTTATGAAGTATCCGATCAAGAACATTATGAAGATTACCCGAAAAATATTGGGATATATGTGGATTTTACAACTCCGGAGGTTTCCCTGATGCTCAGCGCCAACGAGGCAGCTGCCGGAAAGACTATTTCCGTATCGGCCAAGGCAGAAAATCCATATAACCGGGAATTAAACGATGTTCCAGAACCGGTGATCACCTATCAAATTGGACAGGATGGACAACCACAGACCGTGACCAATGGCACCATCACCATACCAAAGGATACGGCGGCTGGGACCAGCATTGCGGTCATGGCATCTACGGCAACAAGTAAAAACTACAATGCTGCGAATAAGCAGGCGAATGTTACGGTCATCCAGAAACGCGACATCAGTGATAACCTGTCAATCACCGTGAAAAATACCACCTATGGAGATGTGATTTTACCCCAGGGAAGTATCCGGAACGGTTCTTCTGACGGTACCGCAAACTGGACCTACCAGTACCGGATCGATGCAAGCCAGGAATGGAGCGATGACATTCCAAAGAAGGTGGGAACCTATGAGATCAAGGGAGTCTATGAGGATGAGTCTCAAGCTGGTGAAGTTACCAGAACATTCCAGATTGTTCCGAGAACTTTGACAGTAACAGACGCAGAGCTGAAGGAAAAGATTTATGACGGAACAACCAGTGCGGAAGTTCTTTCTGTGACATTTGCGGGAATGGCAGATGGAGATACGGTTCGGAAGACCGATTACACAGCGGAGGCTGTATTTGCGGATGCAAAGGCCGGAGCTGGAAAAACAGCTGTGCTTCAGGTGAAGCTGAATGAGACACCATCCATGGCCAACTATGTCCTGAAGGAAACCCAGGTATCCTTACATGGAAAGCAGATCCAGAAAGCGGAAGCGCCAGTTCTTGAGACACAGAAAGCGATTTATCTTACCTCGGCAAGAGGAGAGCGGAAGATCACCCTGACCGGACTTCCGGCTGACTGTGGAGAGATCAGCGGAGGACGGGCAGTGATCCAGAGTGATGAGGGCGGAATCCTGGAACCTACCGTCAGATTGGATGGAGGGAAGCTGGTCATCCGTTTCAATAAGAATACCAGAGAGCAGGCAGGTAATCAGGCTCAGATCATGATTTATGATTTGGTTATGGAAAATTATAGATCAGCGGAAATTTCGCTGTGTGTGGAATTACAGGACGATCCGAACCAGAAACCAGACTCGGAACCGGCACCTGACACAGGCGGCAGTGGAAATACCGGAAGTGGCAGTGGAAACACCGGCAGTGGCAGTGGAAATAGCGGAGGCGGCAGTGGAAATACAGGCAGCAGCGGAAACACCGGCGGCGGAAGCGGAAACACCGGCGGCGGAAGCGGAAACACCGGCGGCAGCAGCGGAAACACCGGCGGCAGTGGAAACACCGGCAGCAGAGGTCACAGCCACGATCATGATGAGAAACGCATCACCAACAGCGACCGTACCACCTGGATCTTTACAGGACGCAAATGGCGTCTTCGCCGTCCAAACGGTTCTTATGCGAGAGGCAGTATCGTAAGCCAGAGCTTCATAGATGGCATGAAGGTACGGCATCAGTGGGAACAGGTAAACGGCAGATGGTATGCCTTTGACGAACAAGGATATCTAAAGACCGGATTCTTCTATGACGCAGGTTATGACGGCTGGTTTTATGTGGACGAAAATGCCGGAATGCACACTGGCTGGTTCCAGATAAACGGCAAATGGTATTATTTTAAGGATGTTTCTGATGGAACCAGGGGAATCATGCTGAGAAACCAGAAGACACCGGACGGATATTTCGTCGATGAAAATGGTGTGTGGAAGCCATAAACCATTGGATTTTAGAAGACACAGAACCGTTGCAGACAATTAGATAGCAGCGTAGCCAGCAAGGCGGCGTGGTGGATATGGAAAATATCCCGCGCCGCCTTGCTTTTCCTTGTTCTTTCGTGTATTTTGCCCTTGCATTTTCCGATAGAACTTATATAATATACTGTATACAAAATAATTCGGAAAAACAATTTTAGGAGAATGTGAAATGATAAAACACCTGAGTCTGAAGGCTTATGGAAAAATCAATCTGGGATTAGATGTCCTGCGAAGGCGGGACGATGGGTATCATGAGGTCCGCATGATCATGCAGACGGTAGGTATTTATGACCGGATCGATCTGATCTATAAAGAAACTCCGGGGATTACGGTTGAGACCAATCTCTATTATCTGCCGGATAATGAGAATAACCTGGTTTACAAGGCAGCCAAACTTCTGATGGATGAGTTTCATGTACAGAAGGGCGTCCATATCCGATTAAGAAAATATATTCCTGTTGCAGCCGGTATGGCAGGAGGAAGCAGCGATGCGGCAGCAGTGCTGTTTGGCGTCAATAAGATGTTTTCCCTGGGACTGACCACAGAGCAGCTGATGGACAGGGGCGTGAAGATTGGTGCGGATGTTCCTTATTGCGTGATGAGGGGAACCGCTCTTTCTGAGGGGATCGGAGAGATTTTAACACCTCTTCCCGTGCCGCCGCAGTGTCAGGTGCTGATCGCCAAGCCTGGGATCAGTGTGTCCACGAAATTTGTTTATGAGAACCTTCATGCCAATGAACTAAGACCGGAGCAGCACCCGGATATTGATGGCATGATGGAAGCGATAAAACAGAAAGATCTGTACGGCATTGCAGACCGTTTCGGCAATGTATTAGAGAATGTGACCATTCCGGCTTATCCAGTGATCCAGGAGATCAAGGATCTGATGCTGGAGCAGGGGGCTATCGGCGCATTGATGAGTGGAAGCGGTCCGACCGTTTTTGGCTTATTTACGAATCCGAAGGCGGCAGCGAAAGCCCATGAGGAGATGCGCTTCGGCGCAGGTGCGGAACTGGCCAAACAGGTATATCTGACGAATTTTTATAATCCGAGAGGTTAACGCCGCAGGCAGCTGGGGATAAAGAAATCCAGGATTTCAACAGACCGTAAAAGATATGGACTGACGGGCAAAATAGAACATGAGAATCGAATATGAGAATCGAACACAGGAGGAAAACCATGGAGTACAATTTAAAAGTAAATATGAACGAATATCTGCCGCTTCGAGATGTTGTTTTCAATACCTTAAGAGATGCGATCTTAAAAGGGGAGCTGGAGCCTGGCGAGCGGTTGATGGAGATCCAGTTAGCGGAGCGGCTTGGCGTCAGCCGTACCCCGATCCGTGAGGCGATCCGGAAGCTGGAGCTGGAGGGACTGGTTCTGATGATTCCGAGGAAAGGCGCAGAGGTAGCGAAAATCTCTGAGAAGAGTCTGCGGGATGTTCTGGAGGTGCGCCGTTCTCTGGAGGAGCTGGCTGCAGAGCTGGCCTGCCAGCGCATGGATGCAGAGGCGTTAAAGGATCTGGAGGACGCTCAGAAGGCATTTATCCAGGCGGTAGAATCCGGAGAGACCATGACCATGGCGGAAGCAGATGAACATTTTCATGATGTGATCTATATGGGAACCGGCAATACCAGACTGGTGCAGATCTTAAATAACCTGCGGGAGCAGATGTACCGTTACCGTCTGGAGTATATCAAAGATGCAGAGAAGCGACAGATATTATTGGTCGAGCATGAAAGTATTTTAAGAGCTATCCGCAGCCGCCATGTGGCAGAGGCAAAGGAAGCTGTCCGTGCCCATATTGATAACCAGGAGATCACGGTTTCTAAGAATATTAAAGAGAGAGAGTAATGGTTTAGCAGGTCTGTACATTCGCTGCGCTGACCATAAAATGTTAAACATTTATAAACTGAAGAGGAATTCTTGACAAGGTGACAACCTGTCACTATAATGAGTGACAGGTTGTCACCTTTCTGTACTTTTTGAGGAATTGCACAGAGAAAACAAAAGATGACAAAAGGGGGATATGAAGATGCCAAGTGAACGTTTCTTACGTCTTCCGGAAGAAAAGAGAGAGCTGATCTGCCAGATTGCCATGGATGAATTTATCCATGTACCGCTTGAGAAGGTTTCGATTAACCGGATCATTCAGAAGGCAGGTATTTCCAGAGGTTGTTTTTACACTTATTTTGAGGATAAGCGGGCGCTTCTGATCTGGGTATTGAAAACAACCAGGAAACAGTGGGTTAAAAAAAGCATCGAGTGCCTGGAGGATAATCATGGGAATATCTGGGATTCCGCAGAACATCTTCTGCGTATGACACTGGAATTCTGCCAGAACAATAATCTGGTGCAGCTTCACCAGAATCTGATGATATATCCGGATTTTACCATGGGACCGTCAGATGATGAGAAAAAAGAGCAGGAATTGTTGTATGGATGTGTAGATCTGACAGATTTTCGTGAAAAGACAAAGCCATATTTTAAAATGGTCATGAACCAGGTGATGCTGCTGATCATATTTGCAGTGGCTGCTTTTTATAGGAAAGAACAGACGGAAGATGAGATCGTAAAAGAGTTTAAAAATCAGCTGACCATGCTCCGTTATGGCGCGTGTGAGGTTTCTGAGAAAAAGTAGGAGGATAAGGATGAAAAAATCAGTAAAAATTGCCATTGGAGCTGTTGTGGTCGTGGCAGCAGGCGCAGCTGCTGTATCCGGTTTGAAACCAAAGAATACAGAAAATGAGACAGTTGCCCCGCCGGCAGTACGGGTAGAGAACCCGTCTAATGGAACCATCGAACTGTTCCGCAGCCTGATCGGAACCGTAGAACCAGCAGACCAGGTGTATGTGATCCCGAAGGCAGCAGGCGAGATTACTGCAGTTTATGTAAACCCTGGTGATTATGTAGAAGAAGGGCAGCTATTGTGCGAGATCGATACGAAGCAGGTAGATGGCGCAAAGCTGCAGTTGGAATCGGCAGAGATCCAGTTAAAGGATGCACAGACCAATCTGGAGCGTATGAAGGTGCTGTATGCCAGCGGAGACATTTCCTCTCAGTCTTATGAACAGGTGGAGAGTGCGGCAAAGGGTGCGCAGATCGCTTATGACAGTGCGAAGCTGGCATACGATAACCAGGTAGAATTCAGCAGCATCACCGCTACGATCGCAGGCAAGATCGAGTCCAGCAGTATGGAAGTGCATGGCATGGCAAGTTCTGCTTCTCCTTTATGCGTGATCGCAGGAGAGGGCGCAAAATCGGTCAGCTTTTCTGTGACGGAGACTGTGTTAGACCAGGTCCATGTAGGGGAGCAGATCAAGATCGAGAAAAATGGCAGCGATTACGTTGGTACGGTAACGGAAGTCAATACCATGGTGGACGCCGCAACCGGATTATTTAAGGTGAAAGCAACTGTGGAAGATAACGGAAGTCTGATCAGTGGTTCTTCTGTGAAGCTGTACATCACTTCCGATAAGGCAGAAAATGTCATGACCGTTCCGGTAGATGCCGTATACTATAGCAATGGCGAACCGTATGTATATACTTACGATAATGGTACGGTACATAAAGTAACGGTGGAAACCGGTATCAGCGATGATGAAAAAATGCAGATTTTATCCGGTTTAAGTGCAGATAACGAAGTAATCACCACCTGGGATCCGGAGTTATACGAGGGAGCTCCTGCGGTGCTGGCTGGAGAGACCGGAACAACGGTAGAAACAATAGAAGCAGCAGAAACAACAGAAGCAGTAGAAACAACAGAAGCAGCAGAAACAACAGAAGCAGCAGAAACAACAGAAGCAACAGAAGCCCAGACAACGGCCGCTAACTAGAGGGGGAAAACGGAATGAATTTGACAAAAACTGTCCTCAAACGGCCAGTCACCACGGTAATGGTGATCCTGTGCCTGATCGTATTTGGTTTAACTTCAGTATTTTCATCTAAACTGGAACTGATCCCATCCATGGATATGCCCATGCTGATCGTTATGGCTACTTATCCGGGTGCAAGTCCGGATGATGTGGACCAGCTGGTCGTACAGCCTATTGAAGATGAGACAGGTACGTTGACCGGTATTAAGGGTGTGACCAGTGTTTCCAATGAAAATTATGGTATCGTGCTTCTGGAGTATGACTACGGAACCGATATTGACAGTGCTTATGATGATTTAAAGAAAAAGATGGACGCCATTGAGCTGCCGGATGATGTGAAGACCCCTACCATCATGGAGATGAATATCAATGATGTGGCAAGTATCACGCTGGCTGTCAATAATGATGCCCAGAATGATCTTTATAACTATGTCAATGATGAGGTTGTTCCTGAATTTGAGAAGCTGTCTTCCGTGGCAAGCGTGGATATTTCCGGTGGTCAGAAGGAGTATGTAAAGATCGAGCTTCTTCCGGAAAAGTTAAATCAGTATCATTTGTCCATGAACGCCATCACTGCAGCAGTAAAATCAGCGGATTTTTCCTATCCGGTGGGAAGCACCCAGGTGGGAAAGCAGGAGCTGTCTGTTTCAGCCGGTGTGGATTACAGCACCATGGAAAGCCTGAAAAAGATCCCGATCACTGTGGGAGGCAGCAATATCATTTACTTAGAGGATGTTGCCAATATTTATAATGCCAAAGAAGCAGCCAGCAGTATCGGACGTTATAACGGTCGTGATACGATCTCTGTAGCCATCAAGAAGCAGCAGAGCAGCAGCGATGTGGAAGCATCCAAAGCAGTCCGCAAGGTTGTGGACCGCCTGATGGCCAATGACGAGAACCTGGAGATCGTGGTTGTTGATGATAACAGTGATATGATCAAATCATCCTTAAGCTCCGTTATGAAGACCATGGTTATGGCGGTTGCGGTTTCCATGATCATTATCTGGTTGTTCTTCGGTGACCTGAAGGCCTCCCTGATCGTTGGTACTTCCATCCCGATCTCCATTCTGACAGCGCTGGTTGCCATGAGCGCAGCGGGATTTTCCCTGAACGTGATCACCTTAAGCTCCCTGGTGCTTGGTGTTGGTATGATGGTGGATAACTCCATCGTAGTATTGGAGAGCTGCTTCCGTTCCACGAAAGGCGTTGGCTTCCGTGAATATTCCAAGGCAGCCTTAGAAGGAAGCGGAATTGTCCTTGAATCGATCATTGGCGGTACTATTACCACCTGTGTTGTATTTATTCCGCTGGCACTTCTGGAAGGTATGTCCGGACAGATGTTTAAGCCTTTGGGATTTACGATCGTATTCTGTATGCTGGCGTCCCTGATCTCCGCTATGACCATCGTGCCGTTATGTTATACGATATACCGGCCAAAAGAAAAAGATGCGGCGCCGTTATCCAGACCGGTAGAAATGCTTCAGAATGGATACCGCAGATTGATGAAGGTGCTTCTTCCGAAGAAGAAAACCGTTATCATGACCTCTGTTGTCCTGCTGATCCTGTCCTTTGTGCTGGCCGGTCAGCTGGGCTTTGAGCTGATGGCTTCCTCAGAGGGTGATTCCATCAGTGTATCGGTAGAAACAAGACCTGGCTTAAAGATCGAAGAGGTTGATAAAATCTTACAGGGTGTGGAAGCAGTGGTTTCTTCCGATGAGAATGTGGATTCCTATATGCTATCCTACGGTTCTTCAGGACTGAGCATGTCCGGCGGCTCCGGCGCTACACTGACTGCATACTTAAAGGATAAATCCGTAAAACCCAAGGCATTGATCAAAAAATGGAAGCCGGTCATGGCAGAATTCGCAGACTGCGATATCACCATGGAGGAAGTAAGCAACATGGGCAGTTCCATGATGACGACTTCTGACGGTTACGAAGTGATTTTACAGAGTACCCAGTATGATGACTTAAAAGCAGCTTCTGATAAGATTGTAAATGAGCTGACCGCCAGCTCTGAGGTCACCAGAGTTCATTCTACACTGGAAAATGCCGCCCCGCTGATCAAGATCGATGTTGATCCTGTGAAAGCAGCTGCGGAGGGGTTATCACCGGCTCAGGTTGCCGGTATGGTCAACACCATGTTAAGCGGAAGCACTGCCACGACGTTAAAGGTCAATGGCAATGATATTGATGTGAATGTAGAGTATCCGGACGGCGAGTATGACACTCTGGACCAGGTCAAGGGAATTGTGATCCCGACAACAACGGGCGCTTCTGTGGCTCTGGTTGATATTGCGGATATTTCCTATAAAGACAGCCCATTAAGCATTACCCGTTCGGATAAGCAGTATCAGGTAACGATCACTGGCGATTATACCGGTGTAGTCAACACCGATGATGACAAGGCGGTCACTGCACTGGAGAATAAGATCAACCGGGAGATCGTGAATCCGAATCTTTCTTCTACCGTTGAGCGTGCCCAGAATGCCATGGATGAACGTATGGGAGAGGAGTTAAGCGCTTTATTCCAGGCGGTTATGATCGCGATCTTCCTGGTATTCGTAGTGATGGCGGCGCAGTTTGAATCCGTGAAGTTTTCCGTCATGGTCATGACCACGATCCCATTTGCCCTGATCGGTTCCTTTGGGTTCCTGTTCCTGGCAAATTGTAAGATCAGCATGACCTCCATGCTTGGTTTCTTGATGTTAGTTGGTACAGTAGTAAACAGCGGTATCCTTTATGTGGATACGGTCAACCAGTACCGTCAGGAAATGGATCTGGAGACAGCCCTGATCGAAGCAGGTGCTACCCGTCTCCGCCCGATTCTGATGACCACATTAACCACCATTGTAGCCATGATCCCGATGTGTCTGGCTTACGGCAAATCCGGTAAGACCATGCAGGGTCTGGCATTAGTAGATGTTGGCGGCCTGGTTGCTTCTACCATTCTTGCAATGCTGATGCTTCCGGTGTATTATTCAGTTATGAGCCGGAAACCGAAAAAAGAGCTGGTGGACTTAGATGATTAAGGAGAGTTGAAAATGAGCAGAAACTATGGAGCAAAAGTAATCACCATGTGCATGGGTCTAAGCCTCTGTCTGCAGGCTCCGGTCACTGCTCTGGCTGCAAGTCCGGAATTTGCCCGCACCACAGAGGAGTGGGCAAAGCTCCGCGACAATGTGCTGGAGTATGATGAACTGGAAGACCTGATCCATGAGTACAACCCGACTGTTCAGAATAATATCGAAACCTATAATAAGACCATGAAGGGTGTCGATTATGATGACTATTCCCGTCAGTATCTGCTTCAGGCAGAGGAGTATGACCGGGAAGCTGGTGATGCCACGGATGATGTGTCTACGATCACTGCGGAGCTGAGTGCAGCCCAGGCGAGAAACAAAGCGGCCATTGATGAGAAAGACGGCATCACCGTTTCCTGGGAAAATGAATTAGCGGAGAAGAAGCTGGTCCAGCAGGCGCAGAGCACCATGAACAGCTATTATCAGCTGCAGCAGCAGCTGAAGGCGGCTGAGAAAAGTCGGGAACTGACAGAAGCCAATGTCAATGCGACAAAGAACCGCCAGACTGTCCAGATGGCAACACAGGCGGATGTACTGGCGGCCCAGCAGAGCTTAGAGGATGCAGATGCACAGATTTTATCACTGACGAACCAGATTGAAACAACCAGAAAGAAGCTGATCACCATGACGGGCTGGAAGCAGGATGCGGTGCCTGAGATCAAGGCAATGCCAGAGGTGGATCTTGAACGGTTAGCTGCCTTTAATCCTGCAGCCGATCTGGCAAAAGCACAGGAAAATGATTATACCCTGAAAATTGATACCAGACAGGCAGCGAATGTGACCAATGGCTCCAATCAGAAGATCTACGCCCAGAACGTGGCAAATGATACACAGCAGATCGCAGTTGCTTTAAATACGGCATACCAGAGCGTGCAGCAGGCAAAGGCTGCTTATGATGAGGCGGCTTTAAATCTGGAAGTCAGCCAGAGGAGCATGAACAAAGCGTCTGTCCAGTATCAGGTGGGAAGTATCAGCCGTCTGGAATATCTGCAGGCGGAGAGCGGCTTTGTATCAGCGCAGACCGGACTGGAAGTGAAGAGACTGGCTTTGCTGCAGGCTATGGAAAATTACAGCTGGATCGTTAAGGGAGTGAGATCATGAGAACATGGAAACAGGCGGCAGCCCTGACGTTGTCGGTCCTTTTGACAGTGTCTGCCGCATTCCCTGCCCTGGCAGTGGAGAAACCGGCAGACATGGATGATGCCACCTGGGCAAGACTTCAGGATAATACCCTGGAATATGATGAGATTGAGAACCTGGTGCTTTATTATAATCCTACTTACCGGCAGGTGGTGGATACCATCGAAGTGCAGCTTGACCCGTTAAAGACCGCGGTGGCAGATCTGAAGGATTATGTCCAGGAACAGAGGGATGACGCCAGAAGAGCGAAAGATGACGGGGATATGATGTCATACAAGATTGGCATGGCAACTGCCTCTGCCATCGAAAAACAGGCGGTAAAGGGACTGGAAACCGGACTGAGAACTGCCCAGGGCGCAACAAAGACTACCAAAGACCAGATCCGCAGAACCATGACTTCTGTGATCGAGGGTCTGGTGATCACGTATCATCAGACCCTGGCTTCGAAGGAACTGGTGGATACTTCTGTGGCGTTAGCCCAGGCGGCCTATGATTCTGCGGTTGCCCAGCAGGGCATCGGTATGGCTACAGAGGCAGATGTGCAGAGCGCACTGAAGTCATTAACCAGTGCACAGAATGGACAGAAATCCTTAAATGACGGTTTGACGACCTTAAAAAGAAATATCTGCGTTATGACCGGATGGGACTACAATGCAGACATGGAGATCGCTGCAGTTCCGGCTCCGGAACTGGCCTCTATCGATACCATGAACCCGGATGAGGATACCAGGAAGGCCATCAGCTATCATCCGACGATCATTTCCCTTCGCGGGACCAATGGCCATGGTGATGTGAACCGCGGCATCAAGGAACGTTCCCTGGAGGACACGGAAAATAAGATCAATACCAAGGTGCATGATCTGTATACAGCGGTGCTGCAGAGCAAGATCACCTGTGATGGCGCCGCAAGTGCTTATGAGAGCGCCCGTCTGACCATGGAAGGCAATGAGAGAAAGTATGCCATGGGAATGTTAGGCAATCTCCAGTATCTTCAGCTGAAGATGGTATATCTCCAGCAGAAACAGGCGTATGATTCCGCAGTTCTCAGCCTGAAGCAGGCGATCAATGATTATAATTGGGCACTGTATGGTGTGGTCACATTGGATTAGACTGTCATCCGAGTGGTGTGCATGACTTTACAAAAGAGATTTAAGCAGTTTTAAGATGCCTGGCTGGATATTCAGCCGGGCATTTTGGCTTTCTAAGAGCTGGGCGTAGGTTTCTTTTCCCAGAAGTTCTGTTAACTTTTCCTTCGATTCTTCCGGCACGACTGCGTGGGTCAGATCCGGAAAGCAGAGCTCTGGATACAGGACACACCACCAGTTCCGCCCACGCCCCGCTCCCAGGCGGATTTCCACTGCATCATACATTCCCTGTGGAAAAGTCAGGTCTCCATAGGATTTAGTGGGGAAAAAGGTCCGGCTTACCGACAGCTTTACATCCAGGGGAATGCCAAGCTCCGACGCGGCGTAGGAGCGGATGGCGTCTGCCAGACTGGTCTGACGGTTCTGGATCTTGAGCACCAGCTCGTCCTTGGAGCTGGCATTCCAACTGGAGATCTGTTTTACCACAAAGCTTTTTACCTGCAATTTTACCTGCTGGTCCTGATCGGAGTTACTGGCTCCGATCACGTGAAGCCGGAGCACTGCCGGACAGATTTTTGCTGCCAGGTTTTCATCCCGTTCCTGATTCCATGCCATAAAACAGAGGAAAGAGAGGAGAAAGCAGGCAATGGAGAGAGACAGTTCTTTTTTGCGTTTCATCGTTATGCAGCCTCCTTTTACGAATTTCTATTTGTAATTGTTACCAGGTGTGCTATAATTAATCACGCAGACTAGATGTTTGTTTGATGTGAAAACGTGAGATCTATAAGGAGATTTGTATGATGAAAGAAACGATAGCGGTATTATTTGGCGGACAGTCTTCTGAGCATGTGGTATCCTGCATGTCGGCAGCCAATGTAATTGACCAGATCGATAAAGATAAGTATGACCTGCTTCTCATTGGTATTACTGAGGAGGGCGAGTGGATTCTGACTCCATCTGTGGAGGAGATCCGCAATGACACCTGGAGAGACGGCAGGACTCATGCCGTATTATCCCCGGATGCGACCAGGAAATGTGTCATCATTTCCGAAGAGGACGCCATAAAAGAAGTCAGGGTTGATGTGGTATTCCCGGTGCTTCACGGACTGCGCGGCGAGGATGGAACGGTCCAGGGCCTGTTAGAACTGGCGCGGATTCCATATGTGGGCTGCGGCGTGCTGGCAAGCGCGGTTTCCATGGATAAGCTGTATACAAAACTGATCGTAGACAGCCTGGGCATCCGCCAGGCAGACTATGTTCCTGTAAGACGGAGCCAGTTACAGGATATGGACAGCGTCATCGCATCTGTCGAAAACAAACTGTCTTATCCGGTTTTCGTAAAACCATCCAACGCCGGTTCCTCCAGAGGTGTCAATAAGGCTGATAACCGGGAAGAACTGATCTTTGCCCTGAATGAAGCAGCAAAGCATGACCGCAAGATCCTGGTAGAAGAGACCATCATCGGCCATGAGGTAGAGTGCGCGGTCTTTGGCGGCGGCTTACAGGAAGTGAAGGCTTCCGGCGTCGGCGAGATCATGGCTGCGGCTGAATTCTATGATTTTGATGCAAAATACTATAATGCAGAGTCCAAGACGGTTGTTGATCCGGAGCTTCCGGGGCATGCGGCAGAAGATGTCCGCAAAGCAGCAGTGGAGATCTTCAAAGCAGTGGACGGCTACGGCTTATCCAGAGTGGATTTCTTCGTGACAGATGCCGGAGAGGTGGTCTTCAACGAGATCAATACACTGCCGGGCTTTACCGCCATCAGCATGTATCCGATGCTGTGGGAGGCAAGAGGAATCTCCAAGTCCAGACTGGTAGATGACCTGATCAACCACGCAAAGGAGCGTTATGATGTGTAATCAGAAGCCGGAGCTTAACCAGAAGCCGGATAAGAATGCCCCTATCGGCGTTTTCGATTCCGGCGTCGGCGGTCTGACCGTAGCCAGAGAGATCATGCGGCAGATGCCAGAAGAACGGATCGTCTATTTTGGAGATACGGCGCGGGTTCCTTATGGAAGCAAATCCCAGGACACCATCATCCGCTACTCCAGACAGATCATCCGCTTTCTGATGACGAAGCATGTCAAAGCGATTGTGATTGCCTGCAATACGGCAAGCGCTTATGCCCTGGCAACGGTAGAAAAGGAATTTGACGTTCCCATCATTGGCGTGATCCGCGCAGGAGCCAGAACTGCGGTGCAGGTAACGAGGAATGGCAAGATCGGCGTCATTGCCACGGAAGGCACCATCGGAAGCGGTATTTACACCCAGGAGATCAAGAAGCTGCGGCCGGATATCGAGGTTACGGGAAAGCCCTGTCCCCTGTTTGTGCCGCTGGTAGAAGAGGGGCTGCTTCATGATTCTGTCACAGATGAGATCGCCTCCCGCTATTTAAGCAGTTTAAAATCCCGGTTTGTGGATACTCTGGTTCTCGGCTGTACCCATTACCCGTTAATCCGTTCCACCTTAGGACGACTTATGGGAAATGATGTGACGCTGGTAAATCCGGCTTATGAAACGGCGATAGAACTGAGAGATCTCCTGCAGAAATATGGATTATCCTGTGATGAAGAGAATACCGGGGGAGAAAAATACCAGTTCTTTGTTAGTGATCAGACAGAGAAATTTACGGCATTTGCCACCTCCATTCTTCCAAATGATGTAAAAGAAACCAGAAAAGTAGATATTGAGAAATATTAAACCATAAGCAAGTTAGAAAGTGAGTACCCAATATGACCCGTGATGTGCTGGTCAGTATCACCGGAGCCAGGTTCTCCGAACACGATAAAGAAGACGTGGAAATGATCATCGGCGGTGATTATTTCTGGAAAAATGGAAAACATTATGTCCTGTATGAAGAGGTCATGGAAGAGAGCGGGGAAGTGGTGAAAAACACGGTGAAGATCACCCCGGATTCCATGGATATCCTGAAAAAGGGCAGTATCAATACCCATATGGTGTTTCAGAAAGGCCAAAAGAATGTGTCCTGTTATCTGACACCGGTCGGAGAACTGACGGTGGGAATTGAAACCAGGGATATTGAAATTACCGAAACAGAAGACTTTTTGAAAGTCGATGTGGAATATGCCCTGGAGATCAACTACGATCACATTGCAGACTGCAGTATCATCCTCTGTGCCAAATCCAGAGCCAGGGCAGCGGAGGAGTTAGAACAGGCAGTGAAAGAAATCCAATAACAAAAAATGAGCCAGGTGAGAAAATCTCTCACCTGGCTCATTTTGCGTTCTGAACTGGAGTCGAAGATTATTTCGCGTTCTTTTTAAAACGGGCGAAAAATCCTTTTTTCTTAGGTGCTGCAGGAACTGCTCCACCTCTTACACTTTTGATCTCGGTTATGTAGATACCGCTGATCACAACCTTGGCCTCAGTTTTCACCGGAAGTGCCTGGAATACACGTTCATCTGCCATCAGAGTCATTACCTTCGGACCAATCTTGGCTTTTACGACAGGAACCTTCGCCCAGCGCATGTACTTTGGTGTCTGCTCATACACGATCTTTGGAAGATTTGCTTCTTTGATCTTCATCTTCTTCTTATCAATGACCAGCATGGATACGGTCTGTGCAGCCGCCTCCATCAGAGCCTGCTGCTCTACCTGGCGCTTCTCCAGCTTTCTTCCAAGGAAATACAGAACAGCCAGAGCCGCAACAATAATGATAAGAATAACCAGTATTACGTTTAAAACTGTGCTCACGGGGAATACCTCCATTAGTGTTTGTGCAGGCTTATGTGCTTTTACGGTCAGCGCGGCGGGCGCGCAGACCTCCTAAACAGTTATATACCTACTTAATATACAGTATAACATTTTTACGAAAAAAAGGCAAGAAAAAAATACTTGACACCTTGACAAACCTATGATAAGATGGAATGTACACTATTGTGGCATCGTGTGCGTATATGGTATTCGTGTGCCCAAAAACAGTAAAGAAAGATTAGAAAAACAGGGGTGAAACGTCAATGGAGAAAAGCAGAATGCGTCCTGTAAAAGCAGGGAAAAACGTAAGAATGAGCTTCTCAAGACGAAATGAAGTTCTTGAGATGCCAAACCTGATTGAGATTCAGAAAAGCTCATATCAGTGGTTCCTTGATGAAGGTTTGAAAGAAGTCTTTGAAGACATCTCTCCAATCGCTGATTTCGCTGGTCACTTGAGTCTGGAATTTGTTGACTTTACGTTATGCAAGGACGATATCAAGTATACCATCGAAGAGTGCAAAGAACGCGACGCAACATATGCGGCACCTTTAAAAGTGAAGGTAAGACTTTGCAATAAAGATAAAGATGAAATTAATGAGCACGAAATCTTTATGGGCGATCTTCCGCTTATGACAGATACAGGCTCCTTCGTGATTAATGGAGCAGAGCGTGTTATTGTCAGCCAGTTAGTACGTTCCCCGGGTATATATTATGGTATTGGTCATGATAAAGTCGGAAAGGAACTGTACACATGTACGGTAATTCCTAACCGTGGAGCATGGCTGGAGTATGAGACGGATTCCAACGACATTTTCTATGTCCGTGTGGACCGTACAAGAAAGGTTCCGGTTACTGTGCTGATCCGTGCACTTGGTTACGGAACCAATGCAGAAATCATCGATTTATTCGGTGAGGAGCCAAAGCTGTTAGCAAGCTTTGGTAAGGATGTGTCTGAGAACTATCAGGACGGTCTGTTAGAGCTTTACAAGAAGATCCGTCCGGGCGAGCCGCTGTCTGTAGACAGTGCGGAGAGCCTGTTAAACAGCATGTTCTTTGATCCAAGAAGATACGACCTGGCAAAGGTTGGCCGTTATAAGTTTAATAAGAAGCTGGCTCTGAAGAACCGTATCACTGGACATACTCTGGCTGAGGATGTAGTAGACGCTGAGACAGGAGAGATCCTGGCAGAGGCAGGTGCTGCAGTAGACAAAGAACTGGCAGAGACGATCCAGAACGCAGGTGTGCCATTTGTATGGATCCAGGGCGTTGAGCGCAACGAGAAAGTCCTTTCCAACTTAATGGTAGATCTGGCGGCTTATGTAAGCTTTGACCCGGAGAGTGTCGGAGTGACCGAGCATGTTTATTACCCGGTATTAAAGAACATTCTGGCTGAATGCGGAGATGATGAGGAAGCGCTGAAAGAAGCGATCCACAGAAATATCAACGAACTGATTCCGAAGCATATCACCAAGGAAGATATCATTGCTTCCATCAACTACAATATGCATCTGGAAGAGGAGATCGGTACTGCAGATGATATCGATCATCTGGGCAACCGTCGTATCCGTGCGGTAGGTGAGCTGTTACAGAACCAGTATCGTATCGGTCTGTCCCGTATGGAGCGAGTGGTTCGTGAGCGTATGACCACCCAGGATATGGATGGCATCACACCACAGTCCCTGATCAATATTAAACCGGTAACTGCAGCAGTGAAAGAGTTCTTCGGAAGCTCCCAGCTGTCCCAGTTCATGGATCAGAACAACCCGTTGTCTGAGCTGACTCACAAGAGACGTCTGTCCGCATTAGGACCTGGCGGTCTGTCCAGAGATCGTGCCGGATTCGAGGTTCGAGATGTTCACTACACTCATTATGGACGTATGTGCCCGGTTGAGACTCCTGAGGGTCCTAACATCGGACTGATCAACTCTTTGGCATCTTATGCAAGAGTAAACACCTATGGATTTATCGAGGCGCCATATCGTGTGGTTGATAAGACAGATCCTAAGAACCCGCGTGTTACGGATGATGTTGTTTATCTGACCGCTGATGAAGAGGACAACTTCGTTGTTGCACAGGCGAATGAGCCACTGGATGAAAATGGCTATTTCATTCACGATAACGTTTCCGGACGTTACAGAGAAGAGACAACTTCTTTCCAGAAGAAGAATATCGACCTGATGGACGTATCCCCGAAGATGGTATTCTCCGTGGCAACTTCCATGATTCCGTTCCTACAGAACGATGATGCGAACCGTGCGCTGATGGGATCTAACATGCAGCGTCAGGCAGTGCCGCTTCTGTCTACAGAGGCTCCGGTTGTTGATACCGGTATCGCAGGCAAAGCAGCCGTTGACTCCGGTGTGTGTGTACTGGCTAAGAATGCCGGTGTCGTTGAGCGCTCCGCTTCCAACGAGATCATCATCCGCAGAGATTCTGACGGCAATAAAGATGTATATCATTTAACCAAATTCAAGAGAAGCAACCAGTCCAACTGCTACAACCAGAAGCCGATCGTATACAAGGGTGACCATGTAGAAAAAGGTGAGGTGATCGCAGATGGTCCATCCACCAAGAATGGTGAGATCGCACTTGGTAAGAACCCGCTGATCGGATTCATGACCTGGGAAGGTTATAACTACGAGGATGCGGTTCTGTTAAGTGAAAGACTGGTTATGGATGACGTTTACACATCCGTTCATATTGAAGAGTACGAGGCAGAAGCCCGTGATACTAAGTTAGGACCGGAAGAGATCACCCGTGACGTTCCGGGTGTCGGCGAGGACGCCCTGAAGGATCTGAATGAGAGAGGTATCATCCGTATCGGTGCAGAGGTACGTGCCGGAGACATCCTGGTTGGTAAAGTAACCCCTAAGGGAGAGACAGAGCTGACTGCTGAGGAGAGACTGCTCCGTGCGATCTTTGGTGAGAAAGCAAGAGAAGTACGTGATACTTCCCTGAAAGTGCCTCACGGCGCTTACGGTATCATTGTAGATGCAAAAGTATTTACAAGAGAGAATGGCGATGAGCTGGCTCCGGGAGTAAACCAGAGTGTCCGCATCTACATTGCCCAGAAGAGAAAGATCTCTGTTGGTGATAAGATGGCTGGACGTCATGGTAACAAGGGTGTTGTTTCCCGCGTGCTTCCTGTAGAAGATATGCCATTCCTTCCAAATGGCCGTCCGCTGGATATCGTATTGAACCCACTGGGCGTACCTTCCCGTATGAACATCGGACAGGTGCTGGAGATTCATTTAAGTCTTGCTGCAAGAGCATTAGGATTTGATGTATCTACTCCGATCTTCGATGGTGCAGACGAGAATGATATCATGGATACCCTTGATATCGCGAATGATTATGTAAACACTTCCTGGGAAGAGTTCCAGGAAAAATATAAAGATACCTTAAAACCAGAGGTTATGGACTACTTAGGCAGCCATCTGGAGCACAGAGAGCTGTGGAAGGGCGTTCCGTTAAGCCGCGATGGTAAAGTACGCCTGCGTGATGGCCGTACCGGTGAGTATTTTGACAGCCCGGTAACCATCGGACACATGCACTACCTGAAACTCCATCATCTGGTTGATGATAAGATCCATGCACGTTCCACTGGTCCTTATGCGCTGGTTACCCAGCAGCCTCTGGGTGGTAAAGCACAGTTCGGCGGACAGCGTTTCGGTGAGATGGAGGTATGGGCACTGGAGGCATATGGTGCTTCCTACACCTTACAGGAGATCCTGACTGTGAAGTCCGATGATGTAGTAGGACGTGTAAAGACCTACGAAGCCATCATCAAGGGCGAGAACATTCCGGAGCCGGGCGTACCGGAATCCTTCAAGGTATTATTAAAAGAGCTTCAGTCCCTGGGTCTGGATGTCCGTGTTCTGAAAGACGATGGAACAGAGGTAGAGATGGCCGAGAACATCGACTATGGCGATACCGATCTGCGTTCCATCATCGAAGGCGACAGACATTACGGAAACCGGGAAGACGGATTAGCTGACCAGGGTTATCAGTACCAGGAATTCAAAGATGGCGAGCTGGTTGGCGTAGAGAATGAGGAAGACAACGTTAATCTGGAAGAGGATGATTCCTACGACGATTACACTTCCGATGATAACGAATAGGAGGGAGTACACTGATGCCGGAGACGAAAGAAACTTATCAGCCATTGACATTTGATGCGATTAAGATTGGTCTGGCTTCTCCTGAAAAGATTCTGGAGTGGTCCCACGGTGAAGTAAAAAAACCGGAGACAATTAACTACCGTACATTAAAACCGGAGCGCGACGGTCTTTACTGCGAAAGAATTTTCGGACCAACCAAAGACTGGGAATGTCACTGCGGTAAATATAAGAAAATCAGATATAAAGGTGTCATCTGCGACCGATGCGGCGTAGAGGTAACCAAGTCCAGCGTTCGTAGAGAGCGTATCGGACATATTGCACTTGCAGCTCCAGTATCCCATATCTGGTATTTTAAGGGCATTCCAAGCCGTATGGGTCTGCTGCTGGACATTTCTCCAAGAATCCTGGAGAAAGTGCTGTACTTTGCTTCCTATATCGTTCTGGATCCTAAGGAGACTGGCCTGCAGTATAAGCAGGTCCTCTCCGAAAAAGAGTACAGAGAAGAAGTAGAAAAATATGGCTACGGCTCCTTCCGTGTAGGTATGGGTGCTGAGGCGATCCAGGAGCTGTTAAAAGCGATCGATCTTCAGAAGGATTCTGATGAGCTTCGTGCAGCTATGAAGGATGCAACTGGCCAGAAACGTGCAAGAATCATCAAGAGACTGGAGGTTGTTGATGCATTCTTAAATTCCGGCAACCGTCCGGAGTGGATGATCATGACTGTTATTCCAGTTATCCCACCGGATATCCGTCCTATGGTTCAGCTTGATGGTGGCCGTTTCGCTACTTCCGACTTAAATGATTTATATAGAAGAATCATCAACCGTAACAACCGTCTGGCAAGACTGCTGGAGCTGGGCGCACCGGATATCATTGTCCGCAATGAGAAACGTATGCTTCAGGAGGCAGTTGATGCCCTGATCGATAACGGCAGAAGAGGACGTCCTGTTACCGGACCAGGAAACCGTGCATTGAAGTCCCTTTCCGACATGCTGAAAGGTAAACAGGGCCGTTTCCGTCAGAACCTGTTAGGTAAGCGAGTTGACTATTCCGGACGTTCCGTAATCGTCGTTGGACCGGAATTAAAGATCTACCAGTGTGGTCTGCCAAAGGAGATGGCGATCGAGCTGTTCAAGCCTTTCGTTATGAAAGAACTGGTTTCTAATGGTACTGCACACAACATCAAGAATGCGAAGAAGATGGTAGAGCGCTTACAGCCAGAGGTTTGGGATGTGCTGGAAGACGTGATCAAAGAGCATCCGGTTATGTTAAACCGTGCTCCTACACTGCATAGACTGGGTATCCAGGCATTCGAGCCGATCCTGGTTGAAGGTAAGGCAATTAAGCTGCATCCATTGGTATGTACCGCATTCAACGCCGACTTCGATGGCGACCAGATGGCTGTCCATCTGCCACTTTCCGTAGAAGCTCAGGCAGAGTGCCGTTTCTTACTGTTATCTCCGAACAACTTACTGAAACCGTCTGATGGTGGTCCGGTAGCCGTTCCTTCTCAGGATATGGTACTTGGTATTTACTATCTGACCCAGGAGAGACCTGGCGCAACCGGCGAAGGTATGTGCTTTAAGAGCAAGAATGAAGCGATCTTGGCTTATGAGAATAAGGCAGTTACTCTTCATTCCCGCGTAAAAGTAAGAGTTGAGAAGACCATGCCAGATGGAACCGTAAAGAGCGGTATCGTTGAGTCTACGGTAGGACGTTTCATTTTTAATGAGATCATTCCTCAGGATTTAGGCTTCGTAGACCGTTCCGTTCCAGGCAATGAGCTGAAGCTGGAAGTTGATTTCCACGTAGGCAAGAAGCAGTGTAAGCAGATCCTTGAGAAAGTCATCAATGTTCATGGTGCAAGCAAGACTGCAGAAACTCTGGATGATATTAAGGCGATCGGTTACAAGTACTCCACAAGAGCAGCTATGACCGTATCCATTTCCGATATGACTGTGCCTGCAAGCAAGCCACAGCTGATCGCAGATGCACAGGCAACCGTAGATAAGATCGCGAAGAACTTCCGTCACGGTCTGATCACAGAAGAAGAGCGTTACAAAGAGGTTATTGAAACCTGGAAAAAGGCCGATGATCAGCTGACTCATGATCTGTTAACAGGTCTTGATAAGTACAACAACATCTTTATGATGGCTGACTCTGGTGCGCGAGGATCTGATAAGCAGATCAAACAGCTGGCTGGTATGCGTGGTTTGATGGCAGATACAACTGGTCACACCATCGAACTTCCTATTAAGTCCAACTTCCGTGAAGGTCTTGATGTACTGGAGTACTTCATCTCCGCTCATGGTGCTCGAAAAGGTATGTCCGATACCGCTCTTCGTACCGCAGACTCTGGTTACCTGACCAGACGTCTGGTTGACGTTTCCCAGGATCTGATCATCCGTGAGGTAGATTGCTGCGAAGGCAAGGATATCCCATACATGGAGATCAAGGCATTTACCGATGGCAATGAGACCATCGAGGGTCTGGAGGAGCGTCTGACAGGCAGATTTATCGCAGAGACCATTACCGATCCAGATACTGGTGAAGTAGTTGTCAAAGCAAACCATATGTGTACACCAAAACGTGCGGCAGCTGTTATGAAGGTATTAAAGAAGCTTGGCAGAGATTCTGTTAAGATCCGTACCGTATTAAGCTGTAAATCCCACATCGGTGTCTGCGCAAAATGTTATGGCGCGAACATGGCGACTGGCCAGGCAGTACAGGTTGGTGAGGCTGTTGGTATCATCGCAGCTCAGTCCATCGGTGAGCCAGGTACCCAGCTGACCATGCGTACCTTCCATAGCGGCGGCGTTGCCGGCGGCGATATCACACAGGGTCTTCCTCGTGTCGAGGAGCTTTTTGAGGCCCGTAAACCTAAGGGTCTTGCGATCATCTCTGAGTTCGGTGGCGTAGTCAATATCAAAGATACCAAGAGAAAACGTGAGATCATCGTTACCGATTTCGAAACTGGAAACTCCAAAACGTATCTGATCCCTTACGGTTCCCGTATCAAGGTAACTGAGGGACAGGTGATCGAGGCTGGTGATGAGCTGACTGAAGGTAGTGTAAATCCACACGATATCCTGAAGATCAAGGGCGTTCGTGCGGTACAGGATTACATGATCCAGGAGGTTCAGCGTGTATACCGTTTGCAGGGTGTAGAGATCAACGATAAGCACGTTGAGGTTATCGTTCGTCAGATGTTAAAGAAGATCCGTGTTGAAGAGAGTGGAGATAGTGATGTGCTTCCGGGAGTTTCCATGGATGTTCTGGACTTCAACGATATGAACGAGGCTCTGATCGCAGAGGGCAAACGTCCGGCAGAGGGCAAACAGGTTATGCTTGGTATCACCAAGGCATCCCTGGCAACCGATTCCTTCTTGTCAGCCGCTTCTTTCCAGGAGACCACCAAGGTTCTGACAGAAGCAGCGATCAACGGTAAGGTTGACCATCTGATCGGTCTGAAAGAGAACGTTATCATCGGTAAGCTGATCCCGGCTGGTACCGGTATGAAGCGTTATCGTTCTGTAAAACTGAACACAGATGCTCATATGATCGAGGAGCTAACCGAGGCAGAGGATGAGAATGCAGAGATCACTCTTTCCGAGGGTGCAGAGGATTCCGTAGCAGAAGAGGTTCTGGATCTGGATGAAGGCTCTGATGAGGAATAAGAATGACACCGTCAGGTGAACAGAAAGGCGCAGCTAGGCGAAAGCTTAGCTGCGTTTTGTGTATCACAGGAAATTCAAAAAAATTCAAAACTTTCGGCTTGACATCTTTGGAGAATCTGTATATAATGAGAAAGCGTGCGAAAACATGTAGTTTTTGTGTGCAAAAAAGCTGAATTACAGCAACCACAGACAATATCACAGGAGGTGAAAAGAATGCCAACATTTAACCAGTTAGTTAGAAAAGGAAGACAGACATCTGTAAAGAAATCTACTGCACCAGCTCTGCAGAAAGGTTACAACTCCTTACAGAAACGCGCTACCGACATTTCTTCTCCACAGAAGAGAGGTGTTTGTACCGCTGTTAAGACTGCTACACCTAAAAAGCCAAACTCTGCTCTTAGAAAGATCGCCAGAGTTCGTCTTTCCAACGGCATCGAAGTAACAAGCTATATCCCAGGAGAGGGACACAACCTTCAGGAGCATAGCGTTGTTCTGATCCGTGGCGGTAGAGTAAAAGACTTACCAGGTACCAGATATCATATCGTTAGAGGTACCCTGGATACCGCTGGTGTTGCAAACAGAATGCAGGCCCGTTCCAAATACGGTGCTAAGAGACCAAAAGCGAAAAAGTAATTAGAAACACAAAGTGAATTGGAATCACTAACAGCAGTAAAGTGTATTAGTTAGTGCCGGATTTGTGATATTGCCTGTAGGTTGCAGGAAATAGAATGACCGAGCGCGAACACATTTTATGGAAACATGTGAGTACCGATGATTTGATTATTGCAATGAGCAGCGCAGCCGGGCTGATGCGGCAATGCGTGCAAGCTTGCTTGCAAAAGCATTGACGGAGCAGACAGGCTATGGGGCGAATGCCCCACATGAGTAAGCCCTGCAAGGGGTTACGAATGGTCGCTGCGGACTCTTGGGAGAATTGCAAACCATAATTAAGGAGGGAAGTAACGTGCCACGTAAAGGACATACTCAGAAAAGAGACGTATTGGCAGACCCAATCTACAACAATAAGGTTGTTACCAAACTGATCAACAACATTATGTTAGATGGTAAGAAGGGTGTTGCCCAGAAGATCGTATACGGTGCTTTTGAGCAGGTTGCAGAGAAGACCGGTAAGGAAGCAGTAGAAGTATTCGAGGAAGCTATGAACAACATCATGCCTGTACTGGAAGTTAAGGCAAAACGTATCGGTGGTGCTACCTATCAGGTGCCGATCGAGGTTAAGCCAGAGAGAAGACAGGCATTAGCACTTCGCTGGATTACCGCTTATTCTCGTAAGAGAGGCGAGAAGACTCAGGAAGACAGACTTGCTAATGAGATTATGGATGCCGCTAACAACACTGGCGCTTCCGTAAAGAAGAAAGAAGACATGCACAAGATGGCAGAGGCTAACAAGGCATTTGCTCATTACAGATTCTAATAGGAGGAACCAAATTGGCTGGAAGAGAATATCCTTTGGAGAGAACCAGAAATATTGGTATTATGGCTCATATCGATGCTGGTAAGACCACACTGACAGAGCGTATCCTGTATTACACTGGTGTAAACTACAAAATCGGTGATACTCATGAAGGTACTGCTACCATGGACTGGATGGAACAGGAGCAGGAAAGAGGTATCACAATCACTTCAGCTGCTACTACCTGTCACTGGACTCTGCAGGAGAATTGCAAGAGAAAACCAGGTGCTCTGGAGCATCGTATCAACATCATTGATACCCCAGGACACGTTGACTTTACAGTAGAGGTTGAGCGTTCCCTTCGTGTACTTGACGGCGCTGTTGGTGTCTTCTGTGCAAAAGGCGGTGTAGAGCCACAGTCTGAGAACGTATGGCGTCAGGCTGATACCTACAATGTACCACGTATGGCATTCATCAATAAGATGGATATCCTTGGTGCAAACTTCTACGGCGCAGTAGAGCAGATCAAGACCCGTCTGGGTAAGAACGCTATCTGTCTGCAGCTGCCAATCGGTAAGGAAGATGAGTTCAAAGGAATCATCGACTTATTCGAGATGAAAGCCTACATCTACAACGATGATAAGGGCGAGGACATCTCTATCGTAGAGATCCCAGATGATATGAAGGACGAGGCTGAACTGTATCGTACTGAGTTAATCGAGAAGATCTGCGAGTTAGATGATGACCTGATGATGCAGTATCTGGAGGGCGAGGAGCCATCCGTTGAAGATCTGAAGAAGGTTTTAAGAAAAGCTACCTGCGAGTGTACCGCTGTTCCAGTATGCTGTGGTTCTGCATACAGAAACAAAGGCGTTCAGAAGCTGCTGGATGCAATTCTTGAGTATATGCCTTCTCCAATCGACATCCCACCAATCAAGGGCGTTGACTTAGATGGCAATGAGGTTGTGAGACACTCTTCTGATGAAGAGCCATTCTCCGCTCTGGCATTCAAGATCATGACTGACCCATTCGTTGGTAAGCTTGCATTCTTCCGTGTGTACTCCGGTACCATGAACTCCGGTTCTTATGTACTGAACGCTACTAAGGATAAGAAGGAACGTGTAGGACGTATTCTTCAGATGCATGCAAACAAGAGACAGGAGTTAGACAAGGTTTATTCCGGAGATATCGCTGCAGCTGTCGGTTTCAAGAACACAACAACTGGTGATACCATCTGTGATGAGCAGCATCCTGTAATCTTGGAATCCATGGTATTCCCGGAGCCAGTTATCGATATCGCGATCGAGCCAAAGACCAAAGCTGGTCAGGGCAAGATGGGCGAGGCGCTGGCAAAACTTGCAGAGGAGGATCCAACCTTCCGTGCAAAGACAAACCAGGAGACTGGTCAGACTATCATCTCTGGTATGGGCGAGCTTCATCTGGAGATCATCGTAGACCGTCTGCTTCGTGAGTTCAACGTTGAAGCGAACGTTGGCGCTCCACAGGTTGCTTACAAAGAGACCTTTACTAAGGCCGTTGATGTAGACAGCAAGTATGCAAAACAGTCTGGTGGTCGTGGTCAGTACGGTCACTGTAAAGTACACTTTGAGCCAATGGATGCAAACGCAGAAGAGACCTTCAAGTTTGATTCCACAGTAGTTGGTGGTGCGATCCCGAAAGAGTACATCCCAGCTGTTGGCGCAGGTATCGAAGAGGCTGCTAAGTCCGGTATCCTTGGTGGATTCCCAGTTCTGGGTGTTCACGCTACTGTATTCGATGGTTCCTACCATGAGGTAGACTCCAACGAGATGGCATTCAAGATTGCTGGTTCCCTGGCATTCAAAGAGGCTATGCAGAAAGCAGGATCTGTTCTTCTTGAACCGATCATGAAAGTAGAAGTAACCATGCCTGAGGAGTACATGGGAGATGTAATCGGTGATATCAACTCTCGTCGTGGTCGTATCGAGGGTATGGAGGACATCGGTGGCGGTAAGATGGTTAAAGCATATGTACCGTTATCTGAGATGTTCGGTTACTCTACAGATTTACGTTCCAGAACACAGGGACGTGGTAACTACTCTATGTTCTTCGAGAAATATGAGCAGGTTCCGAAGTCCGTTCAGGAAAAAATTATTGCTGAAAGAAAAGGCAAATAATGATTTAGGCTTGAAAAACATGTGCAAATAGCATATAATAAACTCTAGCCTGTATAAATGGAGGAGTCCGGCGTATAAACGCCGGACCCCTAATGAGAACCCCTAAAGGGGCAATTAAGGAGGACGTTATAAAATGGCAAAAGCAAAGTTTGAAAGAACCAAACCACATTGTAACATTGGTACCATCGGACACGTTGACCATGGTAAAACTACTTTAACTGCAGCTATCACTAAAGTTCTGTCTGAGAGAGTTGCTGGTAACACAGCTACAGATTTCGAGAACATCGATAAAGCTCCAGAAGAGAGAGAGCGTGGTATTACTATTTCTACAGCACACGTTGAGTATGAGACTGAGCACAGACATTACGCTCACGTTGACTGCCCAGGACATGCTGACTACGTTAAGAACATGATCACTGGTGCTGCTCAGATGGATGGCGCTATCCTGGTTGTTGCTGCAACTGATGGTGTTATGGCTCAGACAAGAGAGCATATCCTTCTGTCCCGTCAGGTAGGCGTTCCTTATATCGTAGTATTCATGAACAAGTGCGATATGGTTGACGATCCAGAGTTACTTGAGTTAGTAGACATGGAGATCCGTGAGCTGCTGAACGAGTATGAGTTCCCAGGCGATGATACTCCAATCATCCAGGGTTCCGCTCTGAAAGCTCTTGAGGATCCACAGGGCCCATGGGGCGACAAGATCATGGAGCTGATGGATGCAGTTGATACCTGGATTCCAGATCCACAGCGTGAGACAGATAAGCCATTCCTGATGCCTGTAGAGGACGTATTCACCATTACTGGTCGTGGTACTGTAGCTACCGGTCGTGTAGAGCGTGGTGTTCTGCATCTGAACGATGAGGTTGAGATCGTTGGTATTCACGAGGAGACCCGTAAGACTGTTGTAACTGGTATCGAGATGTTCCGTAAGCTGCTTGACGAGGCTCAGGCTGGTGATAACATCGGTGCACTGCTTCGTGGTGTTCAGAGAACTGAGATCGAAAGAGGTCAGTGTCTGTGCAAACCAGGTTCCGTACACTGCCATCACAAATTTACCGCTCAGGTATACGTTCTGACCAAAGATGAGGGTGGTCGTCATACTCCATTCTTCAATAACTATCGTCCACAGTTCTACTTCAGAACAACTGACGTAACTGGCGTTTGCGAGTTACCAGAGGGTACTGAGATGTGTATGCCAGGCGATAACGTAGAGATGACTGTAGAGCTGATTCATCCAGTAGCTATGGAGCAGGGTCTGCGTTTCGCTATCCGTGAGGGTGGCCGTACCGTTGGTTCCGGTAGAGTAGTTTCTATCATCGAGTAATTTCGAAGAGAACTTCATAAAATATAGTTATTTATGTCCAAGCGTAAGATTGCCCCAGAGACTTTTAGTTTCTGGGGTTTTTCTGTTATAGAAATGAAAAAGGCGACAAAGACAGGAAACGAGGAGATTCATGAAATACCGCACGTTGCTATTTGATATTGATAATACCATTCTGGATTTTGATGCGAACGAGGCAGAATCCTTTCGGAACATGACCATTGACCTGGAAGTGCCTTATACAGAAGAACTGTTTCGGCGTTACCATATGATCAATAAAAAAATCTGGGAACAGATTGAACGTGGAGAAATCGCTGTGGGAGACGGATGCTGCAGACGGTTTGAAATTCTGATGCGGGAATACGGACAGAAGGTAGATGGAGAACAGTGGGAACACGCATATCGGAAATATCTGAATGAAGGAATCCAGAAAATGCCTCATGTGAACCAGGTATTAGATCGATTAAAACCGGATTTCCGATTGTATGTGATCACCAATGGTGTGAAGGACACCCAGTATCATCGTATGGCCGGATCAGGACTGGATCATTACTTTGAACACATGTTTATTTCCGGCGAGATTGGTTACTCCAAACCTGCGAAGGAATTCTTTGATTATGTGAAGGGACATATCCTGGATTTTGATGAGAAAACAACTCTGGTGATCGGAGATTCTCTGACTTCTGATATAAGAGGGGGTATAAATGCTGGACTCGATACCTGTTGGATCTGTAGGGACGAAAACACGGATTGTGGCGAATGGAAGCCTGATTACCGGATTTGGGATCTTCAGGATCTGATTCCGGTCCTTTATGGAACAGAAGGTTGATGGGCAATGGAAAAAGAAAAACTGTTAGGACTGATGAAAGGCCAACTGATCGTATCTTGTCAGGCGCTTCCTGGTGAGGCATTTTATGATGAAACAATCAGCTTGATGGACCGGTTTGCGATAGCAGCCCAGAGAGCCGGGGCGGCCATGATCCGTGCCAATGGCCTGCGGGATATCCAGGCAGTGAAAAAAGCAACAGGATTGCCGGTGATTGGTCTGATTAAGAAAGAATATCCGGGGTATGATGCTTATATCACACCGACTGAGAACGAAATAGAAGCTCTCCTTTCAGTTCATGCAGATGTGATCGCCCTGGATTGTACCCATAGACAGCGTGGGGATGGAAGGAATACAATAGAATTTATGACTGAGATCCGTCGAAAGTATCCAGATGCAATTTTTATGGCTGATATTGCCGTTTATGAAGAAGGAATTGCTGCATGGAAAGCAGGAATGGATCTGATCAGTACCACGATGAGCGGGTATACGGAGCAGTCAAGACTGGCAGAAAAACCGGATTATCAGCTGGTGGAACGGTTGAGTCAGGTACTTCCGGTTCCTGTCATCGCAGAGGGGAGAATTGAGGAACCTGACCAGGCGGCCCGGATGCTCTGGAAAGGTGCTTATGCAGTGGTGGTTGGTGGAGCCATTACCAGACCACAACAGATCGCAGGGCGGTTTGTGAAGACGGTGAAGGAAGCTGACAGGATGCTCTTAAAAGAGAGAAAAGTGATGAATGACCGGGATAGATCGGAGAAAACAGCAGATTCCGAAAAGCAGAGAGGAGTGGACAAGCATGCAGAGTGACTTTTTAGCAAAAGTACATACCATGTATAATCAGTTTACGAAGGCAGAAAAGAAAGTGGCTGATTTTATCCTGCAGAATCCGAAGAGAGTTCTTTTTATGTCAATCACAGAACTGGCGGATGAATGTAAGGTTGGTGATACCAGCGTGTTCCGCTTCTGTCGCACCATGGGAGTGAAAGGATATCAGGAATTTAAAATGCAGCTGTCACTCAGCATTCATGATGGAAAAGAGGAAGAAAGCCGTCTGGCGGGAGAAACCAGCCTGGAAGATAGTTTTAGTGAGCTGGCGAAAAAAGTATTAAATACGAATATGAAAGCGCTGGCTGAAACCTACAGCCTTCTGGATGAGAAGGTCGTGTCTCAAACGGTGGATATCCTTCATGCTGCGGAACGGATCTGGTTTTTTGGCGTGGGAGCCAGCCTTCTGGTGGCCTTGAAAGCAGCGAACAAGTTTCTGAGGATTGAACCAAAAGTATATTGTGTACAGGATACACACACCCAGGCTATGATCGCGGCTACCATGCGGCCTGGAGAAGCGGCAGTGGTATTTTCCTATTCCGGAGCAACGAAGGATTCCATCCATGTGGCGGAGCTGGCAAAACATGCGGGCGCGAAGGTGATCTGTATCACGCATTTCGCCAAATCACCGTTGACCGCTTTTGCGGATCTTGTGCTGTTGTGCGGTTCTGAAGAGGGGCCGCTTCAAGGCGGTTCGGCATCAGCAGAGATTGGCCAGCTATTCCTGGTGGATCTTCTTTGCACAGAGTATTACCGGAGATATTATGATGCCTGCAGCAAAAATAATGAAAAAACATCCCAGTCTGTACTGGATAAACTGTACTAGACTGGGATGTCCCAAAGCTATGAAGGATGATGGATTTACTCGTCCGCAGACCAACGGCCAGATGCACCGCAAGGCAGAATCAGACCATTTTTTGCAACCGGAAGACCGATCTCATCGGAAATCACGGAACCGCCAAATTTGCTCTTTACTTCGATGGAGAGCATATAGGTCAGAACTGCAGGAGCCAGACCAGTGGTATAGGAGTTGATCAGGAAAAATAAAGGTTTGTCAGATAACAACTGGGCACATAATTTTACCAGTGGGTGAATGGCATCCTCGATCTTCCAGATCTCGCCCTTTGGTCCGCGGCCATAAGATGGTGGGTCCATGATGATGGCGTCATAGTGATTGCCACGGCGGATCTCTCTCTCTACAAATTTTACACAGTCATCCACGATCCAGCGGATTGGAGCATCCTCCAGACCACTGGATTTTGCATTTTCTTTGGCCCAGCCGACCATGCCCTTGGAAGCGTCTACGTGGGTAACGCTGGCGCCTGCTTTTGCTGCTGCCAGTGTAGCGCCGCCTGTATATGCAAATAAGTTTAATACTTTGATCGGGCGTCCGGCTTTCTGGATCTTCTCACCAAACCAGTCCCAGTTCGCTGCCTGTTCCGGGAAAAGACCGGTATGCTTAAAGCTGAATGGCTTTAGGTTGAAGGTAAGACCATGATATCCGATGGTCCACTGCTGGGGAAGATCGAAAAATTCCCATTCGCCGCCGCCTTTGGCGCTGCGGTGATAATGCCCATTGGGACGTCTCCAGCCACGATTCTCCTTGGGAGTTTCCCAGATTACCTGAGGGTCCGGACGGATCAGAAGAAAATCTCCCCAACGCTCTAATTTCTCGCCGCCAGAGCAGTCGAGAACTTCGTAATCTTTCCATCTATCTGCAATCCACATAATTGATACCAACCTTTCTATGATAGCGGGCGGCAACATGCCGACACCCAAATAAACAAATTACAAAAAGATTATACTTGAGATGCTATAGCCCGTCAAGGAAAAACCGTGAGGCTGGATTGTAAGAGAATTGAAAGATATTACTAATTGAATAAATGGAAAGAACTTGGTAAAATATAACATAGGATTGTAGGATTGAAGATAAGGAGAATTTATATATGAAGAAAAAGGGATTGGCAGTACTGGCATTATCCCTTGCTCTTTCTGCAGGTTGTGGTATGGCAGCTATGGCAGCGACAGGATGGGCATCGGAGAATGGAAAATGGGTTTATTATGATTCCAGCGGCGGTCATGTGACCAATGAGTGGAAAAAGGGTGCCGATAATAAGTGGCGTTATCTTGACGGTTACGGAGAGATGGCAGTTAACAGCTGGGTAGAAGATAAGTATTATGTGGATTCTAATGGTATTATGATCAACAACCAGTGGCTGCAGCTGGGAACTAGCATCAACGGCGCTACAGATGAGACTCACTGGTATTATTTTACCGAGAGCGGCAAAGCAGTTATGGATGCCTGGAAGAAGATCAACAGTAAGTGGTATCATTTCGATAGTGAAGGCATCATGGAGACAGGCTGGATCGAGGATAATATGTATTTCGCAGGCGATGACGGTGCAGCTTTGATTGGCTGGCATAAGTTAGATCCGCCTGATGGACAGGATGATGACGTAGATCCATTTGACGAACTGGAAGGCAAGAAGTGGTATTATTTCAATTCCAGCGGTAAGAAGTATGTTCCGGATAGCAACACAGTCAATGGTTATGCGGAGAAGAGAATTGACGGCACATATTATTGCTTCGATTCTAACGGCGCTATGCAGACTGGCTGGGTAGATCTGGCGGGAAGCGGCAGGGATGACATTTCCGGATATCGTTTTTATGGTAAGGACGGAAAGGCAGTGACTGGCTGGTATTCCGCTGAGCCACCGGAAGGTGTTAGCGGATATGAAAATGATGTTGAGTGGTTCTATTTTGGTAAGAATGGCGTTCCGAAGACCGGTCCGCAGGAGGGAGAGGCAACAACCTCCGATTTTATCAGCATCAATAATAAAAAATATCTGTTCAATCCGTTGGGTGTGCCGGTATATGGTCTTCAGAGGGTTTATACGAGCAGGAGCAAGAATGACTATACCGCGTTTTATTTTGACGAGAACAGCAGAACAAGCCAGAAGGGTAAGATGACCATCGAGGAAGAGGATGGAACCAAGTCTACTTTTTATTTCCAGGATACCGGTAAGGGATATACTGGTGTGAAAGACAACAGTCTTTATTATATGGGCAAACTTCAGAAAGCAGATGAAGGTACCAAGTATGAAGTGATTCATATTCCAGGTGGAAGCAGTTATGTGGTAAATACTTCGGGTAAGATTTCCAAGAACAGCGCAGGCGTAAAAGATGCGGATGGAACCAAGTATTCCACCAACAGCAGCGGTGTTCTGACCAAGATCGATGGTGTCAGCGTATCTGGTTCTGATTATGGCCGTGAAGCCAACGAACCAATCTGGAAACATTAATTAAAAACATAGCCGGGTTTCGATTGAGAAATCCGGCTTTTTGCATACTAGGAGAACTATATGGATTTTTATGCATTGTATCCGTGTACTATTACAGATCTGGAGGCAGTGAAAGCCGCAGAGAAGAAAGAGAATGTGTATTGTGAGCATTTGAAAGAAAGAATCAGGGCAAATAACGAAGAAGAACTGGATGGTCAGTTTTTCCACGGGATTACAAGAATCAATCTGGGAGCTGTGACGGTAAGCATATCTGTGGAACAACATCCATGTTTCCAGGAAGGTTTTGCTTTCCTGAGCGTTCATGAACAGACGAAGGCGGCGATGGTAGCGATCGTGATTCAGGATTTGCACATTCCGGGACTTTTATTAAATAATTATTTTGCCGGAGATTGTTTAACTGTGTGGAATGGAGCGGCGGGAGTACCTGTGAAGGAATGGATGGAGAAACAGAACGCACAAGCTTATGGAACGCCAAAATCCCTGATCATTTCCTATGAAGAGATTCCGAAAGAAGAAGTGATCCAGTATCTGGCTTGTGAGGCGTCACCTATAGGAACGATCAATGGAACTGTCTTACATCAATGGAGTCAGGAGAATATCGCCCAGTATGATATGGCCACCGCATATGCATCGGATCGTTGCTTGCTGGAAATTACACCGAAGGTTGACCGCGACCGGATCGCACGTTTGGATCAGGGAGCTGTGGAATTATTTTTTCTGGAGCTTCTGATCATGCAGGAAGCAGCAATTTCCAGAGTTTCCGACCGGGTCTATGAACTGTTTCACGATGGGGCTTTTCGGGAAACTGGAAAGAGAATCCAGACAAAATTATACGATCTGAACCTGGAAGCGGCGAATGCAGTCCTGTTTGTCAACTATAAGAAACTGCGCTATCCGGTTACCAGACTTTCAGCCAGACACATTGGAGAACGGTTCGGTGTGGCGGAGGAATTGGAACATTATCAGAATTGCAGGGCGTTGTTGGAACAAATGATCGCCATCAACACGGCAGAAGAAGAAAAGATCGACGGCGATCTGATGAGTCTGCTGCTTTTATTTTTAACCATGGTACAGATGGTTCCCTTAATGGCGAGTCTGGTCCGGTATCTGATGAAAGGAACATTTTCAGATACAGATCTTCTGGCTACTGCAAGCGGTGCCATGATCTGCCTGGCGTTGTATGGTATCTACTGGCTGACCAGCAGACGGGCAGTGAGAAGACAGCGGATTCTGCGGGAACAGGATTATAAAGGAGTGTAATCATTGAAAAAGACAGTTTTGATCCATGCAAATTATTGGGATGGAGAACGGATGTGCAGAGATGGGCGGATTGAGATTGCAGATGGATATGTGGGTGCAGTATACGGAGCCTGCGATGAACAAAATCTGAAACCATATAATATAGAAGAAACTTGCTTTGAAGACATGAGCGGAATCTATTTGTTTCCGGCCTGGATTGACAGCCATCTTCATATTCCGGGTGATTTCTTATTTGAAAAATTCGGTGTAGTATTGACCGGACTTGAGAGTCTGGAAGCGTATCTGGATCGATTATCTACATGGAAAAAACAGTGTGAAAAACAGGATTATCAGAATCTGGATGTAGCTGGTGATTTGTGGCTCCGGGGATTTGGATGGAGTGCGGTCATAATGGACAGGGCCGAGAATGGATATGAACAGCTTTGGGATTTTCTTAATCAGGAATTTGCAGATAAGCCGGTACTTTTGTTTTCGGATGATTACCATAACTGTATTTGTAATAAGAAAGCTCTGGGTGCAGTGAAACGTGCTGGGATTGCGGTAGAGCCTGATGAATGGGGGCTTATAAAGGAAAAGGATATCTTTCTGTTGACCAGATATCTTCCGGAGATGTGTTTTTCAGAATCGCAGATAGAGATGGCTGTTCTTGCTTATCAGGAAAAGCTTCTTTCGTATGGAATTACCGCGGTGCAGACGCTTATGTTTCTTGGAGGGAATGGGCTTCGTGAGTGGAAGGTTCTGTTGGCGCTGGAACGGAAGGGACTTTTAAAATTAAAAGTGAATCTGGCGCTTACCGTTCAGCCGTGGGAAAAATTAGAGGAGAGCAGGCAAAGATATGGGCAGTTAATGGAAATAGAAAAAGAAAGCAGGTTCTATGGCGGACACATTCAGATCCATACCGTGAAACTATATATGGATGGGGTGGTTGAGAATCATACTGCTTATATGGAAGCGCCTTATGAAGACCAGGCTGGCCGTGGAAAAAATTTTTGGGATCTGGAGATTTTAAGGGAATTTTGCAGGGAGCTTGATGCGGAAGAACATCAGATCCATATTCATGCCATTGGCGATGGAGCGGTTCATGACGCAGTGACAGCACTGGTGTATGCCATGGATCGGAATGGAACTGCCAGAAAACATCGTCATGTGATTGCACATCTTCAGATTGCTTCAGATGAAGATATCCGGTTGATGGGGCAGTACGGTATCATTGCTTCGATCCAGCCGTATTGGTTCCCTCAAAGTGAAAAAGACTATGGTTTGGAAAAACCATTTTTAGGAGAGCGGGCAGAAGAGGAATATAAGGCCAGGACTTTGGAAGCTATGGGGGTGCTTATTACCGGAGCCAGTGACAGTCCGGTGACACCACGGCCTGCTCCGGTGCTTGGGATCGCGATGGCGGGGAACCGCTGCCAGGAAAAGGAGAGACTTCCGGTTCCGGCAATGATCCGGGCATTTACCAGGAATGGAGCATACCAGCTTTTCCGGGAGCGGGAACTGGGAATGATTCAGAGAGGCTTCCGCGCTGATCTGGTGGGATACCGGGAAGCAATCTGGGAACAGGTTGATGGAGATGAGATACCGGCGTTTCTGATGGTTGATGGAAAAATTTATCTAAAAAATTGAGATAAAAACAGCTAAAAATCCAGGTAAAAAAACATGAAAAAAGTGCTTGCATTTTATTTGAAACTATGATATAGTTATGAGGCTGTGGCATGATAGCGTTGAAGCGTGAGGTTGCTGTCGAAATGACAGGTTTTCCGTGGAGCGAATGTCAAGTTAGGAAACTGGCGACAAGTCACTGTACCATACAATCGTCTGCAAAGAAATGCAGAAACAACGTGTGAGAACCTTTAGGACACACACGGAAGAGTGTACAGTCACCGCTTGTCGTACTGATATAAAGTGCGAAAAGGAGGCGACTTTTTTTATGGCAAGTCAAGTAATGAGAATCACATTGAAAGCTTACGATCATCAGTTAGTTGATCAGTCTGCTGCAAAAATTATTGAAACTGTAAAAAAGACAGGATCACAGGTGAGCGGACCAGTGCCGTTACCAACTAAGAAAGAGGTAGTTACTATCTTAAGAGCTGTTCATAAGTACAAAGATTCCAGAGAGCAGTTCGAGCAGAGAACTCACAAGAGACTGATCGATATCACAACTCCAAACAACAAGACAGTAGATGCTCTGTCCAGACTGGAGATGCCAGCAGGCGTGTTCATCGACATCAAGATGAAAAACAAATAAGCTGAAGTGTGATGAGGACTGCGACAGCAGTCAGAACCAAAAAGGTTCATGAAGTTTGAAATCCAGAAGGGTTAATATAGAAGCAACACTTTTTCCTAAAAAGGAATCAACATCTCCGGCAACGGAGTCATAGTGTTCCACTTATATACCTGTTCTAGGATGAACGCGAAAGCGTTCCGCTGTAGATTACAAACAGGAGGTAAAAGTAATGAAGAAAGCGATTTTAGCTACAAAAGTCGGAATGACTCAGATCTTCAACGACGAGGGAGTTTTAACTCCAGTAACCGTTCTTCAGGCTGGTCCATGTGTAGTTACACAGGTTAAGACAGTTGAGAATGACGGATACAAAGCAGTACAGGTTGGTTTTGTTGACAAGAGAGAAAAATTAGTCAGCAAACCAGTAAAAGGTCACTTTGACAAAGCAGGCGTTTCTTACAAGAGATTCGTTCGCGAGTTCAGATTCGAGAATGCAGAAGAGTATTCTGTAAAAGATGAAATCAAAGCAGACATCTTCGCAGCAGGCGACAAGATTGATGCAACCGCAATCTCCAAAGGTAAAGGTTTCCAGGGTGCTATTAAGAGACACGGACAGTCCAGAGGACCTATGGCTCATGGTTCTAAGTTCCATCGTCATCAGGGTTCCAACGGTGCATGTTCTGACCCAAGCAAGGTATTCAAAGGAAAAGGAATGCCAGGACATATGGGCAGCAAGCGCATCACCATCCAGAACCTGGAAGTTGTTCGTATCGATGCTGAGAACAACCTGATCCTGGTTAAGGGTGCTGTTCCAGGACCAAAGAAAGCATTAGTAACACTGAAAGAAACAGTAAAAGCAGCTAGATAGTGCTTTTATAGGAAAGGAGGACTACACAGATGGCAAACGTATCTGTTTACAATAAGGAAGGCAAAGAAATCGATACTTTAGAGCTGAATGACGCAGTGTTCGGCGTAGAGGTGAATGAGCATCTGGTACACATGGCAGTTGTTGCTCAGTTAGCAAACAATCGTCAGGGTACTCAGAAAGCAAAAACCCGTTCTGAGGTATCCGGTGGTGGCAGAAAGCCATGGAGACAGAAAGGAACTGGTCATGCAAGACAGGGTTCAACAAGAGCTCCACAGTGGACTGGCGGTGGAATGGTATTCGCTCCAACACCAAGAGATTATACAATCAGACTGAACAAGAAAGAGAAGAGAGCTGCTCTGAAATCTGTATTAACAAGCAGAGTAAACGAGAACAAGTTCATCGTTGTTGACAGCTTAAGCTTCGACGAGATCAAGACAAAGAACTTTAAGGCAGTTATGGATAACCTGAAAGTATCCAAGGCTCTGGTAGTATTAGACGAGGAGAGCACAAACGCAGCAATCTCCGCTAAGAACATCCCAACCGTTAAGACTGCACGTGTTAATACAATTAATGTATACGACATCTTAAAGTACAATACAGTAGTAGCTACAAAGGCAGCTGTTGCAAGTATCGAGGAGGTGTACGCATAATGGCTAACATTCAGTATTACGACGTTATTCAGAAACCTGTTATCACTGAGAAAAGCATGAATGCTATGAGTGATAAGAAATATACATTCCTGGTACACACCGAGGCTAACAAGAGCCAGATCAAAGAAGCAGTTGAGAAAATGTTCCCAGGAACAAAAGTAGAGAAAGTTAACACCATGAACTTAGATGGTAAGAGCAAGAGACGTGGTATGACTGTTGGTAAGACAGCAAAGACCAAAAAAGCAATTGTTCAGTTAACTGAGGACAGCAAAGAGATCGAGGTATTTGCTGGTTTATAGGCATTGAACGCTTAGCGAAGCGATGATACCACTATAAAACTATACGGTAAACAGTGATAAAAATATACTGTGCCGTGATGAAGAAACACGCGGATGCGTTGCAGCTCCGCGCTAATCGAAAGGAGTTAAGATCATGGGAATTAAAACATATAACCCATATACACCTTCCAGAAGAAATATGTCTGGCTCCGACTTCAGCGAGATCACAAAGAGCACTCCTGAGAAATCTCTGGTAGTATCTTTAAAGAAAAACGCTGGTCGTAACAATCAGGGTAAAATTACTGTAAGACACCGTGGTGGTGGAAACAGAAAAAAATATAGAATCGTAGATTTCAAGAGAAACGGTAAAGATGGTATTCCAGCAACCGTAATCGGTATCGAGTACGATCCAAACAGAACAGCAAACATCGCACTGATCTGCTACGCAGACGGCGAGAAAGCATATATCCTGGCACCTGCAGGTCTGAAAGATGGCATGAAAGTTATGAGCGGTGCACAGGCTGAGGCTAAGATCGGTAACTGCTTACCATTAAGCGAGATCCCGGTTGGTGCTCAGATTCACAACATCGAGCTGTATCCAGGAAAAGGCGGACAGTTAGTTCGTTCTGCTGGTAACTCTGCTCAGTTAATGGCTAAAGAGGGTAAATATGCAACATTAAGACTTCCTTCTGGCGAGATGAGAATGGTTCCGATCGTATGCCGTGCAACCATCGGTGTAGTAGGCAACGGCGATCACAACCTGATCAACCTTGGTAAAGCTGGTAGAAAACGTCATATGGGCATCCGTCCTACGGTACGTGGTTCTGTAATGAACCCGAATGACCATCCACACGGTGGTGGCGAAGGAAAGACTGGTATTGGCCGTCCAGGTCCATGCACACCTTGGGGCAAACCTGCTCTGGGTCTGAAGACCAGAAAGAAAAACAAACAGTCTAACAAGTTAATCGTAAGAAGACGTGATGGTAAGACCATTAAATAATTGAAGGAGGATAAACCATATGGCACGTTCACTTAAAAAAGGACCATTTGCAGATGCGCATTTACTGAAAAAAGTAGATGCTATGAACGCAGCTGGACAGAAACAGGTTATCAAGACCTGGTCCCGTCGTTCTACAATCTTCCCACAGATGGTTGGACATACAATCGCAGTTCATGACGGAAGAAAGCATGTTCCGGTATATGTTACCGAGGATATGGTTGGACATAAGCTTGGTGAGTTCGTAGCAACCAGAACCTACAGAGGTCATGGTAAGGACGAAAAGAAATCCAAACGATAATCGTCAGAATTTGAAAGGAGGTTTTTCTAATGGCTACAGGACATAGAAGTCAAATTAAGAGAGAAAGAAATGCTCAGAAAGATACCAGACCATCTGCTAAGCTGTCTTATGCAAGAGTGTCTGTTCAGAAAGCATGTTTCGTATTAGATGCCATCAGAGGCAAAGACGTACAGACTGCACTTGGTATTGTAACTTACAATCCTAGATATGCTTCTACATTGATCAAAAAATTACTGGAGTCCGCTATTGCGAACGCAGAGAACAACAACAACATGAGCAGAGAGAACCTGTTCGTTGAGGAGTGCTTTGCTAACAAGGGACCGACAATGAAGAGAGTAAAACCGAGAGCACAGGGTAGAGCTTACAGAATCGAGAAGAGAATGAGCCACATCACAATCG
>ERZ809074.168-NODE-168-length-109716-cov-12.770374_pt1 | contig 109716 bp, 88 predicted proteins | sample MGYA00520795_ERZ809074 | MGnify/ENA primary metagenome ERZ809074 (study PRJEB31570, sample SAMEA3212989) | Homo sapiens | biome: human-gut; feature: human gut; material: fecal | place: Sweden | collected 2011 ...
GCTGATCTGGAATGGATTTTTGCACGTAACTATGAAGGTACTGAATAGTTACGTTTTTTCTTTCTCTGTACAGTATTATTTTTATCACGAATCCCCGAAACCAAAAACCATGGTTCGGTAACTACTTTGTATAATCTATGTAAATTGTAAATTCAGATTTTCGTTTGAAAATATAGCCGGGTAAAACCTTTCCACTGTGCCGGACTACCGCGAATTCAAAAAAATCAGCCATTTGTCGAGATTTTTCACAGTAGTACCGTTATCGCACAGGTATGGATATGGTCCGCTGCACGCAAAAAAAGACGCACCATCTGGTAGTCTGGAATATTTCTTCCAAATCAATCAGACGATGCGTCTTGATCCTTAATATCCTATATTTCCTTTATAACCTTTGAGCCTGGCCTCTATTCTTAAATTCCGGCTGCCGGGCCTTCAGCCGCTACACTTCCTTCACCCGGAACTGTTACCGAACTCTGTCCTTCCGTCGGGGTTGCCGGACCTGCACTCGTTGTCGCTTCCGGAACTGCCGTCGACTTCTCATATCCCGGGCCGATCGGGGCTTCCGTTGTCATATCCTGCGGACTTGACGGTCTGTATGCCTCCGTGGAGGTCTCTGCTTCGTCCGTCGGACTTCCTGCATGGCTCTCGGTCGGTTTTGCGATCACATTGCCGTTGGCATCCGTTTCCGTCTCATGCAGATAGCCGCTGTTATGAGCTCCTGATGTAGTCTCGATCGGCTTGCCGTCCGGTCCTGTCTCAGTCTCACCCGCGCTCTCAGATTCCTTCTTGGATTCTTCGAGCATGGACTCCATCTGGGATTCTTCCTGACTCTCCTGCTTACTCTCCTCTTCAGCGGAAAGTGTCGTGGCCTCCGTCTCGCCCTTCGGGATATATCCCTGATCCGTCGCTACATGATCGATCTCCTTGCCAGCCTTATTCAGTCCAGTAAGTTCAGCGATCTTATTGCTGATCGTCTGGACCGTGCTGGATGGCTTGTAGTCCTCTTCACCATAGAGGAACTTGTGAAGGCTTGTAACATTGCTCACGAGTGTCTGCGGGATAACACAGGACAATTTCAGCTTGCCGATCTTCATCTTCTGCTCTCCGCGGGCTGCCGGGAATCCGGTCGTCTCACTGAGATGGTATTTCGTGACATTCTTCGCCATCGGAAGGATATCATTCATATTGATATTTGTCGCGCACATCGCGGACATATTTCCGATCAGGCTGTTTAATGTCGCAAAGTCTGCCTTTTTCGCCTTCTCAAATGCCTTCTGGATTACAAGTCTCTGGCGCTCTGTACGCGCATAGTCACTGTCCATCAGACGAAGACGTCCATAGGCAACGGCCTGTACGCCATCCAGATGGTTCACACCTGCTTTCTTTAACTGCACAGAACCAATTCCGGTACCTTTTACCGTCTCTGTGATGAACGCGTTGATGTAGTAGAACTCGGACTTACTGATATCGATGTCGACACCGCCGAGGATGTTGATCGCTGTTGCGACTGCCTTCCAGTTGAACGCTACATAGTGGGTGATGTTGAGATCCAGATTCTTATTCAGGGCTTTTACGGCCTGTTCCGGACCACCCATCGCATATGCCGCGTTGATCTTATTGTATGTGTTCTTATCGCTCACATTCAGGTAAGTGTCGCGGAATACGGATGCCAGCTTGATCTCTCCGGTCTCACGATTTAAGTTCACGATCATGATAACATCGGACTGGTTGCCTTTTCCTGTGGAATTGTCACGGGAGTCCAGGCCAAATACCGCAATGGTCCAGTAGCCTTTTTCCATCTTATCTCTCATTTCCAGAGAGATGTTCTCATTCCGAACGTCCGCAATATCAAAATTATTCTGTCCGTTCATCTTTCCGAAGTTGTGCTGGATATAGCCGTATACCGCTGCGGCAAACCCCAGGACCAGAACGATCAGGGCGATCAGAACACCGATGATGATCTTTTTCTTCTTGTTTCCGTTTTTCCGTCTTCTGTGATTGTGGGAAGCTGCCCCATGGCTCTTTGCTGCGGCACGGCCTGCACGGCTTCCCGGGTCAGCACTCATGGAATACAGATCTTCCGTCCTGTGAGTGCGGCGTTTTGCGGACGTCTCACTCTCGCTCTCACGCCGTCTGCTCTTTCTGGCGCGGGAACGGTCTAATTCGTCTTCATAATTCATGTCATTTGTCCTCGTCTTAGTAAGCGTTTTTATTGATGAATCCCTTGAAAACCGTTAAGAACATGATCTTGAAATCAAGACCAAGTGTCCAGTTCTCGATATAATAGAGATCGTGCTCGATCCGTTTAATGATCGAAGTGTCTCCACGGTAACCATTCACCTGTGCCCAGCCGGTAAGGCCCGGACGGACCTGATGCTTGATCATATATCGCGGGATTTCTTCCTTAAATTTTTCAACGAAAAATGGCCGTTCCGGTCTCGGACCCACAAGACTCATATCACCAATCAGGATATTAAAGAACTGCGGCACCTCGTCGATGCTTGTACGGCGGATTATTTTTCCGATGAGAGTCACACGGGCATCTCCCTTTGTTGTCCAGCGGCTCTTCTCCTTGCCCGGATCCTGAACCGTCATGGAACGGAATTTATACATTTTAAACAGCCGGTTGTGAAGGCCGACACGTTCCTGACAGAAAATGATCGGTCCCGGAGATGTCAGCTTGATGAGCACTGCCACGATCAGCATGATCGGGGAGAAAAGTACGATCCCCACGATCGCACCCACGATATCCACGGCTCTCTTTACCATCGCATTCATAGGATCATTCAACGGAACGCGGCGGATATGGATCACCGGCAGGCCCTGGAGATCTTCCATATACGGGATCGTCGGGATAATGTTCCCGTAATCCGGGATAAACTTCGTGTGCACGCCGGATTTTTCACAGAGAGCAACGATATGGCGGAGTTTTTCATACTCGCCCAGGCTCAGTGTGACGGCGATCTCATCGAGACTGTTCTGCTCTAAAATATAGTCGAGGTCCTCGATGCAGCCGATGACCTTTACTCCCTTATACTCACTTCCGCGTTCCTTCGTATCATCAATGATCCCGCGGATCGTGTACCCCCATTCCGGATTCTTGTTTACCCGGTCGATAAACCCCTCCGCTGCGGAGGAATAGCCAACTAACAGGATATGTTTCTGATTGTATCCTTTTGAGCGCATGGAACGAAGCACGATCCGGATTCCATTCCGCTCAATGGTCATAAACACTACGTTCAGCACATAGAAATATACGACCAGTCTCTGGGAGAAGTTGTAGAGATGCGGCTCTTTTCTTCCAAAGTACAGGATCAGACCAAAAATAAGGAGTCCGATCGTGTTTGCCTTGAATATCTTTCCGAATTCATTTCTACGTCCGAGTACACGCTTCGGCGTGTACAGTCCAAAAAAGGAGTACAAAAGCAGATACGCCGGAATAATGACAAGAAGCGCGCCAAAATAAAAACCGACCTCAAGTGTCCGTTTTCCGAGCAGGTTCGCCCATCCGCTCCCGATTACGATAAACCACGCAAGCAGATAAGAGAATGCGGTCACGAAGGCGTCAAGCACAACGTGAAAACGGTTGAGGCTCTTCTGATTATCTTTGATCATATAATTTTCACCCTGTTTTCCAAGGAACATGCCGGTCAGAATTCTTTCCGTGGTCAGCGCATGCACAGCTGCGCCAGCCAATTCCCCACGGCAGGTATTTTCAACTATACCATGCTCCGGCAGACTGCCTTTCTAAAGTCACTCCCCCGGACATAGTACCGCCATCATAAAAAATATGCATACATAGTATACATAAAATTTACCCATTTGCATATAAACGATTTCTTAAGAAAATCTGAGATTTCCGTAAATTATTCGTTTATTTTGCATAAAAGCAGCCGTTCAGCCTATCCGCACTGAGCCGGCCGCACAGCGTCCGGCGAAGAATCTCAGGCTTTCGCTCCAAGCTTCGCCGCCTGTCTCCTGGAAAACTCATAAACATAGACTGCGGTTCCGGCGATCAGCTCAAGCTGGATCCCGATCTCCCGCTGTATTCTTCCTTTAAAGGAAGGGACGCGTTTACAGTTCTTTAATGTTCTGATCCCCTCAAGGAATCCGGACACATAGTCTTTTCCGAACCCCATCTTTTTAAAAAACAGGAACTTTACAAATGTTCCCGCGAGAAGACACGGAGAATTTAAAAGTAACTGCCAGGTGCGCATATTTTTGTAATTCAGATACACATTATTCCTCGCGGCAAGCTTCACCTTAAAGGAATTATACTTCGATCCGCTTGTCCCGCTGCCTACATGGTACACCACAGCTTCCGGGCAGAATACGTTGTCGTACCCGTAAAGCTTCGCACGGTATCCCACATCGATATCCTCAAGGTAGGCAAAGTGCATCTCATCGAAGTATCCGATGGTCTCGAACACTTCCCGGCGGTAGATCGCTGCCCCGGCACACGCCGTAAAGACGCGGCAGCTCTTTTTATAAAGCTTTTCCGGACGCCCGACGCCCCGCTGGAACGCCCAGCCGAGGACGCTGTACATGTCTCCGGCATCGTCCATGAGGTCCGGATGGTACATCTGGATCATCTTGCTGCTGACGGAAAAGATCTTCTCCGACCGGTCCATGGCCCGCTCCAACGCTTCGACGTAGTGGGGAGCCACTTTTGTATCATTATTTAATAAGATCACATACGGCGTATCTGCCGCCCTGATCCCCACATTTACAGCCCCGGAAAAGCCTGTGTTTTCCGGGAGAAAGATCGACGGGATCTCCCGCTCCTTCAGCCATTCAACACTTCCGTCCGTGGATCCGTTGTCCACCACCAGGATCTTGAAATCCTTCGTCGTCTGCTTTTCCAGTGCCTCAAAGCACGGTTCCATAAACGAAAGTCCGTTGTAATTCGGAATTATGATCGTTGTCTTCATTCGTCTAACGGTACCTCCAGTTTATATGGTTCCCCGATTTTTTCCTTTTTCAGGTCACGCAGCGCAAAATTTGATTTTCTCAGTGTCAGGTTCGGATTGTAGTACGGATCTCCGTCTCTCAGGATCTCCGGCCAGCGCTTCGCGAAGGTGGCAATCTCACGGTTAAATCGCTCCACCTTCTCCGGTGTGTCCTCAAGTCCGCGGGACTTGGATTCATAGTGGTGAAGCACCGCATAAGGTGCGTATACTACAAGTTTTCCGAGCTTTCTCACCTTCATGCAGTAATCAATATCATTGAAAGCTACCGCAAGCTCTTCTGTAAATCCCCCCACAGCGTCAAATACGGAGCGCTTGCTCATCATACAGGCCGCTGTGACCGCGCTGTAATCCTGGGCACACATCGCGCGGTTGAAATAGCTGTTCTCGGATTTATGAAGTCCGATAAACGTATGACCGGCGATACCGCCGAAACCGATAACAACACCGGCGTGCTGGATCGTGTCATCCTCGTAGAGCAGTCTCGCTCCGGCGATCCCCACGTCCTCTCTCTGGACAAAGCCAAGCATCTCTTCCACGAAATTCTTTGCGATCAGCTCGATATCGTTGTTCATGAACAGGAGATACTCACCCTTTGCGTGCTGTACGCCGAAATTGTTGATCGCGGAGTAGTTGAACTCTCTCTCCCAGCGGACAACATGCACATTCGGGAATTCCTTCTGGATCTTTTCATAGTAATCCCAGGTCACCTGCTCTGTACTGTTATTCTCCACGATGACGAACTCCAGATTCTTATAGGTTCCCTCCGTCAGCATCGGACGAATACAGTTGTCGAGGTCCACGGTGTGGTCCTTGTTTGGGATAATTACAGATACCAGCGGAGCATCCTTGATCTTAAACGTCGTGTGATAGATGCCGTAATCCACGCCCTTTTCTACCTTTTCTGCCTCAATGCCCACTCTCTTATAGTGGTCCATGATGGCACGGGAACCGGCTGTAAAGGCATAAAGCTTGCTCTCGGGGTTGCTTGCCGTGGAATTCGGGTGGCAGCGCCAGTGATAGAGCACCTTTGGGATATGGCAGATCTGCTTTGCATTCTCTGTACAGCGGAAAATAAAGTCGTAATCCTGAGCTCCGTCATATTCCGCCCGGAAACCGCCGACTTTATCGAGCAGTTCTTTTTTCACCACAAACAGATGGCAGATATAGTTGACGCTCGTCAACAGGTCCGGATTGAAATCCGGCTTGAAATGCGGGTCGAACAGTTCATCCCCATCCATGTCAAGCTTGTCCTCATCGGAATAGAGGACATCGCAGTTTTCATTCTCATTCAGTTTTTTCGCGCACTCAAAGAGCGCGTTCGGTGCCAGACGGTCATCATGATCCGCAAGAACAATGAAATCACCTTCTGCCATCTCAAGGGCGGCGTTCGTATTTCCGGAGATACCGCGGTTTTCCCCCAGTACCTGATAGCGGATTCTTGCATCTTTCTCCGCATATTTCTTTAAAACATTCCCGACACTCTCACCCGCCGGGCTGCCGTCCGCGATGCAGAGTTCCCAGTTCGCGTAAGTCTGCTCCACGATGGAGTCCAGCATTTCCTTCAGAAATTTCTCCGGAGTCTTATAGACCGGGATCACGATCGAAAATTTCGGCATATAATCGAACTTCTTTTTCTTCTGCTCTTCCAGTTCTTCCTCCGACGGTTTCGTGAGATTCCACCACTCTGCGTAGTCGTAATCGTCGTCAATTCCCTGGATCTTGTGCTTGGATTTTAAGATCAGGGCCTTCAGGCCATTTTCCTTTAAGAAATCCCAGGCAACATGGACTGTCTCCATGTTCATAAGGTTCATGAGCTTCTGTACCTTACGGTTTGCCGCTCCGGTCTTCCTGCGGATCGCCATATCGCTGTATTTCACACGGGTCGTCTTCTTCCCGCCGCAGATCACAAGATAATAATTCTTTCCATGTTCATACGGAAAACGGATATCAAAGCCGAGATCACGGTCGATGATCTTCTTATAATAGATCTGGCTCACGTCATCTCTTCTCGTCGGAACGATCTTTGCCTTCACCGGCTGTCCCGCTTCATCCTCGACCCGGTAGGTGATCACGGAATCCGGGTTGCTCTCAACAGCCCAGCCATTTAACTGGATCGTCTGCTCCCGGACTCTCATCACTTCAACACTGTACTTCATACTTCCTCCTGTGCACCGGCCGGTGTATCAAAATTGATGCGCTCCTCCTCCACAACGAGCGGGCGGTGCATCACACGAGTATTGATGCTCATGATATACTCGCCAAGCAGACCGATAAAAAAGATCTGGACAGAACCAAGAAAGCACATTCCGATGAGAAGCGGTGCCATACCTGCCATAAAGCGGTCCCAATATAAGAGTTTCATGATCAGATATATGACTGCTACGATAAAGCTCACGCCGCCGCAGAAGGCGCCGAAAAAGGTTGCCAGGCGCAGGCCCGCTTTTGTGTAGGACGTAAAGCTGAGCATCGCCGCGTCATATAATTTATAGAAGTTATTGTGGGTCTTTCCCGCGCGGCGCTTCGGCTGCTCGTACGGGATCTCTTTTCTCTTAAAGCCTAACTCCGCAACGATCCCGCGAAGGAACGGGGTCGGATCGTTTAAGTTTCTTAAGACCTCGATAAACTGTCTGTCGTAGAGTCCGGAGCCTGTAAAGTGCTCGATCTGCTCCACATCAGATAATTTCCGGATCAGTTTGTAGTAGCAGCTTCTGAGCCAGTACATAATCGGGTTCTCTTTGCTGCTCGTCTTGATTCCGATGACGATCTTATAGCCATTCTCCCACTCGTGGACATACTTCGGAATCAGTTCCACCGGATCCTGGAAATCCGCCACCATGGAGATCACGCAGTCACCGGTTACCTGAAGGATTCCATAATACGGAGAATTGAACTGTCCAAAGTTTCTCGCGTTGAAGATCGCCTTGATCTTCGGATTCTTCGCGCAGAGCATGCGGAGCAGTTCTCTTGTCTTATCGGTGGAGTCGTTGTCGATGAAGACCAGCTCATAGTCGTACTGAGGCAGTTCTTTTGTGATAATGCCGATGACAGCTTCGCTGATCGGAACGACATTCTCCTCCTCGTTATAGCATGGAATCAAAACGCTGATTTTTTTCATGTTATATTTTCTTCTTCCTTAAATTTTACCTGACCGGTACCTTCGGGCACCTTTTTCAGTTTCTTTCAGCAGTGCGGCGGACGCCGATCTGCTGAACTTTTTTTCTAAATTGTTGCCTAGTCTTTAACTTTTATCATTGTAACCATTTTTTCTGTTTTGTCAATACTCGACGTATTTCGCGGCATTTTTTCCCAATCTGTGATCGGTCTGCATTTTCAACTGATTGCTGCCCTCTCTGCCACCCCAGAATTGCTTTCTTGTTCAGTTAAATGGTTCTCTTTCTGAGCGCGATCATCCTTGTAATTCCGGTCTTGAAATCGACCTCTGGCTTCCATCCCGTCACCGTCTCCAGCTTTTCGATGGACGGCATCAGATTGATCAGACCTTCGGCGTTCTCCCCGCGGGTGTTGTATTGGCTCTCGCCCTGTCCGCCGCAGAGTTCGTGGATCTCCTCCACGAATTCCTTTAATACCTTTGTCTCAGCACCGCCGAAGTTAAATACAGGATTTTCAAGTCCCTCAAACGCACTTTCCGAAGCTTCGCAGAGCGCCGCCATCCCTCTAGCCAGATCGTCGATATAGAGGAAATTCCACTTCTGGGTACATGCCCCCAGGGACATTTCCTTATTGTTCAGGAATGCGTCCAGGCATGACTCCACGAGAGTCCACGGGTGGTCCCCGGGGCCGTAGGCGCTGAAAATCCTGGCGTGAATGTACCGCAGTCCCAGTTCATCACAGAGTTTTTCTCCCTTTTCCCGCATGGCAAGCTTCGCCTCTCCATACAGGGATTTCGGCTCGCAGACCGTGTCCTCCGTGATCAGATCCTGGTACATTCCGTACTCCGCCTGGGAGCCGGAGAACAGGAACTTTTTACAGCCTAGGGCTTTCGCCGTCCGAATCGTCTCCAGAGAGATCTCCATATTCTTCTCCTGAAGCGCCTTGTCCGTTCTTGACGCGCTCCCGGATCCTCCCCAGCCGAAATGGCAGAACACGTCCTGCGGTTTTGTCACTTTTTCTAAAAGCTTTTCCGGCTCGGAAAGATCATTTTCCGTCACGAGAAGACGCCCGGATAAAAGTGCCTCCTCATTTCCCTCAAGGATCGTATCAAGTTTTGAGGATTTGGGGCGCACAATGGCGGTCACCGTGTGCCCTCTCCGTAAGAGTTCCCGCACCGTTGCCGCGCCGACAAAGCTCGTCGAACCTGTCATGATGATATTCATATTCTGCTGCCCCTTTCCTCATTTAACACTGATCAATCATCCATCTTATTCCCGATTGCCAGTATATTGTACATGATGTTACTGTATACGGGTAGGAATTTTCTGAACCATCTTGCATTTTCTTCTAAGTTCCATGTCCCAGGCACACTGAACCTTCTTATTTATTCTCTACTAACGGAATAATCATATTTTCCTTCAGCTCTTCCTCCGGAAGGAACGGAGCCAGATCCTCCAGCGGTACGGATACCATGGTTCCGTCCGGCAGCATCTTTGCGGCTGCCTTCGGCTCGAAGCCCTGTTTCATATCCACGAAGATCTCACAGATCACCGGACCGTCCATGGCAAGTGTCTTCTCGACCGCCTCGCCGAGCTCGCTGTTGTGGTGGGCTGCCACATACGGATAACCGTATGCCCATGCAAGCTTCTCCATGCTCGGGAAGCTTAAGTCGTGGCTGTCCACGCCGATTCCCACTAACGGCTCATGGAAGTGGGTCTTCTGGGTCTGGCGGATGGAATGGTAACCGCCGTTGTTGATCAGGAAAATCTTGATTCCCATATGGTGATGAACGATGGTCTGGAGCTCCTGAAGATTCATCTGGATACTTCCGTCACCTGTCACAAGGATGATGTCCTTTGTATGGTCTGCGACCCAGGCACCGATAGCTGCCGGAAGGTCGTAACCCATGGACGCAATGGCAGAGTTGCTAATGAACCGCTGTCCTTTCTTCATCTCATAGGCATGTCCGCCTACCACGCACGCGGAGCCATTTCCCACAACGGTGATCTGATCTTCCTCGACGCGCTTACTAATCTCCTTGATCGCGGCATATACGTTTGCCGGTTCGTCGTCACCAGCCTCATAGTGTTTCGGAAGAACGACCGGATATTTTTCTTTCCATTCCTGACAGCGTCTGATCCACCAGTCTACGGCTTCTTTGTCCTTTGCTCCACCGTTCGGATCGAACTCTTCCTCGTCAAGGACGAGCTCCAGCTTCTCGAGAAGATCCTTGACGTCCGCATGGACCGGCATGTCCACATGGACTGTCGGTTTCTTTAACTCCTCGGCGTCGATATCATTGTAGATCACATAGGCCTCTCTCGCCCAGGTCGGGTAGTTATAGCCCACCTGACGGATCGAGAGACGGCTTCCCAATGACAATAAGAGATCGCTGTTCTGTACCGCAAAGTTTCCGGCACGGTCACCCATATGTCCGGCACGTCCCACATAGAGCGGGTCTGTGTCATACATGCAGTCGATGCTGTTCCAGCCGGTAACAACCGGGATTCCAAGCTTCTTTACGACTCTCGCGAATACATCGAACGCCTTTCCGATCCGGATTCCGTTTCCGGCATTGATCACCGGGCGCTTCGCCTCGCGGACCTTCTTTAAGATTTCTCTCGCCTGCTCTACCGTCACAGGATCCGGCAGTTTCACACGTTTTTCGCCCTGTCCGCTCACATCAGACGGGATCATTGCCGGTTTCCCTTCAACTTTATTCATCATGCAGATCGTACATCCGGAACATCCGGTTCCGTGACCGGACCAGCCGGTTCCGCCTGCTTCGTAATCGTCCTTATCAAATCCGAGAAGCGCTTCCGTCTCAATGTAAGCCCCCTGAACATTCAACGGAATATCGAGCCAGCACGGGCCCGGTCTTCCTGTCTGCGCCAGATAAAGCGATTTCTCCAGACAGAAACGGATCCGCATCGGATCCAGCACCATCTCGCTGTACTTTGTCATGCAGTCGATCGCTTTTGTAATCTCGAATTCCTGATCCCCCATCGCACGGATCCCCAGTCCTGTGCTGTGGGCGGTCGTGTCATAGCGGACCTGTCCGGATAAGACGAGCATCGGGATCGAATCGAGCCATCCGCCGACTACTCCGGTGATCGCGTTTGTTCCGCCAGGACCTGTTGTCACGCAGAGAGCCGCGATCTTGTTATGGATCCTCGCGTAGGCCTCAGCCGCGATGGCACAGGCCTGCTCGTGATGGTTAAAATAGCAATGCAGTCCCGGCTGATGTCCAAGTCCGTCATCCAGGTGCATCGCGCCGCCGCCCGTCACCATAAACGCGTCAGTGATGCCCTCGTCTACCAGCTTCTGGGCAATATAATCAGAAACCTTCATTCTCATAAGTGAAACCTTCTCCTCTCTCAAATCGACAAATTCAACCCTACAACTCTTCTCGTTTTCATTTACCTGGGTGCATGGCTGAATTTGTACCAAATATACCTTTCTAGATTATACCATGCGGACCGCATACCGTCCAGTAGATCATATTTTTGTAAGGTTTTCAGTAACTGTTCAGTAGGTCTGCGCACTTGCTGCGCTGACCGTAAGAAAACCTAGGCTAAAAGGCAAAAATCCCATCGGTGTAGCCGATTTGGAATGGATTTTTGTATGTAACTGTGAAGGTACTGAACAGTTACGGTTTTCGCAGGTCCTCCCCGGCGGCACTCTCCGCCTTAATTTTCCGCATTTTCCATCCCATGAAATGCTTTCCACGGCGTTCCAGATATGCCAGGAACCTACACTGGAATTCGGCCTCCACAGCCTGTTATAATCAGCCCGTAAACGAAAACACCACGGCAAAACATTTCAATTTTCATATCAAAAAGGAGAAAAAACGATTATGAAAAAACAGACAAAGATCGCTGCGGTCTTATCCGCGGCAGCATTTATGATGATGGTCTCCGGCCTGCCGGTCTATGCGGCATCCCACGGCTGGGTGACAGAAGGCGACGCAAAGGTCTACTACGATGAGGACGGGTACCTCACCACCGATGCCTGGAGAAAGCGCGGAGAAGACTGGTTCTATCTCGGTGAAGATGGACAGATCGTAAAAAACGCGAAGATCGACGAGTACTATGTGGATGACGAAGGAAAGATGGTCACAAACGCATGGGTGGAGTTAAAGAATGAGGAAGATCCGGACTCCCCGGAGACACCGGATACCTTCTGGTACTACTTTGAGAAGGACGGGAAGTCCGCTGTCTCCAAGTGGGTGAAATTCGACTCCAAATGGTACTATTTCGATGAATCCGGCCATATGGCAACAGGAAAGACGGAGATTGACGGGGCGACCTACTACCTCGGAACAGAAAAAGACGGTTTCATGCGGACCGGCTGGATCCGTTTAGAGGAAAACAGCCACGCACCGGGCGCTTCCGAGAGCTGGTACTACTTCAATTCCGACGGCAAAATGGTGACCACCCAGTACGATAAGAAGATCGACGGAAGCTACTACACCTTCATCGACGGAAAGATGCAGACGGGCTGGGTCCTGATGCCGTCCAAGTCTGACGTAACAGACAGCAACGCCGCATCCCCGAAGATCACCGACTACCAGTACTACGGAGCAGCCGGGGACGGAAAGCGCGCCGAAGGTTTCCGCTCCATCGAGGGCATTTCCGGGATCCACGCTGCAGATGAGGTCTACACCTTCTACTTTAAGGCCGGAAAGCCGTATGTTTCCGATAAAAAGGGAAATTCCCTGTTCACCATCAACGCGAAAAAGTATGCGTTCAGTGACCTGGGAATCATGCAGACAGGCAGACAGATCGCGAACGTGGCGAACGATGAGATCGCAAACTTTTACTTCGGTGAGGACGGTATCGTAAAGACCGGAAAACAGGCGATCTACAACGAGGAGACCGGTGAGACCGAGAACTGGTTCTTCCACACCGATGGTGACAAGAAAGGGCAGGGCTACCACGGTCTCCGCGACGGCATCCTCTACGTCTACGGAAAAAGACAGGACGCCACCGCCGACCAGAGATATGCACCGGCTGATTTAAACGGCGTGACCTACCTCGTAGGGACCACCGGAAACGTGCAGAAAGCATCCGCTTCCTCCACTTCCTCCGCGAAGCCGGAGCTGGGACGCGGATATAAGGACATCAAAGACGCGAACGGCAAGATCTGGACCGTGGATACGTCCGGAATCGTGCAGTAACGCTGACCATTCACACCATAGATAAAGTTTGAGTCCTCTGGGACTCTTACAAAATGCATAATTGCAAAGGTGCCGGACTCTCCCGCTCAGAGTCCGGCACCTTTTATCTCTATACTGTAATTATCCTTTTATCTTCCTGCTTCTTCATCCCAACTGCCGTCCTCTTTTACAAGCCAGCCGTCCGGAGTTCTCTTCCTTGCGCACATAATTCCTCTGGTTCCGTCGGAGACAGGATTCAGATAATACCACCTTCCATCGATGAACTGCCATCTTCCGCTGATCTTCTCCCAGTGATACTCGCCTGCGCTGCCTTTCCTCACTATTTACTTTCCGTAATATACTCTTTCACCAGGCGGTTCAGTGTGCATTTCATCTGTACCACAATGTCCATCAGCCTGTCGTTCTCTTCGCGAAGCCTTTGGTTTTCTTCTTCCAGAGCATTTTTGCAATGTCTCTCCATGCTCATTGTTTTCGTCCCCCTTACGCCTCGTCAGCAGCCGCCCTCTCCTGCGTCCACTTCCTTTTACTTAAATATATAATACATTTTCCGGCAATTGAAAAGTGGTTTTTGAACGCAAGTTTCGACATGGTTCGAAGGACACACGATATGCATGGACAAAGTTCTGCGCCGCAAGACTCCTGCTGCCCACAAATGGCAGACCTCGTGCAACAGCGAAATCAATATAAAAAAGAATGTGCCTTGGCACATTCTCGCGCCTCGCGCGGTCGCTTGCGACAATCTACATCTTCGCGCGAGTGCGCATCTTTGGCACGTTAGTGCCTTTTTATGTAACAGGGAATTCCTCGGAATTTCCTGTTACATAAAAAAGCGGCAGTCCCGCCAAAAAAAGCAAGACTGCCGCCAGATTTTCTCTTATATGATATGAAGCTGCTCAAACGCCCAGGCGATCCCGTCGTCTTCGACATCTTTGGTGATGAAAGTTGCGTAGGGCTCAAGCCCCTTCGCATGTTTCTCCATAATAATGCTGTTTCCGGCATACCGGATCATCGCCAGATCGTTCATGCTGTCCCCAAAGGCATAGGAATCTTCCCTCGCGATCCCATATCTCTTTAAGATCACTTCCATCGCCGTCGCCTTATCGTACCCCGTCGGCACGCACTCGTAGAGTCCGTGTCCCCGGTCGATGGCGGTCACGTCCGGTGCCAGGATCTTTAAAAAACCTTCCTCGTCACTGTTCTCGTCCGCAAGAACACAGAACTTATCAAAATCCACCAGCTCCGTATTCCAGTCCGCGCTGGCCAAGCCCTGGTTCTTGTAGACCACATTTTTCACATGCTCGATCTCGTCCATGTGGGAGACACCGGTCTGCACCGTACATGCCTTCGGTCCCTCTAAGATTCCGTCAAGTTTGCACTCGAGGATCGCCTTTTGGAGCTCCCAACGGCGTTTTGCGGAGATTTTTCTGTGGAGCAGGGCTTTTCCCTCCGCCTCTATGTAGGTTCCACAGCCGCAGAGGTAGCCGTCCACCGGTACTTTCCCCTCAACATCCTTCATCAGGCATCTCGTCCTCCCGGAGTTGATGAAAACCAGGTGTCCGGCGCGGCGCGCCTCTGTTAAAGCAAGCGCCGCGCTCTTCGGGAGCTCCTTCGACGCATCCACCAGGAGCGTCCCATCGATATCAAAAAATAATGCTTTTCTCTTCATGATCTCCGTATTAGTTTGCTGCGGAACTGCTCTCGCTCTCCTCCGCAGCAGTCTCTTTCTCTTCAAGAATATTCTCAGCCTCTGTTGTCTCGGCTTCTGTCTCCGGTGCCTCTACATATGTGGAGTTGTCGATCAGGTAGTAGTAAACAGCGCCCATGTCGAAAATCTGCTTTGCGGAATCCTCGCCGTAGGTCGTGATCATCTGCGCCGCGTTCTTGAAGTAGTTCATAACAGCGAGCTTATCTTTCTGTTCATCTGTCGCAGAAAGGTTCTCCTCTGCCTGGATCGCGTTTAAAATGATCTGCTGTTTTACAAGGTTCTCTGCTGTGTCGCGGAGTCCGTCCTCGTCCGTTCCCAGGAACATGCTGAGGAACTGATCGAACTCAAGTCCATAGCTGCTTGCATAGCTGGAATATGTGTTCTTTAACTGGTTGAACATATCATCAACGGCATCCGGGTCAGCTGTAACCTCGGAGTTGTTGATGACCTCGTTTAAGAGCTCACTTCCTGCCGCGTTGAAGAACTGGCTGTCAGCCTCTGCCTGAAGCTCCGCACGTACTTCCTCTTTTAACTGGTCAAGAGTCGCTGTATCGTCGTTGTAGTAACGTTTTGCGAGATCATCGTCCACCTTGCTGTCGGCCTCAGATTTTAACTGGTTTAATTTTACATGGAAGACGACTTCCTGGCCTGCGAGGTCAGCGCTGCTGTAGTTGTCCGGGAATTTTAAGTTTAAGTCTTTCTCATCGCCGACATTCATGCCGATGACGCCGTCCTCAAAGCCGTCGATAAATGTGCCGCTGCCAAGCTTCAGGTCATAGCCCTCTGCGGTTCCGCCTGCAAATGCCTCGCCATCCTTTGTGCCGGAATAGTCGATATTTGCGGTGTCACCTTCCTGGGCCGGGCGTCCCTCGATGGTTACCGGGTACTCTGCGCAGAGTTCTTTTAATCTTGTCTCGATCTTGGCGTCAGTAACTTCCTCTTCCTTTGCGGAGAAGGTCAGGTTCTTGTAATCTCCGAGAGTGACGCTCTCCTCGTCGTGAAGTTCTTCCTCGGATTTTGTCTCAGTCTCAGTTGGCGCGGATGCTGTCTCCTCTACAGCCGCGGAGCTGCTCTCAGCATTCTGATTCTTATTTCCGCATCCTGTCATGATCATTGCAGCTGCAGCAACACAGATACCTGCTTTTATAATTTTTTTCATGTTCTCGTTTCCTTCCATTCTGTCTCTATTTCCCCGCGCACTGCCCATTTTCTGGGTCACCCGCGCGTAATATCCATTCTAACATACCGCCACGCGAAAAAAAAGTGTATTCACAGAATTTTAAGATATTAGGGTCAAAAGGTCTGAAGTCCGCCGCAAGCTTGCTTGCAGGAGGATTTTGGATCTTGGTATCAGAGAGGTCAAAAGACTTTTTGACCTCAACATCATTTTAAGAGAAAAACAAAAAAACATCCTGTAAGGATCATGATCCCGCCAGGATGTTTTTTTACTATCTCTTATTTATAGAACGCACAAAACGCCTTATATGTATTGTACACATCAAGCTTCGAAGCCAGCTCAAACGGCGCATGCATGGAAAGGATCGGAACACCGAGATCCACGACATCCACATCCATCATCGCCACAAACTGGGCGATGGTTCCGCCGCCGCCCGCGTCAACGGCTCCGAGTTCGCCAGTCTGCCAGTAAACGCCATTCTCTTCCATGATACCGATGACCTTTGCCATGGTCTCCGCGCTGGCATCACTGCTGCCGGATTTTCCTCTCGCGCCTGTGTACTTTGTGAGCACACAGCCTTTGTTTACATAGCTGGAGTTTCTGTTCTCGTAAACGCTTGCGAATGTCGGATCATATGCCGCGTTTACATCGGAGGAGAGGCAGATGGAATGGCGCAGAACCGTCTTTGTGTCCGCCCCAAAGCTCTCCGCAAGGTCCTCAACCGCATGGTGGACGTAGTCGGAGTGAAGTCCCGTATTTCCGACGGAGCCGATCTCTTCCTTATCTGTAAGGATCGTGAATGTGGTGTGTTCCGGGTTCTCCGCAGCAATCTCCGCCATCAGCGCTGTATACGCGCACACACGGTCATCCTGTCCATAGGAACCGATGAGGCCGCGGTCCAGTCCGATATCAACGGCCTTGTATGCCGGAACCATCTCGATCTCCGCACGGGTGAAATCCTTCTCCGTGATTCCGTAGCGGTCATTCAATAACTTCATCGCAAGGAGCTTCGCCGGATTCTTGATCTTCTCGTTCTCCTCGTCATGGTACGGGATGGAGCCGATGATGATGTTCAGCTCCTCGCCCTTTAAGCCCTCGCCGAGCTTTCTTCCGTTCTGCTCTGCCGCAAGGTGCGGGAGAAGGTCTGTCACGCAGAACTGCGGATCGCCCTCTTTCTCGCCGATGGAGACCTCAACAGTCTCCCCGTCCGCCTTCATAACAACGCCGTGCATGGATAACGGCACGGTGCCCCACTGATATTTGCGGATTCCGCCGTAGTAGTGCGGCTTTAAGTAGGCGATCTCGTCCTTTTCAAATAATGGGTTCGGCTTTAAGTCCAGGCGCGGGGAATCGATATGGGCGCCGTTCATGCGCAATCCCTCGTTCAGATCCTTTGTTCCGATGGTGGAAGCGATGATCGCTTTCTTTCGGTTTACCCAGTAGATCTTGTCGCCCGGCTTGTAGGACGCCTTCGGGTCAAATTCCTTGTATCCGGCGTTCGTTAAGAGCGATACCGCTTTTTTCACACATTCTCTCTCGGTCTTTCCCTCATTTAAGAATGTCTTGTATCCCTCGCAGAAATTCTGCGCCTCCGGAATCTGTTCCGGCGCTTTTTCTCCGATGTGCGGAGCTTCCCAGAGAAGTGCTTTTTCCAGATCTTTGCCGTTCATGCTAAAAACCTCCGTATGTGTATTTTATGAATTATAACAACTCACTCACGCTGCCTGGTCCGAATCAGTCTGTTTTATGGAAACCATTTTCGACCTGGACACATGTTCCAATTCCTGCATGCAGCTGTCGTGTCTTATCTCTTACTTTGTAAGCAGATCTTTACTGTCGAGCATCAGTGTAAATGGACCATCATTTAGCAGGTCCACCTTCATATCTGCCCCGAACTCCCCATGTGCCACCTTCTCCACATGCATCCTGCACCGCTCCATAAAATATTCATAGAGGCGGTCCGCATGATCCGGCGCTCCAGCGTCAGTAAAGCTTGGGCGGTTGCCCTTTCTGCAGTCCGCGTACAGCGTAAACTGGCTCACAACAAGGATCTCGCCGTCCACATCCTGGAGCGAGCGGTTCGTCTTTCCGTTCTCATCCTCAAAAATGCGGAGCTTGCAGATCTTGTCCGCCATCTTGTCCGCAATGCTCTCGTCATCCGTGTCGGAGACGCCGAGAAGGATCAGGAATCCCTGTCCGATGGATCCCGTCTCCTGTCCGTCCACATGGACCGACGCGTGTTTTACTCTCTGTAATACGACTCTCATGTTTCCTCCGGCGCTCTGCCTGCACTCCATTTTCCGTACCGGCAGATCCGCCCATAAATTTTATATTTTCGCTGCTGGAATTCCCTGTCTTAACAAGAGCGGAAACGGCCTACGTTGGACCGTTTCCTGCAAGTTCTTCCTGTCTTTTTTCTGCCTTTTCCCGCTCGCGGCGCTTTTCTTCCTCAACACGCCGCTCTTCCTCCTCGACCGCCATGATCGCCTGGTTTAAGGAGAACATCTTCATGTCCAGCATATCCACCATATCGGCACAGGACTTCAACTCCCGCTCCAGATAATCCGGCGCTTTTCCCTCAAATTTATAAGCGATCTTGTGCTCTAAGGATGCCCAGAAGTCCATGGCGATAGTCCGGATCTGGATCTCGACCTTCGTGTCCCGCTTTCCTTCCGACAGATAGACCGGGATCGTCACTACCATATGGTAGCTCTTGTATCCGTTCGTCTTCGGGTATTTAATGTAGTCCTTGACATGCAGGACCGTGATATCCGCCTGTCTTGCGATCATATCCGCGATCGGATAAATGTCGGACATAAAGGAACAGATGATCCTGATTCCCGCGATATCATTTAAGTGCTCCACCATATTGTCGATCGAGACTTCACATCCATCATTCTTCAGCTTTTTCACAATGCTCTCCGGTGTCTTCAACCGGGAAGTGATATGTTCGATCGGATTGTAATTGTATAACTGGATAAATTCATTGTTTAAGATCTCGATCTTCGTGTTGATGGATTTTAACGCGGAGCTGTATAAAAACATCGTTGATTTCCACTGATCGATCTGATCAAAGCCTCCAGACTCTTTTGTCATGCTGACGCCCCCTTTCTTTGCAGCCGGGAACGTTCCGTCCATGCGACCATGTCTTCACGCGTTCTCTGCTACAGCTTCAGACCCTTTAAGAGATCCGCAAGGCCTGTGCTTGCCTGACCTTCTTCCTTATATCCGTAGGTGTCCTCAGCTTCTCTCTCCTCTTCCTCCTCGATCAGCTCCTTCATAGACAGACTGATCTTGTTGTTTGCGGTGGAGATAATTTTTACACGTACTTCCTGTCCCTCTTTCAGAACAGCGCCCGGATGTTTGATCCTCTTTGTGCTGATCTGGGAGATATGAAGGAGACCGGTAAGTCCGTTCTCAAGCTCTACAAATGCGCCGTAGTCCTTTAAGGTCTCGACGGTACCCTTCATGACAGCGCCGACTTCGCATTTTGCTATTTTTTTGTTTGTCTCTTCCTGTTTCTTCTCTCTCGCTGCCTCGCGGCCGGATAATACGAGGCGGTGTGTCTCCTCGTCGGCGGTGATAACGGTTACCTCGATGGTCTTTCCGTCGAATTCCTTTAAGTCTTCCACATACTCGTCGCTCAGACGGGAAGCCGGAATAAATCCGCGGATCCCTTCCAGGTACGCAACAGCGCCGGCGTTTACGATCTCAGCGATCTTTACCGGGACAACAGTGCGCTCTTCCATCATATTTTTCAGCTTATCCCACGCGAGGACCTGATTTGCTTCCTTCTTTGAGAGGACCATATTTCCCTCACCGTCGTTTGTCGCCATCACGGTGGCTGTGATCTCGTCGCCCGGATGGATCATCTCTGCCATGTTGAAATCAGGATCTTCGCTCAGGTCGTCCTTGCGGATCACGCCGTCCGCGTAAGCCTTTAAGTCCACGATCACCGCGTCATCTGTCACATCGATCACGGTACCTGTCACAACATCGCCAACTCTAATTTTTTTAAGGGAGGCTTCCAGCTCCTCTTTGTAATCGTCCATGGATTCCATATGTCATCTCTCCTTTTCGCACCATCTGCCCTTACGCCGTTGGACGGCATAATTATGAATAGTAATTCCTTTCTCTATTTAACCATATTCTGTGAATATTTGCCATAGTTTTCACAAAAAAATCATGATAAAATGTGCATAGTAATTACTGTACACGGGTAGGAATTTTCTGAGCTGAAAATTCCGTACAATACAGTGACGGTAGTGGATTTTGCCGATCTGGAATGCGAAGCATCGGCAAAATCAGTTACTGTTTGCGCAAAGCGTGAGCAGTAACGCATAGTATATATTTTGGAGGCACTCACCATGAAAGATTATGCTGACCTGCATACCCATACCATCGCCAGCGGACATGCCTATGGAACCATCACGGAGATGGTCCATGCCGCCGCTTTAAAGGACCTGCCGATCCTCGGCATCACCGAACACGCCCCGTCCATGCCCGGAAGCTGTGGGGAGATGCAGTTTTGTAACTTCAAAGTGATCCCGCCGGTCTTGGAGGGCGTCCGCCTTTTATTCGGCTGTGAGTTAAATATCGTAGATTATAAAGGAAGCATCGACCTGTCGGAAAAGATGTTAAAGCGGTTATCCTACACCGTTGCCAGTCTCCATGACCTCTGCTTAAAGCCGGGAACAAGGGAAGAAAACACCTTCGCTGTCGTCACAGCATTAAAAAATCCATATGTCACGATCCTCGGACACCCGGATGACGGAAAATTCCCGCTGGACTACGAGGCGGTAGTGAAGACCGCAAAGGAGCACCACCGGATGATCGAGCTCAACAACACATCCCTGACCCCGGGCGGATCCCGCATCCACGCATACGAAAATGACCGGATCATTCTTCCGCTCTGTGCGAAATACAAGGTTCCGGTTATCATGAACAGCGATGCCCACTTTACGACGGCTGTCGGGGAACATGGACGGGCGGAGGCCCTCTTAAAGGAGTTAAACTTTCCGGAGGAACTGATCGCAAACTATCATCCGGAGATCCTGAAGGAATATATTCCGGATTTAGCTGACTTCCAGGGTTGAATCATCTGATAAAAGGGGGCTTGCCTTTACTGCTGGCAGCATATTTCAGCTGTCTGACAGCACAAAAAACGGCTGCGAAGTTTTATTTCACTTCACAGCCGTTTCCTCTTTCGTAAAAATCATTCCAGAATTACTTCAGCAGTTTGTCGACCTTCGCCCACAGTGCCTGCAGTTCCTTCTGATCGCTCAGACGGTCTTTCTGGATCCGGATAATATTCTCCAGCGCCGCATTCGCGCCGTCCGCATTTAACTTCTCGTCACAGGTCTTCTTCGCCTTTGTGTACGGGTCCATGCTCTCCTGATCCTCTTCCTGCTCTGCCTGGAGCTTCCGGATCTTCTCCACAAGCTTTACCGCCTCGTCCGACGGGTTCTTTACATCCTGCCAGTTTAAAAGGTGGGTGTTGTTCTCCGCGTTGATCGTATCCAGTGCAATACTGTTCTTTAACATCGTTTTCCAGTTGTCCGAGATCGCCGTCTCATACGTCTGCTTCGCAGTCTTATTATCCGCAAAAGCTGTCAACGGCATTCCCGCAAGACATACCAGAAGACCGAATAAAAATAAAATCCTCTTCATCTTCGTGTCCTCCTCATTGCAAGCTGATAATCAATCTCTTGACACTTTCGTGCTCCCGAGATACTAAAACATCTGAAACCCACCCGATTTTACTTTTTATTCAATAGGTGGATATTTTCCATGTTCCGTTCATTCAAAGAATATCTGCAAATGTCTGCTTATCACACTTACAAGTCCACTCTCTGAACTGTTATCATCTTATCACACTTCTGTCCATTCTTCTACGGCAAAGCTGCGGCAATCCTGCGGCAGTATGATCGTAAATACGGCACCTTCCGGCGAGGCTTTTGCCGCAATATCGCCTCCCATGTACTCCATGGAGCGTTTTGCGATGGAAAGCCCCAGCCCGTGATTTCCGTTCTTCCCTTTATAAAAGCGATCGAACAGATGAGGAAGATCGTCTTCTAGGATTCCCGGCCCGTCGTCCCGGATCGTGATCTTTAGCTGTTCCCCGTTCTCCTCCACGGAGATCCAGACCATCTCCTTTGCGTATCGGATGCAGTTTGATGTCACATTCGAGAACGCCCGGCCTAAAAGCATCACATCCGAGATAATTTTATGCTCATCCCCCGGCAAAAATTCCAATTTTATTTTTTTCTGATACGCAAGTCCCTCAAGGCGCTCGATCTGGTCCTCGATGTACTCCCGGATCCCCAGCTCCACCGGCACGACCTGGTACCGCATCTGGTCCATTCTCGTCAACGTCAGGATCCCGTCAACAACTTCCGTCAGGCGGCTGCTCTCGTCCAGGATCACGCCTGCTGCCTGGGAGACGTCCTCAAAGACGCCTCTCTGGATTCCCTGGGCATAACCGCTGATGGACATAAGCGGCGTTCTGAGCTCATGGGACGCGTTCTGGAAAAACACACGCTCCGCCTCGTCTGCCTTTAAGAGATTGTCCTGCATCTGGTTGATCTCGTTCTCCAGCTCGTAGAGCTCCTTTACGTTGGTCCCAGTCTCGACTTTCTTAAACTTCTTCTCACCGATTCCCCGGGCTGCTTCGCAGAGACGGCTCACCGGAGTTGAAATACTTCCCGCAACGAACCAGAACAGCACAATGGACACGCCCGCCATCGCTCCCATAATCATGAGCACCAGTCTCGACACCTCATTTAAGATCACGCTGGTATCGTGGATCGGACAGTATAAGAGCACATTCTGGACATGACAGGGCCGGTTCTGACCCACATCCAGAAAATAGAGCATATATTTTGTGTCACCGATGGTCTCCTCCGTGATCTCCCCGCTCTCGAACGCCGAATCATTTCCGGTCATTCTCGTCAGAAATTCCGAGTACATCTGGGTCATCTCCGGCTGGTCATCATAGTTTTTCGGGTACAGCACCCGGTAATTATTTCCAATGACCAGCATTTTCGACTCCCCGGACTCTGTCTGAGCCGCGTTCCGCAGGGCACTCAAGAGACTCTTCCCGGCATCCGGCTCATTAGTTTCGTCCGGCACGTCCAGGTTGCTGTATTCGTCCACCAGTTCCTCCACGGTCTTCACCATCTGCCCCAGGTCACGCTTCGCGTTGTAGTTCATATGTCCGTCCAGCGCATAGCTGAACACGAACCACGCCGCAACCGGGAACGCGATCAGAAGAAACATCACCGGAAGGAATATCTTCATCCGGATACTTAATTTCATGCCTCTCCTCCACTCGTCAGGCGGAATCCGTAGCCCCATACAGTCTCGATCTTCACGGTGCTCTTCTGGTCCTTCAGCTTCTTCCTGAGACGCTTCACCATGTCATCCACAGCTCGGGTGTCAACTTCCCTGCTGTCCACCTTCCAGAGAGATTTTAACAGGTCATCACGGCTCGCCGCATGTTCCTGGCGCTCCAGCATATGGCACAGGAAGTCGAATTCCAGCGGTGTCAGGGCAAAATCTTCGTCCTTTAACTTCGCGGCACGGCGCTTCGGGTAGAGCTTGATATCCCCGATCTCATAGGAATCCTTCGCCTCTTCCTCCTGTCCGGAGAATGTGTCCACGCGGCGGAATAACGCCTTGACTCTCGTCACAAGTTCCAGCGGCAGGAACGGTTTTACCATGTAATCGTCGCTTCCGAGAGTGATTCCGGTGATCCGGTCTAACGGGGAATCCTTTGCGGAGACAATGATGATCGGAACATGGCTCGTCTTCCGGATCTGGGTGCAGACCGTGAGGCCATCCATCCCCGGCATCATGATATCGAGGATGCAGAGATCCGGCGCTTTTTTCTGGAACGCGTCAAGAAGGGACTCGCCATCCCCGAAGCACTCCACCTCATATCCCTCTTTTTCCAGGAAATTTTCTATCAGAAAACAAATGTTTTTTTCATCATCCGCCACATAGATCAGCTTTGGCATAATTTTCCCTCCTGTATTTCTATTATCTGCCAGAATGCGCAGCCCATTCCGCCGCCTTTCGGCAGTCTGCGTTCCCGAGTTTTAGCTTCTTTGTTAACGCCCATTATACCATGCCTTTCCTTGCATGGTAAATACCTGCCGCAGAATTGCCGCACGACCGCCCGGACCCGCGTCTCATTCTAATCATCTGAATATTGTAACTGTTCAGTGCCTCACAGTTACGGGCAAAAATCCATTCCAAATCGGCTTCGTCGATGGGATTTTTGCCTTTAAGCCTATGTTTTATTACGGTCAGCGCAGCAAGTGCGCAGACCTACTGAACAGTTACTGAATATTTTCAATTTCTGCTCCTGCATCCCGGAACAGAGGACAAAACTTCGCAGAAAATTGTCCGCAAGACTCTTTTTCCCATTGTACTTTTCAACAAACTGTTGTAAACTAACTCTATATCACAGCGCAGTGTGAAAGAAATGTTTTTCCCACTCGCCATCCAACATTTTCAGAAAGGACGGAATCTCACATGAATAAAGACCTGGAATTTCTCACCCGCGTGATCGACGAAAAATCCGCGAAGATCCTGGATGCCAACGATAAGATCTGGGAGTATGCCGAGCTGGCGTTCCATGAGACAAAATCGGCTGCCCTGTTAAAATCAATCTTAAAAGAAGAGGGCTTTGCCTTGACGGAAGGCGATGCCGGAATCCCGACCTGCTTTACCGGAACCTTTTCCTACGGAACAGGAAAACCTGTCATGGGAATCCTCGGCGAGTATGATGCCCTGTCTTCCTTAAGCCAGAAGGCCGCTGACCCGCACAAGGAACCTTTAAAGGAAGGCGCTCCGGGACATGGCTGCGGCCACTGCGCGCTCGGTACCGGCGCTCTCGCCGCTGCCCTGGCTGTCAGGGAATACCTGATCGCCAACAAGAAGGACGGAACCATCATCTACTTCGGCTGCCCGGCTGAAGAAGGCGCAGGTTCCAAGCAGTTCATGGCCCGCGCAGGCATGTTCGACGATGTCGATTTCGTATACTCCTGGCACCCGGCAACAAAAAACGCCGTCGAGTGCAATCACAGCAACGCCATCATGGGCGCAAACTTCTATTTTAAGGGTGTTGCCTCCCATGCAGGCGCAACCCCATACCTCGGAAGAAGTGCCCTGGACGCCGTTGAACTCATGAACGTGGGCTGCAACTACCTGAGAGAGCACATGATCCCGGAAGCGAGGATCCACTACGCTTACATCGATGCCGGCGGAACCGCCCCGAACGTCGTACAGGATCACGCGACGATCCGCTATGAGGTCCGCTCTCCGTGGGTCTACCAGGTAAAAGAGCTCTTCGAGCGCGTAAAAAATGTTGCCCGCGGCGCATCCATCATGACCGATACCACCTTTGAGTGCGAGCTTTCCATGGCGTTCACCGAATATCTTCCAAACAACGCCCTGGCGGCGGTTGCGGACGAGTGTTTACAGGAAGTCGGCGCTCCGAAATGGGATGACGCGGATTACAGGATGGCAAAGGAATTCTTAAATACCTACCCGGCGACCACCCTGGAAAACATCAAATCCCAGATCATTGAGACTTACGGGGAAGACCGCTTAGAGGAGATTCTTGAAAGGCCGCTGGATTCCGAGATCCACCCGTTCAACCCGGATAAGATCAAGCTGACCGCCGGCTCTACAGATGTGGGTGATGTCGGATACGCCGCCCCTACCTTAAATATCAATATTGCCACCGCATGTGTCGGAAATGTCGGACACTCCTGGCAGATGGTTGCCCAGTCCTGCAGCCCGTTAGCCCACAAGGGACTCCTGACCGCAGCAAAAGTCCTGGCTCTCTCCTGCATCCGCACCATGGACCGCCCGGATGTGATCGAAGCCGCAAAGAAAGAACTCCACAAGAGAAACGGTGGACACTATACCTGCCCGCTGCCGGATTCTGTTGAGCCGCCGTTAGATACATACTAAACCGTCGATTCACGGTTCTCCGCAGACTCCATCTTTCACAATTTGAAACTGCTTTACCTGTAAAATCATGTCTGCGTGAGTTCAGTCTTTCATACAAAAAACGGATATTTTGTTACAGTTCAGCCATGCGCTGGTTTGAATGAGAAAGTGTGTTGCAAGCTTGCTTGCATAAGCACTTTTTCATCCAAATCAGCATATGGTGGAACCACCAAGCTTCTTGTTTTCATGAATATGAAAACAAGAAGATGTAATGGCTGAACTGTAACGATATTTTCCAATAAGTTGATCAGGGTACATGTTCGTACCCTGATTTTCTGTTATAATGATAATGTTTCAATAGCCTGTTCCTATACGGAACTAACCGGAAAGTATAAGCTCTCGACTTAAAATCCATGCTTTATCAGCCACTCAATACAGTGGTTCTACTGTGTATACAAGGGAGGAATGGAACATGAACATACTGATCGCCGCAGATTCCTTTAAGGGAAGCTGCTCTGCCAGACAAGTGACCGATACCATTGAACGTGCCGCAAAAAATGTAATCCCGGATGTGACCATCACAAAGATTCCTGTCGCTGACGGCGGAGAGGGAACCGTTGATGCCTTGGTTGCTGCCATGAAAGGAACAAAAGTCAGCGTTCCTGCCCATGATCCTTTGGGGCGCCCAATAACCGCCGAGTATGGACTTCTCCCGGACGGCAGCGCCGTGATCGAGACCGCTGCGGCGTCCGGACTTACCTTATTAAAACCTGAGGAGCGGGATGCCCTGCACGCGTCCACCTTTGGAACGGGCGAGCTGATCCGTCACGCCCTGGAACATAGAGTTAAAAAGATCATCTTAGGTCTCGGCGGAAGCGCCACCACCGACGGCGGCGCCGGGCTGGCAGGCGCCCTTGGAATCTCGTTTCTCGATAAGGATGGGAAGGAACTGGAACCAGGCGGTGTCCACTTAAGGGAACTTGCCTTGATCTCCACGGATGGGCTTTTGAGGGAAGCCGCCGGATGCGAGTTTTTGGTTGCCTGCGATGTAAAAAATCACCTTTGCGGAGCCCTCGGAGCAGCTGCCGTGTTCGGACCTCAGAAAGGGGCTGATGAGGAGCAGGTGAAGATTCTTGACGCGGCGCTCGCTCACTATGCCGCAGTTTTGAAGGATAAACTCCACTGCGCTGCCGCCGACACCGACGGGAGCGGAGCGGCAGGCGGCCTGCTCTGCGGAATTCTCCCGTATTTCCCGGTGACGATCTGCTCGGGAATCGACCTGGTTCTGGATCTCACGGATTTCGATGAGCATGTGAAGCAGGCGGACCTTGTAATTACGGGCGAAGGACGGATTGACTTCCAGTCCGCGCTGGGAAAAGTTCCTGTCGGTGTCGCGGAACGCGCAAAAAAAGTCAGGAATGTTCCGGTGGTTGCCATCGCCGGGGCGAAAGGTGACGGATGCGAAACGCTTTATGATTTCGGGATCGATGCGATCTTCGACACGGTTCCGGGCGTCATGTCGTTGGAGGATGTGATGAGTCGTGCGGAGGAGAATCTGCTGAATACTGCAGAGAATGTGCTTAGACTGTTTCAGATTGGAAATATTTTCACTTTCTGAGCCTTTTGGCGGATACTCTTCTGTGTTTTATCTGCCCACAATTTTTTCAAAAAAGGAGACGATTATATATGAAGCTTGTAGTTTTAGATGGATATACAGAAAACCCGGGCGATTTAAGCTGGGACGCGTTAAAAGAATTCGGTGACCTCACCGTCTATGACAGAACTTCCTTCACAGAATCACCTCTGATCACTGAACGTATCGGTGATGCCGAGATTATCATCACAAATAAGACCCCGATCTCCCGTGAGACCATCGACAAGTGTCCGCGTATCAAGCTGATCGCGGCTCTCGCCACCGGCTACAATGTCATCGACTATAACTACGCCGCTGAAAAGGGAATTCCTGTCGTAAATGTTCCGACATACGGAACCGCATCTGTCAGCCAGTTCTCCATCGCTCTTCTCCTTGAGATCTGCCATCACATCGGCCACCATGACAAGACTGTCCATGAAGGAAAATGGGCTGAAAACATTGACTGGTGCTACTGGGACTATCCGCTGATCGAGCTGGAGGGAAAGACCATGGGCATCATCGGCTTCGGGCGCATCGGTCAGGCTGAGGGACGCATCGCGAAAGCGCTCGGCATGAACGTCATCGCCTATGACCTCTACCCGAATGAATCCGGCCGCGCGATCGCGGATTACGTTACCCAGGATGAGCTTTTCGCGAAGGCTGACGTGATCTCCCTGCACTGCAATCTGACACCGGAAAACGCAGGACTCATCAACCGGGAAAATATCGCGAAAATGAAGGACGGCGTGATTCTTCTGAACAATGCCCGCGGGCAGCTTGTCAACGAGGTGGACCTCGTAGAAGCGCTTGCTTCCGGCAAAGTCGCTGCCGCCGGTCTCGATGTCGTTTCCACTGAGCCGATCAAGGCTGACAACCCGCTCTTAAAAGCTCCAAACTGCATCATCACCCCGCATATTTCATGGGCTCCGAAGGAAAGCCGCAGGCGGATCATGGACTGCACTGTGGAGAATATCCGGGCGTTCTTAAACGGAAAACCGGTTCATGTAGTGAACATGAAATAATTTTGACTGGGCATATCAGGCTTTTTAGCGCCACTGTGTCACAGGAAATTATCTGGAATTTCCTGTGACATTTCATTTCAAAAATTCCTGTCGTCATTTGCTATCCAGGAGAAAGGAAATGTTCCGTTCCTTACGATACTGAACTACATTTAAAATTATGAATGAATCGATCCACAAATATTTCCGCGTCGGTGCGCTCCAATGGATGAGTTTTCCCGACAAAGCCTCCCTCATGGAACCGGCTCCATACGCGGCAAAATTCGGCGCCGAGATGCGGATGACCCACAACAATTTCGGTCTTCTCGTAGATCTCTCCCACATCCCGGTCACCCCTGAGACCAGCCAGTTCGTCTTCCACACGCTCCGCCCTTACATCACCCATTTAAAAATACGTTCCATCCCGGTGTGCCAACGGTTCTTTCTAAGCTCTGGATGAAAGAATCGTACCTGCCGTATATGGAACGTATTTTTTCGCTTTCTAGTCATTCTACTTATTTTTTCTTTCTGAATTTTTCGCACGTCAAGTGCATAAATTTGTTAAACACTTGCAATTGTTTATCTATTTTCTTCCTTCTCCGCGCTTCTCACCGTATTCACCATATACCGGATGACTTCCACCGGGTAATCTCCGACCGCAGTCTCCCCTGTCACCATGATTGAAGCAGCGCCATCCATCACAGCATGGAAGATATCATTTACCTCCGCACGGGTCGGGACAGGGCTGCGCTCCATGGAGGCCAGCATCTGGGTCACTACCATGAACGGCTTTCCCGCCGCCCGGCACTTCTCGGAGATCTGGCGCTGGACACCCGGAAGGTCCCAGAGATGAACGGCATTTCCAAGGTCACCCCTGGCGATCACGATCTCATCCGCCGCCGGAAGAAGTTTCTCCAGTTTCCGGACGCCATCCATGTTTTCGATCTTCGCGAAGAGCCTGATATCCTCCGCTCCCGCCTCCCGAAGCGCCTCTTTTACGCACTCCAAATCACTGTGATCTCTCACAAATGGCTGCATGACACCGGTCACGCCCATCTCTTTTGCGATCTTAATGTTTGCAAGGTCAGAATTTGTCAGCGTCGGCGGATAGATCTTCGCGCCCGGAAGAGCCGCGCTCTTTCTGCTCTTTAGGAGACCGCCCCAGAGGACCTTTGCAAAATAACGTTTTCCCTGAGTGTTTTCTCCACCATTCTCGGCCATATTTTCCGCTTTTTCCACAATTTTTAAATGGATCTTCCCATCGTCCAGGAGAACTTCCTGGCCCGGAATCAGGTATGGGAAGGTGAGTTCCGGAAGCATGATTTTCGCATACTCTCCAGGTGCTTTCACATGGTCATGTTTATTTTGAGACCGATCAGCGTTTCCAGAACCTTTTCCAAATGTATTTTTCTCAGCTGGTATTTTCTCGATATCTTTATTTTCAGATTTCTGTGCGATTTCTTTTCTATCTGCCCCACTTACTGAGGAATCCTTCACTTTTTCTGGGATTCCACATATCTCTACAATATCCCCATTCTTCAACGAAACAGGCTCAGAGATGGTTCCGGTTCGCAGTTCCGGTCCCTGAAGGTCCACGAGAAGCTGCGGTTTTACCCCGCATTTTTCTGCTGCGCGCTTCATCTTTCCAATCAGATCCCCTGACTCTGCGAGCGTAACATGGGACAGGTTCAGCCGCATTCCTGTCATTCCCAGTGAAAACATCTCCGCCAGCACCTTCTCGCTTGCGCACGCCGGTCCCAGCGTTCCGTATATATTCACCATCTAAACGTCCTCCTGATCCTTATTCTACCTCAAGCATATCATAAGGCGACGGGATTGTCATCCAGTTTCCCGGCGGGAAGAACTTTTCCCAACTTTCCTGGCTACAGAACCTGCCACCGGCAGCTTTTTCCAGATGCATGGCAATATAAAAGGTGCGCCAGACCTTTTTCTCTGTCCGCCACACCTTCTTTTATCGAAGATCCCATTCTTTATTTATCTTTCAAAAACCTTAAACCTGGATCCTATCCGCAACTTCACATCCGATCGCGACTCTGCACATGTCATTTCCAATGATCATCCAGTCATTGTTCCGCAGGATCACATCGATCGGGTTTCCCTCGCAGAAATCGTGGCGATGAAGAAAATCCATCACCTTCTGGTTTCCGAGCATCCACTTAATTGTATAACGTTCCCCTGATTTTGCCGTTGATAAAGCCTGCATAATAACGCCCCCTGATCCTATGCTTTACAATTGTTTTATCGAATATTGTCTGTAAATTTATATGAACTTATTCATTTTGTATCTTCTTTTTATAGAATACTCCTCAAACTATTGGTTAGTCAAGCGTAAAATCAGTTAGGTACATGTAATCTTTTCGTCTACGGCAAAATCACAAATTCGGTACTGCTAACATAGAATATATTGTTTTTTTGTAACAGAAAAACCCGCAGAACAAAGTTCTGCGGGTCTCTTACGCTTGGACACAAATATCTCACAGAGATACTATATTTATTTTTTCGGTACAAAGCACCTCGGTATTAGATTCGTTGATTACTCGATGATTGTAGCAACTCTACCGGAACCAACAGTTCTGCCGCCCTCACGGATAGCGAAACGAAGACCCTGCTCCATAGCTACCGGATGGATAAGCTCGATTGTCATCTCAACGTTGTCGCCCGGCATGCACATCTCTGTACCTTCCGGAAGCTCGCAAACGCCTGTAACGTCTGTTGTTCTGAAGTAGAACTGCGGACGATAGTTGTTGAAGAACGGTGTATGACGGCCACCCTCGTCTTTAGTAAGAACGTAAACCTGAGCTGTGAATTTCTTGTGGCAGGTTACGGAACCCGGTTTAACAAGACACTGACCTCTCTGGATCTCTGTTCTCTGAACACCACGAAGAAGAGCACCGATGTTATCACCAGCCTGAGCCTGGTCAAGGAGCTTACGGAACATCTCGATACCAGTTACAACTGTCTTACGAGTCTCCTCGTGAATACCAACGATCTCAACCTCATCATTGAGTTTAAGAGTACCACGCTCTACACGGCCTGTAGCAACTGTACCACGACCTGTGATTGTGAATACATCCTCGATCGGCATAAGGAACGGCTTATCTGTGTCACGAACCGGATCCGGAATGTAGCTATCTACAGCGTCCATAAGTTCCATGATCTTGTCGCCCCACTCACCATTCGGATCCTCAAGAGCCTTAAGAGCGGAACCCTGGATGATCGGAGTGTCATCGCCCGGGAACTCGTACTCGTTAAGAAGATCTCTGATCTCCATCTCTACGAGCTCAAGAAGCTCCGGATCGTCAACCATATCGCACTTGTTCATGAATACTACGATGTACGGTACGCCTACCTGACGGGAAAGCAGGATGTGCTCTCTTGTCTGAGCCATAACACCATCAGTAGCAGCTACAACGAGGATAGCACCATCCATCTGAGCAGCACCAGTGATCATGTTCTTTACATAGTCAGCATGGCCTGGGCAGTCAACGTGTGCATAGTGTCTCTTCTCTGTCTGATACTCAACGTGAGCTGTGGAGATTGTGATACCACGTTCTCTCTCTTCCGGAGCTTTATCGATATCTTCAAAGTTCTCAGCTGTGTTACCTGCAACTCTTGCTGCAAGAACTTTTGTGATTGCTGCTGTTAATGTTGTTTTACCATGGTCAACGTGTCCAATGGTACCAATGTTACAATGCGGTTTGGTTCTTTCAAACTTAGCTTTTGCCATTTTAAAACGTCCTCCTTAATTTTGCGCCCATTGGGCTATCATATTTAACTTAGGCTGAATACTATTATATTCCATTCGAAAAAGTTTTTCAAGCCTATTCTTGCTATATGCAAGAGGAAACCGGAAATAATCCCGTGGGATTATTTCGCAGCGCCCTTTCTCTCAGCGATGATCTTCTCCTGAACGCTCTTCGGTACCTGCTCGTACTTCTCGAAGAACATGGAGTAGTTACCACGACCCTGTGTTCTGGAACGAAGGTCTGTGGAGTAGCCGAACATCTCAGCAAGCGGAACATATGCCTTAACCATCTTGCCGCCGCCGATATCTTCCATACCCTCGATACGTCCACGACGTGCGTTAACGTCACCGATAACGTCGCCCATGTACTCCTCAGGCATTGTAACCTCTACCTTCATGATCGGCTCAAGAAGTACCGGGTTACCTTTCGCCATAGCATCCTTGAATGCCATGGAACCAGCGATGTGGAATGCCATCTCGGAAGAGTCGACCTCATGGTAAGATCCATCATATACATCTGCAGCTACGCCGAGTACCGGGAATCCGCCAAGGATACCGGCCTTTGTAGCCTCTTCGATACCTTCGCCGACAGCCGGAATGTATTCCTTCGGAATAGCACCGCCGACAACGGAAGAAGTGAACTTGAATGTCTCTTCGCCGTTCGGATCCATCGGTGTGAAGTGTACTTTACAGTGACCGTACTGTCCACGACCACCAGACTGCTTCGCGTACTTGCTGTCTACGTCAACAGCCTTAGTCATTGTCTCTTTATAAGCAACCTGCGGAGCACCAACGTTAGCCTCTACCTTGAATTCACGGAGGAGACGGTCAACGATGATCTCGAGGTGAAGTTCACCCATACCGGAGATGATTGTCTGGCCTGTTTCTGTATCTGTATGAACACGGAATGTCGGGTCCTCTTCAGCAAGCTTTGCAAGAGCCTCGCCCATCTTATCCTGTCCGGCTTTTGTCTTCGGCTCGATTGCGATATCGATAACCGGCTCCGGGAATACCATGGACTCAAGGATTACCGGATGCTGCTCGTCACAGATTGTATCACCAGTTGTTGTGGACTTGAATCCAACTGCAGCGGCGATATCACCGGAGTAAACCTTGTCAAGCTCGTGTCTCTTGTTTGCATGCATCTGAAGGATACGGCCAACACGCTCTTTTTTATCTTTTGTTGCGTTTAATACGTAGGAACCGGAGTTCATTGTTCCGGAGTAAACACGGAAGAATGCAAGTTTACCTACGAACGGGTCTGTCATGATCTTGAATGCAAGTGCGGAGAACGGCTCATCATCGGAAGAATGACGAACTACTTCGTTGCCCTCAAGGTCAACGCCCTTGATCGGCGGGATGTCAAGCGGAGACGGCATGTACTCGATGATCGCATCAAGGAGCTTCTGTACGCCTTTGTTTCTGTATGCTGTACCGCAGCATACCGGAATTGCCTGACACTCGCAGGTTGCTTTACGAAGAACCTTCTTCATCTCATCAACGGTCGGCTCCTCACCCTCAAGATACTGCATCATGAGGTCATCATCGAGCTCGCAGATCTTCTCAACGAGTTCGCTGTGGTAAAGCTCTGCATCATCTGCCATGTCTTCCGGAATGTCTGTTACGGAGATATCATCGCCCTTATCATCATTGTAGATGTAAGCCTTCATCTCGAAGAGGTCGATGATTCCCTTGAACTCGTCTTCCTTACCGATCGGGAGCTGGATGCAGATCGCGTTCTTGCCAAGTCTTGTACGGATCTGATCTACACAGCCGTAGAAGTTTGCCCCAAGGATATCCATCTTGTTGATGAATGCCATTCTCGGTACGTTGTAGGTATCAGCCTGACGCCATACGTTCTCGGACTGCGGCTCTACACCACCCTTTGCACAGAAAACGCCAACAGCGCCATCAAGTACACGGAGGGAACGCTCAACCTCAACAGTGAAGTCTACGTGGCCTGGTGTATCGATGATGTTGATACGGTGCTCAAGTGCGCCAGCCTTCGGCTTTGTCTTTTCCTGGAGTGTCCAGTGACAAGTCGTAGCTGCGGATGTGATTGTGATACCTCTCTCCTGCTCCTGCTCCATCCAGTCCATGGTAGCTGTACCTTCGTGAGTATCACCGATCTTATAGTTAATACCAGTATAATAAAGGATACGCTCTGTCGTTGTTGTCTTACCAGCATCGATATGAGCCATGATTCCGATATTTCTGGTTCTCTCTAACGGATATTCTCTTCCAGCCAAGGATTTTTCCTCCTATTAGAATCTGTAGTGAGCAAATGCCTTGTTAGCCTCAGCCATCTTATGCATTTCCTCTTTCTTCTTTACAGATGCGCCAGTGTTGTTAGCTGCATCCATAATCTCGTTTGCAAGTCTCTCTACCTGGGTCTTCTCGCTTCTCTTACGGGAATAGAGAGTGATCCAGCGAAGGCCTAATGCCTGTCTTCTCTCCGGCTTAACCTCGATCGGTACCTGGTATGTTGCACCACCGATACGTTTTGCCTTAACTTCGAGAACCGGCATGATGTTGTTCATAGCCTCTTCGAATACTTCTACAGCGTCCTTACCGGTCTTCTCAGCGACCTCTTCGAAAGCGCCGTAAACAATTTTCTGAGCAACGCCCCTCTTACCATCAAGCATGATGTTGTTGATCAGCTTGGTTACAACTTTGTTGCTGTAAAGCGGGTCTGCTAATACGTCTCTTTTCTGAGTATGTCCTTTACGTGGCACGTTACTTCCCTCCTTAATTATAAAAATTATATCATCGGTACTCACATGTTTCCATAAAATGTGTTCGCGCGCGGTTTTCTATCTATCTCCTGCAACCACAGGTCAAATACCACCGGCACTAATATGCGTTATTCGCATTCACTTTATTCCTGTTAGTGATCCCTGTGCGGTTATTCAAGCCTTTATCTGCCGCCAGTTAAGACGGGAAACTCGAACTCCGCCATGCTACGTTTGAGTAGCAGTAATTGCGAAGCAATTACTTCTTATCTTTCGGTCTCTTTGCGCCGTACTTGGAGCGAGCCTGTCTTCTGTTGGCAACGCCTGCAGTATCAAGAGTACCTCTGATGATGTGGTATCTGGTACCCGGAAGGTCCTTAACACGACCACCACGGATCAGAACAACGGAGTGCTCCTGAAGGTTATGTCCCTCACCCGGGATATAGCTTGTTACTTCAATACCGTTGGAAAGACGTACTCTGGCAATCTTTCTAAGAGCGGAGTTCGGCTTCTTAGGAGTTGCAGTCTTAACAGCTGTGCACACACCTCTCTTCTGCGGAGCAGATGTATCTGTGGCTTTCTTATGAAGGGAATTGTATCCTTTCTGGAGTGCCGGAGCTGTAGATTTCTTTACAGATGTCTCTCTACCTTTTCTTACTAACTGGTTAAATGTTGGCATTCTTTTCACCTCCTGTGATATTGACTGTTGGTTGCTGCTTATCAGCCTTTATGCGCACAAAAAACGGGACGTACCCGATGCACGCCCCATTATTATATACAGAGTTTTTCTGCATGTCAAGGAGAAACCTTAAATTTTCTTTGAAAATACGGCGTTTTCCGGTTGTGACACGCCTGGATGAGTTGTCTCAAATTCTTCTCTTGTGATTTTGACAGGTTTGGCCTGTTTTTCTCCTTCCAGGAGACTACTCTCCAAGACAGAACATGTCCACGGTCACATCGGCGAGAAGATTTCCCTTTTCATCCGTCACTTCGCTGCGGACGATGGTGATCGACCTGCCGCGGCGGATCAGGATGCCTTTCGCATAGACCGTTCCTTCCGATACATTCCGGATAAAGTTTATATGGGCGCTCTGGGTCACATATTTTCTTCCGTCGGCTCTGGCCGTGAGGCCTGTTACCACATCTGCCAGCGCATAGAGCATTCCGCCATGGACCATGCCCATCAGGTTTGTCACGCCATGGGTGATCTTCATGCTGATCTCACTGCATTCCGGGGAGATCTTTTCAATCTTCATATTTGTATATCCCATAAATGGATTGTGTTTTACATACTCGTCCGGGTCGAGGACGTTCCATGTTTCTTTCATGATTTTTCCTCCTTCTGCGTTCCGGCAGTGTCAATAATCCCATCGACACTGCTGATCTGGAATAGATTTTTGCCCGCTACTGTAAAGGTGCCGCACCGTTACAAGCGCTGTATATTTCCAGACAGGATTTTACCATACCGGCAGTCTTCATGCAAGCCCCCCCGGTGCGATTTGATTCCCCGATGCGATTTAGTCCACATCCGATACACATTCTGGAACGATACCGCTCCCGGGCTGAACCGTTACAAATCTCTTTCGATCCTGAGGGAGACCGCATCTGCGGTCTCCTCTTTTAATCTATCCTTCGTTAGGGATTGGGTGCCAGAAGTCCAGCCGTTCTCAGATTTGCAAGTAATTCATTAAACTGATTTACCACGTTCTCCGAGTCTGTGGCATTTGCCACCGGAGCGGCCGCTGTCACTGTCCCTGCGGGGCCGGTCGGACCGGTTGGCCCCTGCGGACCGTCTGCACCGATGGGACCGGTCGGGCCGATTTCTCCCTGCGGTCCCTGTGGACCCATCGGGCCTGTCGCTCCCACTGCTCCTGCCGGACCCATCGGGCCTATCGGCCCTGTCGCTCCCACTGCTCCTGCCGGACCCATCGGGCCCATCGGACCTGTCGCTCCCGGCGCTCCTGCCGGACCCATCGGACCCATCGGACCTGTCGCTCCCACTGCTCCTGCCGGACCCATCGGGCCCATCGGCCCTGTCACCCCCGGCGCTCCTGCCGGACCCATCGGGCCCATCGGGCCTGTCGCTCCCGGCGCTCCGTCAAATCCCGGAAACCCCTGTGGACCTCTCGGTCCTTCAGGCCCCGGGCATCCCTGAGGGCCTCTCGGACCCTGCGGTCCCCGGCAGCAGCAGGTTCCGTGTCTCCAGCCATATCCCCAGCCGCTTCCGCAATTTCCGCCACAGCCGCCTCTTCTGTTTCCTCCGCAGCCACAATTCCCACCGCAGCCACCTCTTCCATCTCCGCCACAGCCCTGCGTTCCGTCCCAGCGGTCTCTTCCGTCTCGGCCGCAGCAACAGTTCCCATCCCAGTGTCCTCTCTCGTCTCCACCCCGGCAGCTCTCTGCTCTGCAGTCCTCGTTCTCCCAGAAATCATATCCACAATTACGCATGATCAATTCCCCTTTCAGCATATTTTCCTTGCGGACATCCCATACAGGTTGTTCGCTTACTATAATCTATGCTGCCCGTCCGAAACTGCTACTTCTGCGATTTTTTGTCCAAAACCCCTGCTGTCACCTCACTGGATCCATTCAATTTGCTGCGCTTTTCTTTTCTCAAAATATTCCCTGTTTAACCGGCATGCCTCCGTCCCCGGCCGGCACCTCTCCGCCAGCTCATTATACCGTTCCGCCGTTTTCCATTCCCCCAGCCTGTCATAGCAGACACACATCTGCAGATATGGAACATATCCCCGGCACTCCGGCATCACAAAACCGTCCTCCCCTGTCAACTTTCCGGCCTGAACTGCCTGCCCGTACCAGAAAATTGCGTCGCGATAACGCCTGGCCGAGAAGAACCACCATCCGAGATCACAGCAGAGCTCCGGCTTCGGGATCCCCTCAGAAAGTCCGGAAAGCAGAAACTTTAGTGCCCGGTCCCGATCTCCGATCCGATACATACAGTACGCTCCATGCCTGCAGGCATCCACCCGGTCTTCCCGCCAGCCATCCGGCAGTTCCAGATATTCCGAAAATACGGAAGCGGCATCCCGGTATCTTCTGTGGTAATATAATTCCTTTCCGTAATAATACTGATCCCGCGGAGATAGTTTCCCCTTCTCCCGGAGCATCTGCTCAAATATCCGAAGATTCCTATCCGGATCCCCTGTCCCCACTTTCCGGTGCTCGATCATGATATCTTCCCGCACTACTTTTCCAAAGGGTTCCACCGCCTCATGGATGCGCCCTTTCCATACGGCTTTTCCGCACCGTCTTAAAAGGCGTTCTCTATAAAAGAAAAATGACGGTGCGCCATCCCCGTCATATCCAACCGCGTATTTCATCATCACCACATCCGGCCGTTCGTCATCCAGCTGTCTCTTAAGATCCATTAATTTTCTCCGTTCCTCCTGCCTTACCACATCATCTGCATCCAGCCAGAACAGGTAATCCCCCGTTCCCTTGGAAAACGCGAAATTTCTCGCCGCTGCAAAGTCATCCTTCCATTTAAAATCATAAACCTTGTCCGTAAAAGAAAATGCGATCTCCTTCGTCCGGTCCGTAGATCCCGTGTCCACAATTATGATCTCATCCGCAAATCCCTGCACGCAGGCCAGGCATCTTCCGAGGACCTTTTCCTCATTGCGCACGATCATGCATAGGCTGATGGATACCATAATCTCTCCCTCTTTGTCCTGTTTCTTCTATTTAATATATGAGAGATGCTCCAATCTGCTATTCTCCCAAACGCAGCAACGGGCAGATCTCATTACAGTTGAAACTACATTTCTGCAAAGCCTGCCGCTTCCATCTGTGAACAGGGATTTCCTGTGGCACAAAAAGGCGCTGATCTGCCATGACCTCTCAGCCATACGCAAACCAGCGCCCATTTACACTTCACTTTTTAACAAACCAGACCGGTTCCGATTCTACTGCCCCTATTCCGCATTTGCCACATAAGCCACAGCAATATCTTCGTAGCCATCTGTGGATGGAATCTCAAAATAAACTTCCTTGCCCGGATTCTTATATGTCATATTGATATCCATCTTATAGTTCATCTCATCAGCTTCGGATGTTGTATGATCTGTGACACTCATTCCGTAGTCCATAAACATCTTCATAGCTTCGCAATAGCCATCTTTGTTGACCGTCATCTCGCCGTTCGACTCATTGACCTTCATGTCCAGAGTGACCCCAAGCTCCTTGTAGGTCTCTGCGGTCGCGCTGGTAACTGCGGTCAGGATCTCGTTCATCTTCTGGTCATCAATAGTAAATGCAAGTTTCCTTGTGTCACCGCTTGTATACATTCTCAAGCCTTTGACAACATCCGTATCCAGATCCATGTTGATCTGTGTGGCCTGAGCTTTCGCAGCTTCCAGATCCATGGCCTGCCTGTACTTGATGCCCATAGTGTTCACATACATGTATCCGTCTGTGTAGAACATATCGATCGGCACTGCGGTTCCAAGCGTATCCGCGGTACCCTTGCATACAAACTGCATGTCTCCGTTCGCGTCCTCTTTCATCATCAGCTTCATATTCATGGACATATCAATATCCTGTCCGAGATAAGACATGGTGATCGTACAGTCCACATCAATATTCGCGCTCGGGAGAGACTCGCTAATCTGCTGTGCTTCCTCATAGACCTTCAGCGCCTCCGGATCGTTCTCCGCGACAGCGATCGGAACTGCCTTTACCTGGGTAACACCATTTACGCTCCAGGCACCATTTTTATCGATCTCATATCCGTCCGCATGACCCGTATTTGTCTGCGCATATCCGGCATTCATCTGCAGATAACCGGAATTTCCGAAATAATAGCACTGTGCCCAGCCATCATGATCACCATCGATCCAGTCCCAGCCGTTCCGGCAGTAGGAACCGTCATCGTTCTCATACCACCAGCCGTTCATATCCTCGTGCCATTCGCCCGCGAATGCTGGGAAGGACAGTGCCATTGCTAACGGCATCGCTGCAGTAAGGATCATTTTCCACTTTTTCATAAGAGAGACCTCCTTAAAATTCAACAACCGCATCGGTCATCTGCACAAGTTTCCAGATGCCGGAGCGCCTGTTCTGTCACCCATCTGTTCATATACTTCCGTGAGTTCCATATCTCAAGTATAGCAGTTCAACCATGCAATCGCAAACCATTTTTGCTGTAGACTTCTTACGTTTTCTTTAACTGCAAAAATCCGGCAAAGCGCTTCTGCACGCTCTGCCGGATTCAATCTCTTTTCTTTATTCCAGATATGACTGCTCTGCCTGTATCACTGCGTAATAACTATCCCATTTCTCTGAGATCAGGTTCGCGATCCCCTGTTTTACCTCTTCGTTCGTTTTCCCATACTGGAATGGAACCACCGCGTCGAAAATCAGGTTCGTATGAGTCGTCCCCTTGACCATGCGGAAATCATGGATGGTGACGCCCGGAAAATGTTCGTTGATCATGTCAACAACTTCCTTTTTTGTCTCATTGATCGCCTCGTTATTCACCACGATCGGATCCATGTGGATCACGGCCTCACAGCCAAGTTTTTCCTTCAATTCCTTCTCGATCCGATCGATCACGTCGTGGATCTCAAAGATATCGCAATCCCCTGACACTTCCCCGTGGAGGGAGATCATGCGTCTCCCCGGGCCGTAATCGTGGACCACTAGATCATGGATCCCAAGGATCTCAGGATGAGCCATAACGATCGTCCTGATCTCATTTACAAATTCTCTGGAAGGCGGTTCTCCGAGAAGCGGATTCAGGGTATCCTTCGCCGCGCTAAATCCGGCATACAATACAAAGCATGCCACAAGGCAGCCGCACCATCCATCGATACTAATTCCTGTCACATGGGCCACCGCCATGGAGATCAGAACCGCCGTTGTCGCGATGGAATCGCTCATACTGTCCATAGCCGTCGCTTTCATGGTCTCCGACTGGATCTTTTTGCCGACTGCCCGGTTGTAAAAGCACATGTATCCCTTTACACAGATGGAGACCACAAGGATCCCTACCGCCAGGGCACCTGTCTCCACCGGCTCTGGATGAAAGATCTTCTCTATGGAAGTTTTGAAAAGCTCGACCCCCATGAGAATGATGACCATGGAAACTCCAAATCCGGAGACATACTCGATGCGCCCGTGTCCAAAGGGGTGGTCCGCGTCAGCCTTCATACCGGAAAATTTAAATCCCACAAGAGAGATAAAGGATGATCCTGCATCTGACAGGTTATTGAATGCATCCGCCGTAATAGCGATGGATCCACTGATCACACCCGCCAGATATTTTCCGGCAAACAGAAAAACATTGAGCGCGATGCCCACAATACTGCAGAGCATGCCGTAGGCACGGCGCACATCGCTGTCCCCGAATTGATCCCTGTTTTTAATAAATAAGCCGGACAGTATCGTAATCATGTAAAACACCTCCATCGGTCCGCACACTTGCCGCGCCAAGCCAAAAATCAAGAAATTGTAATTCAGGTCTTCTCACATTCAGCACAGAAAGCCCATCGGCCCGCCGAATCGCTACAAGTTGCTTTCTTCTAACCATCTGTATACTCAAACAGCGAGGAAAAACATGATCTTTCATGTTCTCCTCGCTGTTCTTATATGCCTCAGCATACGAAAAAGTTCCTGCTTCCAGAAAGCTTTCCGATATATTTATTTGTCAAAATACCGATCACTCATCGACATCCTGTGTATCATCCTCGTTGAGAATGATTTTATCTGCTTCCTCAAGCGGAGCATCCGTCTCCTCCTGCGGCTCTTCAGCAGCCGGTGCTTCCTGCTCCTGGATCTTATCCTCGATCTCGCCTGTGCTGAGCTTGATATTGCGGTAACGCTTCATTCCGGTACCAGCCGGGATCAGCTTACCGATAATAACATTCTCTTTCAGACCGATCAGGTGATCGACCTTACCGTTGATCGCTGCCTCAGTAAGAACCTTTGTGGTCTCCTGGAAGGATGCGGCAGATAAGAAGGAATCGGTTGCAAGGGATGCCTTTGTGATACCGAGCATGACCTGTTTGCCCTCTGCCGGCTGTTTGCCTGCAGCGATGAGCTCCTCGTTCATCTCGTTGAAATCAAGAACATCCATGGATACGCCCGGAAGAACATCGGAATCGCCGCTCTCCTCGACACGGATCTTCTTTAACATCTGACGCACGATCATCTCGATATGCTTATCGTTGATCTCTACACCCTGTAAGCGGTAAACACGCTGTACCTCACGGATCATGTAATCCTGTACGGCACGAACGCCCTTAACCTTTAACAGGTCGTGCGGGTTGATGCTACCCTCTGTAAGAACGTCGCCGGCCTCGAGAACCTGTCCGTCCGCAACTTTGATTCTGGAACCATAGGGGATCAGATAAGTCTTGGAGTTTCCTGTCTCCTGGTCCGTAACGATGATCTCACGTTTTTTCTTTGTATCTTTAATTGTAACAACACCACCGAATTCAGCGATGATCGCAAGTCCCTTCGGGCGTCTGGCCTCGAAAAGCTCCTCGACACGGGGAAGACCCTGTGTGATATCGCCGCCGGCAACACCGCCGGAGTGGAATGTACGCATGGTCAGCTGTGTACCAGGCTCACCGATGGACTGTGCGGCAATGATACCAACAGCCTCTCCGACCTGTACCGGCTGGCCTGTCGCCATGTTTGCGCCGTAGCACTTGGAGCAGACACCGATATGGCACTTACATGTCAGGACTGTACGGATCTTAACAGTATTTCTGCCGAGCTTCTCAAGAACCTTGATAACGGCTGCGGCACGTTTCGGTGTACACATATGGTTAGCCTTAACAACAACTTCTCCGGTATCCGGATCTGTGATCGTCTCAGCGATATATCTGCCTGTCAATCTCTCCTGCAGCGTCTCGATGGTCTCTTTACCGTCCGTAAAGCCCTCGATCTCCATGTACGGGATCGTTCCCTTGCTTTCACAGCAGTCTGTCTCACGGATGATAAGGTCCTGGGATACGTCAACAAGACGTCTTGTCAGGTAACCGGAGTCGGCTGTACGAAGAGCGGTATCGGACATACCTTTTCTCGCACCATGTGCGGAGATGAAGTACTCAAGTACGTCAAGACCTTCACGGAAGTTGGACTTGATCGGGAGTTCGATCGTGTGACCGGTCGTATCCGCCATGAGTCCTCGCATACCGGCAAGCTGCTTGATCTGCTTATCGGAACCACGGGCTCCGGAGTCCGCCATCATGAAGATGTTGTTGTATTTATCAAGACCTGTCAGAAGGTCATGTGTCAGCTGGTCATCGGTTGCTTTCCATACATCGATAACTTCTTTGTAACGCTCTTCCTCTGTGATAAGACCACGGCGGAAGTTCTTAGCGATACGGTCAACGGTAGCTTCTGCATCTGCAAGGAGCTGCTTCTTTGTTGCCGGGACAGTCATATCGGAAATGGATACGGTCATAGCTGCTCTTGTGGAGTACTTGTAACCGATCGCCTTGATATCGTCCAGGGTGATCGCTGTCTGGATCGCTCCGTGTGTATTGATGACTTTCTCGAGGATCTGCTTTAACTGTTTCTTCTTTACGAGGAAATCGATCTCCGGCTTTAACTCGTTGCCCGGGATCGTTCTGTCTACAAATCCAAGATCCTGTGGGATGATCTCGTTGAAGAGGATACGTCCGACAGTTGTATCAACGATACCAGTCATGGTTCTTCCATCCGGAAGAGTCTTTGTCACACGGACTTTGATTCTTGCGTGAAGAGTAACGGCACCGTTCTCATATGCAAGAAGTGCTTCGTTCGGGCTCTTGAAGAACATTCCCTCGCCCTTTGCGCCCGGTCTCTCCTGTGTCAGATAGTAGATACCGAGAACCATATCCTGGGAAGGAACGGCTACCGGACCACCATCGGACGGTTTTAACAGGTTGTTCGGGGAGAGGAGAAGGAAACGGCACTCTGCCTGAGCTTCCATGGTAAGCGGAAGGTGGACCGCCATCTGGTCTCCATCGAAGTCCGCGTTGAATGCGGTACAAACAAGCGGATGAAGCTTGATCGCCTTACCTTCTACAAGGATCGGCTCGAACGCCTGAATACCAAGACGGTGAAGAGTAGGAGCACGGTTTAACATAACCGGATGCTCTTTGATTACATCCTCAAGTACGTCCCAGACCTCTGTCTGGAGGCGCTCAACCATCTTCTTCGCGTTCTTGATGTTGTGCGCGGTTCCGTTAGCAACGAGTTCCTTCATAACAAACGGTTTAAAGAGCTCGATCGCCATCTCCTTCGGAAGACCGCACTGATAGATCTTAAGTTCCGGTCCAACGACGATAACAGAACGTCCGGAATAGTCAACTCGTTTACCGAGAAGGTTCTGACGGAAACGTCCCTGTTTACCCTTTAACATATCGGAAAGGGACTTTAACGCACGGTTTCCAGGGCCTGTAACCGGTCTTCCGCGTCTTCCGTTATCGATCAGGGCATCAACGGCCTCCTGAAGCATTCTCTTCTCGTTGCGGACGATAATATCCGGAGCACCGAGCTCAAGAAGTCTTGCAAGACGGTTGTTACGGTTGATGATTCTTCTGTATAAGTCATTTAAGTCGGATGTCGCGAAACGTCCGCCGTCAAGCTGAACCATCGGACGGATATCCGGCGGGATAACCGGAATCACATTCATGATCATCCACTCCGGTCTGTTTCCGGAGCTGCGGAATGCATCTACGACCTCAAGGCGTTTGATGATTCTCGCTCTCTTCTGGCCGGATGCCTCCTGAAGAGCTTTTCTAAGCTCTTCGGAGTCCTTATCCAGATCGATATTCTTTAAAAGTTCCTGAACAGCCTCAGCACCCATTCCCACACGGAATGTGCCGTAGCCATACTTTTCAACAGCATCGCGGTACTCTTTCTCAGAAAGGACCTGCTTTAACTGAAGACCGGTGTTTCCGGCATCCAGAACGATATAGGAAGCGAAGTACAGGACTTTCTCGAGGACTCTCGGAGAGATATCCAGGATCAGGCCCATACGGCTCGGAATACCTTTAAAATACCAGATATGGGATACCGGAGCGGCAAGCGCGATGTGTCCGATACGTTCACGGCGGACGCTGGATTTTGTTACCTCAACGCCGCAGCGGTCACAGATAACACCTTTATATCTGATTTTTTTGTATTTACCACAATGACACTCCCAGTCCTTGGTCGGTCCAAAGATTCTCTCACAGTACAGACCGTCTTTCTCCGGCTTTAAGGTTCTGTAGTTGATGGTCTCCGGTTTCTTAACCTCACCATGGGACCATTCCAGAATCTTTTCCGAAGAAGCAAGTCCGATACGGATCGCGTCAAATGTCATCGGCTGATAAGTTTCATTTGTCTCAGGCATGAACGGTACTCCCTTCTAATTATTTGTCGTCATCCTCGGTATAATCGTCATCGACATAGTCGTCTTTGGCACCGTCGTTTGTATAGTCATCTTCTTCCACATTAACGAGCTCGTCGCCCTTGAATTCCTGTTTCTGGAATCCATAGTCGGATAAGTCTTCCTTATCGTTGTAGCGGCGGTCTCCCTCGATGATGGAACGAAGGTCATAGTTGGTATCGGAGTAGTCGATGTTCTCAGACATATCGACCTCTTCACCGTTGTCACGCAGCACTCTTACGTCCAGTCCGAGAGACTGTAACTCTTTTAAGAGTACCTTGAAGGACTCCGGAATACCCGGCTCCGGAATGTTCTCGCCCTTGATGATCGCCTCGTAGGTCTTTACACGTCCTACAACGTCATCGGACTTCACAGTCAGGATCTCCTGAAGGGTGTAAGCCGCACCGTAAGCCTCAAGAGCCCAAACCTCCATCTCACCGAAACGCTGTCCGCCGAACTGTGCTTTACCACCTAACGGCTGCTGTGTTACCAGTGCGTATGGACCTGTGGAACGGGCATGGATCTTATCATCAACCAGGTGATGCAGCTTCAGGTAGTGCATGTGTCCGATCGTAGTCGGACCATCGAAGTATTCACCTGTACGTCCGTCGCGGAGCTGTACTTTACCAGTACGGCTGATCGGAACGCCTTTCCAGAGAGCACGATGGTCAAGGTGCTCGCCGAGGTATTCCATCGCATCCGGACGAAGGATATCCTTATACTTCTCCTGGAATGCATCCCATTCCATATTTACATAATCATTTGCAAGCTCCAGTGTATCCTGGATATCGTTCTCGTCCGCGCCATCGAATACCGGTGTGGAAACGTTAAAGCCGAGTGCCTTTGCAGCAAGGCTTAAGTGGATCTCGAGGACCTGTCCGATGTTCATTCGGGACGGCACGCCTAACGGGTTTAATACGATATCGAGCGGACGGCCATTCGGAAGGAACGGCATATCCTCTACCGGAAGTACACGGGAGACAACACCCTTGTTACCATGACGGCCGGCCATCTTATCACCGACAGAGATCTTACGTTTCTGTGCGATGTAGATGCGGACTGTCTCGTTTACGCCAGGAGCAAGCTCGTCGCCGTTCTCTCTTGTGAAGAGTTTCGCGTCGATGATGGTTCCGTATGCGCCGTGCGGTACCTTTAAGGATGTATCGCGGACCTCTCTTGCCTTCTCACCGAAGATTGCGCGGAGAAGTCTTTCTTCTGCAGTCAGCTCGGTCTCTCCCTTCGGAGTTACCTTTCCGACTAAGATATCACCGGCACGTACCTCAGCGCCGATGCGGATGATTCCTCTCTCATCCAGATCTTTTAATGCGTCCTCACCAACGCCCGGAACGTCTCTTGTGATCTCTTCCGGTCCTAACTTGGTGTCACGGGATTCGCATTCATATTCTTCAATATGAACCGATGTGTAGACATCGTTCATAACAAGCTTTTCACTTAAGAGAACCGCATCCTCGTAGTTGTAACCTTCCCAGGTCATGAATCCGATCAGCGGGTTCTTACCAAGTGCGATCTCTCCATCCTTTGTGGACGGTCCGTCTGCGATAACCTCGCCCTTCTCTACATGGTCACCCTTGTAAACGATCGGCTTCTGGTTATAGCTGTTGGACTGGTTGCTTCGTGAGAACTTGATCAGACGGTAAACATCGCGGTTTCCGTCGGAATCGCGTTTGATCACGATCTCATTGGAGGCAGAGCGCTCAACAACGCCGGCATTCTTTGCAACAACGCAGACACCGGAGTCAACGGCAGCCTTGCCCTCAATACCGGTACCAACGACCGGAGCTTCTGTGGAAAGAAGCGGTACAGCCTGACGCTGCATGTTGGATCCCATCAGGGCACGGTTCGCGTCATCGTTCTGTAAGAACGGGATCATGGAGGTAGCGACAGAGAATACCATTCTCGGGGATACGTCCATTAAGTCGATCTGTCTCTTCTGGAAGGAGGAAGTCTCCTCACGGAAACGACCGGATACGTTGTTGTGGATGAAGTGGCCTTCCTCATCGAGCGGCTCGTTCGCCTGTGCTACGATGTAGTTATCCTCTTCGTCCGCGGTCATATAAACGACTTCATCGGTAACACGCGGGTTTGCCGGGTCAGTCTTATCTACGACACGGTACGGAGCCTCAACGAAACCGTACTGGTTTACCTTTGCATAGCTCGCAAGGGAGTTGATCAGACCGATGTTCGGTCCCTCAGGAGTCTCGACCGGACACATACGGCCATAGTGGGTGTAGTGTACATCTCGAACCTCGAATCCCGCACGTTCTCTGGACAGACCGCCCGGTCCTAACGCGGAGAGACGTCTCTTATGCGTAAGCTCGGATAACGGGTTGTTCTGGTCCATGAACTGGGATAACTGGGAGCTTCCGAAGAACTCCTTCACTGCTGCGGTTACCGGTTTGATATTGATCAAGGACTGCGGAGTGATTCCGTCGATGTCCTGTGTCGTCATTCTTTCGCGTACCACACGCTCCATTCTGGAGAGACCGATGCGGTACTGGTTCTGAAGCAGCTCGCCGACTGCACGGATACGACGGTTTCCAAGATGATCGATATCGTCTTTTACGCCGATGCCGTACTCAAGGTGCATATTGTAGTTGATGGAAGCAAGGATATCTTCCTTCGTGATGCACTTCGGAACGAGTTCATGGATGTTGCGGTGGAGTTCTGCTTTTAACGCTTCCTCGTCATCCCCTGCTTTTTCCAGAATCTCTTTTAATACCGGGTAGTATACTAATTCCGTAATACCCACTTCTGCCGGATCAAATGTCACATATGCGGAAAGGTCTACCATGAGGTTGGAGAGGACCTTCTCTACGCGCTCCTCAGTCTGGATCCATACGTACGGGATCGCTGCGTTCTGGATCGCGATCGCCTGGTCCTTTGTGATTGCCTTTCCTGCTTCAGCAAGGATCTCACCTGTAGATGTATCGACGATATCCTCAGACGGAATCTGTCCTACGATACGGTTCTTCATGTGGAGCTTCTTGTTGAATTTATATCTTCCGACCTTCGCGAGATCATATCTTCTCGGATCGAAGAACATACCATTTAACAGGCTCTCAGCGCTGTCAACAGACAGCGGCTCGCCCGGACGGATCTTCTTATATAATTCAAGGAGACCATCCTGATAGTTGTCGGATGTATCCTTTCCAAAGCTTGCGAGAAGCTTCGGCTCCTCACCGAAGAGATCGATGATCTCGGCGTTTGTTCCATATCCGAGCGCACGAATCAGGACTGTAACCGGGACCTTTCTCGTACGGTCTACACGGACATAGAACACGTCGTTGGAATCGGTCTCATACTCTAACCATGCTCCACGGTTCGGGATCACGGTACAGGAGTATAATTCCTTACCGATCTTATCATGATCGATTCCATAATATATACCTGGGGAACGTACCAACTGGCTGACGATAACACGCTCGGCACCGTTAATAACGAAGGAGCCGGTATCTGTCATTAACGGCAGATCGCCCATGAAAATCTCATGTTCATTGATTTCATCTTTATCTTTGTTGCAGAGTCTCACCTTAACCTTTAAAGGTGCCGCGTAAGTCGCATCACGCTCTTTGCACTCTTCGATCGTATATTTGATGTCATCTTTGCACAGCGTGAAGTCTACAAACTCCAGGCTCAGATGGCCAGCAAAGTCAGCGATCGGAGAGATATCGTCAAAGACCTCTTTCAGGCCCTCGTCGAGGAACCACTGATAAGAATCCTTCTGGATCTCGATCAGGTTCGGCATCTCAAGAACTTCTTTCTGTCTTGAGAAGCTCATTCTTACGCTCTTGCCGGCCGGCACCGGACGCATTCTGCTTTTCTCCATTTGACGTTTCACCCCTGTTTTCTTTCTCTATAATCAATAGCCAATTTTGGGCATACTGGTACCATATGCACATGATACCACAATAGTGCACATTTCATACTACCATGGGGTTGTCAATCTGTCAAGCACTTTTTTACAGGGTTTTCCTGGACATTGTTCACGTAAACAAAAGATGTGCTGCAGAATCTTTCAGATGATCCTGCAGCACATCTTTTATCAGTCTATATAATTTTTACCATTCTACTCTACGCTTGTGTAATACCCCGGCGCATACATCTGGATCGAGTAGAAATCATCCCCTGACGGGCTTTCTTTACTTGCAAAAATCTCCGGTCCATAAGCTGTGGTAAATCCGTTGACACTGTCATCTGTCTTACTAACGATCATATCCTCGGTATTGATCAGTTCCTGATATACCTCCTGTCCGCTTAGATCCGTATCCAGATAGCCGAATTCCTGGAATGTGGCTTCCAGCACGTCCACGATCTGGTAAAAGGCCTCCTCGTCGCTGCTGTAGGCACCGATCCCATGGAGATCATCTGTTGCCGTGTCGGCGTAGATGGTAATGCTTCCCACATACTCCCCGTCACGACTCAGATAACAGGCCTGATCTGTGTTGTACCAGCTCATATCGTCCGAAGCATAGTTGTAGCTGTATGTGTCCTCCATCGACCACTCAGAAAATCCGTACTGCGGCAGGAGCCGGTCCAGGGCGGCCGTCACATCCGCAAGCTGGGCGTCATAGTGACCGTAGTTTGTACAGTTTGTTCCGATGGCCCGCACATCCTCGTCGGAGAGCTCGCCCTCTCCAAGGACCTCCACGGCATTGGAATCTGCAGAGGACCAGAGATCGCCGCTGGACGAGTCGAATATGTTCTCGATCCCGTAGATCGATTCCCTGATCGCATGGGTGATAAGAAACAGCAGGTTTCCGCCGACGGAAAATACCAGCCAGATGATCACGACGATCAGAATGCCGGTAAACGGCTTCTTCCGTCCACGTTCGGAGTTTACGCGGTCCATGATGCTCTTCGCGGACTGGCTGCTGTAAGTTCCACTCTGGCAGGTATCTGCCTGGCTGCGGTACTGTTCAAGCTGGCTCTTCATATGTTCGAACGCATTCCGCTGTCCCGCCATCCGGTTTCCCATATTCCGGAATGGATCCGCTGCTTTCTTCTCCCGATTTGTCTTTTTCTTTCCGCCCTGTATTCTGGTCGATGTCCCATTTCCTTTAAATACGCCCGCGTACGAATCTGTACCGGACGCGCTGCTTCCAGGGTATTCGCTTCCGCCATCATGGTACAGGCAGTCTGACTCATGCTGTGGATGTCTCTCATTTAAATAGTAATCCACATCCTGCACATATGGATGCCACACGATCCTTTTGCATCCGCTGCAGTATAGACCCGATGTCATTTTCTGGTCGCAGTATGGACAATATCTCTGTTTCATCCGTAGTTCCTCCTGTCGGTATTCCTCTTTTCAGGTCATTTTAATTTTGTATTTTAAGCCCAACATCTAAATTTCTACTCTCATTTTAACATAGGTTTCCTGTGCACACAATCGAGATTTCACATCGTCAGCCCAATACCTGATTCTTGTTACAGTACACGGGCACTCCTTGCCCGCGCACTGTAACAGGATTTTGCCGATGCTTCGCATTCCGAATCGGCAAAATCCACTACCACCACTGTATTGTACGGAATTTTCAGTTCAGAAAATTCCTACCCATGAAAAGTAACTGATTCTTTTCCCAAAACGAAAAAAGACTCAGAGCAGCCACTTTGCATGGTCTCTGAGTCTTCTCACACTGATATACTGCTTTTACCGGTTCAGGATCTCCATAAATTCTTCCCCTGTGATTGTCTCCTTCTCGAGAAGATATCCGGCAAGTTCGTTTAATTTTGCTGCATGGTCTCTTAAGATTCCCACTGCCTTCTCGTACTGTGCCTTCACGGTAGCGATCACCTCGTCATCGATGGCTTTCGCTGTCTCCGGTGAGCATGCGAGGGAGGTGTCTCCGCCAAGGTACTGGTTCGTCACGGTCTCAAGGGCAACCATACCGAACTGGTCGCTCATACCGTAGCGGGTCACCATAGCGCGGGCAAGCTTTGTGGCCTGCTCGATATCGTTGGATGCACCGGTCGTGATAGAGTGGAACATAAATTCCTCCGCCGCACGGCCGCCGGTCAGGGTTGCGATCTTGTTAAGTGCCTCCTCCTTACTCATAAGAAGGCGTTCGCCGTCCTCCACCTGCATCGTATAGCCGAGAGCACCCGATGTTCTCGGAATAATTGTGATCTTGTGGACCGGAGCGGAATTGCTCTGGCACGCAGCCACCAGGGCGTGGCCGATCTCGTGGTAAGCGACGATCCGGCGTTCATTCTCAGATACGGACGCATTTTTCTTCTGGTAACCGGCAATAACGGTCTCAACGCTCTCCTCCAGATCAGCCTGGGATACAACGCGGCGTCCCATGCGGACGGCACGGAGCGCGCCCTCGTTGATAATGTTCGCAAGCTCGGCACCGCTGGCTCCGACAGTTGCTCTCGCGATGGCGTTAAAGTCAACGGACTCATCCATCTTGACATCTTTTCCATGTACCCGAAGGATCGCCTCACGGCCTTTGAGGTCCGGGAGCTCCACCGGGATCCTCCTGTCGAAACGGCCCGGTCTCAAGAGGGCCTTATCGAGGGTCTCCGGACGGTTTGTGGCCGCCAGGATCACAACACCCTTTCGTCCGTCGAATCCGTCCATCTCTGTAAGAAGCTGGTTTAAGGTCTGCTCACGCTCATCGTTTCCACCCATGCCGCTTCCGTCACGCTTTTTACCGATGGTATCGATCTCATCGATAAAGACGATACACGGAGCTTTCTCATTTGCCTGCTTGAAGAGGTCCCGGACCTTCGCGGCACCCATGCCGACGAACATCTCAACGAACTCAGAGCCGGAGATCGAGAAGAACGGAACGTGCGCCTCACCGGCAACAGCCTTTGCAAGTAATGTTTTACCTGTTCCTGGAGGGCCTACGAGGAGCGCGCCCTTCGGAAGTGTGGCACCGATATCGGAATATTTCTTCGGGTCATGAAGGAAATCAACGATCTCCTTTAAGGCGTCTTTCGCCTCCTCCTCACCTGCGACATCCGCAAATGTCACGCCGGTCTCGCTCTCCGCGTAGATCTTTGCATTCGATTTTCCGAATGTCATCGCGTTTCCGCCCATGCGCTTCGCCATGCTGCGGCTCAAGAGCTGTCCGATCGCGATCATGATCATGAACGGAAGGATCCAGTTCACGAAAATATTCATGATCGCTGACTCTTTTCTCGGAATCACTTTATCGAATGTGACGCCCTTGCTGTACAGGCGATCTGTCAGATCCGGGTCATCCCAGAGTCCTGTCTTGTAGACCTGCTCTTTTCCATTGCTGTCTTTCGCGATAAACATGTACTCGCCGTTCGTGTCATCTTTCTCTACCTGTGTGACCTGGTTATTGTCTACCATAGCCAGAAATTCGTTGTAGCCGACTTCCTTTACCTGGCTTTTCAGTGCGGACGGGAATACGAGTCCATTCAACAGGACCGTGATGACCAGAATCATGATCATATAATAGAAAAATCCCTTAAATGAATTGAGATCATTCGGGTTCGGCTTTTTTCCGCCGTCTTTTGTACCCATACGTCTGCCTCCTTGATTTTCATTTTTCTGCAGAGCTTTTCATCGCATCCGAGCCTCTGCTGTTACTTTTTCTGCCTTTTACATGCTTTGTTTTCTGAAGATCTGCGTGAGATGACACCCTGTCATTTCATGTGATATTTATCCTATATCAGGAAACATTGAAAGTCAATGGAATTTATGGAAGTTTCTGAAATGTTATATTTTTTTTAGAAATTACCATTTTTCTTTCTGTCCGGCAGAGTTTGCAGGTTTCCAAACTTTTTTTATTGTTCTTCTTGACAAACAATCCTTTTCGTACTATGATACCCATAACCAAACAAGAAAAACCGTTGAGAAAGAGGAGTACATTTTCGATCGTGTTTTCACAGAGAGCTGCAGGCGGTGGGATTGCAGTATTGCACTGGAAATGGAATGGACTTTCGAGGGCAGTCCTGAATTTTAGTATGGACTGACGGCTACCGCAGTCGTTAAGAGAGCGGCGTATATGTTGGTATACGAAAAAAGCGGACCGAAAGGTCAAATTGAGTGGCACCGCGGATATGAAATTCGTCTCAAGCATCAGATTTTAAATCGATATCTGATACTTGGGATTTTTTTTTTACAAAAATAAGTACTCTGCACCGTACAACATCCCGATCCCCAAAAACCTTCGCTCCACACCTCCAACAACTACTCGGCAAAACGGCGGTCACCGCAACAGGACCTGCCGCAGCTGCAAAACATCTTTATCAAAAGTAGAAGAGGAGAACAAAATTATGAAAAAATCAATCAAAGCAATCATCGCAGCAACCTTCACCGCAGCACTCCTTGCAGGCTGCTCTTCTAACACAGCTTCCACCACAACAGCTGCTGAGACAACGACAGCCACAGCAACAGAAGCTGCCGCAGAGACAACAACGGCTGAATCCGCAGACGCAGCAGATACAGCTCTTGCAGACGGTTCCTACACCATCGGCATCAACCAGTTCGCAGTCCACGGCTCTCTCGACAACTGCCGCGAAGGCTTCCTCGAGGGGCTTGCAGAGAACGGTATCGTTGAAGGAAAGAACCTTACCGTATTAGAGGAGAACGCGCAGGCTGACCCAGGGTTAGCAGCACAGATCAGCACAAACTTCGCCGGACAGAAGGTGGACCTCATCTGCGCGATCGCAACACCGAGCGCCCAGAGCGCATACAGCGTCGGCAGAAAGAACGACATCCCGGTCATCTATACAGCCGTTACGGATCCGGTTGCAGCTGAGCTTGCAAACGCTGACGGAACTCCGGTTGGCGAAGTGACAGGTACCAGCGACAAGCTTCCGGTCGAGCAGCAGCTCGAAATGATCCGCGCGATCCTTCCGGATGCGAAAAAGATTGGAATCATGTATACAACAAGCGAAGTAAACTCCGCTTCCACTCTGGCTGAGTACAAGGAAAAAGCCGCTGACTACGGTTTCGAGATCGTTGAGTCCGGCGTTTCCTCCACAGCAGACATTCCACTCGCTGCTGACAGCCTCTTAGAGCAGGTCGACTGCTTAAACAACTTAACAGATAACACCGTCGTTGCCTCCCTTCCGCTGATCCTTTCCAAGGCAAATGCGAAAAACATCCCGGTATTCGGAAGTGAGATCGAGCAGGTCAAGATCGGCTGCCTCGCTGCTATGGGACTTGACTATGTAGATCTTGGAAAGCAGACAGGACGCATGGCTGCAGAAGTTTTAAAGGGCGAGAAGAAAGCAAGTGAACTGAACTTCGAGGTGATCGAGACTGCTGCTTTCTACGGAAACTCCAAAGTCGCTGAGGATCTTGGAATCACTTTCCCGGAGAATCTTGCTTCCAACGCAAAAGAGTTATTCACTGAGATCACACAGTAATCCAACAAATTTCGTAACTGTTCAGCAACTCACGGTTACGCGCAAAAATCCATTCCAAATCGGCTGTGCCGATAGGATTTTTGCCTTATAGTCTGAGTTTTCTTACGGTCAGTGCAGTAAATGCGCAGACCCACCTGAACAGTTACCAACTTTCATCCACTTTTAATAAGGAAGTCGGATGATCGGCAACATAAACCATCATGGTCCGGCAAAGCGATTTTCCGCTTCTGCCGGACTTTGCAGCAACATGTAACTGCGGGATTTTCCCCAGTTACTGATTTTCGGAGGATATCATGGCAATCTTATTAGGAATCTTTGAGGAAGGGCTGATCTACGCGATCATGGCCCTGGGCGTTTACATCACCTACAAGATCCTGGACTTCCCGGATCTGTCGGTTGACGGAACTTTCCCTCTGGGCGCAGCGCTGACCGCGGGACTGATCGTAAAAGGAGTTTCCCCTGTATGGGCACTTCCGCTCTCCTTCTTTGCGGGTGTTCTCGCCGGATGCGTGACCGGTGTCATTCATGTAAAATGTAAGGTCCGCGACCTGTTTTCCGGTATCATTGTCATGACAGCTCTCTACTCCGTAAACTTAAGGATCGCCGGAATGAAGGCAAACCTTCCCTTCCTGTCCCAGGATACGATCTTTGACAATGAGTGGACCAGGAACAGTCTTCCGGCATCCGTAAGACCGTACATTGTTGTGATCATTCTGGCTGTGATCGCTCTGATCTGCAAGTTCGTTCTCGACTGGTACTTAAATACGAGATCCGGCTATCTTCTCCGGGCAGCCGGTGACAATGATGCTCTTGTTACATCTCTGGCAGAAGACAAAGGCCGGGTGAAGATCATCGGCCTTGCGATCGCCAACGGATTCGCCGCTCTCGCAGGCGGAGTGCTCGCCCAGAAGCAGGCGTTCTTCGACATCTCCATCGGAACCGGAACCATGGTCTTCGGTCTCGCAAGCGTGATTCTCGGAACACAGCTGTTCCACCGCTTCGGAAAGCTGAAGGCAACCACCGCTGTTATCGCAGGCGCAATTCTCTATAAAGCGTGTGTCGCTTTCGTTATTTCCATGCGGATCGTAAAGGCGACCGACCTGAAACTTATCACTGCGGCAATTCTTCTTCTGATCCTGATCGTCAGTGATTCCATGAAGAGAAAGGGGGCACACCATGCTTGAGTTAAAAAACATCAGTAAATATTACAACGCAGGCACTGTAAATGAAATGTGCCTCTTTAACGATTTCAACCTCAGCATTGATGACGGCGAGTTTGTTTCCGTTGTCGGCAGCAACGGATCCGGCAAAACATCCATGTTGAATCTGATCTGCGGCAGCATTCCGGTGGATTCCGGCACCATCGTCATGGGCGGAACCGATATCACAAAAATGCCGGAGTACAAGCGCCAGCGCCGCATCGGCCGCGTCTACCAGCACCCGGCGATGGGAACCTGTCCGAATATGACGATCCTCGAGAATATGGCTCTCGCGGACAATAAGGGAAAGCCGTTCAATCTTCTCCCCGGAACAAATAAGGCCCGCATTGACTTCTACCGCGACCAGTTGAAAATCCTCGGTCTCGGTCTTGAAGATAAGATGGGTGTAAAAGTCGGTGTTCTCTCCGGTGGACAGCGTCAGGCGATGGCTCTTTTAATGTCAACCATGACTCCCATCGAATTTCTGATTCTTGATGAGCACACGGCCGCCCTCGACCCGAAGACGGCAGATATCATTATGGAACTGACCGGAAAGATCGTTGCGGAAAAGCACCTGACGACCATTATGGTCACACATAACCTCCGGTTCGCTGTAGAGTACGGAAACCGTCTTCTGATGATGCATCAAGGGCATGCGGTCATGGATAAAAAAGGCGAGGAAAAGGCGAACACGAAGGTGGATGATATCCTTGACATGTTTAACGCGATCAGTATTGAGTGCGGCAACTAATGCGCACCTCGCGCGGACGCTTGTGACAGTCTACATCTTCGCGCGAGTGCGCATCATTGGCACGTTAGTGCCTTTTGTGTAATAGGGAATTCCTCAGAATTTCCTGTTACACAAAAAAGAGCTGTATGCGGCTGGAACTGGGATGACCAGTTTTCGAGGCATATGGCTCTTTTAGTTTTTTGGGGTGTTGACTCATTGAGTCGAATCGCTCACTCGCAAACACGCGCTTCGCGCTCGTTTGTCTGCTTCGCAGACGGTTTGCTCGTTAGCGGCGCAGGAAAAACAAATGTCGCCAGAGGCGCCGCTTGTTTTTCCTCTGCGCACGCTATATCTTTATTTTCGTCCACTTTCCACTCTTAAATCTCCAGTTCGTCAGGCACACTCTCACGATCTGGTCGCACACGATTCCGAGCCAGATGCCGACGACTCCGATCTCCAGTACATAGCAGAACAGGTACGCACAGGACGGGCGTACGATGGTGATACTGAGAGTCGAAGCACAGGTGGTGAACACCACATCTCCCGCACCCCTGAGACATCCCATGTAGATGACCTGGGAGATCTGCAGGAGTACGATCACGGTCATGACCTGCATGATCCGGGCACCCATGGCGATAATATCTTCCTCAACAAAGTACAGGTGGAAATACCAGTTTCCTAACGTCAGGTACAGGATCGACAATACGATGGAGATCATGTTTCCGATCCTCTGGCAGATCGTCCCGTACATGACCGCCAGATCCGGGCGCTTCTCCCCAAGGCTTCGTCCGCAGAGCGCCACAGAGGCTACCTGCATGCCGTCACCAAATGAGAAAGACAGGTTCATGACATTCATGGCCACCTGGTGCGCCGCGTAGGCCGAGGTTCCTAGTCTCGCCGCCATGATCGATACAAGAAGGAAACCGGTCCGCATGAACACCTGCTCGATGAAAACGCTGGAAGCGATCTTTGCCATATTCTTTGCCGGTTCCAGGGTGATGCGGACGCGCTCTTTTATAATGTAGGGAATGCTGACAAAATTGTCTTTCGGGATCAGGGAGCAGATGCTCATGATGCAGGCCACGATGGTTCCGAAGACGGTAGCCAGAGCCGCACCCGCGATTCCCATCGCCGGAAAGCCAAGATGACCCTGAATCAGGAGATAATTTCCGATCATATTGACCACGTTAGAAGTCACGTTGGTTCGCATGGCGATCTTCGTGTTTCCGGCACCGCGCTGGGAGGCATTGATGGCCATGGAAATGATGTTGAAGATCATGCCGCCCATGATGATCCGGAAATACAGGACCGCGCTCTCCTGAGTGTCCTCGTTGGCACCGCAGAAGCGGATGATCGGCTCCGCAAAAATCACCGCCGCTATGCTGATCAAAATTCCCACAACGACTGTGAAGATCAGAGCCATCAGGAGAACCTGGTTCGCGCCGATCCGGTCTTTCTCACCGCGACGTCTCGCCACCAGGGCAGATACGGATACGTTCATGGCGATAAAGATGCACAAGCCGATGAATTTCGGCTGCGTTGTCAGACCTACTGCCGCCACCGCGTATGCGCCGATGGAGCTCACCATCAGCGAGTCCACCATGCCCGCCAGGGCAATAAAAAAGGACTCCATCACCGCGGGCCAAGCCATCTGGAATGCGATCTGGTATCCTTGTTTTCCTCCACCCATAAATTTCTGAAGTCTCGTCTTTTCGTTTTCCGGCATTCTCATCACTCCTGTATGTCTGCTTTTGGCATCTTTAAAATATTTTTCGGTGTGTTGCTCTGATTCTTATTAGATTTATTATACAATACGGTGAATGTAAAATCAAAGTAAAAATTAGTAACTGTGAAGGTACCGAATTTCTAACATTGAGGGCGTAAACAGTAACGGTACCGAACAGTTACAATAAATATAGTTTTATGGTAACTATTCAGTACCTTCATAGTTACGTGCAAAAATCCATTCCAGATCAGCTTCGCTGATGGGATTTTTGCCTTCCAGCCTATGTTTTTTTACGGTCAGCGCAGCAAGTGCGCAGACCTACTGAACAGTTACGTTTTATGTAATCTTGCTTCATCAGCACTTTTATCGTACAATTATTATGTTGTCCAACCGATACCCGGCAACGGGAGGAGGTGAGTCTTTTGAATTTGATACTTTCGTTTCTTGTCTCCTGTGCGGCTGGTGTAGCCTGCCACTACATCATCAAATGGTTAGATGGAGGCAAGTAGGGCAACACTAGCCTGGTGGTTTCTTGTCCACCATAAAAAATAAGAAGAACCCCTCAGTATTCGCAGTACTGAGGGGTTCATTCTTTTTTGCTATATGCAGTTTTTATTTTCTTTGCCTAACGGCATTATATCATATGTGTTTTTTATTTGCAATATCCCAACACACGTTTAAAGCTGTATTTTTATATGCAGTTACTGTTCCTCCTTGCACAAACAGTAACTGATTTTGCCGATGCTTTCCAGATTGGCATAATCCACTGCCACCACTGTATTGTATGGAATTTTCAGTTCAGAAAATTCCTGCCCGTGCACATTGACCGGTACCAAACAGTTACAATAAATATAGTTTTATGTAATCTTGTTTCATTTGTGGTTCTACCGTATAATATTTATGTTGTCCAACCGATACCCGGCAGCGGGAGGAGGTGAGCTTTATGCAGTTTTTATTTTCATTTCTTGTCTCCTGTGCGGCTGGTGTAACCTGCCATTACATCATCAAATGGTTAGATGGAGACAAGTAGGGCAACACTAGCCTGGTGGTTTCTTGTCCACCATAAAAAATAAGAAGAACCCCTCAGTATTCGCAGTACTGAGGGGTTCATTCTTTTTTGCTATATGCAGTTTTTATTTTCTTTGCCTAACGGCATTATATCATATGTGTTTTTTATTTGCAATATCCCAACACACGTTTAAAGCTGTATTTTTATATGCAGTTACTGTTCCTCCTTGCACAAACAGTAACTGATTTTGCCGATGCTTTCCAGATTGGCATAATCCACTGCCACCACTGTATTGTACGGAATTTTCAGTTCAGAAAATTCCTGCCTGTGTCCAGTAACTATCTGCTGCCTGCACCATTTTTCTCAGCTTCTGGAAAATCCCAGTGTCTTCTCCAGATCCTTCTTAAATGTCAGCACATCTGTGGAAAGCTCCGCGATCCGGGCATCAGTCATGCGGCTTACAGGGGCGGAGATGCTGAGGGCATAGACCGGTTCCTTGTGGTAGTCCGGGATGCTGACCGCAATACAGCGTACACCTTCCTCGTTCTCCTCATCATCCATCGCATATCCGGCTTCCCGCACCCCGCGGATCCGATCCATGAGATCTGACAGACTCGTCACTGTATACGGTGTCAGGGAGGTGATCTCAGAACTGTTCCAGATATCTTCGATCTCAGGATCCGGCAATTCCGCAAGCAGCGCTTTGCCGACACCGGAGCAGTATAACGGGATCCGGCTCCCAACTCTCGACACCATGCGGATCGAGCTGACTGTGGACTCCACTTTATCGATATACACGGCCTCCGTTCCCTCTCTGCGGACCAGATGCACCGTCTCTCCCGTCTGCTCCGAGAGCTTCTTCAGAGACGGATGAATCAGGGACGCCATATTCGTCTGTTCCAGGATCTTACTTCCGATCTCCAAAAATTTTAAGGACAGCGCATATTTTAAGGATTCCTCGTCCTGACGGATATAGCCCATGTACTGGAGCGATGTCACGAGGCGGTGCGTCGTACTCTTATGAAATCCAAGCTCAGCGCTCAGATCCATGATCCCCATAGGGCCATTTTCCGCCAGACGCTCGATCACCTGGAACAGGCGCTCTGCGACCTGGATCGGATTTTTTCCTGTTTCTTCCATTCTGCTTGTTCTCCTATCTACCCCGGCAGATCATTCCTGCCAGCCGGGTATTCGCGCAGATATAACTGCAGCTTCCTGCACAATTTCTTAATTTGTGCCTGTTTGGCAAATCTGCAGGATTGCCGCGCAGTTCACTGCTGATGATCATATAAACCGTGTCTTTTTTGTCATTTCCACGAACTCTCTGTTCGTCCTTGTGCGGGCAAACATATCCAGGATCTTCTCCACAGACTCTTCTGCCTTCATGGAGTTTGTCGCCTTGCGGACGATATCCACAGCTTCCGCTTCCTCGCTCGTAAGCAGGAGGTCGTCGCGTCTTGTGCCGGACTTTAAAATATCGATGGCCGGGAAGATCCTCTTCTCGGAAAGTTTTCTGTCGAGTACAAGTTCCATGTTGCCGGTACCCTTAAATTCCTCGTAGATCACGTCATCCATACGGCTTCCGGTATCGACGAGGGCTGTTGCGAGGATCGTTAAGCTTCCGCCCTCTCTCATGTTTCTCGCTGCACCGAAGAATCGCTTCGGCATGTGGAGAGCCGCCGGATCAAGACCGCCGGAAAGTGTGCGTCCGCTAGGCGGAACAACGAGGTTGTAGGCTCTCGCCAGTCTCGTAATACTATCCAGAAGGATCATCACGTCGCGTCCATGCTCTACAAGACGTCGCGCGCGCTCGATCACCATCTCAGAAACGCGTTTGTGGCGCTCCGGGAGCTCGTCGAAGGTGGAATAGATGACTTCCACGTTCGGTCCCACAACGGATTCCTTGATATCTGTGACTTCCTCCGGACGCTCGTCAATCAGGAGGATGATCATATGCATGTCCGGATAGTTTGTCGTCACGGCTTTTGCCACCTGTTTTAACAGGGTCGTCTTACCTGCCTTCGGCGGGGACACGATAAGACCACGCTGTCCTTTACCGATGGGGGCGAGAAGATCCATGACTCTCATGGCCGTCGTATTTTTTCCGCCTCTGACTTCCAGATTCAATCTCTGGTTCGGGAAGATCGGGGTCAGGTCCTCAAAGTTCGGGCGGCGTTCCACGACACTTGTCGGGTAGCCGTTGATCGTCTTCACATAGAGGAGTGCCGCAAATTTCTCTGTTGCGGATTTCACTCTGCGGCTTCCGCGGATGATATCACCGGTCTTCATATTGAAGCGGCGGATCTGGGACGGAGCTACATAGACGTCGTTGTCGCCCGGGAGGAAGTTCTCGCAGCGGATAAATCCGAAGCCATCCGGCATAACTTCCAGGATTCCGTTTGCCTCGATGCCGCTGTCAAGGTCCTGGAGGTCGTTCTTCGGGTCCGCAGTGTAGCTCTGAGTTCCCTGGTTTCTTGTCTGGTAACCTGCCTGGTAGGTTCTTGTGCTCTCCTGGATGCCCTGGGCGTCCTGGACACTGTTCTGGCTCTGGCGGTCCTGATAGGAAGTGCCCTGTGTCTGTGCATCCTGGCCTGCGGACTGGCTGTTCTGTCTGTCCTGATAACTGCCGCTCTGACGGTCCTGATAGCTGCCCTGACGGTCCTGGTAATTATTCTGGCGTTCTCTGTAGTTATTCTGGCGGCTCTGGTATCCGCCCTGGCGGTCATTTCTCATCTGGCGCTCGCCGCGGTCCTGACGATCAGATCTCTCATAGCGTTCGGTTCTCTCCTGACGTCCTGTATGTTCCTGACGGTCTGCACGCTCTGATGCCGCAGACGCCCTCTCCGGTGCCGCACTTTCCGTTCTCGCGCTTCCAAAACCGTTTCCAGAAGCTGCTGCTTCTACAGCTGTCCCCTGTGCCGGCACTGCTGTACTTTCTCTATTTTCACTATTTCCCGCCGCTGCCTTTTTGCTGTCGGCGCCCTCCGCTGTCTCGCAGAGACGGTCAATTAATTCTGCTTTTCGTAAGCCGCTGATATTCTTGATTCCCTGGCTCTTTGCCAGCTCTTTTAACTGAGTCAGCGGTAATGTCGCTAATTTTTCACGCATAATGGATACTCCTTCATTCTTATTCCGGTTTTATCGTCTCGTTGGGAATCATAAAAGATTGTAACAGCCTCTCCGTCCCCGGCCCGGCTGCCTTTGAACCATTAGATTTGAAACTCTCTCCGATGGGATCACCGCAATTACGCAGTATCGGAGGATCAGTATATCTCATTATAACGCACACATTATAAAAAAGAAAGAGGGAATTTTACAGATTTGGAATACGAAGCATCTGCACAGTTCCCTCTTTCTTTATTGTCTGCAGCATCTACAGCTTAATTGTCTTACCGCGTATACAGCGCTCAGGCAGCTCAGCGAATTATTTCACAAAATTCCTTATTCTGTCTCCCCGGCTTCTCTCTTGATAAACTCCATATGCTCCCGGATCTTCTTCTCATACCCGTTCTCCGACGGCTCATAGAACCGCATTCCCTCCATTCCGTCCGGCAGGTACTGCTGGGTGACATAGTGGTTCGGGTAGTCGTGGGCATACTTGTAGCCGAGACCATGTCCAAGCTTTTCAGCGCCCTTGTAGTGCCTGTCCTGAAGATGGGCAGGTACCGGCATGGTCCGCGTATCCGCCACGGTCTTCATCGCTTTTGCGATCCCCATGTATGCCGCGTTGCTCTTCGGCGCGGTGGCGACATAAGCTGCCGCCTGGGAGAGGATGATCTGGCTCTCCGGCATGCCGATCCGCTCAACGGCCTGGGCCGCGCTCACCGCCACCACCAGGGCGTTCGGGTCCGCGTTCCCCACGTCCTCCGACGCACAGATCATGATCCGTCGGGCAATAAATTTCACGTCCTCGCCGGCATACAGCATCCGCGCCAGGTAGTAGACCGCAGCGTCCGGGTCAGAACCACGCATGCTCTTAATGAACGCGGAGATCGTATCGTAGTGGTTGTCCCCGTCATGGTCATAGCGCACCACCCGTTTCTGGATACATTCCGCCGCCACATCGATCGTGATATGGATCTTTCCGTCATCGGATTTATCTGTCGTCAGGATTCCCAGCTCCACTGCGTTCAACGCCGCTCTCGCGTCGCCGTTCGCCACATCCGCCAGGAAATCCGCCGCCTCGTCGGTAATATCGGCGCCGTAGGTTCCCATTCCTTTTTCCGTATCATAAACCGCCCGCATCACAAGTTCCCGGATATCCTGCTTTTCCAGCGGTTTTAACTCAAAGATCCTGGATCTTGACAGCAGGGCGTTGTTCACCTCAAAGTACGGATTCTCCGTTGTAGCGCCGATCAGGGTGATCGTTCCATCCTCAACAAACGGAAGCAGATAGTCCTGCTGGGACTTATTAAAGCGATGGATCTCGTCCACGAAGAGGATCGTCTTCTGCCCGTACATACCGATGGAATCCTTGGCGTTCTTTACGATCTCTTCCATATCTTTTTTCCCGGCTACAGTCGCATTGATCTGCTCGAACCGGGCACTTGTCGTGTTTGCGATCACTTTCGCCAGAGTCGTCTTTCCCGTTCCCGGCGGGCCGTAAAAGATCACGGATCCAAGCTTATCCGCCTTGATCGCGCGGTAGAGGAGCTTGTCCTTCCCGATAATATGTTTCTGCCCGACCACCTCGTCCAGAGTCGTCGGACGCATCCTGGATGCTAACGGCGACTCCTTTTCCATCGTGTTCGCTCTCATATAGTCAAATAAATCCATGGCTGCTGCCTTTCTGCGTTTTGCAGCGCTCCGTTTCCGCATGAAATATCACCATCTACGCGCTGCATCCATTCCCGCTCTTTTTGCAGGTCTTAATCGACCATCAGTTCGTCTACTGTAACAAAAGTATACCCTTTCGCTGTCAGGTTGTCAATGATCCGGAACGCCGCTTCCACAGAGGTTTTGAACTCGTCATGCATCAGGATAATGTCCCCGTCCTCCGTATCTTTCACCACTTTTGCGGTGACTTTCTCCGTATTTTTCAACCGCCAGTCGATGGAGTCCACATCCCAGAATACGGGAATCATGTCCACAGCCTCCTCCAGCTTCGCATTCCAGCTCCCATATGGCGGACGGACATACTCCGGCCAGTCCCCGGTTACTGCCCGGATCTTCTCCCGTGTGTCACAGAGTTCTTTCGCTGCGTCGGAAAGCTTCTCTTTTGTGAGGTCTTTGTGGGTCATACAGTGAACACCGATGAGATGTCCGTCCTTTGCCATCTGCTTTACGAGATCTTCATTTCCGTCGATGCATTCGCCCACGAGGAAAAAGGTCACGCGGATTCCGCGTTCCCTGAGGCCGTCTAAGAGCGGCTTTGTGTATTTGGGATTCGGGCCGTCATCAAAGGTGAGTGCCGTATACTTTTTTGCGATGTCTTCCTGCTGGCCGTACAGATCTGATACAGCCTTTTCCGATCGTCCGGCTCCGCTGTGATCATGTCCCGAAACCTCAGTGGTCATCCCTTCGCCCGGCACAGGGATTCTTCCCGTATCGACCGGTTTCCCCTCGTGCGTATCAAATATTTCCCCTCTTCCCTTCCACATCCGCACTGCCCCCCAAGCCAGGATCATATCCACGATCAGGATCACAATAAAAATAAAAACTTTCTGTTTGAATTTCATACGCTCCTCCAGCTGCATGTATTACCGATACGTAACTGTTCGGTACTCACAGTTACGCGCAAAAATCCATTCCAAATCGGCTGTGCCGATAGGATTTTTGCCTTCTATTCTAAGTTTTCTTACGGTCAGCGCAGTAAATGCGCAGACCTACTGAACAGTTACATCGATACAATATATGCGGCCGCCCCACACTTTACCGCTCTGTTTTCTCCCTCAAAAAAGACAAAGCCCCTGAAACAGCTGTATTGGGGATAAGCTGCTTCAGGGGCTCTGCCTGCTCAATATGTACCATAATATTTCCCTTTTCAGGGAAATCCACACCGGGAACATGAATTTTTCGCCGTGGCGAGACAGCGGGCCTCCCGGCCTTCCATTTTCCTGGCAGGCATCCAATCTGCCAGAAAACCGGTCTCTATCACATCCACCACGATGTGATTCTGCAACGATCCGGCGTCTTCATAGCTGCATGATCTCGTAACTGTTCAGTACCGCTATCATTGCATGTTTTCTATAACAAGGAGTGAAATACATCTGTCTCAAGTGGGTGGACTCGGGATCCCTGTGAGTGGATCCCTGGTCCGGAAAAGGATGGGTATTTATAACTGAAAGTTTGTTTTCCTTCCTTTTTGTTTGGTGTCTTCATTATATGCCATACTATATGGAATGTCAATAGTTATTTCAAACTTTTTGTTTGCATTAATGTTATTTTGTTGACAAACAGTTTGTCATATGCTATTCTGAACTTACATCGAAGCCTGCAGAGGCATTTCTTTATACCTCTGTTTTGTTATTTTTTTCACATAGCGTATATACGGCGAACACCCCGGGGGAGATGTCCGTTTTTGACGCTTATCTTATGGGGGTACATTTATGGAAATTTCCCAGTATCTTGACTTTGACTTTCTGATCCGTTTTCTCGAGGGACTCCAGAAATTTTTAGGCGAAAACAGTGAGATCCTGATCCACGATTATCGGAAAGGATACGATCACACCATCGTTTACGCCTTAAACCCGGCAGTCAGTGGCCGTGCGGTTGGCGGTTCACCGAAGGGCGGAATGATCACGCAGCTCGGAAAAGATATCGAGCCGATGAAAGACAGCATTCAGACCTTCTCCAATGGACCGAAAGACCGTTTCTATAAATCTTTCACCACGCTGATCCCGGACGAAAACGGAAAGATCGTTGGCTCTGTCTGTGTGAATCTGGACGTCTCGGATCTCCTGAATGCGCAGCGTGCGCTGGGTGCTTTTGTTCAGTACCCGATGACCCATCACGCGCCGACAAATGATATCGATGCCCTGGCCACAAAAAATGTGGATGACATTCTTAAGTACTACATGAAACAGGCGGAGCTTCTGGTCGGAAAACCGATGGGACTGATGAACAAGGAGGAAAAGATCCGCGCATTGGACTACCTCGACCAGAAGGGTGTCTTCAAAATTTCCAAGACCAGCGTTCTTCTCTGCGAGACGCTTCAGGTATCAAAATATACGCTCTACAACTACCTTGAGGAAGCACGGAGCGGACGTGGGGATAACAGCAGCGAAGAATAGCTCGCTTCTCATAAAAAACCGGAGTACAGGCATCTTGATATACTTGTACTCCGGTTTACATTTCTCGCAACTGTTCAGTACCTGCATAGCTGCGAACAAAAAGCCCATTCTATTAGAGCTGTTTCTGTGCCACCTCAATAACACATTCATGTTTCTTAGTCACTCTGTCATAATTAATTCCAACCAATAGCAGATTTCCCTGATAATCTTTTAAAGCACTTCCATAATTCTTTTCTTTGATCTGGTTCAGCGCACCGGCTGCGCTTTTATCCCACTTCAGTTCAATCACCACCGCCGGTTTATCCAGATGCGTCTTGCGCGGAATCATACATATATCAGCAAAACCTTTTCCTGAAGGTAATTCGCGGATCATCGTATAGTATTCCCGTGCAAAATAGAATGCAAGATTGACCGTGCAACTGAGCGAATTCTCGTCATTATATTGAAGAATAGACATTTCCTCATGCGCTTTATCAATTCCGGAGGCGACAGTATCCGCATCCATTGCCCACAATGCCTCTAATAATTTTCTGGATGACTCCACGGAATCTGCAACTCCATGCCAGTTCATTGTACTGATCGCATTTACATACTCCTGTGAGACCTCTTTGTTTGGTATCGCTGCAGTTTCTCTGATACTGTCATAGGTTAAATATCCAAGATGAACCAGTAATGTCAGAATATCATCTTTTGTCGCAAATGTGGTCATATCATTGCTGAAGGTTCCAATATTGATTGATACCGACTCACCTGCAAGCATTCTCACCACTGAATCCTGCAGACCATCCATATCCATTTGGATATAAATCTTCAGAGCTTCATATGTTTCTGTCTGATTCCAATAAGTACCGAATTTGTGCCGCAGCATGGCTTCAACAACAGACTTTGGACTGTACATGGAGTAATATCTGTCACCCGATTGATGATGAGCAATCAGATCATATCCATCATACCACTGTTTTGCCTCATCGAAACTCATTTGATACTTTTTACACAGGTCCGATACTTCCTGCTCTGTAAATCCAAAATATTCTGCCATATCACCAGGATCTGTCATGGAATACTCAGTAAACATGTTAAGTGCCGAATGGGATCCATATTTTTTTATAGGCAGAATTCCTGTCATATAAGCCAGAGCAACATAATCCTTGTCCTTAAGCCACGCGCGAAGAAAATCCAGATATTTTTTCTGCGCATTCTGATCCTGCTGATACTCCCGGAAAAGGCAGTCCCACTCATCGATCAGAATCACAAAAGAACGCTTTGTTTTCGCATAGATATCTTTCATCACCTGAATCAGATTATTTTCATCCCGGAACCGAATATCTCCAAAATGTTCCACAAGATCAAACACCAGGTATTTCTGCAGCATGGCCAGCATATCATCCATGTCGTGGGTCATGCTGAGAAACTCCTGCATATTGACTTTGATGACATCATATTGGTTCAGATGAACATGGTAAGAAGCTGCCCCGCTGATTTTTAGAGACGCAAACAAGCTGGAGGAATCCTCTCCCCGGTCATAATACGCAGCCAGCATATCTGCTGCCATTGACTTTCCAAAACGCCTTGGCCGACTAACACACAGAAACTTCTGCCGGGTATTCAGAACCGCATTTGTCTTCTCGATCAGTCCTGTTTTATCCATATAAATTTCCGAGTTTAAACTTTCCTGAAATCCTTTGCTTCCCGGATTCAGATAGCTTCCCATGTGACTCCCTCCCTGCGAAATATATTTATATTACTCTTATTATACCTGATTCTGATTGAGATCACAAGAACCGTCCGCCTTTATGCCTTATGAGACCCCTTCCGATAACAGAGTGTCCTGATCACGAGCTACCGATGATCAGCCGAACGTCTGCCAGACCGGCAGGGTCAATTTTCTGTCAGATCGTCACATTCTCCAGCACCTTCAGCTGATCCAGCCCCGCGCTTCCACCTGAGATCAGGAAGCAGACCTTCTCATCCTTTTTCACCTTCGCAAGTCCCTGTAAGACCGCACCGACGGTGATGGCGGAGGACGGCTCGCAGAAGATCTTTCCCTCTGTCAGGAGCAGCTTCCATGCTTTTAACAGATACTCATCCTCCACATCAAAGAATCCGTCCACGTTCGCCGCCACATACGGATAGCACTGGTCTCCCGGCATCTGGGACACGAGAGCGTCCGCGATAGACTTCTTCTGTTCAACCTTCACCGGCTTTCCGGCCGCCAGGCTTGCGCTGTATCTCGGAAGCGCTGCCGGCTCTGCTCCGTAGACCTTAACGCTGTTATCCATGCCCTTTACCGCCGTTGAGACACCGCCGATGAGTCCACCACCGCTGACCGGAACGATGATCGTATCGATCTCCGGGCACTGTTCCAGAATCTCGATTCCCGCAGTTCCCTGTCCGGCCATAATCTCCTCGTCATTATATGGCGGAACCATCGTCGCATTTCTCTCCCGGCAGATCCGCTCCGCAACGTCAAACCGCTCGGATGTCTCACACTGAACGACCTCCGCTCCCAGCTCTTTGATCGCATTTACTTTAATAGCCGGTGCCGTATACGGCATCACGATCGTCGCCTTTGCACCAAGCTTCTTTGCAGTATACGCCACTGCCTTTCCGTGGTTTCCCGAAGATGCCGCGACGATCCCGCAGCTTAACTGCTCCGGTGTCAGCATCCTGATCTTGTTGACTGCTCCGCGGAGCTTAAATGCGCCGGTGATCTGCATGCACTCCGCCTTCAGATACACCTGACAGCCAAGGTACTCGTCCAGCTTTTCCAGACGGATGAGCGGTGTTCTCGTCGTGTACGGGGCGATCCTGTTTTTCGCTTCAAAAATCTTTTCCAAGGTAAGAGACATATATTTTTCCTCCTCTGCGTTGATGCTTTGATTGTACCATCCGAAACCCCAGATGTAAAACAAAAGAGGAGCCAGATTTCTCTGGCTCCCAAAAAGGGGTATTTAAACATATGCGATTGAACTAAATATAAAGGGCAGGTCTTCTGTCTTTAAAGGATGGAAGTTTGCTCTCCACTTCCTTGATCCGATCCGTATCCACATATACCGGAATCAGTTCTTCTCTTTCATTTCCAGCTGCAAAGGCAACTCCCATCGGATCGACTGCTACACTCTCACCCATCGCTGTGCCTCCGCACTGATCACACGCAAATACGAAAAATGTGTTTTCCAGTGCTCTGGAGGTAATCAGTGTACGGAACTGATGACTCTTTAAATCGCCTTTGAACCATGCAGTCGGCATGATGACGATCTCAGCTCCTTTGGCCTTCTGGTAACGTGCTACTTCCGGGAAACGAACTTCGTAGCAGACAAATAAACCGAGCTTTCCAAACGGAGTATCTACTGGCTCAAAGAACTTGTCTCCAGCTTTATACTCATTGGATTCCTTGTATCCGAACGCATCATATAAATGCGTTTTTCTGTAAGTCTGTACGATTTCTCCCTTGTTATTCACCATAACAACTGTATTGTAACAGCGATGATCAGCCGGATCCTCAATGGTCTCCTTCATTCCGAATGTGAGCCATACATCATGATCTGCGGCTAATTTTTTCATTCCCTGCACAAATTCTCCGTCCAGCGGTTCCGCAACCGCATTTGCTGTTGCAATGTCTGTACCAGCCGGAAAGCGGCTCATAAAAGTTTCTGGAAAAATAATCATACCCGGATGATATTTTTCTGCTGCTTCCTTTACTAAGCTGTCAGCTTTCTCGAGATTATCTTTTGGATATTCAGTTGGTGCGACCTGTGCCATAACAAATAAGCTTTCCATGTCTTTCTCCCACAGAATTTATTTCCCTTATCATACTACATATCACACACTTTTTCTATATACAGATTCAGTGTTTTATTTGGCCCTAAAATGCCATTTTTAAGATTCCGACAGAATACGGAAAGAGACAGGCATCCCCGTCTCTTTCTTATCGTACACAATTCTTTCCCCCATTATCAGCTCTTTACGATCGACCGATTATCTTTATCCCCACACCATCTTTCTTTTCCTACTTAACCCACTTTTCAACCTTTTCCACATGGAATCCAACAGCATGGGCTATCTGCTCCAGCGGCAATCCTAGTTTTCGAAGATTTATGGCCGTCAATTCAGCCTGCGTCTCTCGTCCTTCCTCATAACACTCTTTTTCCACCTCATCCATTGTCCGGTACATCTCGTTCACTCCCTTCGAATTTTCCTTGAGATACCTTGTTCTTTCTGCCAGCAATCCGTAATGCATGTCATCTGCATCTGCGCAGTTGAAATCATGCATCAGCTTTCCAATGGCGGAATCGTCACGGTACTCTCCGTTCACATATAGAATATGTGCCCCATCACCAAACGGTTGGTTTAATGTCTGATTCATATTCTGGATCATATACACCGCCTTTCCCGCCTGATAATAATCCTTTTCTGTGATAAAAATCACCCCCATCAAATTGTATTTTTTCAACAATCCTAAAAAAGCGGATCTGATATGAACTGTTGATTGTGTGACTTTTCCCCGCAGGGCTCGCCGAGATAGGTTTCAAAAACACGTGTTATTGCCGGATTTTTGTTTTTATCCCTACTCACCCATACAATAAAACGTAAATTCTCCTTCTGCCAGGAGCTTCCCCGTATCGGTCTCCACGACCTCGGCTTTTGTAAAGCAGACGGTCTTTCCGCGCTTTGTGATCTTCGCCAGCCCCTGAATGTTTTTTGCGCTGCTGCCGCGAAGGAAACGGAAGGAGCTGTCCAGAGTCACATATTTTCTTCCGTCATTCCTCGTTACAAGTCCCGCGGCAACCTCCGCCATCACGAACATCAGGCCGCCGTGGACGGTCTGCATGGCATTCAGGGAATCCTCTGTGATCTCAGCCCGGACCTCAGCCCGGTCCTCCGATAATGCGACCGCACGGATCCTGTTGTGAAGCATAAATGGGTTTGTTTGATTCACACGCTCCATCTGTTCTACATACGTTTCTTTTCCGGGATTCTCCATATCATTTCCTCCATATTTCTACTTCTGTTCTTCTGCTTTTTCACATGATCTTCTGTCTATGACGATGATCATTTATTCGTGCAGTTTGCAGCATCGATGGCGATCGCCAGCATCAGTGCCATAATTTCGTCCTTAGGATCCAGAATGTCAATCACATAGGTATCGCCCCAATGGAACGGCTTCTTTGAAATATGAACCACCGCACAGCACTCCTCATACACATCGTAGTCCCAGGCCAGAAAATCGCCCTCACACCGCCATCCGTTGTAATCCAGTTCATACCGCGGCTTAAAGAAGGTAAACTCTTTCTGCACACTTCCGAATTCTTTTCCATCGATCTCGATATCGAATGCCGGAAGCAGGGTAAGGAGGCGTTGTTTCACCATGCCGACTTCCCGTCCGCTCTTGTCGTATACGTGGATCTGATGCCCCAGTGCAAAAAATTCCGCTTTTACAAAATATTTCGGTTCTTCCTTCTCATCATACACGTCATATGTATCGGTCCATGAAAAAACTCTTTGTTTGATCAGCAGCTGCATCGTTTTCTCCTTTCTTAAAACGTCCGCTCCCATCCTGCAAACGCCTCATCCACCGCCGCCAGATATTCCGGCACATGCTGGGATTTGCGGATCTTTTTGGCTAATTTTTCACTGTCCGGAACCTCCTCTAACATATAGCTCCAGAGGTCTTTCATACGGAAAAGAAGATTTCTGTCGCCGGACATGGTCTCGCGGTAATATTCAAAGATCTCATCGTGGAAGGCACGGATCCGGGGCATGAGATTGTCTCCCGTGTTTCTGGACTCCGGTACTGTCTTTTCCGTCTGCTCCGGTGATGTCTCTTTGTTTCCGTTTTCTGTTCCTGCACAGACCTGGGCATTTTCCACACCGGCTTCTTCTATTTTTATCAACTCTGCCAGTGCCGGATTTCTGATGAGTCCCCTCCCGATCATCACGTTCTCCACCGTCGGGAATTTCTCCCGAAACTTTTTCATATGCTCTGCCGTGAACAGATCTCCGTTGTACACGATAGGATTCCGGCTCTCCTTTAAAATATCCGCAAAGACGTCAAGATGCGGAACGCCTTTATAAAACTCCTTCTGGATCCGCGGATGCACCGTCAGTTCGCTGATCGGATACCGGTTGTAGACCTCCATGATCTCCGGCCACTCTTCCACTTCATTCTTTCCGATCCTGGTTTTAACAGAGATCTGGAACTCCCCGTTTCTCACCGACGCATCCGAGAACACTTCATCAAAAAAACGATCCAGGTCATCCGGGTAAAGTAAAAAACCGGAACCTTTTTTCTTCGCTGTGACCGTCCCTGACGGACATCCAAGATTCAGGTTGATCTCCCGGTATCCCATCTCTGCCAATTTCTTTGATGCCAGAAGGAAATCTCCCGCCCGGTTCGTCAAAATCTGCGGCACCACCGGTACCCCCGCATTATTCTCCGGCAGCACATCCCGCATCTCCTTCACGCTCATCCCCTGCTCCGGTCCCGGTGCCAGAAACGGTGTAAAATATTTGTCCACACCACCGAAATACTTGTGGTGCAGATTCCTGTATGGATATGTTGTGATTCCCTCCAATGGGGCGAAATATAGATGCAGCATGTCATGTTCCTCGTATCTTTTCGTAAACTCACAGTTCTTCCTGAACTGTTTTTCTTATCGTACCACATTTGGAACGCCAGGGCAAATTATAAAATCTTCTATAACATGCTAAGGTATGGATATCTGACAGCAATTCTTATTTCTTTTGCTCTGACTCATTCGGACCTGCTCGTCCACTTAACCATTTTTCTGCAGTTATTAACACAATCTATTTCATTTTTCTGCACGTATAAATACGTGTCTATTTTTCATTGACTAACACATCTGCACCTGTCATAATCAAAGAAGAAATCTATATGAAAACCTCAGAACTGATAAAACTGTTAAAGCGTGCGAAGTGCCGCAGAATTCGAAACGAAAGCCGTCATGACATCTGGTATAGTCCAATGACAAACCGTGAATTTCCTGTTACAATTTTCCCTTTTTTTCTCTGCCTTTTCTCTGGAAAACTATCCTTTTTTCATCTATACTATATTCATAGTCCCATTATGGCATCATTGCTTTTTATCTCATTTGGAGGTGTTTTTATATGACAGAACTCAGTATTCATGAATTATCCCTTGGTTTTTCCCATGACAGACAGATGCTTGTGGAGTTTCTCGCAAAGCATCATTTAAATTATGAGAACGATATCGAGGCGGCGTTCGGCGTGTTTGATTCCGATGAGAATCTCACAGGATGCGGATGCTGCGCAGGAAATCTTTTAAAATGTTTTGCGGTAGATGAGAGTCTCAGAGGTCAGAATGCTCTCGGAAGTCTCGTGTCCAGACTTGTCGAAAACCGGTTTGAGGCAGGTCATTACGATCTTTTTGTGATCACCAGACCGAAGAACAAAGTGCTTTTCACATCCTGCGGATTTTATCCTCTGGCAGAGACTGAATCGGTCCTGATGCTGGAGAATAAGAAATCCGGACTGGACAACTATTATAAGAAATTTCTCGCTGGGACAGATACCGATGAGAACGTGGGCTGTATCGTCATGAACTGCAATCCCTTCACGAAAGGTCATCTCGCCCTGATCACTTACGCCGCTAAGGCATGTTCCCTGCTCCATATCTTCGTGGTTGAGGAGAACCGGTCCAGGTTCCCGTTTGCGGACCGTCTGAAGCTTGTCCGGGAAGGTACAGATCATCTTCCGAACGTCATTGTGCATCCATCAGGACCATATATGATCTCCAACGCTACATTCCCGACCTACTTCTTAAAGGACGACGAGGACGCGGCGAAGATCCAGAGTGAGCTCGACATCACACTGTTCGCGTCGAGGATCGCGCCGCTCCTTCATATTACAAAACGTTTTGCCGGAGAAGAGCCTTTTGATCCGGTAACAAGGCGCTACAACGAGGCGATGATCCGCATTCTCCCGAAATACGGCATCTCCTTCATCAAGATCGACCGGATCACCACAGAGGGACCGGATGGAAAGCCGGAGGTCATCAGTGCTTCCAGAGTTCGGAAATTGTTGGATGAGCAGGGCGTGACCGACGAAGTTCTGTCGCTGGTGCCGGAGTGTACGGCGAAGTATTTAAAGGAAAGCTTTAAGTAACTGCGAATTCTCCTGCAGATCCTGTTCTCTGACGTTTTTTCAGATGCATGATAGCTGAAATGCTGTGCGAAAGTAAAGCGGACATTCGCAATCCGCTTCGCTACTTGCTCATGAACGCAGTCGCTTCGCGATCTGTCAGTGGGAGCTTTCAACTCCCACTGACATAAGCATCCCACTCACTCACCGCTTAGTGCTCCGCGCACTTGAAGCGGGGGAATGCTTATCTGCGTTCAAAAAGTCTTTGCACAGCATTTTCTGCATTCAGGAAGTTCGAATTAAATTCCAAATGGAGTGTTTTTTTATGAACCTGAATAATGTAATTACCGGCTCACCGATGACTTCTGTGGAACTTCGCGCCGCCAGAGACCGGCGCGTCCTGAAAAAATGGGAACTTCTTACTCCCGGCGGGGAGATCTGTCTTGTGGAGTTTTCCTTAAATATTGCCGGGGCAGTCAAGACGTTTCCCTTCGCCCGGACGGCATTCCGGGAGGAAGTACGGGAACTGTCTGACCGCCTCTCCCGTTTCTCTGTTCTGAAAACGGAGGTTTATGAGAAAAATACCGGTGACTGCGCGTTCTTTCTTTTAAAGTCCCAGGCCATACAGGTCAAAAAATTTCTCGTCTCCGTCGAGGAAAGCCACCCTTTGGGCCGTCTCTTCAACCTTGACGTCTGCGGTCCCGATGGAATTTCCGTAAAGCGGCATGATCTCGGACTTCTCCCCAGAACCTGTCTTGTCTGCGGGGAAGATGCCCATGTCTGCGCACAAAAAAAGTCCCATTCCATGGAGCTGATCCAGTGGCAGACGGCAAAGCTCTTCCATGAATTCTTCCGGGACCGGGCGGCTGATCAGGCGGCTTCCGCGGCGGTACGGGGACTGCTCTACGAGGTTTCAACCACCCCGAAGCCGGGACTGGTGGACCGGAACAACTCCGGCTCCCACAAAGATATGGACTTTTTTACATTCCTTGACAGCAGCGCCTCCCTGATCCCGTGGTTTAGGGAATTCTTCTGCCTGGGATGGGATCACAGCAGTGAGTCGGACGGGCAGCTTTTTGAGCGGCTGCGCTACGCCGGACAACGTTCCGAAGCCGCTATGTTCTCCGCCACAGGCGGGATCAACACCCACAAGGGGCTTGTCTTTGCCTCGGCGATCCTCTGCGGGGCGCTTGGAAAAGTTCACGCGGGGCGGGAGCTTCCGCTGCCGTTGGCGGATGTGCTCCAGGAATGCAGGAAGTTAGGGGAGTGCTCTCTCGCAGATCTACATCGACTCCCGAACGTGCAGACTCCGCTTCCCGGTTCCGAAATCCAACATATTTCCGGACATACACCTGACAAGATGCAGTCCGATCCGCAAAGCGCCTATGCCCCCGACATCAGAACACATTTCGTATCACTTTCTACGAACGGGGAACGCATCTTTACCGCCTACGGTATCCAGGGTGCCCGCGGTGAGGCGGCTGCCGGTTTCCCATCCGCAGTCCAGATCGGTCTGCCATCCCTGAAAAAATGGCTTTTCTCCGGTTTCTCTTTAAATGACGCCGCCGCCATGGCTCTTCTCACCCTGATCTCTGAAGTTGACGACACCAATATGGTTCACAGGGGAGGTCCGGAGCTTGCGAAAAAAAGCAAAGAGCAGGCAAAGCGCCTGCTCTCCACTGTCACAAAAGAAAATTTTAAAGAGGCCCTGAACTCCCTGGACCATCAGTACATCACAGACAACTTAAGTCCCGGCGGCTGCGCAGACCTTCTCGCCGTCAGCCTGATGTTCTATTTTCTGGAATCTGCCGGTATGATTGCGGATATTTAAGATGGTCCAAAGGCGCTGCTCATGCCGCGTGGGGACCGCTTCTTTCCACCCTGCCAGTAATTTCTTCTGAGTATGTGAGACCAGCAGCTTCCACCGTTGGCAGCTTCTTCTAAATACCTGACTGCTGAAAAGGCCAGCAACTCTGCTTATTTAAAGAGCTGCTGACCTTTTCTTACTCCATCGTTACCTTCACGCCGTCGTCCTCAGTCCATCTGATCTCATACGTATCTGCAGTGTAGGTAAATCCATCGATCTCCATTTTTCCATCTCCGGTATTCTTGAAGGAAAGGGTGAAATCAGTACAGTCATCCGTGTCTTCTCCCACATACAGATAGAGCGGGCTGTCCGGATCATTCGGCTTTTTCATTATATTTCCGATTTCTTCCGCCATCTCACGCTTATCGAATTCTCCGGAAAGACCATATTCTGCTTCACAAATTTTAAACGCTTCCGCGATCCGATGTCCCTTTTCATAGAACACTGCGCTCCTCGCGCGATTTACGTAACCATTATAAACTCCAATGCTCACAGAAGCCAGGATCACCATGATGACAATTACCACCATCAGCTCTACTAACGAGTATCCTCCATGATCCAGTCTCTTCATTTTCTGCTTTCTTTTCGCCATACACACCCCCAGCTTTCTTCGTTGAACCGGGGTACCCGATGACATTTTCCGTTATTCTGTTATTCCCCGGCTGGTTATTTGTTACATTGGGTACTTGTAACTGTAAAGTTACAGACAATTGTACTCTTTGTTTATAACATATGGTCACATGGCGTTCTATTGTCCAAATTATGTCACCAGATCAGGCCTGTTCTTTCTCCCGTTCTGCCACTGCCATGGCGATCTTTTCCGGTGTGATCGGGAGTTCGTAGAACCTGGTTCCTGTGGCGTTAAAGATCGCATCCGACACAGCCGGAAGCGGTGTATTGATCACGACTTCACCGATGGATTTCGCGCCAAACGGTCCCGCATCCTCGTAGCTGCTCTCAAACTCTACACAGATATGTCCGATATCGATACGGGTCGGGATCTTATACTGCATCAGGGAGTTCTCCGCAAGTTTTCCCTGTGCATTATAGGTGATATTTTCCGTGAGTGCCATGCCGATTCCCTGAAGGATACCGCCCTCTGCCTGAACTCTTGCCAGGTTCGGGTTCACCGGTGTTCCGCAATCCACGGCAGCCGCATAGTTGATGACCTTCGCCTCACCGGTCTCAAGATCTACCTCGACCTCCGCAGCGCCCACCATGAACGGCGGCGGAGAAAGCGGAGACGAATTCGTCACGGTCGCTTCTAAAGCGATCTCATTTCCGCACATGGAAGCCGTCGCAATATCGGTAAGTGATACCTGTCCGGCAAAATCTTGTCCCGCTCCTTCCCTGCGAACGGATTTTCCGTCAAATACGACCTCATTCTCCGGACACTTTAAAAGTCCGGCACCAAGCTTGCAGATCTGTTCCCGTATCTTTAATGCACACTGTTCTACGGCTTTTCCGGTTACATATGTCGTACTGGACGCATAGGATCCGGAATCATACGGAGAGGAATCCGTGTCTGCACCAAGAACAATGATCTCCTCCACTGAACACTCCAGCACCTCTGCCGCGATCTGTGCAAGGATCGTATCGCAGCCCGTTCCCATATCGGCAGCGCCGATGGAAAGCGTGTAAAATCCGTCATCATTGACCTTAATCGTCGCACTTCCCACATCGACGGAGGTAATTCCGGAGCCCTGCATCGCCATTCCCATTCCGACAGCACGGACCTTTCCGTTGCCCATATCACGGACCGGATACTTCTCCTCCCAGCCGATCATCTCCTTCACGCGGGTAAGACAGCGGTCCAACGCACAGCTTGTATTGACCTGACCATAATACGCAGGCATCACATCGCCCTCTCTTACGATATTCTTCTCGCGGATCTCAAAGGGATCCATGTGGAGCTTTGCCGCCAGCTCGTTCACCGCCGACTCCACAGCAAACAATCCCTGAGTCGCTCCGTATCCCCGGTACGCACCTGCGGACATGTGGTTGGTATAGACAACATCGCTCACAAAGCGGAATGCTTTTGCCTTTCCGTAAAGAGGGATCGATTTGTGACCGGAAAGTCCTACGGTGGTCGGTCCATGCTCTCCATACGCGCCTGTATTGGACAGCGTATACATATCGATTCCGTTCACAATGCCGTTTTTATCTGCACCGACCCGCACATGGATCTCCATCTCATGACGCGGGGTGGAGGCAATCATGCTCTCCTCACGGCTGAAAATAATCTTTGACGGCTTTTTCGTCATCCATGTCACATATGCCGGATATACCTCACTGACAGAGGTCTGCTTTGCACCGAAGCCGCCTCCGATCCTCGGCTTGCTGACGCGGATCATGGTCTTCGGAATATGGAGCGCATTGGAGATGATCCGGCGGCAGTGGAAGACGATCTGGGTAGAGCTCACTACGTTTAAACGTCCGTAGGTGTCGATGGTACAGAAGGTACGGAACGTCTCCATCATGGTCTGCTGACACGCCTTCGTATGATAGACCCGGTCGATTACGATCTCGCTGTTCTTTAAGACCTCCTCGACATCTCCGGAGCCGGTCTCGTCATGGGCGCACAGATTTCTCCGGTTATCCGCCCCGACCGGAACCAGGCTCTCCCAGTTCTCCTCCGGATGCACCAGGATCGGATTGTCCTTTGCTTTTCGGAAATCAAGAAGCGGTTCCAGAACCTCATACTGGACCTTGATAAGCTTTAATGCCTTGTCCACACATTTTTCATCACGACCGGCAACGATCGCCACCACATCTCCGACAAACCGTACATGGCGGTCGATCAGCAGGCGATCATACGGGCTCGGCTCCGGGTAGGTCTGACCTGCCTGAGTATATCTTCTTCCGTCCTGTGGGATATCCTCCCATGTATAGATTGCCTCGATGCCGTCCACCTTCATTGCGGCAGCCTTGTTTACGGATGTCACCATCGCATTTGCGTAAGGAGATCGCAGAAGCTTCACGATCAGGCAGTCCTTCGGTGCGATATCATCCACATAGACCGGCTGTCCCGTTACGAGCTGCATCGCGTCCTTTTTCCGTACCGGTTGATTTACATATTTCATGACTTCTCCGACTCCTTTCCGCTTTTTTCCTTTTTCCATGCAAGGAACGCCTGGATCCCGCGGAGCTGTCCCTCATAGCCTGAGCAGCGGCACAGGTTGCCGGCAAGATATTCCCTGATCTCTTCCTCTTCCGGGTACTCGTTTTCCCGGAACAACGCCAGTGCGTTCATGATAAAGCCCGGATTGCAGAAGCCGCACTGCTCCGCGCCCTGATCCGCAATAAATGCCCCAAACTCCTTCGCCTCCTCCTGAAGTCCCTCCAGGGTCGTCACCGTTCTTCCGTCCGCTCTTGCCGCAAGCACCGAACAGGATAATACCGGCTTCTCATCTAAAAATACCGTACAAAGACCGCAGTTGGATGTCTCACAGCCGCGCTTCACGCTGTAGCATCCGTGATCCCGCACAAAATCGATCAAAAGCATGTCCGCGTCGATGTCGGCGGAGATCTTCTTTCCGTTTAATGTCATGGTAATGTTCATGATATAATTCCTCTATAAATTTTTTTCACTTTCATCTGATTGATCCGGCTGGAATTCTTTCTTATTTTCCCGCCAGCTTACAGACAGCTCTCCTTACCAGAACTCCCGCCAGGTGTTTCCGGTACTCCGCGCTTCCTCTCGTGTTGGAGCCGGTCTCGACCTGTTCTTTTACACATTTCGCCGCATTTTCTGCCATGTTTTCCACATCTGCGGCTTGAATATCCGCGTCTGCAAGTTCAAAAAGTACTGCCTTTCCAGGTCTCGCCCCGATGGAAAACCGGTATCCCGCCTCCGTCTTTGCCGCCGCGCAGGTCAGTACCGGAAAGTCTGTCTGGCTGTTGCGGACAGACTGGTAATCGAACGCTGCCTTTTCTTTCTTCACGATGAGCCGCACCAGGATGTCCCTGTCATACGGCATCTTCGCGTACTCCTTTAACGGAATGATCCCGCCTTTATAAAGCTCCACATAGCTGTCCATGGCCAAAAACATCGTCAGCACATCGGAAAATCCGTATCTTCCATAAATACTTCCACCCACTGTCGCGAGATTCCGGAACTGGACCCCGACGATATGGCGCACGGACTCCCTCGCCGCGCCGTCCGTGTATGAATTGAGTCCCGGATCAAGCTCCAGGTCTCTCAGTGTCACCATGCAGCCGATCCGGAATTCCTCCCCCGTCTCCTCGATGGTGTCAAGTCCGAGACCGGAGAGATCGATCGCCGTACCGATCTGCATCTTTCCCATTTTCAGCCAGACCATACCGCCGAGCACACGGTTGCTCTTCTTCTGATTTAACTGCCATGCCTCTTCCAGGCTTTCCGCACGTTTATATTCCCTGATAACTCTCATTCTTTGCTCCTTGTCGCTACAAAAACTTCATATCTGTCCAGCATTTTCACAGCCTGCGCAGACAAGCGTGTAATCCCTATCGAACAGTTGTAAAAATATACTTTAATTTTAACATACTTTCTGTTATAATTCCGTTATAGTTGAAAAAACACAACGAAATTTCAACACAAAAATATTGAAAGAGGACAAAAGATCATGAAAAAAAATCTCAAGAAACTTTCCGCCCTGCTCTTAGCTCTCGCATTATCCGTGAGCACGACTGCATGTGGAAACAGCACTGCATCCACGACGACCGCGGCTGAGACAACTGCTGAAGTTACCACAGAAGCCGCATCCGAATCCGCGGCTGAGACATCCGCGGCGGCCGGTGACGAAATGACTGTCACCTATCCAGTCACCATCACCGACCATCTTGGCCGTGAGGTTACGATCGAGAAACAGCCGGAATCCTTCGTCAGTGGCTACTATATCTCCACAAGCCTGCTGATCGCCCTTGGTCTCGATGACCAGTTAGTCGGCGTTGAGGCAAAGGCCGATAAGAGAAACATCTACAAATTAAGCGCTCCGGAACTCACAGAACTCCCGTCTGTCGGAACAGCGAAAGAGTTTGACCTTGAGGGCTGTGCCGCATTAAAGCCGGACCTTGTGATCGTTCCGACAAAGTTAAAAGATTCCATCCCGGCTATGGAAGAGCTTGGTCTCACCGTAATCGCTGTAAATCCGGAAGACCAGACAAAGTTATTCGAAACCATCGACATGATCTCCACAGCCGCAGACGTAGTTGAGAAAGGCCAGGAGCTGGAGTACTGGATCTCCGACGCTCTTGAGAGCTTAAAGAAATCCCTCGACGGCGTTGAGACTCCGTCCGTATACCTTGCAGGCAACAGTGCTCTGTTACAGACCGCTGGTCCGGAGATGTATCAGTCCACCCTGTTCGAGAACGCCGGCGGCGTGAACGCGGCTTCCGACATCACTGATACATACTGGGCAGACACTTCCTACGAGCAGATCCTCTCCTGGAACCCAGACTACATCGTACTCGCTGCTGACGCTGACTACGATGTTGACTCTGTTCTGAACGATTCCGCTCTCGCTGACTGCACAGCTGTAAAAGAAGGACACATTGCCCAGATCCCGAGCGACATCGAAGCTCTCGATTCCCCGGTACCGGCAAGCTTTTTAGGCAGCTACTATGTCGCTTCCATTCTTCACCCGGACGTTGTAACTGAAGACGATTTCAAGACTACAGAAAAGAATTTCTATGAAACATTCTATGGCTTCACTCCGGAAAGCGCAAACTGATTCCAACCGGACAATGGCAATTTCAACTCTGGCGATGACATTTCTTGTCATCGCCTTTGTTTCAGCACTGACTACCGGAAAGTACCCGATCTCCCTGGCGGATCTTTGCGCAGGGGAACCAATGGCGGTCCGCACTTTTACCATACTCCGCCTGCCCCGCGCCCTCATGGGACTCGTCGGCGGCTTTGGCCTCGGTGTGGCCGGGTTCGTCTACCAGACAGTCTTCCGGAACCCGCTGGCGTCCCCCGATATCATCGGCGTCTCTTCCGGTGCCAGCGCAGGCGCCGCCTTCGCAATCCTTTTTATCTCCGCCGCATCGCCGTCCACCACGGTCTTCGCGTTTGTCGGCGGACTTCTCGCAGTCTGTCTGTCCCTTGGACTCACTGCCCTTTCCCCAGTGAAGGAACACTCTTCCATTGTTCTCGCGGGGATCGCGGTCCACGCCCTGGCGCAGACATTTCTCATGGTGCTGAAGCTCATGGCTGACCCGGAAAAACAGCTGGCTTCCATCGAATACTGGATCATGGGAAGTCTTGCGGGTGTCACTGCCTCGAAGATCCCGTTCCCTGTTGTGATCATTCTGTTTAGCTCCGCCGTTATTTTCCTGCTCCACCGCCATATACTGGCGCTGTCGGTGCAGGAGGACGAGGCACGAATGCTGGGTGTCTCTGTCCAGAAGACCAGGTTTTTCGTGCTTTTCCTCGCGACACTCACGGTGGCTGCCGCAGTCAGCGTCACGGGGCTTATTAGTTTTATCGGTCTTCTCGCCCCGCACACGGCGAGACTTCTCACCGGGCACAACAGGCGGTCATCCTGTCTTTTGAGCGGGATCATCGGAAGTGTCCTGCTGCTCACTGCGGACGTATTGGCGAAGTCCCTGACTGCGGTGGAATTGCCTGTGAGTATCTTCACATCGCTTCTCGGTGCACCGTTTTTGATCTATCTGATTCTCTCGGAAAGGAGGAGCTGAGTCAAAATGGCTGATTTTTTTTCTGTTCAGGATATCTCCCTCTGTCTCGGCGGACGGCAGATCCTGGATCATGTCTCCTTTTCTGTTGACACACCAGGGCGTGTGATCGGACTTCTGGGGCCAAACGGAGGTGGAAAGACCACACTTCTCCGGGCCATCTGCGGGGAATTGCCCCATGACGGGCATGTTTTTCTTGAGGGTGCTGAGCTCGCCGGACTGCGTTCAAAGGAACTGGCACGGCGGGTCAGCTATATTCCGCAGCTGAGCGGGATCTCGATCTCCATGAGTGCCATAGATGTAGTGCTGATGGGATTTTATCCAAAATTAAAGCTGCTCAGCCAGCCGTCCGCGGATATGAGAGCGGCAGCACTCCGGGCTCTGGAACAGGTCGGGATGGCTGGTCTCGCAGACCGGGATTATCTGACGCTCAGCGGTGGAGAAAAGCAGCTTGTGATCCTGGCCCGGACGCTGGTGGAAGACACGAAGCTGCTGCTCTTCGACGAGCCGGACAGTTCGCTGGATCTCGGAAATAAGTACCGGATGGTGCGGATGATCATGGAATTAGTGCATGGGCGTCCTGGAAAAGCTGGTCTGATCTGCCTTCATGACCCGGTTCTGGCGCTTGCCTGCTGTGACACGCTGATGCTTTTAAAAGATGGCCGCCTGATCTGCACGCTGCAGCCAAAAACTGACTCTGTCCATGATATGGAAAAGGCGTTTTCTGAAATTTATGGGGCGGTAAGACTTGTTCCTGTTGCGGATCCGGAAATCTCGAACCATAAGCGGCTCATCCTGCTTCCCCTTCTGTAATTATTCTGCTGCGGATCTTTCTCCCGCAGTGCTGAATAATTTTGCTGTTTCCAGATTGGCATTTATGATATTATGGTAACTGTTCAGTATTCTCACAGTTACATATTATGATCATAATAATTCTTGAAAGAAGGTGTTCTCCATGATATCCGACATCCGAGTTTTTCTCTGCGACGATGACCACCTCCGATTCTTTGGTGAAGGTCCCTGCCGTCTGCTCCATCTGATCGAGGAGACCGGTTCGCTGCGGGCGGCGGCGATGTCTATGGGGATGGCGTATACGAAGGCACTTGCCATCATGAGGCGAGCTGAAAAGAATCTCGGTTTTCCGCTCACGGCCCGCCGGATCGGCGGAAAAGGTGGCGGAGGAAGTGTACTGACGCAGAAAGCAAAGGAGTTTTTACATGACTATGAAACCTACCGTGACGCCTGTATTCAGAGCAGCCGCGAGCTCTATACTCAGATCTTTTCTAAATATGCAGATGGGGGAGAAGACGGGGAATAAATTTGTGTCTGAAACAGCGGCAGCTGCAGGTATTCATAAAAAACGGCATTTGGTCATAACTGGCAGCCGGGAAATCGGGAAGAGCACGATGCTGAGAGAAATTCTGGCACTGCCGTACTTTTCTGATTTAGGACCATTTCCAGGATTTACAACGCAGGCGTTTCCGCGCGACCGTGTGGAATTGACAGATAATCTTACTGGTGAAACTGCGAGAATCGGATCCTACCATCCACATAAGTCCCTCGCTGTTCCAAATTTCTCTGCAGATAGTTTTGTACAAAAAGTTTGTGCTGCTGATTCTGCGCATCCTGATGCTCAACGATCCGGCAACCAGATGACACCGGATATGGATGGCTTCCTTGGACTCGGCATCACTTCTATAACCCGCGCCATTGAGTCCGCTTCCCAATGGGCGGTAATCGACGAACTCGGCTATCTGGAAAGCTCCTGCCCGGAATTCTGCGATGCTGTTTTCCGTCTTTTTGACCAGAAACAGGTCATCGCTGTTCTCCGTAGCCAATCCACACCGTTTCTCGATGCACTGCGGGCACGGAACGACGTGTTCGTTTACAACCTGGATCATCCGCTTCTGCCCATCGGATGCGTGATCATGGCGTCCGGGCTTGGAAAAAGATTTGGTTCCAATAAACTTATGGAAGATTTCAATGGAAAGCCAATGATCTACCGGATCTTATCCGCCACCGACGGTGCACTTTTTGCTGCCCGAATCGTTGTGACGAGATCCAGGGAAGTTGAAGCATTTTGTCGAGAGCGAAAGATTCCGGTCCTTCTGCATGCAATGCCCTACAGAAATCACACGGTCCATCTTGGACTGTCTGCCTTATTGAAGGAATATCCGGAACTTGCGGGGTGTATGTTTGCGCTGGGGGATCAGCCGCTGTTAACAAAAGAGACACTTGAAGCTATGGTAATAACATTTTCGCAGTATTATCAAACTGCCTCTCCGATTTTCCGCCTGGCAGCTATCGCTGAGGATGATTCTATAATTCCTGGAAACCCAATTCTTTTCGGGAACCGATATTTTGAGGAGCTTCTCACACTCCCGGACAATCACGGCGGCAATGTTCTGCTGAAAAAATATCCCGACGTTGTCCGGTATTTCCCCGCAGGTGATCCTCTGGAACTCGCTGACGCGGACACCCCGGCAGAACTGGAGCAACTAAAAAAAGCGGAATTTAACCGGTAAGCGACACCTCGGTATCGCCCGGATAAATTCCGCTTTTTTATTAACCCTGCGCACAGATTTCTTATCAAAAAATTTTCAACGTACTTGATCGGGTCATTTTAACGATTTTAAGTATTTTATAATCGTTCAGCGCAAATCCCATCATTTTTTATCATTTGGAAGCACAATATTCAACAAAATCGCAACCATAGCCGCCGGAACAATTCCGGAACCGCCGAAGATCAGCTGGATCGCCTGCGGGGTCTGAGCTAAGATTGCCGTGTTCGCTCCCATTCCATAACCAACTCCAAGCGCTACAGAAACGATAGTCAGGTTCTTCGCTGTCATCTTCTCCTTTGTGACCAGCTGGATTCCGCTGATCACGATGGATGAGAACATCATAACGGCTGCGCCGCCGAGAACAGCCTGCGGCATAATAGAAACGATGGCGCCCAGCTTCGGAACAAGACCGCAGAGGATCAGGAATACCGCGCCTGTCGCGAGAGCGGTACGGTTCACTACTTTTGTCATCGTAACCAGTCCGACGTTCTGGCTGAAGGAGGTGTTTGGAAGAATTCCGAACAGTGCCGCGAAAGAAGAGCCGATACCGTCGCAGATCACGCCGCCGGAAAGCTCCTTATCTGTCGCCTCACGGTTCATTCCGCCTTCAATAACACCGGAGATATCTCCGACCGTCTCAACAGCTGTTACGATAAACATGATGAGGATCGGCGCGATGGCACGGGCATCAAACACCGGCTTCACCGGAAGAAATTCCGGAATGCTGATCCAGCTTGCCTGGGCGACTTTGTCCCAGTTCAGGACCCATGCTTTCGTGTACTCGGCTCCGTCTGCCGTGATTCCCGTTGTCGGAAGAACCAGGCTCATAACAAATGCCGCAATATATCCCGCAATGATTCCGATGAGAATTGCGGAGTTGCTGGCCATTCCGTTGGTCCAGTGTTTCACAGTAAGGATCACCACAAGGACAAAGATCGCCAGGAGAAGGTTCTCCATAGAGCCAAAGTCCTTCGCGCCGCTTCCGCCGCCGAAAGAATTGATCCCGACGGAGATCAGGGACAGTCCGATGGACAATACAACCGTTCCCGTTACAACTGCCGGGAAAAATTTACGCAGCGGCTTGATAAAGAATCCGAGAACACTCTCAAAAAGACCGCCGAGAATTGACGCTCCCATGATCGCGCCATAGGTGGCGAGTCCGCCGCCCATAGTGTCCGCCACACTCTTGAAAACTCCGATGAAACCGGAGCTGGTTCCCATGATGATCGGAACTTTACCTCCGATCGGACCGATCGCATAGAGCTGGACCAGAGTCACAACTCCCGCTACAAACATCGCGTTCTGTAAAAGACAGACCTGAAGATGGGCGAACTCCTCGCTTCCACTGATTCCGCATGCGCCGCAGATAATAAGAAGCGGGGTCAGGTTTCCGACAAACATCGCCAACACATGCTGGAGTCCAAGTGGAATCGCACGTTTCAACGGCATTTTTCCATAGAAATCATACATCGCCTGATCCGTTATCTTTTCTTTTCCCATACGTTTTTCTCCCCTGATGTAAATTTTTCAGCTGCCTGTGTATGTACAGCCGTAATTTTCCACTGTCCCATCTGAATTCCGGCACGATTGCCATCGACGGGTTCACTTATTAACAGTGATTATTTTTTGTACCGTCATTATAAGCAAAAAAAGACCGCATGTAAATATGCTGTCGAAAATTTATATGTTCTTTTTTCGTTCTGGATCGTCAGTGTCGGATGCCTCCGCTGCAGCATGCAGACTTTTCAGTTCGGAAATCCTTATCTATGTGGAGTAGCGAGATCAGGACTCTTCCCCCTCATTGGCTTCTTCCATGGTGACGACAGCCTGGGATCTTTCATCCGTATAATGGATCCGCAGAACTGCCTGAGGCCAGTTGAGCTGGATGTGGGCGGTCTTGTTCTGCGCGGCTCCGGCTTTTTCGATAAGTTCAATGAGTTCTTTCAGAACCTCACGGGTCAGGTAGCCGCCGCGCCAGTGGAATGTAAGTGTTTTATTCTTCTTTGCAGTCTGCAGGAAGCGCTTGTAAACTTCCTCCGTCTTTGTGAAGGAAAGTTTTTTCTCTTTATAGTAAAAGTGATCACCGTCCGTACAGGCCGGGGCGGGGGCGATCAACGGCTCATGGTCGCGGAAGACCGCCTTATCGTCCAGATTGAAATAGTCGTAGCGGATCTCACCGCCGGTCTCAACGCATTTTCCAAGGCTGTTGTCGAAGGTGGCATCCAGGTGATAGCAGGTCTTACCGATCTTCACGATATTCCATGTATGGCGGTACTTGATCCCTTTTTCCGGATTGTTTCCGCATAAGGCGATCATACACCAGATTCCAAGCGCGTCGCAGAGGATCTTGACCGACTTTGCGATCCCTTCGCAGACGCCGACACCATGACCCAACGGTCCGATAATTTCATGGGAATAGGGCTTTTTCAGTTTATCGTAGTGGATATTCTCACAGATAAAATCGTGGATATACTTTTCCTTTTCCAGCTCCGGGAGCTTTGCCGCCGGTCTTGCGAGCTTTTCCACCCGGGCATTCATGGCTTTCTGGTGGTCTTTGATCTTGCTCTTCTCAAAAAGGTATTCCGGGATGAAGATCAGATTCGGGGAATCCGCGAAATACCGGTATTTAAAGCTGGACACCCAGAAGATCTCCGGGTGGTCAAGGCGGAGCTCAAAAAAAATATCGCTTAAGGCGTGACCGTCGATCCGGGGGATCTGGAAAGAGTCAGCAAAGCTTAACAGTCCCTGCTGCATGGCACGGTAAACAGCCTGTCGCTCTTTGTCCATGTGATTATAATAAAATGGTTCCATGATAGTTGTGATCCTTTCAAATCTCTAAAGATTTACCCGACTCAGTATAACGTATTTGTAAATGCTTTTCCAGTTAAATTCTGCGGAAAAACATTAACTGTACAATCGTTGTAAGGTTTAATATTTTTGTGCGCCAGTGCGTCAACGCAGAATTGGCTCGTGCGTCCGCGCAAAGCGAAAGAAGACCGCCCATCACCAGCACAACACTGACAACAGGCGGTCTTCACATATTCATATTTTATTTCCCGCACTCTCCAGCAGCTGCCCGATCTTCGAAACAAACAGATCGAACGCAACATCGTTCTTTCCGCTGTTGATAACGATATCAGCGAGAGCCCTCGTGGGCTCTACATAGATGTAGTGCATGGGTTTTACGGTTGTTAAGTACTGGGTGATGATTCCCTTCAGGTCGCGGCCGCGCTCCTCTACGTCGCGGACGATGCGGCGGAGGATCCGCTCGTCAGCGTCGGCTTCCACATAGACTTTGATGTCCAGGAGGCTGCGGATCCGCTCGTCGGCGAGAAGCAGGATGCCCTCAACGAGGATGATCGGTCTCGGCTCGATCTTGATGATCTCGCTGGATCGGTTGTGCTGGCTGTAGTCGTAGACCGGACACTCGATGGTCTTTCCGGCTTTCAGCTCCTTTAGGTGCTCCACCAAAAGATCTGTCTCCAGGGAATCCGGATGGTCATAGTTGACCTTCACACGCTGCTCAAACGGGATCCCGTCCTGTCTGCGGTAATAGTTGTCGTGGTAGATCACGACAACATCATCCCCGAAGTACTGCCTGAGCCTGTTCGTAAATGTCGATTTTCCTGAGCCAGACCCCCCGGCAATTCCGATAATAATAGGTTCCATATCGATTACCTCGTAAGTCCAAATTCTTCCGGCATGAATCTCGGACAGATATTCTCTGTCGTGCAGATCACCGTTGCCGCAAGTCTTGTGCCGATTCCGCATGCCTCCTGCAGCGTCTTGCCGTAGGTAAGTCCGATGCAGACGCCGGAAAAGAACGCGTCCCCGGCTCCCGTCGTGTCCACGATATCGATCTTACGTCCCGGATAAATTCCGGTGTGCCCGTCCGAATCAACAAAGACAGCTCCGTCTCCTCCCATGGTGACCACCATGCGGGAGATCTTGGCGAAACGGATCCGGTCCGGGAGAATTGCCGCTAACTCTGCCGGAGTCATATGATCATAGTCTTCCGAGAACAGGATTCCCGCCTCCTGCTGATTGCACACAAAACATGCGGTTCTGCGGATAAAATCTCTTCTCTCCACAGCGATCGTCATATTGGATACAAGCGCATAGACCTCTTTGTGATACTTTTCCGCATACATGAAGGTCTTTTTCACGATCTCCTTGTCTGTATCGATCTCGATCGCAATGCTGTCCGCATCCTTAAAGATCTCGTCCCCATGCTCATCTAAGATCTGCTCGATGGGCTTGTGGTCCGGTCTCTTTGAGATGGATGCCACCACGTCTCCCTCATGATCAAAGACGGCCAGCCATGTTCCCATGCCGTCCTTGACCTTCTTCATATACTTCGTCTCGACTTTATGGCGTTTCAGCTTCTGGATCACATCGTCTCCCATGGCGTTGTCATCCACCGCACTGATAAATGTCGGTTTCAGCTCAATATTCGCGATGTTCTCCGCCACGTTCCTCGCAACGCCGCCGTGGATCTGGACCACAGTTCCGGCGTTTCTTCCCTGCGGAATATAAGGGGACAGGGAATACCCCTTAATATCTATAAACACATCTCCGATTACTACAATTCCCATCGTAATTCTCCTTTATCTATGTCCTTTATCTCTGACCTTTATCCTGTTGGGTCATTTGGGATATGATCCTTTGTGGTGTAATCTTAACACATGTTAAAATGCGTGGCAAGAGTCAGTTCTGTCATGATCTTCTCTCTTGAGGTCATATCCAAAAAAGATCCTGACCGGAGGCATTGCTGCTTCCAGGCAGGATCTTTCTTCTATATAAAATAAGATTCCGTGTAACTGTTCAGTACCCTCACAGTTACGATTCAGTTACTTGTTCTCAATATCCATGATCATATCAACACGTCTCTGATGACGTCCGCCCTCGAAGCTTGCGCCAAGCCACTCGTCGACGATCATCTTTGCCAGTTCGCTTCCAACGACGCGTGCACCAAACGCGAGGATGTTGGAGTTGTTGTGCATTCTGGAAAGCTTTGCTGTGTACGGCTCGCTGCAGACGCATGCGCGGATGCCTTTTACCTTGTTTGCTGCCAGGGAGATACCAACGCCTGTTCCGCAGATAGCGATTCCGAGGTCTGCCTCGCCGTCAGCGACAGCACGGCCGACTTTCTCACCGTATACCGGATAGTCACAGCTCTCTGTGGAGTCGGTTCCGAGGTTTAATACTTCGTAGCCTTTGCTCTCAAGATGCTCTTTGATGATGTTCTTCAGCTCTACTGCAGAATGGTCATTTGCGATTGCGATTTTCATTTCTTTCTTCTCCTATGATTGTGATAGTGTAACCGGAAATTATTTTGCCAGTTTTATAATATGATGTTGGGGTCAAAAGGTATTTTGACCCCTATGATACCGGATTGCTCCGTACTTCGTACTCCCGCAATCATCAAAAACATTCATAATTCGCTCATTTTTCTGCGAAAAATGGCTACTTATTCATGTTTTTGGCGGGTCCCAAGGTCAAAAATTCTCCTGCAAGCAAGCTTGCGTCGAACTTCTGACCTTTTGACCCTGGTATCATAATATTTTGAATCCGTCCAGAAAACTGTCCGGCTTCATGGGAATATTTAATTATCGCCGTCATCCGCATTCTCAACCTGAAAGAATATCTGGATCAGGTCGAGTCTGGATGTCATGGACACTAAGAGCATGTCCATAGCGGTGATAGCGGCCATGGATTCCACCACAACGACAGCTCTCGGAACAACCACCGGGTCGTGGCGACCGTGGATCACGAGATCGATATTCGCGCCGTCCTTTGTGACGGTCTCCTGGGACTTTGCGATAGACGGGGTCGGCTTGAAGGCCGCCCGGAATACCACATCGCTCCCGTCGCTGATTCCTCCGAGAACGCCGCCAGCATGGTTCGTCTCCTTTACGATCTTGTCCCCGTCCATTCGAAACTCATCGTTATTCTCAGATCCGCATGCCTTTGTTGCGGCAAAACCGTCACCAATCTCAAAGCCCTTGACGGCACCGATGGAGAGGATTGCCTTTGCGAGGTTCGCGTCCAGCTTCTCAAATACCGGCTCGCCGAGGCCTACCGGAAGACCGGAGATCACGCACTCGACGACACCGCCGGCGGAGTCGCATTCCGCGATCTTCTGGTCAAGATAATCCTCCGCTGCCTTTGCTGCCTCCGCATCCGGAAGACAGAAGCGGTTATTCTGGATCTCAGCGAGATCCATCCGCTCCGGGGAGACTTCCACCGGTCCGATAGACTTCGCGTATGCGGTCACGGAGATATTCAACTGTTTTAAGAACTTCTCTGCGATGGCACCTGCTGCGACGCGGCCGATGGTCTCCCGGGCGGAGGAACGTCCGCCGCCGCGATAGTCGCGGAACCCGTATTTTTCCTCAAAGGTATAATCCGCATGACCCGGGCGGAAACAGGAAGCGATATTGGAATAATCCCTGGATCTCTGGTCCGTGTTCCGGACGATCATGGAGATCGGTGTTCCTGTAGTCTTTCCCTCGAAGACACCGGAGAGGATCTCGACCTCATCGCCCTCTTTTCTCTGGGTCGTAAAGCGGCTCTGGCCAGGTTTTCTGCGGTCTAAGAGCTTCTGGATATCGGATTCGTCCAGTGGAAGACCCGCCGGGCAGCCGTCGACGACAACTCCGATGGCCTTCCCGTGGGATTCTCCCCAGGTCGTTACTTTAAATATTGTGCCGATGGTAGAACCTGCTGCCATGTTATGTTAATCTCCAATCTTTACAATTTCACAGCAGTTTGGCTCATTGACCGTAATGCTGCGGTCGCTCATGACGAGAAGACCTTTTTCATAGTCGATCTTAAAGAAGGAAATACTTCCCTCGTGGTTGATGGATGCCAGATGCTTTCCGTCCGGGAAGATCGCGATGTCCTTCGGGTAATCACCGCTGATCGGGAGGCAGAAGCGCATTGTCAGCATGCCGGTCTCATCATCGCGGTCGTACATGGATACCGTATTGTCTCCGGCGTTGCTGCAGAATAAGTGCTTCTCATCCGGGGAGAGGTGCATCGCGCAGGCTGCGGTCAGCTGGTTCGGCTTGCTTCCTGTGGAAGGAATCGTCTGGATCTTCTCCACGATCGGAACGCGCTCACCCTCCTTATAAGAATAAACCTCGATCATATTTTTCAGCTCATAGAGAACATAGAAGAAACGTCCGTCGGAGCTGAACATAAAGTATTTCGGAGCGGATTCCAGCTCGCAGCGGATCGTGTCCACGAGAGTGATCTTTCCGTCCTTGTGGTCGAAACGGTAGACCTTGATCTGGTCGATTCCAAGGTCCGCCACCATTAAGAAACGCTCGTCCGGAGTCAGGCGGCTGCAGCTCACATGCGGGCGGAAGCTGCGCTCCGCAACGGATCCGAGTCCCTTGTGGAAAACGCCGTCGGCGATCTGGCCCACGGCGCCGTCCTTATTCAGGTTGAGGACCGTGATCTTTCCGTCATGGAAACCGGAGATAAAGATATAGTCGTCGGCTTTGCTTGTTGAGAGATGGCATCCGCGCATGCCCCTGATATTTGCGCTGTTTAAGCGGGCAAGGCTTCCGTTCGAAAGAACGCGGAACGCCACAACACCCTCATCGGCGATGGAGTAGAGGATCTGTCCGTTCTGGGACGCTTTCAGATAGGAAGAATTATCGACCTCCACTTCGCAGCGGTAGATGAATTTTCCAGCCTCAACATCCACATCATATACAGTGATTCCCTTTGCCTTTCCCGTGTAGGAATAAGAACCCACATAGGCCATGTATTTTCCAGTCATAGGTAATTTCCCCTTTACTTTCGATTCTCCGAAAATGCCTCGTCCGGCAATGTTTCGGAATTTCATAGATATGCTCATTTTATCATAATCTGCCACGTTTGTTAATCGAAATCTGAAAAACTCCGGGAATCGTACGAAAGAAAAAACATACCTCAGATTTTATTTCGAAACGGGGGCGGAAATCTATTGACAGAACAGGGAAATCATGAGTAAATATACACGATGAAATTCTTGTCGTACAGTCATTTTTTGTGCTGTTCTGCGTCGAAAGGCGGCAGGACGTTTGAATATTTTTACATTCAGGAGGAAAAAAGAATGGAGCATCCGCTCATTGATTTGTCCCATATTTGGAAGAGCTATGACGGGGATCTGATCCTTGATGATCTGAGCCTTTCTGTAAAGGAAAATTCCTTTGTGACGCTGCTCGGTCCGAGCGGCTGTGGAAAGACCACAACTTTAAGGATCATCGGTGGATTCGAAAAACCTGACAAAGGCCAGGTGATCTTTGACGGCGAAGATATCACAAACACACCGCCGAATAAACGCCAGTTAAATACAGTTTTCCAGAAGTACGCCCTGTTCACCCACATGAGCATTGCGGAGAATATCGCGTTCGGTCTGAAGATCAAAGGCAAATCAAAGAGCTATATTGACGATAAGATCAAGTACGCGCTGAAGCTCGTAAACCTGGACGGTTTCGAGAACCGCAGCGTGGATTCCCTGAGCGGCGGCCAGCAGCAGCGGATCGCCATTGCCCGCGCCATCGTAAACGAGCCGAAGCTTCTTCTTCTCGATGAGCCGCTCGGTGCCCTCGACTTAAAGCTCCGCCAGGACATGCAGTACGAGCTGATCCGGCTGAAGAATGAGCTGGGAATCACCTTTATCTACGTCACCCATGACCAGGAAGAGGCACTGACCATGTCTGACACCATCGTCGTCATGAACCAGGGCTATATCCAGCAGATGGGAACCCCGGAGCAGATCTACAACGAGCCGGAGAACGCCTTCGTCGCGGACTTTATCGGCGAGAGCAATATCGTGGGTGGTACGATGATCCACGATGAGCTTGTTGAGATCTTCGGCGCGAAGTTTGCCTGCGTGGATAAGGGATTCGGAAACAATAAACCTGTGGACGTCGTGATCCGCCCGGAGGACATCGACCTTGTGAAACCGGAGGACGGCACGCTTCAGGGCGTTGTCACGCACCTGATCTTCAAGGGCGTCCACTACGAGATGGAGGTTACGACCCCGGACGGCTACGAGTGGCTGGTCCACAGCACGGACATGTTCCCGGTCGGACAGAAGGTCGGCATTCATGTGGATCCCTTCGATATCCAGATCATGAACAAGCCGGAGTCCGAGGACGAGGAGGCCGTGGGAGTCAATGAATAGAAAAGCATCCAGATTTCTGGCTTATCCTTATATGATATGGATGGCAGGATTTACGGTGATCCCTCTGCTCATGGTATTCTACTATGGATTGACGGACCGCAGTGGGGCATTCACCCTGGCAAACATCCTGGCCATCGGTTCCTCTGAGCATCTGAAGGCCCTCTGGCTCTCCCTGGCGCTCGCGGGAGTCAGCACCGTGATCTGCCTCCTTCTGGCGTATCCGCTGGCGCTGATCTTAAGAAAACGCCATATCGGAAAAGGCAGCTTCGTGGTATTCATCTTCATTCTCCCGATGTGGATGAACTTTCTCTTAAGAACCATGGCATGGCAGACACTCCTCGAGAAGAACGGCGTGATCAACACCTTCCTCACGATCCTGCATCTGCCGAACATTGCGATCATCAACACACCGGCGGCCATCATCCTCGGCATGGTCTACAACTTCCTGCCGTTTATGGTACTGCCGATCTACAATACCCTTGCGAAGATCGATGACAACGTGATCAACGCGGCCAGGGACCTGGGCGCGGACAACTACCAGACGCTCACAAAGATCCTGCTTCCACTAAGCGTTCCTGGAATCGTCAGCGGGATCACGATGGTATTCGTGCCGGCACTCACCACCTTCGTGATCTCGAACCTCCTGGGCGGCAGCAAGATCCTGCTCATCGGAAACGTCATCGAGCAGGAATTCACAAAGGGAAGCAACTGGAACCTCGGTGCCGGACTTTCCATCGTGCTCATGGTATTCATCCTTCTCAGCATGACCATGATCGCAAAATACGATAAGGATGGGGAGGGATCTGCATTCTGATGAAAACCGCAAGAGAAAGATTTAAGAAATTTATTGAGGATTTCTATCTGGTGCTGGTACTGGTCTTTCTGTACGCGCCGATCCTCGTCATGATGGTCCTGTCCTTCAACAGCTCGAAATCGAGATCCCAGTGGGGCGGCTTCACCTTAAAATGGTACACACAGATGTTTGAGAGCGCCACGATCATGGATGCCCTCTATAATACGTTACTGATCGCGTTCCTGTCGGCGCTTATCGCAACGATCCTCGGAACAGCGGCGGCCATCGGACTCTCCGCGATGAAGAAGCTTCCGCGGACAATCTGCATGGGACTCAACAATATCCCGATGCTAAACTCCGATATCGTGACAGGGATCTCCCTGATGCTGATGTTCATCGCCTTCGGGATCTCCCTGGGCTTCAAGACAATCCTGTTCGCCCATATCACCTTCAACGTGCCCTATGTGATGCTGAGCGTCATGCCGAAGCTTAAGCAGACAAGCCGGAACACCTACGAGGCGGCCATGGACCTGGGCGCCGGTCCGTTACAGGCATTTTTCAAGGTAGTGTTCCCGGATATTATGCCGGGTGTGTTATCGGGCTTTTTGATGGCGTTTACGATGTCTCTCGACGACTTTATCATCACCCACTTTACGAGGGGCGCCGGGATCAATACACTTTCCACCCTGATCTACAGTGAGGTGCGCCGCGGCATCAAGCCGTCCATGTACGCCCTGTCCACCGTGATCTTCGTGACGATCCTCGCGCTGCTTCTCATCACGAACTTTGCCCCGGCAAAACCGCAGGCGAAGGCGGGAGCCGGAAGCTTCGGTCCGAACGCGGTGCCGGATAAGGAAAAGAAGCCGTTGTGGAACGGAAAGACAGCCATCGTGCTGGCGTCCTTCCTGATCGTTGGAAGCGTCTGCTATACAAGCTATCTTCACTTTGCGTCATCCCACTCCAACGAACTCTATGTTTACAACTGGGGAGAGTATATTGATGAGAGTGTTATCGATGAATTTGAGGCGGAGACCGGAATTCATGTGACGTATGACCTCTTTGAGACAAACGAGGAGATGTATCCGGTCATCGAGGCAGGAGCAGTCGGCTACGACGCGGTATGTCCGTCGGACTACATGATCCAGAAGATGGTGGAGAACGGACTTCTCGCCGAGATCAACTTTGAGAATGTGCCGAATATTGTGAATATCGATCCGGTCTACCTTGAAAAATCAAAGGCGTTTGATCCAGAGAACCGCTATTCTGTCCCGTATACATGGGGAACGGTCGGAATTATCTACAATGTCCAGAAGCTGGAAGAGCTTGGAGTCCCGGCGCCGACGAAGTGGTCGGATCTCTGGGATGAAAGATTAAAGGGCGAGATCCTGATGCAGGACAGTGTCCGCGACGCGTTTATGGTTGCATTAAAGGAACTTGGATATTCCATGAACACCACAGACGCAGGAGAGCTGGAGGAGGCGAAGAAGCTTCTCCTGGCGCAGAAGCCGTTAGTACAGGCATATGTTGTGGACCAGGTCCGCGATAAGATGTTAAACGGCGAGGCGGCGGTAGGTGTTATCTACTCCGGTGAGCTGTTATACCTCCAGGAAGAGGCGGAGACACTGGATCTCGATTATGATCTTGAGTACGTTCTTCCTAAAGAGGGAACAAACCTGTGGATCGATTCCTGGGTCATCCCGGACAACGCGAAGAATAAGGAGAACGCGGAGAAGTGGATCAACTTCCTCTGCCGCCCGGATATCGCGGTGAAGAACTTCGAGTACATCACCTACGCAACCCCGAACAAGGCAGCGTTCGAGATCCTGGATCCGGAATATCAGGAAAATAAATCTGTATTCCCGGATACAGATGAGCTGGAGAATTCTGAGGTCTACAGTTATCTTGGAACCGAGGCGGATGATCTCTATAATGCACTCTGGAAGGAAGTTAAATCACAGTAATATATGAAAGGAAACGGGAATCCGGCAGAAACAAACTCTGCCGGGTTCCCGTTTTTGATTTCTATAGTTCCACATTTTACATCAATACTGCCCTTATCTCCGGTTCGCCTTCTCCACATGCACGCTCTTACCTTTGATCTTCACATGGTTCATTGCGTCCATAACGATATCGGCCTGCTCCTTCGGAACTTCCACGAAGGTATATTTGTCATACATATCGATACTTCCGACGAGACGGCCCGGGATTCCGGATTCACCGGCGATGGCTCCTAAGATATCGCCCGGCTTCACGTTCTGGTTCTTTCCGAGGTTGATGAACAGTCTTGTCATGCCGCCTCTGGCATTCTTTCTGTCCATGTACTCCTCATCATCGCCTCTCTGGCGTCTGCGTCCGTTTCTTCCGCGGTCATTTCTTCCGCCGCGTCGGTCGAGATCGTCAAGGTCACGGAGCGGTCTTCCCTCATCCGCGATGTCCTCGTAATCGTCGCCCATGGCCATCTTCAGAAACGCTGCCGCAAGCTCTAAGGAAGTGTAATCCTCAGCAAGAAGACGCTTCTCGATAATATCTGTCATGCGCTCTAAATTGCTGTCGTCACCGATATGCTGCTGAACATCATCTAAGATCTTCTCTGCCTTGATCGCAGTCACATCATCTAAGGACGGGATCGGCTGCGGAACGATTTTTGTCTTGCAGAATCTCTGGATGTCGCGGAGCTTGTAGACCTCGCTTCCCACCGCAAGGCTGAATGCGCGTCCTTCTCTTCCGGCACGTCCGGTACGTCCGATACGATGTACATAGTACTCGTCATCCTGCGGAATATCGTAGTTGAATACGGCTTCCACATCGTCAACGTCGATACCTCTCGCCGCAACGTCCGTCGCAACAAGGATCTCGGTAGCGCCATTTCGGAAGCTTCCCATTACACGGTCACGCTGCTCCTGCTTTAAGTCTCCGTGAAGACCTTCCGCAAAGTATCCGCGGCCCTGGAGTGCCTGCACCAGCTCATCCACCTGCTTTTTCGTGTTGCAGAACGCAACGGAGAGCTTCGGGGAATAGAGATCCAGCAGACGGCACATAACTTCCACTTTATTTCTCGGTTTTACTTCATAATAATACTGGGTCACCTTCGGAACCGTCAGTTCCTTCTTTACGACCTGAACCATCTTCGGGTCCTTCTGGAACTTCTGGGCGATCTGGGCGATCGCGTGAGGCATTGTCGCGGAGAACATTACGGTCTGGCGCTCCTCAGGAAGTTCACCGAGGATCGTCTCCATGTCCTCGAGGAATCCCATGTTCAGCATCTCGTCCGCCTCATCGAGAACCACCGTGTGGATCGCGTCGGTGCGGATCGTCTTTCTTCTCATATGATCCATCACACGTCCCGGGGTTCCAACGATGATCTGGACACCGCCCTTTAAGGAGCGGATCTGTTTTACGATCTCCTGTCCGCCGTAGACCGGGAGGATCTTGATCCCGGACATGTATTTCGCAAGGCGGCGAAGCTCTTCCGCTACCTGGATCGCAAGTTCTCTCGTCGGGCAGAGGATCATTGCCTGTGTCTTTCTGTTTTCCGGGTCCATCTTCATGAGAAGCGGAATTCCAAAAGCTGCGGTCTTACCGGTTCCGGTCTGCGCCTGGCCGATCATGTCATGGCCTTCCATCTCAACCGGGATCGCCTGGGCCTGGATCGGGGACGCCGCCTCAAATCCCATATCTGTAACTGCGCGGAGGATCCGCGGGTCTAAATTAAGTTCGTCAAATCTGATTGTTTCCATTCAATATCCTTTCTATGTTGTCTGCATAACGATTCCATGCCAGGATACATTCATTCGACGACTCCTACGGACTCCCAGATCTCTATACCGGTCACAGAATTCTATATACAATACTGACAGCTCGTTAATATTTCAAGCCATACAGGGTGCAAATGTAAAATATCTTATAACATAGGGAGGAAAAAGTCAAGCGACGATGTCTAAAAAAACGGAAGGGCAGGTACTTTTTTAAGTACCACGCCCTTCCGGGGTGTATGTTAATTTAAACCAGTATCAAGCCTCTTTTTTGTGGTAGCACAGATATCCAAACGCCGCCGCAACGCCCACCGAGTAGATCACGAAGGTGCAGGCAAACGGAAGCTTCGCATTCACAGAGTAGATAAATCCCGCTGTCAGGGAACCCGCAATACTTCCCAATGACTGGGTCGCGTTGAAGAATCCCATGACGAGGTTCTTCTGCTCCGGCGATGCCTGGTCTGCCACCATGTTCTGGAGAACCGGGACGCTGACGGAATAGCCGGCGTAAACAAGGATACTGAACAGGATGAAGATTCCGATCTTCACGGATATCAATGTTCCGATGGAAGCCAGCGCACAGAACGCTGTGAGAACCACCATAGACTTTTTGACGTTCGTCTTCTTGATGATCCAGATACAGAGGCTCATGTTCGCGATAAAGGATACGAAACCGACGCCCGCCTTGATGATTCCGTTGTAGGAGGAAGTCAGGCCCAGCTGTGCCTTTAAGTAGTAGTTAAAAGCCTGGTCGAAACCGGTATTTCCGAAGTTGATAAAGATGTTGATCGCAAACAGGAACACGAAAGCCATGCACATGAAATTCCTGCTGTCGATGAACGCCTGGAATGGGTTCGCTTCCTTCATGAGCTGCTTTGCCGGAATATCCTTTAAATTCGCCGTGCTGTCCGGTTCACAGATAAGGAAGAAAGCAATTGCCACCGCGATCAGGGTTCCCGCCTGGACTAAGAACGCCAAACGCACGGAAAACTCGCCTAAAAATCCGCCTATCATGTAGCCGAAAGCGCTGGCCACGCTCTTGATCGTTGCACTGTATGTCAGGTATTTCCCCTGGTCTTCCGGGTCTGACTTGTTTACGATATAGGTCAGAAAGCTTACAAAGATACCGCCGGTGAAGAGTCCCGCGAACATTCTCGCGAGAATGATCATGAGTTCCGTCGTAGCGTAGGCAAACCATACCTGGGCCACACCGTATCCCAGACAACAGATCAATAAGGAAAGCCTTGAAGAAATATAGTTATTGATCTTACCCCAGAACGGAGATAACAGGAAGTTTGTGATCAGCATAACTGCTAACGCCACTCCAAACATGTAGTCGTGGAGCTGCAGCTCCTGGATTACCGTCGGTGTTACCGGGTGGGCAAAGTTGGCTGCCAGGTTAAATACGATCATGGCAGTGAAAAAGGCAGCAAATCTCAATTTGTACTTCATAAGCGTTGTCTTCCTTTGTCTTAATTTTCAGTTCCAGACTTCTGTCATTCTTCACGTCCCGCTGAAACTGTTTCGTTTCTTTGCATTTTGCTTTATTTTTGCAGAAAATTCACATAATTCAAGTTTAAACTTATATCCGCTGAATGTCAAGCGCAAACAACCGTATGTTCTCTGTAACACTTTATCAGGATTTTTCTCCCCGCAGCAAAGGCACACCCCAAACATCAGGATGTGCCTATTACTCTTAGCTTTCGGTTTCTATTTTCCCGGCATCTCTGCCATAATTTCCGCCATCTCTTTTAATCCTGTAAACACAGCATCCGGCACCGTGTCAGCGTTCTCCAGATCACCGGCCTTCGTCTCCCCGGAGAGCACCAGAATCCCGTGGGCTCCATTTGCCACGCCGGTCTTCACATCGGTATAGAGACGGTCTCCCACAAAGGATATCTTCTCCCGCTCGCTTCCCGTGAGTGTCAGCACCATATCCACAGTTTCCTTAAATGGTTTTCCCACATACTTCGGCTGCTTTCCCGTAGACAGTGAGATTGCCGCGCACATAGCACCACAATCCGGGATAAATCCAGCCCGCGTCGGACAGTTGATATCCAGATGTGTTGCCAGGAATACTGCCCCACTCCGGATGTAGGTACAGGCCCTCTCTAACTTCTCGTAGGTCAGAGTCATATCAAATCCGATGACCACAACATCCGGCATATTCTTTGTGAGGAGAATGCCGTTCTCCCGGAAATTTTCCTCCAGGTCCGGGGTTCCAACTAAGTAAACCCTTTTTCCCGGATAATACATTTTCAGATATTCGATCATCACATCGCCGGATGTAATGATCTGATCCCGGCGGATATGGCAGTCCATTTTCGCCAGCTTATCAATATAGGTCCTCGGAGATTTCGAGGAATTATTTGTAAAAAATACATACCGCTTTCCGAGACGTTCCACCTGTCTTAAAAATTCCAGGGATCCGTCCAGGATCTGCGTGTCCAGATAGAAGGTTCCGTCCATGTCCAGGACGAAAAGCTCTGTCTCCTCCAAAAGTTTTTTTCTGTCCATCTTCCCTTTCTCCCTGCCTTATACCTTGAACCGGTATCCGACACCCCAGATCGTCTCGATATACTGGGGTTTCGCGGTATTCATCTCGATCTTCTCGCGGATCTTCTTGATGTGGACTGTAACGGTCGCAATATCACCGATGGATTCCATGTCCCAGATCTTGGAAAACAGCTCTTCCTTCGTGAAGACGTGGTTCGGGTTCTGGGCTAAGAACGCCAAAAGGTCAAATTCTTTTGTCGTAAAGTTCTTCTCCTCGCCGTTTACATAGACGCGGCGGGCTGTCTTATCGATTTTCAAACCGCGGATCTCGATGATATCGTTCACTGGGGTTCCGCTTCCGATGAGTCTCTCGTAGCGGGACAGGTGGGCCTTGACTCTCGCCACCATCTCGCTCGGGCTGAACGGCTTTGTAATATAGTCGTCAGCACCGAGACCAAGGCCGCGGATCTTATCGATATCGTCTTTCTTTGCGGAGATCATGATCACCGGTGTGTTTTTCGTCTCGCGGATCTTCTTACAGATCTCAAATCCGTCCACTCCCGGCAGCATAAGATCCAGGATAAAGAGGTCGAACTCCTCCGAAATCGCCCGCTTTAAACCGGCTTCTCCGTCATTTTCTATCTCAACCTCGAAACCGGACAGTTCCAGATAATCCTTTTCGAGTTCTGCAATACTCTCCTCATCTTCTACGATCAGAATTTTGCTCATATACAAGTTCCTCCTGTTATGGGTATTATATTTTACTGCTGCGCGTCCCCCGCGGTCTTTCTGAGTACAAAGTGGATCTCTGTTCCGATTCCCAGCTTGCTGGTGGCCCAGATCTTTCCTCCATGGTCCTCAATGATCTTCTTTACGATGGAAAGGCCGATGCCGCTTCCGCCCTTGCTGGAATTTCTCGAGGAATCCGTCCGGTAGAAACGGTCGAAAATATACGGTAGCTCTTTCTGTCCGATGCCTTTTCCGTTGTCCTCGATCTCCACCTGGACAAAGTCACCCACATCCAGGATCCGGATATTGATGATCCCATTCTTTTTATCCATGTATTTTAAGGAATTTCCGATGATGTTGTTGATGACGCGCTTCATCTGCTCCGCGTCGGCGATCACCATCACGTCCTCATCTACAAAGTTAAAATAGCCAAGCTCGATTCCTCTCGCCTCGAGTTCCAGTCCTACTTCCTCCACACAGTCGCGGAAGTAGTTTGCCACATTGATCTTCGAGAAGGTATACGGGATCTTATTTGTGTCGATCTTTGAGTAGAATGTCAGCTCGTTGATCAGACGGTCCATATCGTTCGCCTTGTTGTAGATCGTCCGGATATATTTATCCCGCTTCTCCGGCGAGGACGCAACACCTTCCATAAGACCTTCCGCGTAGCCCTTGATGGCTGTGATCGGGGTCTTTAAATCGTGGGAGATGTTGCTGATCAGCTCCTTGCTCTCCTTATCATACTGGATCTTTTCTTCCGTCGATTCTTTCAGACGGATCCTCATTTCCTCGAAGTTCTGGCAGAGCTGCCCGATTTCGTCATCGTCCTCCACATCGAGAGTGAAGTCCAGATTTCCGTCGCGGATCTGTTTCGTTGCCTCCTGAAGCTTTCCGATCGGCCATAAGATCGACCGGTAGACCCAGGCTGTCAGCATACCGCCAGTGATAAAAAGGATCAGCACACTGCTGAAGAACATCTCTGTGATCATGGATTTTACCTCCGGGATCACATCCACAACGTTTGTCACAAGGTAGACCGCGATCCGGCTCCCATCTGCCAGTTCAAATTCTCTCTGTTTGATCAGATGTTCCGTATTTTTATCCAGATAATTGCCCCAGGAATCAGAGTCATTGATCTCCGCATAGTCCGATATCTCTCTCTCCAGGCTCAATGCTGTCTCGTCGTTTCCTATATAGATCAGTTTTCCATCCTTCGTCACCATCAGAAAGGAGTGTTTTTCAGTCATCCGGGCGTTCAAGTCACCCAGATACGACTGGTCCGTGAAAATCTCCGGATCCTTCGCGATCTTTTCTTCGATCTCCTTCTGAATGCTCTCAGTCAGGTGGCTGAATACCCGGATCGACGCGCCGGCAGAGAGATCCACCTGGCCAACGTCGTAGGTCTCCCGGAACACCCGGTTCTGATAGGAACTGAGTCCTAAAATCGAGATATAGATCAAAAAGATCGGTACCACCGTGATCGTCAGAAATGTGATAAGTAATTTTGTACGTATTTTCATGAGCGGCTGCGCGCTCCCTTCTTATTTTTGTCCGCCAGTCTGAGATGACATATCGGCTTTCTGGTCGCTCCGCACTACGTGCTCCTAGGTCTGTGCCCCGCACCGGCCGGTGCAAAGCGATCCGGTATCCGATGGGGCAAAAGATCCTTTGACCCCAACAGCATATGATAAGTATAACACAACTCTTGTGGGCAATTTATAAAAGTATTCTAAAAAAGAATCCTGCTTGCAGGATTCTCCGCCTGCGGCGGGGCGCTTTAGCGACACTCTTCCACTCCGCCGCAGTGCGATCCTCGCGGAGCGTTTTTGATTTCATAGGACGAACTTTCCTATGAAATCAAAAACCGGAATTTTCATCCATATTTTTTTGGGGGAGGAACATATGAATATTTATTCCAAGCTTCTTAAACAATTAAACATGTGCGGTCATGCAGTTCTGGTAACTGATTATCCGACTTCTGATACCAGCGATGGGACTGCTGCTTCCGCGACTCTCGCTAGTGATCGTGCGACCATCCGCAAGACCATTTTCTCTGTTGTACCTGGGCAGATGAAGCCTGACAATGAAACCATTTCGCCTGTTTCTGGTTCTTCTGCTTCTTGTTCTTCTGCTTCTTGTTCTTCTGCCTGTAGTACATTGCCTCCCATTAATACCACACTGGCCCAGACTGCCCTCTCGGAAGGCCGCCCTGTCCTGGACCGGGATCATGGGCACATCCGCCTGCTGGAACCATTTAGCCGCAAAGAACGGCTTCTGATCTTAGGAGGCGGCCATGTAGGACTGGCTCTGGCAGAATTTGCTGCCAAAACTGGTTTTTCCGTGTATGTGGCTGATGACCGCCCTTCCTTTGCAAACCAGCTGCGGTTCCCGTGGGCAGAAGAAGTCTACTGTATGGATTTTCCTGCAGCGATCCAGGCATTTCAACCGGATACCCAGGACTATATCGCTGTTCTGACCCGCGGACACCGTCATGACGCTGACTGCCTGATTGCACTCTCCCACTGTCCTGTTCCCACTTATCTTGGTATGATCGGCTCCCGCCGCCGGGTGAAGGAGTTAAAGGCACATCTGGAAGAAACAGAACATCTCTCCCACGAATGGCTGGAATCCATCCACACGCCGATCGGACTGGCAATTAAGGCTGTGACACCAGAGGAAATCGCCATCTCCATCCTGGCAGAACTAATCCTGACGAAACGTACCCTGCGCCCAGACCACATAGCCCCATCTGATGCGGATCTGGATGTGATCACTGCCCTGGCAGATCCACCTGCCAACCGGACGGACCTAAAAAAAGCCCTGGTCACCATCGTGGAAACCAAAGGCCCAACCCCCCGGAAAGCCGGAGCAAATATGATCGTGTATGAGGACGGAACCGTGTTTGGAACCATCGGAGGCGGCTGCGCCGAGGCAGGACTGGTACAGACTGCAAGAGAGGTGATGCGAAGTGGCTCTTACCAGTTCTGCAAGGTAGATATGACCGGAGAAGTGGCTGCAGAAGAAGGGGTGGTGTGCGGAGGATGGATGATGATGGCTCTGCGTCCTCAACTTGCCGGATCCGAAATGAGAGATTTCACCGAAATAATTCATCCGCAAACAAGATGGATAGCACATTCAGTATACTAACGCAAACTGCTCCACACCATGCATACCAGGTCCCTTTGTGTGTCAGAACCGGACCATCTATCAGCTCTAATATCGTTGCCACAGATGGTTCTGCAGGATCGATCCTATTTCCATCCTGATCTCTCTCGATTCCATCACTGCTCACATAAAATATCCCGGTATCTGCCATGGTTCCGTCCTCTTTGTATAGCCAGTAAGATCCATCTGCATTCCAGACTCCACCACGAAACAGGAGTTTTTCCCCTCTGTAAACTTCTACACCTGTCATATATTCTGCACGATTCTCATCATGGGGAACGGCTGTCGGATCTTCCTTTACCGAATACGGTCCATACGTTGTTGAACCATATTGAAACACGACTTTTTTATCCTCAGATACCGTAAAGCATGTGGGCTGACCTTCAATTTTTCCCGAATAAATCACGCAATCATTTTCCTGAATCGGTTTCAATATCGTATTCTTGTAGTAAAATCCGACTTTTGAAATTGTGATAGAATATAGGATTGCAAATACCAGAGCCATTGCAGGCATAATGGTAAGAAGTAGTTTTTGATACAGGTTCAGGTTTTTGACTCTCTTCATAAATCACCTCCTCTTTCGTGAATGCTGTAAATGTTAGTTTTGGCACTTCCATTATACAACACAATCGAACTCAAGGTGTCTTTCTTTTATGCAAAATCACGAACTTGCTCATTTATAGTACTACATTTAAGAAATAGCGTTGTGAAAAGCCGCATAAACACTTTCCCTATCAATGTAGTTTGTTCTAATTAAGTCTGCTTGCCACGGACACTCAGTGACCCGATCTCGATTTTGGTCAATCTTTGCGTCCAACGCATCGATGAATTTTTCGATAAATGGTTCAAAGGAATCCTTTAGAATATTTGACATCTCATTGCTGATCCCTGCATTTTCAATCTTGCCCATAAGGGACTTATACTGTTCTGCAAGGTGTTTGCCTAAGTCACTGTCATCGCTTTTGATTGTAAAAGTATCCCATTCAGGCTGCTTCAACTGTTGCGAGAGTTCTTTTGCAAATACGCCTGCGTATGCCAAATCTTTTTCGCTATATGGAGCTTGCTCATTAACCGTTGGGGACTTCTGTGTTGACACCGCAGAAACACTTTCACGCAACTGCGCCGCCATATAAGCATCATCCTGTTTCAGCCATTGTTTATTTGGATCGGTTATATCTGCATAAACATCATTCTGAGCAAGATGTGCGGTATATGAATCTGCTTTTCCATCAATTACTGCCAGAACACTGTTTCGCATCTCGTCAGCTGCCCCGGATTGTCCAAGATCTTCATAAAAGCCGCCAATACGTTCTGCATAAGAGTCTGCCATTTTCTCTTTTGCTTGCGTATAAATCTGCTCCAGCTTCTGCAACTCCGCTTCCTGCTTATCACCAGTGAATTGAGTTTGTATACGATCTTTCAACACAGCATATCGAGAGGCAAGGTAGTCAGCTTTTTGCTCAAAATGATTGATATTATCGAAGTTGACATCCATTGCCCCTAAATCATTTTCCACACCATGCCAGTCAATCTCGGTTCCAAGTCCGTTTGCAATCAACTCGTTTCTGAAATTCTCTAAATCTTCTTTAGGAATTTCATCTCTCAAAATCAGCTTTACAGGTTCAGAGGAAGAACGTACAAATGTATCACCATCAAAATAGCCTTCGATCCGATATTGTTTCATATACTGGTTTATCAAAGCGTCATCCTCTGTATATGCTCCTTGTTCAGATGGAGGCAACATCTCTTTTTGCAGTCTTTCGTCTGGTGCAACTTTGGTGTAGGAGATAGGAGCAAATGCACGCATTTGACTTCTATCAGGTCGATAGATGCCTGTTTCATTAACCTGCTGATTTTGAGTACCGATTTCTACACGGTCATGTCGTGGCTGAGATACCTGTCTTGGAGTAAAAGGCGAATTAGCCTGTACAGCCAATATCCCTCTATTTCCCATGTGAGTGGGTGTTCGTATCTGACCAATTTGACCAATAAACATAACCATACCACCTTTCGTGTTGATATATATTGTGAAAATTGACACCTTTATTCTACTCTTATAAAACGCTTTTTTCAATATATTTTCGTCCTTGAGTTTCCGTGCTTTTATCCACATTCTCCGGTTTTCACAGGCTCTGCTATAAACAACTTTCAAAAAATGATGAAAATATAAGGAATCCTCATTCATTTTGATGTAAAATTTAAGTGACCAAACAAAAATCCACTAAACAAAAAGAAGGAGGATTCCTCATGGTCAATTTTACATCAAATACTTCTCAAATGAACCGGGAAATTTTAACTTTTACAAATAAAATTTCAAAACACCTGTCCAAGCCCGACAAAAAGTTTTCTGCCGATATGACTTACGGTATACTTGCCTCAGAAAGCTGCCTCCTTACCGACATCGTTGACCATCTTCACGAAAACACTAAAAAGGTCAATTCTGTTGAACGGCTGACCAGACATTTAAACAACGGCACTTCCTCCACAGCTCTTAAATCTTATCTTACTACTATCCGTAAATGGGCTCCGCAGGAACCTGTTATACACATTGATGACAGAGACATTGCAAAGCCTGATGGTTACAAATTTGAGGCTCTCGGACCTGTTGTCAGAGACGGCTCTAAAAGTACTGCTTCCAAAACAGTTTATGTAAAAGGATATCATGTGACAGAAGCCTGTGTACTCACTAAAAATAATCATCCTGTCAGTATTTTTTCAGAAATACATTCTTCAAAAGAAAAACATTTTACCTCTATAAATGAGCAAATTTGAAAAATTCTGATACCACCAGCTGTTGACATCCTTCTGCCAGCCCTCAACAACCTTCTCCTCTTCTTTCCAGGTCTTCATAAATTCTTCCGGTGTCTTAAATTCTTTCTTGATCCCGCTGGTGCTGCTTCCCCAATCCGGAAGCTGGAAATGAGGCTTATCCACGATGGATTTCCAGTTTCCGCCCCATTCTAATCCGATGGATACGCCAATCGCCCCAACTCTGGTGAAAAAGCCATCCTTATCATAATAAGCCCCACAGCCATCAGCGCGGTAAATGTCAAAGGCAGTTCCCCGTTGATGATAGGAGCTGTAGCTGGAGCCCGGAGCATTAGTCACAATGCTTCCTGGTGTCGTGCGCCCCTGGGCATATAGGGTATCCTGTTCCGATCCGGTGCGGAGAGTTTCACCAATTTTGATCTGAAGGCCCTGGGCAGAACATTTCTGAATCAGCTCTGTGGCTAGTTTCTGGAGGCGCGGATGGCATAATGTAATATCTCTCATAAATTTGTCCTCTTTTTTCTATAATATGAAAAACCAGGATTTTGGCTTCCTGGTCAATTTTTGTATTTATGGTATCTTGAAAACTGTTTCTGCATATGCTATAATGCCAATAGGTAAAAAGAAAACACTACCATTTAGGTAACGCAATCGGGTAGGAGGCTGGCTATTGAATAGCCAGCCGACCTCCCACAGAACCGTG
>ERZ809074.172-NODE-172-length-108516-cov-7.682254_pt1 | contig 108516 bp, 121 predicted proteins | sample MGYA00520795_ERZ809074 | MGnify/ENA primary metagenome ERZ809074 (study PRJEB31570, sample SAMEA3212989) | Homo sapiens | biome: human-gut; feature: human gut; material: fecal | place: Sweden | collected 2011 ...
AAATAATGATAGAAAAAGGTGGGCTTTTCAAAATATTTTTACGGGAAAATCTTATGATGATATAGAATTAAAGCAAAATAAAAGCCTAGAATTAGACTACATAATTGCACCTCCACATATGGCTTCATATATGGAGTACAGTGCCAAAATTTATAACATATATTTAAAGTATGTTTCTCCAGAGGACATATTTCCATATTCAATAGATGAAATATTTTGCGATTTAACGAGTTATCTAAATACGTATAAGCTTACTCCTAGGGAGCTTGTTACGAAAATAATACATAATGTATACGAAACTACTGGGATTACTGCAACTGCTGGAATAGGGACTAATCTCTTCTTGTGTAAGGTTGCCATGGATGTTATGGCAAAACACGTTGACCCTGATAAATATGGAGTTAGAATTGCAGAATTAGATGAGAAGAGCTTTAGAGAAAAGTTATGGAATCATAGACCAATTACAGATTTTTGGAGAGTAGGTAAAGGCTATGCAAAAAGATTAGAAAAATACAGAATGTTTACAATGGGAGACGTAGCAAGATGCTCAGTAGACAATGAAGAATTATTATATAAATTATTTGGAGTAAACGCCGAATTATTAATTGACCATAGTTGGGGTTGGGAATGTGCTACTATAAAGAGTATTAAAGAATGTAAGCCAGCAAATAGAAGCTTGTGTTCTGGTCAGGTACTTCATTGCCCATACAATTATGAGCAGTCTAGGCTCATAATCAAGGAGATGGCAAATGAAATTGTCTTAGACATGGTGCAGAAACATTTTGTTACAGACATGTTGGTTCTTACGGTAGAGTATGATGTGGAAAATTTAAAAAATGCAGAATTCAGTAAGAATTATAATGGAGAGATAAAAGAAGATAGATATGGAAGAGAAGTTCCGAAACCGGCACATGGAACATTTAGACTAGATAAAAAAACATTTTCTACGAGAATAATTAGTGAAGGGTTTGTTCATTTGTATGATGAAATAATAAATAGAAATTTGTTAATAAGAAAGATATATTTAACTGTTGGAAATTTGACGGATGAAAAAGAATTAAAACAGGAAAATCAATATGAACAGGTAAATCTATTTACTAATTATGGAAAGTTAGCAGAGAAAGAAAAAGAGGAAAAAGTAAAATTAGAAAAAGAGAAAAAAATTCAAAATACTATTATAGATTTAAAAAATAGATTCGGTAAAAATGCAATAATAAAAGGAATGGACTTAGAAGAAGACGCTACAACAATACAGAGAAATGGGCAGATTGGAGGTCACCAAGAGTAAAATGAAAATATTTTGTAGAGCGGAGGTATGGAACTATGAGGATTGAACATAAATACGATGACATAATAAAATTGGAGCACCATGTTTCAAAAACACATCCACGAATGAGTCTAGAGGCCAGGTCTGCACAGTTTGCTCCATTTTCTGCTGTAACAGGCTATGAAGATGAAGTAAGTGAAGTAGCTAGAGTAACTGAAAATCAAATAGAAGTAACAGATGAAATACGAAATGATATAAATAAAAAACTAAGTTATATTAAACACAATCCCAGACAACAAGTATCAATAACTTTTTTTGTGAAAGACACAAAAAAGCAAGGTGGAAAATACGAAACAATAACAGGATTAGTAAAAAAGATTGATGATATAAAAAACATTATCATATTGAATGATGGTAAAGTAATAAGAATGGAAGATATAATAGAAATTATATTATAAAGCTTTAAAATTGGATTTTAATATGGTATAAACAATATATTAGAAATATGTTATAAGAGGTACAGTATGTCGGAAATTACGAAAAGAGCATTAGCTACATCTTTAAAGAAGTTGCTGTCTCAAAAAGAATTAACAAAAATATCTATTAAGGATATAACAGATGATTGTGGAATACAGAGGCAAACTTTTTATTATCATTTTGCAGATGTATATGATTTGATAGAGTGGATATATACTAATGAGGTTATTAAACCAATTATTCACGATAAAGATACATATGAAAAGTGGCAGGAAGGATTTCTTAGTATTTTTAATTATGTGCAAGATAATAAGGATTTTGTGAGAAATACATATAACTCAATAAGTAGAAAATATGTAAACAAATTTATATATGAACATACTGATAAATTATTGAAAAATGTAATCGATGAAGAAGCGGAAAAAGAAAGCATAAAGGTACAAGACGAAGATAAGACTTTTATAGCTACATTTTATAGATATTCATTTGTAGGAATAATTCAGAATTGGATAGAAGAAGGCATGAAGGAAAGTCCAAAGGAAATAATAGAAAAGTTAAGTAAAATTTTAGATGGAAGTTTTAAAAAAGCTTTGTATAATTTAAGAAATGATAGGTAAAATATTTACTGATTGTTTAATAAATTTTTGACAATTATATAAATTTGTAAAATTTTTTGACATTATAAAAAAACTGATTATTGAAAATTACAAATTTTTATTTTTATAATAAATTTATTAAAACTAAGGAGGTAAAATTTATGTATTATAGTAGTGGAAATTACGAAGCTTTTGCAAGACCTGTTAAACCAGAGGGTGTTGATAATAAATCAGCATATATTATAGGCTCTGGACTCGGAGCTCTTGCTGCAGCTTGTTTTCTAGTTCGTGATGGACAGATGAAAGGCGAAAAAGTTCATATTCTTGAAAAGGACTCAATTCCAGGAGGCGCATGTGATGGATATAAGTATGACAATTTAGGATATGTTATGCGTGGCGGGAGAGAGATGGATAACCATTTTGAATGCATGTGGGACTTATTCCGTTCAATTCCATCAATAGAAACAGAAGGTGTAAGTGTTTTAGACGAATATTATTGGCTTAATAAAAAGGATCCGAATTATTCTTTAATGAGAGCCACTATAAATAGAGGTGAAGATGCACATACAGATAAGAAATTTGGTTTGTCTGATAAAGGTGCAATGGAAATATTAAAATTGTTCTTTACTCCAAATGAAGAACTATACGATAAAAAGATTACTGATTTTTTTGATGATGAAGTGTTAAATTCAAATTTCTGGTTATATTGGCGTACCATGTTTGCCTTTGAAAATTGGCACAGCGCATTGGAAATGAAGTTATATATACAAAGATATATACATCATATTGGCGGATTACCAGATTTTACAGCATTAAGATTTACAAAATATAATCAATACGAATCTATGATATTGCCAATGATTAAGTATTTGGAAGGATTCGGAGTTCAATTCCATTACAACACAAAAGTTGAAAATGTTGAGTTCGACATCCAAGAATATAAGAAAGTGGCAAAAAGAATAATATATACTACAGATGGAAATCAAAATTCTATAGATTTAACGGAAAATGATTTAGTATTTATTACAAATGGTGGATGTGTTGAAAATGCAAGACTTGGAAGTCAAAATACACCAGCTCCATTTGATTCAGAAATAAAACCAGGCGGTGGCTGGGATATGTGGAGAAAAATAGCAGAGCAATGTGATGAATTTGGTCACCCAGATAAATTCTGCTCAGACCCAGAACAAACAAACTGGATGAGTGCAACAGTAACTACTTTAGATGGAAGAATTCCACCTTATGTAGAAAAAATATGTAAGAGAGATCCATTTAGTGGAAAGGTTGTAACTGGAGGAATAGTAACATGTAAAGATTCTAACTGGTTATTAAGCTGGACATTTAACCGCCAGCCACAATTTAGAAGTCAACCAAAAGACCAATTAGTTGGCTGGATTTATGGATTATTTACAGATAAGCCAGGAAACTTTGTTAAAAAGCCAATGAGAGAATGTACAGGAAAAGAAATTTGTATGGAATGGCTATACCATATTGGAGTTCCAGAAAATCAAATAGAAGATATGGCAGAAAAAAGTGCAAATACAATTCCATGCATGATGCCATATATAACAGCATTCTTTATGCCAAGAAAAGATGGAGATAGACCGCTTGTTGTACCAAATGGAAGTGTAAATTTTGCATTCTTAGGACAATTTGCAGAAACTAAAAGAGATACAATATTTACAACAGAATATTCTATACGTACAGCAATGGAAGCCGTTTACACATTGTTAAATGTAGATAGAGGCGTGCCAGAAGTATGGGGCAGCGTGTATGATATAAGGGATTTATTGAATGCAACTGTAAAACTTAGAGATGGCAAGAAAGCAACAGATATGGATATGAATTTACCACAAAGAATGGCAGTGAAAGAACTTCTAAAAAAGATAGAAGGAACAGATATAGAACTTATTTTGAAACAATATAATGTAATATAAAGATTAAAATGCTAATATGCTGGATGAAAAAGTCTTGCATATTAGCATTTTGTATTGATTTTTAATTGACATTTTATGTAAAATATAGTAAAATATAAAATTGTACAAAAAGTTGTTGAATACCAAAGTCAAATTGACAATGGCAACTAAAGTGCACGGCAGATGTTATACTAACAAAAGAGAGGTTAGGAGTATGAAATTGAAAATGTTTTTGTCAGATTATCAATATAGGCAGATGTTGATGAAAGACTTGACAATGAAAATTACAGGGTTACCAATTGTGAAACAGGTTTATCATCATTATCGGATTAACAGGTTTAAGAAAGAAAACAAAAACTTGGACGGTTGGGAGTGCTATGTTAAACTTCTTCAGATTGAAGAGGATAACAGACGATTTCTTTTTAATGTAGCTCTTATAAGACTGAAAGAATGCCTGAAAGATGAGAATACAACACCTGAAAAATTCGAGGACCAGAAAAAGTTGGTCCTGTCTTACTCACTTATCCAAGAAGAAAGGTTTAGTGGATTCAAGACATGGATTGAAAATGTAGAGGTTGGTGAGAAAGATCTTTCTATGTTAGACAATGCCATGAATGGCTTGCTGAAGTAAAATAGCCATTCGAAGATAATCCTCTGCAACAGACGAAGGAAAAAATTATGTCTGGTGCAGGGGATTCTTTATAAAAGGAAACAATAAGTGATAAGAAGTTATAAAATTAGAAAAATCTATTTACTTTATATGCTTGGATATGTTAAAGTATAAGTAGAGTAAAAAATAAAAGAAAGGAATTTTAAAATTATGAAAAAACAAACAATTATCGCAATAGTTATTGCAGTAATCGTAGTTCTTGCAATTACAATAGGAGTAGTTGTAGGAAACAGTAAAAAAACAAAAGGAGAAAGTAGTACTATAGAGACAGCTTCTCAAATGAAGGCAATGTTTAAATCTATTTATAATAAATTAGGAGATGAATTGCCAGATTTAGAAACAGCTAAAATTGATGTAAGTGATGCCGTAGCTGTAAAAGATTATACAGGTTTGCAATCAAACGAAAATGTAGAAACACTTGTTGTATCTGAACCATCAATGTCTTCACAAGCATATTCAGCAGTTGCAGTAAAAGTAAAATCGGGTGCTAATGTAGAAAAGATGAAACAAGAAATGCTAGATAATATCGACATGGCAAAATGGATTTGTGTTTCAGCTAGTAATTTATATATAACAAACAGCGGAAATACAATATTTATGGTAATGTCAGACGAAGACTGGGCAAAACCAGTATATGAAGCATTTAAAGAATATGTAAATAATAATATAGGAAAAGAATTAGAAAAGGTATCTGATGAGGAAGATATAGAACTACCACCAGAAATGCCAGCAGTAATGTAAAAATTTCGCCCAATAGGGACGCCCCTTTTTGGGCGGAATTTTTTTAAAAAAATAATTAACAAGTTTTCGCCCCAAAAGGGGCGTCCCTATTGGGCGAAAGGAGGAAACATGCTTTTTACAAGTATTAGCTTTTTATATTATTTTTTACCAATTGTATTGATTGCGTATTTTATTGTGCCAAAGAAGGCGAAAAATTTCGTGTTATTTATTGCTTCTATGGCATTTTATTTTTATGGTGAACCAAAATATATTTTCTTGATGTTAGCAGAAATTTTTATTGCTTATATAGGAGCCATTTTAATAGCTAAATACAAAAAGAAAAGCATTTTGACAGTCACTCTTGCAATTCATATAGGATTGTTAGTATTTTTTAAATACACAGATTTTTTAATTGCAAATATTAATAATATTTTTAACGCAAAACTTAACTTATTACAGCTAGCATTGCCAATAGGAATATCATTTTATACTTTTCAAATTATCAGTTATGAGATTGACGTGTTTAGAGGAAATGTTAAGGTTCAAAGAAATTTCTTAAATTTAGCAACATATGTAGCTTTATTTCCACAGCTAATTGCAGGGCCAATTGTAAGATATGAAACGATTGAGGATGAGCTTTCTAACAGAAAACATAGCTTCGAAAATTTTGCCTATGGAGCTAGAAGATTTGTTATAGGACTTGCAAAAAAAGTACTTATCGCAAATATGTTAGGTGAATTTTGTAACAAATTTTCAGCAACTGATGAAAAGAGTGTAGTGTTATATTGGCTATTTGCAATCTCGTACATGCTACAAATATACTTTGATTTTTCGGCTTATTCAGATATGGCAATAGGACTGGGAAGAATATTTGGTTTCCACTTCTTAGAAAACTTTAACTACCCATACATATCAAAGAGCATAACAGAATTCTGGAGAAGATGGCATATTTCTCTAGGTTCGTGGTTTAGAGATTATGTTTATATTCCTCTAGGAGGAAGTAGAAAAGGAAAATTAATACTTGTGAGAAATCTTATTATAGTTTGGCTTCTTACTGGTATTTGGCATGGAGCAAGTTGGAACTTTGTAATATGGGGATTAATGTTTGGATTATTATTAATAATAGAAAAATTGTGGCTTGGAAAATATATAGAAAAACTTCCAGATATTTTCAAAAGATTATATGTAATTTTTATTGTAATGATAAGTTTTATAATATTTAATGCGGGCACAATGAAGGAAGCATTTACTAATATTTCAGGATTATTTGGTGCAAATTCTACTTGTATAATAAATGATTACACAATATATTATCTAAGAAGTTACTTAATTACAATAATAATAGCGATAATCGGAGCAACACCAATTCTAAAAAATATAATCGAAAAATTAAAAACAAAGTCGGTAATGAATAAAATTATAAATATACTAGAACCAATAGCAATGGTAATAATTATATTGATTGTAACAGCATACTTAGTTGATAATTCGTATAATCCATTTCTTTATTTTAGATTTTAAGAAAGGAAACAATAAAAATGAGTGATAATGTAAAAAACGCAGTTATTACGATAATATTTGTGAGCGTCTTAGTTATAACTATGATTGTAAATATTGCTAAAAAAGACGGTACTATATCGATTTCGGAAAGAAGAAAGTTAGAACAGTTTCCAAGTTTTTCTATATATAAGTTATTCAATGGAAAATTTTTCGAAAAATTTGATAAATATACAACAGACCAGTTTACCTACAGAGACAATTTGAGAAAATTAAAGGTAGAAACCGAATTAAATATTTTCAAAAAGAAAGATTATAATAATTTATATGAATACAATGGATATATCATAAATCAAGAATATCCGCTAAATGAGAAATCTATTGAAAATCTTTCAAACAAGGTAAAACAAATAGCAAACCAGTATTTGACAGAGAATAACAATGTATATTTTACTATAGTTCCAGATAAAAATTATTTTGTGGATAAGGACAATTTAAAGTTAGATTATGACAAAATGGAAAATATGTTAGAAAAAAGTTTAACATTTGCTGAATACATAAAAATAAATGATTTGCTAGAATTATCAGACTATTATAAAACAGATACACACTGGAAACAAGAAAATATATTAAAGATTGCAGAAAAAATCGCAAATCAGATGAATGCAAATATATCAAAAGATTATGAAACTATAAGAATTACTGATTTTAAAGGCGTATATAGTGGTCAACTTCCAATTAGCAGTGAAAACGACGAAATAAAAGTTCTAACCAATGACACATTAAAAAGATGTAAGGTATATAATTATGAAACAAAAGAATATTCTGGTATTTATAATTTAAAGAAAATAAATAGTTTAGATAAATATGATGTATATCTATCAGGAGCAACGCCAATGCTAACAATAGAGAATCCAGATTATAATGGTACTAAAGAACTAATAGTATTTAGGGACTCTTATGGTAGCAGTTTAATTCCATTATTGGTGACAGGATATAGTAAAATAACGGTGGTTGATACAAGATATATATCACCAAAGTTGCTAAATCAATATATAGAATTTAAAGACCAAGATGTGTTATTTATGTACAGTACATTGATAATAAATAATAGCACAACACTAAAATAAATATAGTCTGATATTAAAAAGGAGATATTATGATAGAAATAGTATTTAAATTGGATGATAACAAGGCGATTGCATATGACTCCGAGAAAAAGGTTGGCGAATGTGATTTTGAGGAAATAGATGATATTTGGAATATAACACATACAGAAGTTGATAGTGATTATCAAGGACAAGGCATAGCAAGAAAGTTAGTAGAAAATGTCATAGAAAATTCTCAAAAATATAATAAAAAGATAACAGCAACATGTTCATATGCAAGAAAAATAATTGAGAAAGAATAATTTTTAATAATTAGAAAATACTTGCATATAATAAAAATGTATATTATAATATATAAAGAATATGGTGTTGGTCATAAGGCAATACCAAAGGAGAAAAAATTCTCAAAAAAAGTTGGTGAATCCAGCCATAAAATTGGAACTAAAAAAAGCGGTGAATCCAGCCATAAAATTGGAACTAAAAAAAGCGGTGAATCCAGCCATAAAATTGGAACTTAAAAAAGGAAGGTTAGAGTGTAAAGCTCTAATCTTTTTTTACAAATTTTAGAAAAATACTTGCAAACATATGTACGTATGTGATATAATGCAGAAAATGTATAAGGAGCTGGTTGGTATGATTAAAAATTTACAAATTATAAGAGTGAATACAAATTATTGCGATTATTTAAGAAAATTTGATTCAAGAGTAGCCTACAATATGAATGAAAAAGAGATTAGACCTTTTATAGGAATATTATTCAAGATAGAAGATTGCGAATATTTTGCACCACTATCTAGTCCAAAGTCGAAACACAAGAAAATGAAAAATACCATTGATTTTCTAAAGATAAAAAACGGTGAACTTGGAGCTGTGAATTTTAATAACATGATTCCTGTAAAAAGTGATTATTATTCTATTATTGATTTAAATCAATCAACTTTAACTCTAAATGAAGCAAAATACCAGAAACTATTAAAAGAACAATTAGCTTGGTTAAACGCAAATTATATTCAAGTAAAAGATAAATCATATAAATTATATACTTTATATAACAAAGGAAAACTGCCAGAAACCATGAGAGAAAGATGTTGTAATTTTAAGCTACTAGAAGAAAAATGTTTAAAATATACTATTATAGATAGGAGTTTACATGGATAATAAAAAAAGATGCAAGTGGTGCAATATGAAGAATTCACTATATATAAAATATCATGATGAGGAATGGTGCAAACCGAACTTTGATGAGAAATATTTATATGAGATGCTTATATTAGAATCTTTTCAAGCTGGACTTTCTTGGGAGTGTGTACTAAATAAAAGACAAGCCTTTGAGATGGCTTATGATAACTTTAACATAGAAAAAGTATGCCAATATGATGATGAAAAAATCATAGAACTGCAACAAAATAAAGAGATAATCAGAAATAAATTAAAAATAAAAGCAAGCATAAACAATTCTAAAATATTTAAGGATATACAAAAAGAATTTGGCTCGTTTAATAACTATTTAAAGACTTTCACAGATGGCAAAACATACTATGAAATAGATAAGACAACATCTCCAATTTCTGATGCTATCTCAAAAGACCTACAAAAAAGAGGAATGAAATTTGTAGGTTCAACAATAATATATTCATATTTACAGGCAATAGGAGTGATTATATCTCATGATAAAGATTGTTTTCTTTTCGCCCAATAGGGACGCCCCTTTTTGGCCGATTAGTTTTTTATATATTGAAAAATATTTAAATATTTGATAGTATGGGAAAAGAAAGAATATTATTTAGCAAGGAGATCAAAGTGGAAAGAATAGATAAGATAATAGCTTCTCAAACTAACTATTCAAGAAAAGATGTTAAAAAGCTTATATCTCAGAAGAAAGTAAGAGTAAATGACGAGATTGTAAAAAGGCCAGAACAGAAGTTTGATGAACAACAAGATACAATATATATAGATGAAAATAAATTAGATATGAAGAAACACATATACCTAGTACTCAACAAGCCGCAGGGATACATATCAGCAACAGAAGATAGAACAGCAAAGACGGTATTAGATTTAGTACCGGAGCAATACATGAGAAAAGGATTGTTCCCAGCAGGAAGATTAGACAAAGATACTACTGGAATGATGATTATAACAGACGATGGCGAGTTTGCACACAACATACTAGCTCCAAAAAAACACATAGAAAAAACATACAGAGTACAAATAGATATAGACATAACAGAAGAGATGAGAGAAAAATTTAAACAGGGAATTGTTTTAAAAGACCATGTGTGTTGCCCAGCAATGATTGTAGTAGAAGATAAGAATACAGCTTTAATAACAATAACAGAGGGTAAATATCATCAAATTAAAAGAATGTTTGGATGCTTTGGAGCAAAAGTAGTAAGATTACACAGAATATCAATGGGAGGCTTACAACTACCAAGTGATTTAGAAGAAGGACAGTGCAGAGAGCTAACTAAAGAAGAATTAGAAAAAGTATGCATAAGAGACAAGTAAGGAGAATAGAATGAATATATTAAAACCACAAAAGATGTTGTTTGATAATTTAAGAACTATTGAAAATTTACAAAGTGAATTAATGGAAAATGATGAATTAGAAAATGTTAAGATAAAAGATTATTCAACAAGTAATCTAGAAGTTTTTGATGTTACTTGCAATAAGGCAATATTTAATAATGTTTCTATAATAAATAGCAGGTTCGAAAAGACTTCTTTTACAGATGTAGAGTTTAGTAATTGCAATTTTTCGAATACAACGTTTGACAATTGTAGCTTTATAAGATGTGAGTTTAATAATTGCAAGCTAACTGGATGTAATTTTATAGAAAATGTTTTATTTGATATTGGATTTATAGATTCGAATATGGGGTATGCTAATATATCAATGAGTAACTTAAGGGGAATATTCTTTAATAATACATCGATAAGAAGCGGAAGTTTACAGGAAAATAAAGTTAAAAATATAAACTTTAAAGAAGCGGACCTAACAGGTACACAATTTTTTAAAACAAGTTTAAATGGAATAGATTTATCAAATAGTAATATAGATCAAATTGCAGTTTCACTTGAAGATATAAGAGGTGCAAAAATAAACCAAATGCAAGCAATAGATTTAATGTATTTATTAGGAGTAAAGGTTGTGGAATAATAGATGTATAATTGCTTGAAAAGAATTAAATATTTTCGACTAACATTTTCTTCGGTGAAAATTTTTAAGAAAAAATCTGAAAAAAATTAAAAATTTTGATTGACTTTTTTTCTTTCTAAGTGATATAATAGGCAAGCTAACAAAAAAGAGAGTAAGGGTTGTGAGAAGAATTTAGTGTTTTTCTCCAACCTGATATTTATGTCTTTTTATCAAAAAAGGGGAGGAATGAAAGAAAAAAATGGAGCAAGAAAATATACTTGGAAAAGAAAAAATAGGTAAATTAATATTAAAATTTTCTATTCCTTGCATTGTTTCAATGTTGGTAAATTCATTATATAATATAGTTGACCAAATATTTATTGGACAAGGGGTAGGAACACTAGGAAATGGTGCTACAAACGTAGTATTCCCACTAGTAATGATAGGTTTAGCTTTTTCTCTAATGTTTGGAGATGGTGCATCAGCATATTTAAGTTTAAAACTTGGAGAAAAGAAGAAAAAAGAAGCAGAAAAAGGAATTGGTAATGGAATATTATTATCTGCAATTGTATCAATAATTTTCTGCGTAATTACACTAATTTTTTTACCACAACTTTTAACACTATTTGGATGTACTGATAAGCTAAGAGATTTAGCAATGACTTATGGAAGAATTATAGCAATTGGTTTTCCTTTTTCGATGATTGGAACAACTTTGAACTCAATTATTAGGGCAGATGGAAATCCTAAATTTGCTATGACAAGCATGGTTACTGGTGCAATTTTAAATACAATATTAGATCCAATATTTATATTTGTATTTCACAAAGGAGTTGCTGGAGCAGCTATTGCAACTGTAATAAGCCAGGTGCTTACATTTATATTGAATGTTGCATATATCAAGAAATTTAAATCTATACAATTATCAAAAGATAGCTTTAAATTAAAAGCTGAGGTATGCAAAAAGGTTTCAATGCTTGGTGTAAGCAGTTTTATTACTCAAATGAGTATTGTGTGCGTTATGGCAGCTGAGAATAATTTACTTGGAAAATATGGAGCTCAAAGCGATTATGGAGCCGAGACTCCAATTACTGTTCTTGGAATTGTAATGAAGATAAATCAGATATTAAACAGTATAATAATTGGTATTGCTGCAGGAAGTCAACCTATAATTGGATATAACTATGGTGCTAAGAAATATGACAGAGTAAGGAAAACGTTAAAAATTGTTTTAGGGTCAAGCTTGGTAATAAGCACAATAGCATTCATATTGTTCCAAACAATACCAGATAAGTTAATCTTAATATTTGGTAATGGTGATGCAAAATACATGGAATTCGCATGTTTAGCATTTAGAACATATTTATTACTTTGCATTTGCAATGGTGTTCAAATTCCATCAGGAATATTCTTTCAGGCAATCGGAAAAAGCACAAAGAGTGCTATATTATCACTTTCAAGACAAATTGTTATATTGATTCCTGCTATGATAATATTGAGTGGAATCTATGGAATAATGGGTGTATTAAGTGCTGGACCAGTAGCTGATGGATTAGCATTTGTATTGGCTGTTATACTTCTAATAAAAGAAACAAGAAACATGAAGGCTGATGGAGTAGAAACAGAAAAAGCAGAAAGAAAAGAAGTACCAGAAACTGTAGTAGCTAACAACGGAATTGTAATCACAATTGCAAGAGAATATGGCTCTGGTGGAAGATATATCGGAAAATTGGTAGCAGAGAAACTAGGAATTAAACTATATGACAAGAATATAATAGAAAAAATGTCAGAAGAAACAGGCTTATCAGAAGAATATATAAAAGACAACGAACAAAAAAGAACTGTTTTTGATAGTTTCAATAATGGCTATTATGCTGGTCTGAATAACTCTGACGAACTATTTATACAAGAATCAAACTTAATAAAAGATTTAGCTGATAAGGAATCTTGCGTAATAGTTGGAAGATGTGCAGACTTCATATTAAAAGACAAAAGAAATGTCCTAAAAATATTTGTAAGTAGCAGTATGGAAAATAAAATAAAAAGAGCAACTGAATTTTACCACATGGATAAAGAAAATGCAGAGAAAGAAATTGCAAGAATAAATAAATTAAGATCTAATCACTATGAATACTACACGGAAAGAGGATGGGAGACACCATCAAATTATGATATTTGTGTAAATAGCGACTCTATTGGAATAAATAATGTCGTAGACTTAATATGCAGTATAGTAGAAAAAAGCAAAGAGTTAGCAATTAAATAGAATTATAAAGAGCGGAGCAGAAGTGCTTCGCTTTTAGTTATTGAAGAAAAAATTTCATTTTAGTATAGACAAATATTTGTTCTTATTATAAAATAGATACAATAGTTCAAAAATAAAAATAATTAATATTTTATAGATAACAACAAATATACTAAGAACTAAATTTTATATAAGGGATGTGTTCTTATGGACGAAAAAAGAAATGAAATTATTTTATTTGAAAACCAAGGAGTAAAATTAGAGGTAAACCTAAAAGATGAAACGGTGTGGCTTACACAAGAACAAATGGCAAAATTGTTTGGAAAAGCTAAGTCAACTATTAATGAACATATTAAAAATGTTTATAAAGAAGGTGAATTAGTAGAAAATGAAACTATGACAAAATTCGGAAATTCCGAATTTGCTGATAAACCAACTAACTATTACAATTTAGATATGATTATTTCTATTGGCTACCGTGTTAAATCACAAAATGGTATTTTATTTAGAAAATGGGCAACTAATGTATTAAAAGATTATATGTTAAAAGGCTATGCAATAAATCAAAAGAGATTAGATTATTTAGAAAAAACTGTAAAGCTAATAGATATTGCTAATCGTATTGATGAAAGACTTGAAGGCAATGATGCAAAAGAAATATTAAAGGTAATTGCAGGATACACAAAGGCATTAGATTTATTGGATGATTATGACCATAAGACATTAAAGAAAATTCAAGGAAACTTAGATACACGAAAAATTGAATATCAAGAATGTATAAGTATAATTAACAAATTGAGATTTAATGAGGAAAGTTCACTCTTTGCAGTTGAAAGAAATAAGGGACTAGAATCTATTATCGGGAATATTTATCAAAGTTTCGGACGGACAAGATATTTATAAAAGTATTGAAGAAAAAGGAGCTAATTTCTTATATTTAATAGTAAAAAATCATGTATTTGCAGATGGAAATAAAAGAATCGCAGCAACACTGTTTATATATTTTTTGAATTTTTATGGAATATTATATAAAAATAATAAACAGGTAATTGACAATAATACATTAACAGCACTTACTTTATTAATTGCTGAATCAAATCCAAAGGAAAAAGATGTAATTATCGATTTAGTAATGAATTTTTTAAATAATGACTGAAAAACAGTATGCTAAAAAATGAGTGAGCTGATTATAAATACCAAAAACAGCTCTTCCACTTACGTGGGAGAGCTGTTAAACTTTACGAACCAGGGGAAATGTCTAATTTTGAAAATAAATGTTTAAAATGTAAGCTTTTGGACAACATATTTATGGGTGATTAGTATGTTTAAGCCAAAGGCTTTATATTGTGAAAATAATATTGAAAATTATGTGCTTGGAAGAGAGCTATTAGAAAAATATGCTGATGTTCCAAGAGTGATAATTGACAATCATAATAATATTGAAGAAATGAGAAAAAAACAAAATAAGGATTTTGCAGATATGAAGCAAAATCTGATAATAGGAATCAGAAAGACACATAAATTTGTTCCAAATCATAAGACATCAGATTTTCTAGTTCCATATACATCTTCTGGGTGCACAGCAATGTGTATGTATTGTTATCTTGTGTGTAATTACAATAAGTGTGCGTATTTGAGGCTGTTTGTGAACAGAGAAGAGATGCTAGATAAAATTATAAGAACTGCTCAAAATTCAGAGAAAGATTTAACTTTTGAAATTGGAAGTAATAGTGATTTAATTTTAGAAAATACGATTACAAATAATTTAGTCTGGACGATTGAAAATTTTGCAAATACTTCAAAGGGACATTTAACTCTTCCTACTAAGTTTGACATGGTAGATGATATTTTGCCTTTAAAACATAATGGAAAAGTTACTATTAGAGTGAGTGTAAACCCAGAAGAAATTATTAACAAAGTTGAATTCGGTACATCGAGATTAAGAAATAGAGTTCAAACTATAAATAAATTAGCAGATGCCGGCTATCCTATCGGAATATTGATAGCACCTGTAATATTAATAGAAAATTGGAAAGAGCTATACTCAAATTTGATAAAATATCTATATGAAAATCTGAGTGAAAAAGCTAAGAAACAGGCGTTTTTTGAAATCATTTTTATGACATATAGCTTTGTTCATAGGGCCATAAATACAGAAGCATTTCCAAATGCCATAGATTTATATAATCCAGAATTGATGAGAGGACGTGGCAGAGGAAAATACATGTACAAAGACTATATACGCGAAGAAGGAGAAAAATTCTTACGAGAAGAAATGCATAAATATTTTCCGCATAATCAGATTGAATATGTGGTATAAAGTTCAATTTTTAACTACCTTCGCCCATTAGGGACGCCCCTTTTTGGGCGAAAAAAATAATGCATAGGTACATTTTTTTCTTCGTCCCTAAATTGTGCGTTTCTAAATTACAAAAACACTTGACATAAATATATTTAATTTGTATAATAGGTTTTGTAATATATATTATCAAGAGTGGACGAAAGAATCGGCTTTATGACTCCACAGCAACCTATTGAGTTAGGTGCTAATACCGACAAAGTTACGGAATGTACTTTGAATGATGATTTCTAAGAATCGTTAAACTTTGTACCTACGTTAGTACAAGTTTTTTTAGCTTTTATAGAAAGATTGAAAAATATTTCAATTAGATTGAATTGTTGAAGAAGACGTTTTAGATAAAAAGCATGTCTAATTTAGTGATGGTTTTCGCCCCAAAAGGGGGCGTCCATAATTGGCGGTTTTGAAGGAGGAAAATATGAAAAGATTATTTACATCAGAGAGTGTTACAGAAGGACACCCAGATAAGCTATGTGATTATATATCAGATAGTATTCTGGATAGTTATTTGGCAAAAGATAAGAATGCAAGAGTCGCTTGCGAGACTGTTGCGGGTAAAGGTGAAATTTTTATAACAGGAGAAATTACATCGACTGCAAATGTTGATATAGAGCAAGTTGTAAGAGATACGATAAAAGAAGTTGGATATGCTGATAGTGAGTATGATATTGATTATAGAACTTGCAAAATATACATAAATTTATCTAAGCAATCTCCAGATATTGCACTAGGAGTTGATAAATCACTTGAAGACAAAGAAGGTAAAGATGTTGAGTCTGAAGGAGCTGGTGACCAAGGTTTAATGTTTGGATATGCTTGTGATGAAACAGAGGAGTTGATGCCTCTTCCAATTTCGCTTGCACACAAACTTTCTAAGAGATTGACAGAAGTTAGAAGAGAAAAAATAATAGATTATTTAAGACCAGATGGTAAGACTCAGGTTACGGTTGAATATGATGGAGACAAGCCTGTAAGAATTGATACTATTGTTGTTTCTACACAACATTTGCCTGATGTTGACATGAATGTTCTAAAAAAAGATATAATTGAAAAAGTTATAAAGCCAATAGTTCCAGCGAATTTGTTAGATGAAAACACAAAATATTTTATTAATCCAACAGGAAGATTTGTAATAGGTGGACCTCTTGGAGACAGTGGACTTACAGGAAGAAAAATAATAGTTGATACTTATGGTGGAGCTGCAAGACATGGTGGAGGAGCCTTTTCTGGAAAGGACCCCACAAAAGTTGACCGTTCGGCTTCTTATATGGCAAGACATATTGCGAAAAATATTGTTGCAAATGGTTATGCAAAAAAGTGCGAAATTCAAATTGCATATAGTATTGGCGTGGCCAAACCAGTGTCTATTTATGTAAATACCTATGGAACAAATACAATTCCAGAAGAAAAGATTATAGAAAAAATAGACAAAACTTTTGATTTAACACCAAGAGCCATAATAAATTATCTAGATTTACAAAGACCAATTTATAGACAAACAACAAACTACGGTCATTTTGGAAAAAAAGACCTACCTTGGGAGAAAATTATAAATTTTTAGGCATCATAAATAAAATATAGGCCAAAAGGCTGTTATATAATCCATTTTTATGATATAATAGATGAAGTTACCATTTTATAAATAGACCACTAAGGAGGTTGAAAAATGGGTAAAATTGTTGTTGGACGGTGGGACTGTTCCTACTGTGGTACGAAAGGCATACGTGGTAGTGAAAGAGAATGCCCTAATTGCGGCAGACCAAGAGGTGAAGATGTAAAATTTTATGTTGATGATCCAAAGGACTATGTTCCAGAAGACGAGGCAACCAAAATTAGTAAAGAGCCTGATTGGATGTGCGAATTTTGTGGCAGCTACAATTCGGCAAAACTCACTAAGTGTATGTCGTGTGGAGCAGAAAGAGGCGAAAGCAAAGATTATTTTCAAGTACAGGAGGAAAACAGAGAAAAAAAATCTGAAAAAGCAAAAAATACAGAAAATGAATTCGAGCCAAAACCTGAAAAAGTAGAAAGTTATCAGAACTTCGAAAGCCCACAAGAAGATTACTCACAGCATGATTTTAGCTCCTACAATTTAGCAAATATTTTTTTAAACAAAAAAGTTATTGCTATTGTTTTAGCTGTTTTGCTTTCTATTATTGGAGTAATATTCTTATTTACGCCAAAAGAAGTAAACATGCAAATCACAGATTTTTCTTGGAGTAGGAGCATTAGTATCGAACAAAACAGAACTTTTCATGAAAGTGATTGGAGCGTTCCAGCTGGAGGCAGAGTTACGTCTCAACAAATGGAATTCCACCATTATCAATCTGTTTTGGACCATTACGAAACCCGGACCAGAGAAGTTGCAAGAGAGAGACTATCACATTACGAATATAGTACTACATTAATAGACATGGGAAACGGCTATTTTGAGGAAGAAACAATAAGTACTCCTGTATATGAGACTTATTATGAAACTGAAGAATACCAAGAGCCCATATATCGTGACGAGCCTGTTTATGCAATGAAATATTATTATGACATTGATAGGTACGTTTACGAAAGGCCTGTAAACACGAGTGGAAACGATAAGGAACCTTACTGGGGAGAAGTGAAACTTAATTATGATGAGAGAGTTTCAGAAAGAAATGAAGAGTACAAAATTTCTGGAATATCCGACGAAAAAGAAAAAAGAACCCTTGAAATCAGTGTGAATTTTGAAAAATGGAATGTTCTTGAAAAAGGACAAACTGTTAAAGTAAAAATTTACAAAACTGGTACAACAACATTAGTGGACTAACAATAAGCCTTATACTAAAGGCTTAAAACAAAATTGGCATCATGCTTTCGAACGAGAGTATGGTGCCGATTTTTCTGTATTATAAATATTGAAATTAATTATCAATTACGATATAATTGTGGCATAAAATTGAGATAATAATTGGAGAAAAATATTGAAAGTTATTTTTTTAGATATAGATGGGGTCTTAAATTCAGATGACTATATAGATATAGCAAAAAATTCACAAGGAATGGAAAGGCACATAGATATAGACAAGGTTAAATTATTAAAAAAAGCGATTGACGAAACAGGTGCAAAAACTGTTTTAACCTCCTCATGGAGAAATTCAAACGATATTGGGCCACTAAGGGAGCTATTAGCAAAATATGAAATTTACTTTGATGTGACACCGTTTATTAATTGGGAGAGGGGACTCGAAATAAAACAGTGGCTTTTAGAGCATAATAGAGTAGAAGATTATATCATATTGGACGATGAAATTTACGATTCATTTGATAAAGAAATGCTTAGACATTTAGTAAAGGTATCAGATGCAAATGGACGAGGACTTGGAGAAGGATTAACACAAAAAGATATAGATACAATAATAAAAAGATTTGGAAGAGTAAAGGAAGATTTCGAAAGGTAATTTGTAGGAGGAAAGATAATGGAACATGTTCATTCAATTATACTGATAAAAAGAGGAGATAAATATTTAAATTATTTTGATGAAAGATGGGGAATGTATTTATTTCCAAATATTAAAGGAAATGACATTGAAGAAATAAAGGATAAATATAACACGAATAACGTGAAATATTTGTTTGATAAAGTACATGAAAAATATTCAATACCAAATAAAGAAAAAAGAACATATCACCATTATTTTTATGAAGTAGATAAAGATATAAATGGAGAATATTTTTCTTTAAATGAATTATTGCAAAAAGAAAAAGTAAAAGAGAATAATGGGGACATTATAAAATTTATAGAAGAATTTTATAACAATCAATAATAAAGTATGTTATTTGATTCGAAATAATATTATTATAATTACATAAATGAATAGGTTACAAGAAAAATGAACTCTCAAAAAATGAGGGTTCATTCTGTTTTAAATATTGTAATAAATTTCGTTAAATTTACCATAATATTTATTAGTATTTTATATGAGGAGAATTAATTATCAAAGCTAATGAATACAGATAAAATTAATGCAATTGAACAGAATTTAAAGAAATACAGCCAGATGAACAATGATGAAATTTTACAGGAACTTGATACATCAGAAAATGGACTTAGCTGTATAATAATAGATGAGAAACAAGAAGAATATGGCAAAAATATAATTGATATAAATAACAACAATACCACATTTAAGAGGCTGAAAGAGGCCTTTATAAATCCATTTAATATCGTGCTAATAATAGTTGCAATAGTTACTTTTTTTACAGATGTAGTATTTGCTACAAATAAAGATTATCTAACTTTTACACTGATTATTAGTACGGTTTTTATTTCTGCGATGATATCTTTTTTTCAGCAGACAAATTCGAATAAAGCGGCACAAAAATTAAAAAGGCTTATTACAAATAAAATAGATGTAATAAGAGATGAACTTCCGAATACGGTTGATGTTGAGGATATTGTGCCTGGGGATATTCTAAAACTTTCTTCTGGAGACATGATTCCGGGAGATGTGAGATTTTTGGAGACAAAGGATTTGTTTATTGACCAAGCTTCATTAACAGGAGAATCTAATCCTGTAGAAAAGTTTTCTACGTTAAGAGAAAAAGACGCAGAATTAACACATTTATCTAATATTGGATTTACTGGAACAAACATTGTTAGCGGACGTGCAACGGCAGTTGTGCTCGCAACCGGAAGCAACACATATTTTGGAAATATGGCAAAGTCTATATATAGTACGAGTGAGCAGAATAGCTTCGAAAGAGGAGTAGATAGTGTTAGCAAGCTTTTAATAAAATTTATGGTAATAATGATACCTGTGATATTTGCAATAAATTTTTTCACAAAGGGTAACTGGTGGGAGGCTTTAATTTTTGCAATAACAATCGCGGTAGGGCTTACACCAGAAATGCTGCCAGTAATAATGACTTCTACGCTTGCAAATGGAGCAATAGAGATGTCTAAGAATAAGACCATTGTAAAAAGATTGAGTGCTATACAAACATTCGGAGAGATGAATATTTTTTGTACCGACAAGACTGGAACTCTTACAGAGGACGAGATTGTACTAGAAAGATATATGGATTTAGAAGGAAATGAGAGTCAAAGAGTTTTGAAGCATGCTTTTTTAAACAGCTATTTTCAGACTGGACTAAAAAATTTGATAGATGTAGCAATTATATCGAGAGCCGAAAAAGAAAACATGAACATTTATAAAGAAACATACACACGTGAAGATGAAATTCCATTTGACTTTTCACGCAGAAGAATGAGTGTGGTTTTAAAAGATCAGATGGGAAAGAGGCAACTAATAACAAAAGGTGCAGTAGACGAGATTATGTATATTTGTTCATATATAGACATAAATGGAGAGGCAGTAGAACTTACAGAAAAATTAAAAAATAAAGCATATGAAACATATGAAAAATACAATAAAGAAGGGCTAAGAATAGTTGCAGTAGCTCAAAAAAATGATATACATGGAGTAGAAACGTTTGGAATAAATGACGAAAAAGACATGGTGTTGATAGGATTTGTGGGATTTTTAGACCCACCAAAAGAAAGTGCAAAACAAGCAATTGAAGCTCTAAAAATACATGGTGTAGATACAGTTGTCTTAACAGGAGATAGCGAAGGAGTTGCGGTAAACGTTTGCAAAAAAGTAAATATATCAACAGAAAATAGATTAACTGGAAAAGAAATAGAAGAAATGAATGACGAAGAGCTAAAAGAAAAATCGGTAAATTGTCATCTATACTCTAAACTATCACCACTTCAAAAACAAAGAATTGTAAGAATATATCAAGAACAAGGCAATACAGTAGGTTACATGGGAGACGGAATAAACGATAGCCCACCATTAAAACAATCTGATGTTGGAATATCGGTAGATACGGCGGTTGATATTGCTAAAGAAACCGCAGACATAATTCTACTAGAAAAAGATTTAAATGTACTTGAAAAAGGAGTTATAATAGGCAGAAAGACATTTACAAATATACTAAAATATATAAAAATGGCCACAAGTGGGAACTTTGGAAATATGCTTTCTATAATAATTGCCAGCTTAGCTCTTCCGTTTTTGCCAATGCTTCCAGTGCACATATTAATACAGAATTTACTAAACGACTTTGCACAAATAGGAATGCCGTTTGATAATGTAGATACAGAATATTTGCTAAACCCGAAAAAATGGAATACTAGCGAAATAAAGAAAAACATGTTTATATTTGGAACGATTAGCACTATATTCGATTTGCTGTGCTTCTTAGCATTGTGGTTTATAATGAAATTTAACACAATAGAAAAATCAACATTATTCCAGACTGGTTGGTTTGCATATGGAATAATATCTCAAACAGTAATAATACACTTAATGAGAACATCTAAGATACCTTTTATTCAAAGCAAACCATCAAAACAACTAATAATTTCAACGATGTCGATAATCATTTTAACTCTTATTATTTGTTTCACGAACATAGCAATAATTTTCGATTTGCAAAGATTGCCGGTAGAATATGGAATAGTTATTGTAATATTGATGATGCTATACGTAATAGCAATTCAGGCTTATAAGAAAATTCAAAATATGAATAAATAAACAAAAAAATTATACATGTTCAAAAAATATGTATAATTTTTTGAATTTTTTATACATATTCGGATGTTGAAAAAATATACAAGTATGGTATAATGCAAACTAGATGAAGTTAAACTAATAATAGGAGAAGGTAAATGAAAAAAGTAATGGTGTATTTAATAGTTATTATTGTCGTAATTTTAGCATGTGTATTTGGAATAAATGCTTATGTGAAAATTTCTACAAAAAATCAAATAATTCAAGAAAATGAATATGATAAATTACCAGATATAGATTGTATTATTGTACTAGGTGCTGGTGTATGGGGAGACAAGCCTAGCCATATGTTGGAAGATAGGCTATTAGAAGGTATCAAATTGTATGAAAATAATGTATCTAGTAAAATAATAATGAGCGGAGACCATGGCAAGGAAGATTATGATGAAGTAAACATAATGAAAAACTATGCCATTGAAAAAGGAGTGCCTTCGGAGAATATTTTTATGGATCACGCAGGCTTTTCAACATATGAGAGCATATATAGAGCAAAGGAAATATTTAAGGCTAAAAGAATTGTAATAGTCACACAAGAGTATCATTTATACAGAGCATTATACATTGCTAATAAATTAGGCTTAGAAGCTTACGGGGTCGGAGCAGATCCAAGACAATATGTAGGAACAACATATAGAGAATTAAGAGAAATATTAGCAAGAGATAAAGATTTTATAAAATGTATATTCAAGCCAAAGCCAACTTATTTAGGAGAAACAATACCAGTAAGTGGTAATGGCGATATTACAAACGACAAGAAAAAAGATGTGTAACAAAAAATAGTGTAAAAAGAAAGACTTTTATTGTAAGATAAAAAATGATATAATAATATAAATTTAATGGGAGGTATAATTATGTCTATTGAAAAACAAAAATTATATAATGAAATTGAAACATTACCAGAAGAGTTGACGATTCAAGTGGTTAATTTCATCGAATTTTTAAAGTTATCATATGTAGATGGAGAGGCTCCTGAAAGTGTAACAATAAAAAGTAAAAAGGATTTAAAAGAAAAATTACAAAAGGGAATGAAGGACATAAAAGAAAACAAGGTATATTCTTTAGATGAAGTCTTTGCTAAAATAGATAATATATAGAAGATAGGAGCAAATGATATGAAAAAATATAAAATAAAGGTATCAGAAGCAGCGGAGAATGATTTAGAAAATATTATTTCATATCTTCGCCACAATCTGTCGGGAGACATACTTGCAGATAAATATAAATTACTATTTAAGCAGGGCTTGAAAGACTTGGAAAACATAGCAGAGAGTATGCCTATATTAGATGAAAAATTGACTGGAGAAAAGAATGTTAGAAAAATTAATGTAAGAAATTACATAATATTTTATATGGTTGATGAAAAAACTTCTGAAGCATTAGTACTAAGAATAGGACATGCGTTTATGAATTGGGAAAAATATTTAAGAGATGAGTAATCAAAAATAAATTGTTTTTTGGTGGAAATGTTTGTGTAATGCCTGGAGCTACAATAGGAGATAACGTTGTTATTGGTGCTGACCAGTGTGGTAAATAAAGATATTCCATCTAATGTTGTAGCAGTAGGAAATCCTTGCAAAGTATTAAAAAATATATAAAAATTCAATTGACAACATATAATATTTCATGTTATTATGAATATAATAATTAAAGACATTTTTGTTTTTAATAAATGTGTTTGTCGCTACCTCTTTAGCGAGTTATAAATGAGAGAGTGAATAAATGTGTTTGTCGCTGCCTCTTTAGCGAGTTATAAATGAGAGAGTGAATAAATAATTCTAATAAGGCTTACCAGAAATGGTAGGCCTTTGATAATATAAGGAGGAATCAAAATGGAAATATATGTGGGATGTTTTTACTTTATAAAGGATTCTTTTTTTGACATTATAGATGATCCGGAATTGATGAAAAATAAAGAAAACGGAAATAAAAGACCGTGCTATTATTGCTTTAAAAGTGAGAAATATGATGATATTATATGGTTTGTTCCAGTTAGTACCAAAGTAGAGAAGTACCAAAAAATATATAATAAAAAAATAGAAAAACAAATAAAGCTGGGAAAAAATCCTTCCATTGATACAATTGTTTTTGGAAATATTGCTAATACATATAGTGTCTTTCTAATTCAAAATATGTTTCCTGCAACACTTGAATATATAGAATGCCCATATATAAAAAATAAAGTAGTAATTAGGGTATCTAATAAATTGAAAACAGAGATAATATATAAAGCAAATAAGGTTCTAAATTTGTATGAGCGTGGAATGAAAAATATTGTATTTCCCGATATTGATAACATTTTGAAAAAATTATTATAATTATATAAAAAATATTGACTTAGAGTTCACTCAAAGTGATATATATAAATTGAAAACTTTTAAAGGAGGAATTTATAATATGGAAAAGCAGACGGCTGGAAGAGATAATTTAGGAGAATTAGCTCCAAAATTTGCAGAATTAAACGATGATGTTTTATTTGGAGAGGTATGGTCAAGAGAAGATAAAATGTCTTTAAGAGATAGAAGCATGATAACAATATCTGCTTTAATGGCATAAGGATTATTTCCACAATTGAAATCTCATTTTATAATAGGAAAAAAACATGGAATAACAAAGCAAGAAGCAGTAGAGATTGTAACGCAATTAGCTTTTTATGCAGGATGGTCAAAAGCTTGGAGTGCATTTGCACTAATAAAAGAAGTTTATGGAGACGAAGAAACACCAGAAGAACATGGTGGCGTATTTGGACTTGGAGAACCAAATGTAAATTTTGCACAATATTTTGTTGGAAATTCATATTTAAAGCCTTTAACAAATCCGAAAGAAACAGTATTTATGGCAAATGTAACATTTGAGCCAAGATGCAGAAATAATTGGCATATACATCATGCAACATCAGGTGGCGGACAAATATTAATTTGCGTTGATGGAGAAGGCTGGTATCAAGAAGAAGGGAAAGAAGCAAGAAGATTAAAACCTGGAGATATAGTAACAATCCCAGCAAACGTAAAACACTGGCATGGAGCTACTGCAAATTCTTGGTTTAGCCATATAGCTGTAGAGATTCCTGGAGAGAACACATCAAATGAGTGGTGTGAAAAAGTTACAGATGAAGAATATGACAAATTAAAATAATTTAAACAAGATTTATAAAATACACCCCCAGAAACCGATTGTGGTCTCTGGGGGTTAAGGTTTCTTACAAGAGTAGATTAAGATCCCACGCATAGTAGAATCTAAAATGGTCATTATTAAAGACTGTGTGCAAAAGTCCAGGCACTAGGGAGTAAAGTAATGTCTTGAGTGGACAATAGTTGATGAAACCATCAATACTGCTGTCTATGGTAATTACATTTTCACCTTGTAGGCCAACCAAAACAATGTAGTGCTCAAGATTTTCTCTGTGATATTTTGTATAGAAATCAAATCCGTCCACTGAAGTTTCCAACACCCGAGACAACAAATTCTCTGCGTCACCACTGGAGTAGATCGTTTTATGCACCCGTACGAGTACGGGATGCCCAGTTGAAAGAGCATTGAGTATGCTGTAAATCGAGTTATATCTGGTGCTCCAAAAAGGAAAGGTGAATGTTTTTTCATGATACTTCATGAGGAAGTTATCAATGAAATAGTAAGGCATCTTTTTGCTAAGAATTTGACCTTCATGATCAACATCATTTTCAACATTTTCTTTATAATTTAAAATGAGTGTGCCAAATTCCTCGAAACTAATGAATGGAGTCTCATAGAGAAGTATGAGTGCATTATATAATGCAAAAGCCATGTTGTTGCAGTACCAAGTAGAAATAGCAGCATTAGGTGTTTCAAGAGGATTCACATAAACTTCAGAAATAAATTTTTTATTCCTTGCATAACTTTCACTCTTTTTTAAGAGTTCAGACATGCTGCCGTCAGACAAAAGACATCCCCGATTGGGATCATTCAACTGATAGTCGATGAGATAATTGGTAGAATACCAAAGTTGTTTACTTAAAAATTCCTCTGCTGCTATTAGGTCTTCTTCTACCATATCAAAAGTTATTGGATGTTCGAATTTTTGCAAGTCGGAATAATTGTCTACAGCCATGTTAAAAACCTCCTATAATAATATCCTTATAAAAAGGGTCATTGGTAATTATAGCATAGATATTATGTAAAAACAAGACTGTACTAGTCTTAAACAGGTAATTTCATAGATTATTCTGAATATAATAATTAAGAACATTTTTGTTTTTGATAAATTTGTTTGTCGCTGCCTCTTTAGCGAGTTATAAATGAAAGAGTGAATATATAACTCTAATAGGGTTTGCCAGAAATGGTAGGCCTTTGATAATATAAGGAGGAATCAAAATGGAAATAGATGTGGGATGTTTTTACTTTATAAAGGATTCTTTTTTGATATTATGGATGATCCGGAATTGATGAAAAATAAAGAAAACGGAAATAAAAGACCATGCTATTATTGCTTTAAAAGTGAGAAATATGATGATATTATATGGTTTGTTCCAGTTAGTACTAAAGTAGAGAAGTACCAAAAAATATATAATAAAAAAGTAGAAAAACAAATAAAGCTGGGAAAAAATCCTTCCATTGATACAATTATACAAGCAATTAAGAAGATATATAAAGAGTATAATTGAAGATCCTGATTATATGTTGAGGATAATAGACATGAAGATACAATGATATATTTAAAGCAAATTGAAGAAATTAGCAAAAATGGTCGAGTAGTTATAAAATTAGTACTAGGAAAAGATGAAGAACATAGTAAAAATTCTATAATAACATTAATGAAATTAAATAAAAGAACGTGGAACCAAACTATAAGAAATAGAGGAAAAATCATTTGGAAAAAAGGTAGACAAAAGTGAATAAAAGATGTATAATTAGAGTACAATATAAATAGGTTATTTGAGGTGGACAATAGTGCCATCCACGCACCTAAATGGTCAAAAGAGATGCAGGAAACGGCACACCTGCCAAATAAACTAAGACTAAGGAGCTATGATTTACATAGCTCTATAATTTTATAAAAAATATTTTTTTCAATTATTTTGCAAAATACCAACAAAACGGAGATACAAATTGTCTAAATAGTAGAAAGGTTAGGTGGTATATATGAAAAAAATAATAATCATATTAGTAATTATAGCAGTTGCAGCAGTTGGAACAATGTATTTGATTGACTCTATTAAAATGAAAAATGGTGAGGAAGTAGTATTTGGAACTTGGGGTAAAAAATATTCAACGGTAGTAAAGACAAGCCAAAATGAAAATATAATAGAAGAAGTGAAATACTCTAAAACAATTGGTGACACTACAATAGAACTAAAAATTCCAAATGGTTGGAATTATAAAAAAATGCAAGTAGCAGAAGATGATAATTATGATTATGCTTTAAAGCTTTATAAAAACGATGAAGAGCAGTATGCAATGATATATTTTTATAAAGAAAAATTTGGCGTTTGTGGTACTGAAAGAATATCAAAAAATATAAATTTAAATAATGGAAACGAAGTTGTTGTTGGATATCATTCAGGTGATGGAGTGTGGAGAGATATTCTTATAGATCCCAATAAAAACATTGTAGTAATTAATCCAAATCTACCAAAAAAGGAGGCAGATGAAGCGATTGAAATTATAAAAACTGTAAACATAAAGTAAATAATTTAAAAAAAGCAGATAGTTGATAATTATCTGCTTTTGTGATATAAAAAAACAAATAAAATTTATAGAGGAAAATATGGAAATAGTTGAAGTACATAATAGAACGGGAAATTTGATAAATGAGCTTGTAGAAATCTTGGAAGATTCAGTAAGAGCAACACATACATTTTTGGCAAATGAAGAAATAGAAAAAATAAAAGAATATGTTCCACAAGCAATTAAAGAAGTATCTGATTTAGTAATTATAAAAGATGAAAATAATGTTCCTGTTGGATTTATGGGAATTGAAGAACAAAAGCTTGAAATGCTATTTATAAAAAATAGTTAAAGAGGAAAAGGACTAGGCAAGCAATTACTAAATTACGGCATAGAATATTATTGCGTAAAGGAGTTAACTGTAAATGAACAAAATCCTACAGCTAAAGGCTTCTATGAACATATAGGCTTTAGAACATACAAAAGAAGTGAAATTGATGAGCAAGGAAATCCGTATCCAATTTTATATATGTGATTGGATGACAAGGAAAATGTCAGTATTGATGTTAGCTTGTTCTTTGTTGTAAATGGTAAATTTTTAATACATTGTTGTAAAAAGAAGATGGAGAAAAATATGGTGATTTTATAAATTATCCTCAAAGCCATATGGAAATCTGGGATAAGTATTATTATAAAAAATATCATGTTGATTTTGATTATTTTCCTAGAGGAAGAGTTGTTTATAATATTAAAGAAAATAAATATTATGTGTATCATGATAAATGTATAAAAGATTTAAGTAATATTGTTGGTACGGAAGATAAAGAAAAAATAGAAATAAGAGAAGATTTTCACTATCAATGTCATAAATGTAATAAAAATTATATTATGTAATAAGTAAGTATAACTAGTGCTTGTTAAGAATTGTACTCGAAATGGGGTGCAATTTTTTTGTACTAGTGGGTCAGATTTATGTAATTCTACGAATTTTATGTTAAAATATACGAAAAATGAAAAAAGGTGTTATAAACATGGAAAAGAAAAATAATTGGTTAAATATTTTAAAAAAGATACTAATTGCAACAGGAATTGTGGTTATAATTAGTGTAATAACAACCATAGGAATAGGAAATTATTTTGTTAATTATGCAATATTAAGAACCGGAAATGGTGGAGACAGAGAAGTAAAAAATAAAGAAGTAATAGAAGTTGCTAGCATAGATAACGAAACTGAAAGAATTATAGAAGAAAATCGAGAAGAAGAAAAACAACTTGCAAATGAATGGGCAAGTACTATAAAAAACGAAAAGGTTGAGATTACGGCAAATGATGGGATAACCTTAAAAGGAACCGAATACATAAAAGATGAACAAATTAATGACTGGGTAATTGTTCTACATGGTTATCGTTCAAATCCAGAATCTGTAATTTCAATAGGAATGCATATTTCAGAAAAAGGCTACAATGTACTAATTCCATATATGAGAGCCACTGGCGAAAGTGAAGGCGAATATATTGGAATGGGATGGTTAGATAAAGACGACTTAAAATGTTGGATAGATTTAATTATAAAGCAAAATAATAATTCTAACATTATATTACATGGTTCGTCAATGGGTGCTGCAACAGTACTCATGGCATCAGGAGATGAACTTCCAAGCAATGTTAAAGCAATAATAGAAGACAGCGGTTATACATCAGTATGGGATATATTTGCATCAGAGGCTAAGGCTAGGTTTAATTTGCCAGCTTTTCCAGTATTAAATATGTTTGAAATAGTTGCAAATTTCAGAGCAAAATACAATATTAAAGAAGCATCAGCATTAGAGCAAGTGAAAAAAGCAACTGTTCCAATATTATTTATTCATGGAGATAATGATGATTTTGTTCCAGAGTACATGTGTGAAAAATTATATGAAGCAGCTAATTGCAAGAAGGATAAACTTATAATACATAGTGCAGGACATACTGAATCAAGATATAAAGAGCCAGAAACATATTATAATAAGATATTTGATTTTCTAGATAATGTCAGAATTTAATAAAATAATATAGTACAGAATTGAAAAAATGGTATATGTATGATATACTATGGCCAATACTTATGTAGTATTATTGTAGAAAGTTTAAACTATGGTTATGCTTTGAAGGGAGACATTTTTATGGAAGTAAGACCACGGTATGCTCTTTGGAAATATGATGATGAGGCTCTGCCTGAGGATGATTTAGATCTAGAGGATAATTTAGAGCTAATGGATACTTTGAGCAAAGAAATGGGAATAGAAGACATTGTAAGAGGAGATGAGTTTGAAAGAATTTGTAGATACTGGGAGAGCATTCCTGCTGAACAACGGCATGGGCCTTGTTTAAAAAAGGAAATAGAAGACATTGTAAGAGAGGATGAGTTTGAAAGAATTTGGAGATATTTGGAGAGCATTCCTGCTGATTACCGCCCAATGCTGGAAAGCAATGTTAGCTATAGAAAATTGACGCCGGAGGAGAAAGAAAGATTCATAGAGTTACTTAGAAAAGATTGAAAAAACTTCATGAAGCTACCTGAAAAGGAGAAAGAAAAAGCATAATATAAAAAATATAAGATTGAATAATTATTCTAGCTTAAAAAAATGGCTGTAGAGAGTTTGTAACTTTCTACAGCTTTAAAAATTAAAATATAAAATTAGAGAAGCTCAAGATCAATGTATAGTAATGTAAAGTATGTTTTATTTTAGAGATATTTACAAAAAAGAATTGACATACAAATGAAACTATTATATAATACGAACATAAGTTCTATAAGAACGAAAATTTGAAGCTTTGTAAGTAGAAGTAAAGGTATCTAGAACTTAAATTATAAAGAAAAGGATGGTTCTTATGGAAGAAAGAAAAAATGAAATTATTTTATTTGAAAACCAAGGAGTAAAATTAGAAGTAAACTTAAAAGATGAAACGGTATGGCTGAATAGACAACAAATGGCAACATTATTTAACAGAGATGTAAAAACTATAGGTAAACACATTAATAATGCACTTGCGAGGAATTGGCAGATATTCCAACTGTCGCAAAATTTGCGACAGTTCAAAAAGAAGGCGAAAGAGAAGTAAAAAGAGAAGTAGAATATTATAACCTAGATATGATTTTAAGTGTTGGATATAGGGTCAAGTCTGATAAGGGAATTTTATTTAGAAAATGGGCAAATAATGTTTTAAAAGACTATATGCTAAAGGGCTATGCTGTAAATCAAAAGAGATTAGAATATTTAGAAAAAACAGTAAAACTAATAGATATTGCAAACCGAATGGATGAAAGATTAGAAGGAAATGATGCAAAAGAAATACTAAGAGTTATAGGAGATTATTCTAAAGCATTAAATTTACTAGATGACTATGACCATAGAACGCTAGAAAAAGTAAAGGGTAATATAGATGAGAGAAAAATAAAGTATGACGATTGTATTCATGTAATAAACCAGCTTAGATTTAATTCAGAAAGTTCAATATTTGCAATAGAAAGAAATAGAGGACTTGAAGCAATTATAGGAAATATTTATCAAAGCTTTGGAGGACAAGATATTTATAAGAGTATTGAAGAAAAAGGAGCAAATTTCTTGTATTTAATCGTAAAGAACCATGTATTTGTCGATGGAAATAAAAGAATTGCTGCAACATTATTTATATATTTTTTAAATTTCTATGGAATTTTATATAAAAACGGAAGACAGACAATTGATAATAATACATTAGCTGCACTTACTTTATTGATAGCAGAATCAAATCCAAAAGAAAAGGAAATTATTATAGATTTAGTAATGAATTTTTTAAAAAATGACTAAATGTGGATTTTTCGAATTATCAGATAAGACACCAGAAGTGGTTGTTGCTAAATTTGCAACAACCACTAAACCTCTATATAAAGAATAATAATAAAAGAATTAATACGGCAAGTACTGTAATTCAAAGTAGTCCAATTAGAATAAATAAGAACGAACTTTTTCTAACTTCAACATTAACAATTTTTGTTTTATTTCCAACAGTAACTTCTACAGTAGTAGAGCCTTTACTAATACCAGTAATAACGCCATTGTTATCCACAGTTGCAATTTCAGAATTTTGACTATTAAAAGAAATTTCATCATTGAATCTTGGCTGTTACTCGTTCCAACATTTAAAGTATTAATATTTCCAACAATAAGGTTAGTTTCTACATTATTTATTGTTCCTGTAACAGTTGAATCTTCGGTTTCTCCACCAACATAAAATTTATCAATATTACCACCGTCGACTTTTACATTGGCGTTTTCAACAGTACATCTAATTACAGATTGAAATTCTTATATTAATATTTTATGCAATATTTAGTAGGCTGTAAAAATCCCATATTGTAAATAACTTGTTTTTATGATATAAAAAAGAAGAAACATTGAGTGCTAGTTTTGGAGGTGTTATAGACATGAAAATAGAACAACAATTTCTACAGAAAATAAATTTGAAAGGAAACAAAAGAATATGAAAGAGAAAGGTGTATTACTTCCAATATTTTCACTTCCAAGTAAATATGGAATTGGAGATTTTGGATACGAAGCATATGAATTTATAGATATATTAAGTAAAAATAACATAAGATATTGGGAGATTTTGCCGATAAATGAGTGCAATACCCATCCATATTCACCTGTAAGCTATTACGCTCTTGAGGAGGATTACATTTCACTTGATAAACTAACTGAACGAGGACTAATAAAAGAAGCTGAGACACGTCCAAATAAAGACAGAGCAATATATGATGACTTTAAGGAAAAATATTATAAAGAGGCTTTTGAAAATTTTAAACCCGACAACAAATTCAAAAAGTTTATTAAAATAGATGAAATAGATAAATATGCAGAGTTTGCACATATAAAAAAAGGTAAAAGTAAAGAATACTATTTATTTTTACAATATATTCTGTATACTCAATGGATGGAATTAAAACAATATGCAAACGAAAAGAATGTTCAAATTATTGGAGACATGCCAATGTATCCTGTTTTTGATTCTGTTGAAACACGATATTATCCTGAATATTTTGAAATGAAAGATGGCAAATTCACTTTTGAAGCTGGAACACCGCCGGATTATTTTAATCAAAATGGACAAAAGTGGAATAGCCCAGTATATAACATTGAAAACATCAAGAAAGATAAATATAAATATTTGATAAAGAGGTTCAAATATCAATTAAATTTGTTTGATAAGCTAAGAATAGATTATTTTAGAGGATATGATTCTTTTTTCAAAATTCCAATTGGAAAAACTGGGAGAGAGGGCTCATACTCTGATGGTGTAAGCTATGGATTTTTTGATGAACTTTTCAAAGATAAAACAGTAAATCCAGAAAAATTGATAGTTGAAGATTTAGGCGAAATTAGAGAAGAAACCATTGCACTACGTAAAAAATATGGATTTACAAGACAAAAAATATTGCAATTTTCAATCGATTTGGATAACTTATATGATAGAGACAATGAAGAGGAAAATGTTCTTGTTTTCCCAGGAAATCATGACTGCAACACAATCTATGGGTGGTATAAGACATTAAGCGATGATCATAAATGGAAATTGAAAGAATTCTTAAAGAAAAATGAATGCTATGAAATAAACGTAAACATTGGAATTATGCAATATCTATCAAGATGCAAAGCTAAAATGCCAATCATTATGGTTCAAGATATATTAGGATTAGATGAAAATTCAAGAATAAATATTCCGGGCATAGAAAGTGATAAAAATTGGTCTTGGAAACTAATTGATTTTAAAGATTTAGAAGAAAGAATTAAGGATTATTAAAATAATAAGATGATATTAGTATAATGTGCTAAATAGTATGCTTAGAGAGGAGACAATTATATGGATATATGGGAAGATATGTATAATAAAGCCAAGAAAGAATATCATAGAGAAGATGTATCACCTTTTATAGTCGCACATCATGTTGTAGCTGCAGTTGAAAGTGAAGATGGTAAAATTTTTACAGGCTTTTGTATTGAAAGTGCTAGTGGTGTTATGAATTTATGTGCGGAAAGAGTTGCAGCATTAAATATGTATATCAATACAGGAAAAACAAAAATCAAAAGGTTAATAGTTTTCAGGGATAATCCGCCACATAATGGTGGAATGCCATGTGGGGCTTGCAGGGAATTTTTAATGCAATTAGATAAAGCTAATAAGAACATGGAAATATTGACAGATTATGAAACAAGAACAACTATTAAATTATCAGAAGTATTACCTAATTGGTGGGGAAATAAGCGATATGATAATAATTAATTTATGATAATATAAAAATAAGGAGAAAATTAAATGACTGATTTAAAGAAATTACAAAAAGAAATATATCAAAGTAAATAAGGGATTTAATATAACTGATATAAATAAAGAATTTTGCTTAACATATGGAGAAGTTGCAGAGGCATATGAAGCTTGGAGAAAAAAGAAAGATGATTTGGGCGAAGAATTAGCCGATGTTGCAATCTATTTATTAGGATTATCAGAAATTTTAAATATTGATTTAGAAGATGAAATACTAAAAAAAGTTTATAAAAACTCAAAAAGAGAATATAAAGTTATTGATGGTGTTAATACAAGAACAAAGGAATTTAATGAATAAACAGAGAAAATTTGAATGATAGATTATAATAGGTGTGCACGGAATTAAGAAAAGTATATTAATACTAAAAGCAGATAGTTAATTGATAATTATCTGTTTTTATGATATAAGATAATAGAAAGTAAATTTCGATACAATTAAAAATAGAAAAAAGGGGAAAAGTCAATGAGTTTAGTATTAAAAGATGTATCCAAATCATTTGCTGGTAAAAAGGCAGTAGACAATATTTCCTTTAGTTTAACAAAACCAGGTGTATATGGTTTGCTTGGAACTAATGGAGCAGGGAAGACTACGACAATCAGAATGCTACTTGGAATTATAAAAAAGGATAGCGGAGAAATTACTTGGAAAGGAAAACCTGTAGATAGAAAATCTGTCAGATTTGGATATCTACCAGAAGAAAGAGGTGTATATCCAAAAACAAAAATATTTGACCAACTAATGTATTTTGCAGAATTAAAAGGACTGCAAAAAGATGAAGCGACCAGTTCAATAAACAAATGGGCTAAAGAGCTAAAGGTGGGAGAATATTTGCAGATGCCAGCCGAAAAATTATCAAAAGGAAATCAACAAAAAATACAATTTATGACTGCAATTATACATGATCCAGAATTAGTGGTATTAGATGAGCCATTTAGTGGACTAGATCCAGTTAATACAGAAATACTAAAAAATATTATTATTAATTTAATAAAGAATGGAAAATACATAATAATGTCAGCACACCAAATGGCAACGATTGAAGAATTTTGTAGTGATATTTTAATATTGAATAAAGGTAAAACTGTATTGCAAGGAAATCTGAAAGAAATAAAAGAAAAATATCCTGCAAATAGAGTAGAAATAGATGTAAAACAAGATATTAAAAAATACATTGAAGAGCTTAATTTAGAAATAGAAACCGAAACAAACAATAACTATATTATAAAAATATCAGATGAAGAAAAAGCACATAAATTATTAAATAAACTTGTTGCAGATGGAATTAATATTGACAAATTTGAAATTAAGAAACCTACACTAAACGATATTTTTATAGAAAAGGTAGGTGAATAATAATGAGAGATATTTTTACAGTAGTGAAATTTACAATGAAAGATATGGTTAAAAGAAAATCGTTCATAATATCAACATTAATCATTTTGACTTTTATAGTAGTTGGTTTTAATGTACCAAATTTAATTAAAAGTTTTAATGGAGATAATTTTGGAGATAAATTATTAATAATAGACAGTAAAAATGTATTTGAAGGAACATTAGAAAACTTAAAACAGATGGATTTAGGCTATGAGTTTGAAATAACAAATGAAGATTTGAAATTTGAAGATGTAAAGAAAAAAATAGAAAATGAAGAAATAAAAGAAGCGATAATTATAAATCAAGAAAATGAAAAAATAAAAGTATTATATATTGTAGAAAACAAAACAACGATGAGCGAAGTGCCAGAAGGATGTATGAATGCTCTAACATCATTATACTCTAATTTAAGAATATCTAAATTAGGATTGACAGAACAACAATTACAATCGATTACTCCAAACTTTGAGTTTGACATAGAACAAACAGAGGAAAAGAGTGCGAGTGGAAATATTTTGGTAATGATGCTAATGTCGATAGTATTATTCTATGCGATATACTTTTGTGCATATCAAGTATCAAGCTCGATAACAACGGAGAAAACTTCAAAAATAATTGAAACACTTGTAACATCTACAAGCCCTAAAACAATAGTGCTTGGAAAGACAATTGGAATTGGTCTAGTTGGCTTAGCACAGATGATATTAATAGTTGCAACAGCTTTAATAAGTGCAAAAACATTTTTAGAACCAGGAGTGTTAGATTCTGTTTTGGATATGTCTAATGTTACACCATATTTAGGAATAATGACTGCAATTTATTTTATATTAGGCTATTTGGCTTATGCTTTATTATATGCACTAACTGGCTCTACAGTAAGCAAGCCAGAAGATATACAATCTGCTAATTCTCCTGTTGCAATACTAGCAGTAATCGGATTTTATTTATCATATTTCACTATGATGAATCCAACAAGCAAGCTTAATTTATTTGCATCATTATTTCCAATATCATCACCATTTTGTATGCCATTTAGAATTATGATGGGACTTGCAGATTCTACAGATGTAATAATTTCAATCGCAATTTTAGTTGTTACAATAATTGTTATTGCTAATGTTGCCATAAAGATATATTCAAATGCAATACTGAACTATGGTACAAAGATGAACATTAAAGATATTATAAAAATGTATAAAGAAAAACAAAGTTAGTAAAATAGTATTTACTATTTAGAACTACTTGAAATATAGTAGTTCTTTTTGTATAATTGGAACAATAAATAGTTAATTTGTGATAGTGTAAAGAGTAGCCTATGAAAAATATGCAACAATTTTTAGGTAAAAAATATAAAATCAGTTTATACTACCGAAAGTGTGAAGGAAAAACAAAAAATGAAAGAGAAAGTAAAAGAGTTTATTGTAAAAAATTTAAAATGGATTATATTGTTTATTTGCTTAATAGGATTTTTAGCAATAGCAGAAGATGTATTTAATAAAGAAATAATGAACGGAGACATAGTAGGATATAAATTAATATCAACATTTTTAATATCAGACTTTGCAACGCCAATAGCAAAATTTATTACCAATTTTGGAGGGGCAATATTCTTAGCTGTATTGACTATTATTTTGTTCATACTAATAAAAAATAAAAAAATTGGTGTATCAATATTTTCTAATTTAGTAATAATTACAGCGCTAAATCAATTATTAAAAAACATATTACAAAGACCAAGACCAACAGAATATAGAATAATTGAAGAAACAGGATATAGTTTTCCTTCAGGGCATTCTATGATAAGTATGGCTTTCTATGGATATATAATATACTTAATTTATAAATATGTAACAAACAAATACATAAAATGGATTTCTATAGTATTATTAAGCATTTTAATATGTTCTATTGGAATAAGCAGAATTTATTTAGGTGTACATTATACAAGTGATGTACTAGGAGGATTTTCAATATCTATATCGTACTTGGTGATATATATAAGTGCTGTAAATAAGTTTTTAATAGAAAAATAAAACAGCTGATAATGAAAAAGAACATGCAAAAATGTGGTTTAAATTATTAAATTGTTGACATATTGTTGTTGGAACAAAAGCTCCAGAAGTTTGCCATGTATGTAGTCATCCAAAAGCATATTTCAAAATTAAAGCTGAAAATTATTAAAATATAGGAAAACTATTCTTATGAAAAATATAAATTAATATGGAGGGAATTTATGAAAAAAGAATTAGTAATAAAAAGATGTTCTAAATGTCAATCTTTAGTTGAAGTCCTAAAAGATTGTACTAGTGATAATTGTAGTATTAAATGTTGCGGTGAAGAAATGATAGAATTAGCTCCAAATAGTGTAGATGCATCTTTTGAAAAACATGTACCAAACTATGAAGCAATAGATAATCATATAATTGTAAAGGTTAATCATGTTATGGAGGAAGACCATTTTATAGAATGGATTGCAATGTTAGCAAATAATAAAATTATAAAGAAATTTTTATTGCCAGGTGAAGAAGCCTGTGTAATATTTCCATATGTTAAAGGAAGTAAAATTTATTCTTTTTGTAATAAACATGGACTTTGGTCAAAAGAAGTTGAATAAATATAGATAAATTAAGCTTTTTGTGTGAGATTTGTTACATAGAATGTAAAGTAGTAAAAAGAATTGAATCTATTAAATATGTATAAAGGAGAGTGATAAAAATGTTAAAAAATGCTATAGCATATATCTTGAGAAAGAGGAGTAGAACAGTTATTATATTTATTATTTTAACAATAGTTCTTTCATGCTTATACTCATGTTTAAACATAATGAAATCAACAATCAACCTAGAAAATAATTTATATAAGTTATCAAATACATCTTTATCAATAACACAAAATAACAAAGAGAACTTTAAAACAAATCAATTTAAAGAAATAGAAAATATAAAAGAGATAAAAGAAACAATTCCCCAATATGATGGACTAGCAAAATCTACAAATATTAAAGCAGTAGAAGGAATGCAAATGATCGAAAGAGACGATATGCCAGAAGAATTTAGAAATATATTTTCAATAGAAGCCACAAATAATACTGGAAAGGACAATTTATTTAATAGTGGAGTTTTTACTCTTATAAAAGGTAGACATATTGAAAAAGATGACAGAGAAAAAATTATTATACATGAAGAACTGGCACAAAAAAATAATTTAGAATTAAATGATAAAATTCGTCTTGAACTATTTGATTTAAACAATAATGAAATAAAAACAGAATATGAATATGAGATTATTGGAATTTTTTCTGGAAAAAAACAAGAAAAATTCACAGGAATGACATCAGATTTTAGCGAAAATATGTTATTTATTGATTATGCATCAAGCCAAGTAGCATTAAACAAAGCAGAAAATAATAAAGTTGTAAATAAACTTGAAATATTTTCAGATAGTCCAAAAGATACAAATATAGTATTAAATAAAATTAAAGAAATAAAAATTGATTGGTCAAAATTCAATATTGAAAAAGATGATGATGTATATGAAGAAACTTTAGAATCTGTAGAAGGTATAAAACATATAATAAAGGTTATGACATATTTAATTATGACAGGAGGAATAATAGTTTTATCATTAATATTAATTTTATGGCTAAGGGAAAGAATTTATGAAATAGGAATATTATTATCAATAGGAATAAGTAAAGCAAAAATTATAGCTCAATTTATACTTGAGTTAATATTTATATCACTACCATCTATATTAGCATCTTTATTTTTAGGAAATGTGATATTAAATCAAATAATAGGTGGATTTATCAATTCTGATAATTCGACAATAAATATTAATAATTTACTAAAAAATGATAATTTAATATCAAATATTACGATATTTTTACAAAGTTATGGAATATTAATAGGAATTATTGTTTTATCAGTTATTATTGCAAGTGCAATGATATTAGTAAAAAAACCAAAAGAAATATTATCAAAGATAAGTTAGGAGATTGCAATGGATATATTAGAAATAAAAAATGTAACATATAATTATTCAAATTCAAGAGAGAAGATTTTGTTATCAGTAAATCAAAAGTTTGAACTTGGACAATTTTATGCAATAATAGGAAAATCAGGAGCAGGGAAGTCAACATTACTTTCATTATTAGCAGGACTAGACAAACCACAAGAAGGTCAAATTCTATTCAAAAATGAGGATATAGAGAACAAAGGGTATAGTAATCATAGAAAAAACAATATAACATTAGTTTTTCAAAATTATAATTTAATTGATTATTTAACACCAATAGAAAATGTTAGATTAGTAAATAAAAAGGCATCAGAAGATATTTTGTTAAAATTGGGACTTGATAAAAGTCAGATAAATAGAAATGTAATGAAACTATCTGGTGGTCAACAGCAAAGAGTAGCCATAGCGAGAGCATTAGCATCAGAAGCACCAATAATTCTAGCTGACGAACCTACAGGAAATCTTGATAGTGACACTGCAGGAGAAATAATAGAAATATTAAAAAGATTAGCTAAAGAGAGAAATAAATGTGTAATAGTTGTAACACATAGTAAGGAAGTTGCAAATTCTGCTGATATTATTTTAGAATTAAGTGACAAAAAATTAAGAAAGATAAGTAAAATTAATTAGGAGGTATATTGATGATAAAAAATGCTTTTGCATATGTAACAAGAAAAAGTTTAAAATCAATAATATTATTATTAGTTATTATGGCTATGTCAACACTTAGTCTGATTAGCTTGGCAATTAAAGATGCTACTAATAGAGCTTCAGAGGAAACTTTTAAAAATATAACAAATAGTTTTTCTATGGAAATAAATAGAAGAGTTAATCTTGGAACACCAAGAGGTGGAGGAAATATAAAAGGAAAAGACATAGAAAAAATAGCTGAATCTGAAGATATTTCCTCTTTTGTAAAGAGAATAAATAGTGTAGCTGATTTGGTAGATAATGATATTATAGAAACTAAAAAAACAATTGCAAATCAATCACCAGAAAGAGCAGAAAATTTTAAAAGAACAGTTATGCTAACAGGAGTTAATGATTCATCAAAAGAAAATAAATTTGTGTCAGGAGCTTACAAATTAATAGAAGGAGAACATTTGGAAGAAAATGACAAAAGTAAGATTTTAATACATAAAGACTTAGCTGAAAAAAACAATTTGAAAATTGGAGATAAAATAAAAATTAAGTCCAATTTATTTGATGCAGATAATGAAAAAGGAGCAAATGAAACACTAGAAGTAGAAATAAAAGGAATTTTCGATGGACACAATAAAAGTAGTGTAACTTCTGCACAAGAACTTTACGAAAATACATTAATAACAGATTTAGATACAGCTGCAAAAGTTTATGGAAACACAGAAGATACTGCAGTATATCAAGATGCAACATTTTTTGTAAAAGGTGATAAAAATTTGGATCAAGTCATTAAAAATATTAAAAAACTTGATATAAATTGGAAACAATACAATTTAATTAAAAGTTCAACAAATTATCCAGCACTACAACAATCAATATCTGGTATATATTCAATAGCAAACAAATTATTTGCTGGTTCATTAATATTTGCAGGTATTACAGTTTCATTATTATTACTTTTATGGATGAATGCTAGAAAAAAAGAAATAGCAATTTTTCTATCATTAGGAATATCAAAATTGAAAATTTTTGGACAATTTGTTATTGAGCTAGTATTTATATCTATTCCTGCATATATAGGATCATATTTTTTAGCAGTTTATGCAGGAAACATGATAGGAAATAATATATTAAATAAAGTTACTGGCAATATAACAAAACAAATAGCAAAGCAATCGGCATCTAGTGGACTTGGTGGAGGAGCAGAAGTAGACGGCTTTAATAAAACTCTAACAAGCTTAGATATTAATATATTACCAAAATCAATAATATATGTAATTTTATTTATGTCTTTGGTACTTATAATATCTTTAGTGATATCATCTATAAGTAGTTTAAAAAAGAGTCCAAAGGAATTGTTAATTGATACAAAGTAGAATTCAAAATAATAACTTATTTTCTTGTTTACAATTTTTTATATAATAGTATAATATTAATAAAAGGAGGAGTTTTAAATGAAAGAAAATGCAAAATTTTTAAAATGTCCAATATGTGACAATATAATAGAATTAATTGATGGAGATGTACAAAATATAACTTGTTGTGGTAGAAAAATGGAAGAAATGAAAGCTAATACTACAGATGCAGCAACGGAAAAACATATACCAATATACAAAAAAGTAGAAGATGAAATAGTAGTAAGTGTTGGAGAAGTAGAACATCCAATGGAAAAGGAACATTATATAATGTGGATTGCACAAGTATCAGAAAATAGAATAACTCGTGTAAAATTATATCCAGAGCAAGCAACGGAAACTAGATTTCCATATATATCTGGTGCAACATTATATGCTTATTGCAACAAACATGGATTATGGAAAACAACAATAAAATAGTAAATAGCTATAAGTAGGGTAGATAATCATTGAAATTATCTATCTTTTATTATATAACCATAACAAAAATTAGTGAATTGTATGATAAAAAATAAAAAGTTAAGTTTAAGTGCTAAAATTCTAGTTAAAAATGGTAGATTAAAGTTAAAATAAATATTAAGATATATCTTAATTTATTTTAATATGGAAGGAAATGAGTGAGATATTTGAAATTACTTTAGATGATTTAATAAAAGATACAGAGCCTAATATTGATAAAAATAATAACTTTTTTCTTTCATGGTGTGAATTTTTATAATTTGTGTTATAATGCTAATGTATATAAAAAAAGGAGGATATAAATGTTAGAAAATATAGAAGTTTTATACCATAGTAGTATAAGAATTAACAAAGAAAAAACAATTTATATAGATCCATTTAAAATAGATAGAAATTATAATGATGCAGATATTGTTTTTATAACACACGACCATTATGATCACTATTCTGAGGAAGATATAGATAAGGTTATAAATGAAAATACAACTATTATAATACCAGAAGAATTATTAACAAAGCTATTAAAAAAAGGCATAAATAAAAATGCAATTATTACAGTAGAGCCAAATGAAAAGTATGTGGTACAAGGAATTAAATTTGAAACAATACCAGCATATAATACAAATAAAACATTTCATCCAAAAGAAAATGGTTGGGTTGGTTATATTATTATAATAAATGGTATTAGATATTATATTGCAGGAGATACAGACATTACAGAAGAAAATAAACAAGTAAAGTGTGATGTGGCTTTTGTTCCAGTTGGAGGAACATATACAATGGATTTTAAAGAAGCAGCAAGTTTAATAAATGAAATAAAATCTAAAATAGCAATTCCAATTCATTATGGTAGTATAGTTGGAACAGAGCAAGATGCAATAGATTTTATAAGATTATTACATCCAGAAATAAAAGGTATAATTTTAATGAAAAAATAAATGAAAGAAGGAACAAATAGTGCAATTTTCAAGCAAAGATATTCAATTATTTAATGAATCAGGAATACATGTAGAAGATAAAAATTATACAAATGATGAAGTTGAAAGATTAAAAATTAAAGTAACAGATTTTATTGTCAGTCAAAGTACAAAAGATATTGATAAATATAGTAAAAAATTTAGTAGTTTATTATGAGGACAAGATATGGATAAAGAAGAAATAATAAAATATTGTTTAACATTAGAAAATACATATAAAGATTGTCCATTTTCAGATGACTTTGAATCTGTAACAATGAAACATTGTAAAAATAAGAAATGGTTTGCATTATTAATGAATGTAAATAATAAGTTATACCTTAATGTTAAGACAGATCCAAATTATTCTGATATATTGAGAAATACTTATGATTATATAATACCTGCTTATCATATGAATAAGGAACATTGGAATACAATTATTATAGATGAAAAGGTGGACGAGGATTTAGTAAAAGAATTGATAGAACAAAGTTATCAATTGACAAAGTAAAGATAAATACAAATAGTAATTTGAAAGTGAGTTATATAAAAGATAAGAAATAGTATTAGAAAGAAGGGAAAGAATATGTGTACAGCAGCAACTTATAAAACGAAAGATTTTTATTTTGGAAGAACATTGGATTATGAATTTTCATATGGAGATGAAGTAACAATAACACCAAGAAACTTTGAATTTAAATTTAGAGAAGTAGATGACATTAAGAGTCATTATGCGATAATTGGAATGGCATTTGTTACTGAAGATTATCCATTATATTACGATGCAATAAACGAAAAAGGGTTAGCAATAGCAGGTTTAAATTTTGTTGGAAATGCTCATTATAAAGAAAAACAGGAAGGAAAAGATAATGTTGCTCAATTTGAACTGATACCATGGATTTTAAGCCAATGTTCAAATGTAAATCAAGCTAGAAATTTGATTGAAAAAATGAATGTGTTAAATACTCCATTTAGTGATAAATTACCATTAGCTAGCTTACATTGGATTATTTCCGATAGCACACAATCAATAACTGTAGAGTCTGTTATTGATGGAATAAAAATATATGATAATCCAGTAGGGGTATTAACTAATAATCCATCTTTTGATAAGCAAATGTTTGCCTTAAATAATTATATGTATTTATCACCTAAATCTCCAGAGAATAAATTTAGTAAAAAATTAGATCTAAGTTTATATAGTAGAGGAATGGGAGCAATAGGTCTACCAGGTGATTTATCATCGCAATCAAGATTCATAAGAGTAGCGTATACTAAATTAAATTCTTTTTCTAAAGAAGATGAAAAATCAAGTGTTAGTCAATTTTTTCACATTTTAGGTAGCGTTGATCAACAAAGAGGATGCTGTGATTTAGGTGATGATAAATTTGAAATAACAATTTATACATCTTGCTGTAATGTAAATAAGGGAATTTATTATTATACAACATATGATAATCATCAAATAACAGCAGTTGATATGCACAAAGAAAATCTAGATAGTAATGTACTTATTCGTTATCCTTTGATAAAGGAAGAACAGATAAGAACTCAAAATTAATGTTTATTTATAAAGAAGATAAAAGTATTACATATAAAAATGAATTAGTATGAGGAGAAAAAATATGTGGATGGCAGTAAAAAGAGGAATTGTTGTAGCAATAGGTTTATTAATACAAATTCTATTAACATTATTTATATATTTAAAATTTGGAGAATTTATAAGTATTATTCAAGTAGTTTATGGTTTACTTAGTATTATAATTGTTTTAATGATTATCAAGTATAGTAAAAGATTAAGTAGCGATTTAATATGGATATTACTGATTATGCTTTTTCCATTAATTGGAACACTTCTATATATCATACTTAGTAATAATATGAAAAGAAGTAAAGTTTTAAAGAATATTAATGAAAATATAGAAAATGGTCAAAAATACTTAATACAAGATGAATTTATAAAAAAAGAAATCGATACTAAAAATTTAGGACAATTAAAATATATAAGTGAATTTGCAGGATTTCCTGTAACGAAAAACAATGAGATAAACTATTATTCTCTTGGTGATGACGTTTATCCTGTTATGTTAGAAGAACTAAAAAAAGCCAAAAAATTTATTTTTATAGAATATTTCATTATTAATAATGGTACTATGTGGCAAGAAATTTTAGATATATTAAAAGAAAAAGCAAATTCAGGACTAGATGTAAGAGTATTATATGATGATATGGGTTCTTTTGCTATGCTACCTAGTAATTATCCAAAGTTACTGGGAAAATATGGAATAAAATGTATGCAATTTAATAAATTATCGCCATTTGCAGGTATTATTATGAATAATAGAGATCATAGAAAAATGATGATAATTGATGGACATACTGCTTTTTCTGGTGGAATTAATATTTCAGATGAATATATAAATATAAATAGTAAATTAGGAGTATGGAAAGATAATGGAATTAGGATAAAAGGTGAAGCTGTTTGGAATTTTACTGTTATGTTTCTAGAAATGTGGAATTCATTTAAAAAAGAAGATAATGATTATAATAAATACAAATATAATTTTACTGAAAAGTATAAGGAAAATGGTTTCGTTGTACCTTATGGGGAAAGTCCATTAGATGATGTTATAACCGGCGAAGATATTTATCTAAATATTATCAATCAAGCGAAAAAGTATGTTTATATTTATACACCTTATTTAATTATTGATACAGATATGATAAATAGTTTAATCTTAGCTGCAAGAAGAGGAGTAGATGTCAGAATTGTTGTTCCTGGAATACCCGATAAAAAAATTGTATATGATTTAACCTCTTCTTATTTTTATACATTAATTAAAGGTGGAGTAAAAATTTATACTTATACGAATGGTTTTGTACATAGCAAAGTATTTTTATCCGATGATGAAATAGCAACTGTAGGAACAATAAACTTAGATTATAGAAGTTTATATTTACATTTTGAATGTGGTATTTATATGAAGGATACAAATGTAATAAAAGATATCAAAAAAGATTTTGAGGATTCCTTTAAAGAATCACATAAAGTAGATGAAAAAGAAGCAAAAAATGGTTTATTTAAAGGACTATGGCAAGCTATTTTAAGATTATTTGCTCCAATGATGTAAACGATATAATAAAATTAGATAAATAGAAAATTATAATTTGTTGAGAAAGCCGTTAAAATGATTTGCTTTTTTCATGATATAATATATGGTGTAAACAAAGCCAAAAATAGTAATTTGTAGGGAGGTAATTTATGATAGGAATTTTTGGATTATTGTTAATAGCTATGGTTTTGGTTGTAAAGTTTTGTAATAAAACATTAAAAATAGTATTATCTATTATAATTATTTTAGCAACAATATATAGTGTTATGATTTCTATTGATATAGACAGAGTAGAAAGTTTTAGAGAGCCTATTTTTGCAGTAGTTAAGCAAGAAAATGATTTAACTACAAAAACAATAATGTATCAAGGCTTAGGCTATGAAGTTGAACTTGTTAAAGATGTAACAAATAACAAGATAATACAAGTAGAGATGTATATGTTTAATAAATGTATAGCTGGAGCAATAGAATAATCAGTAATACAAACTACAATAAGTTGGGTAGATAACCAGTTGAAATTATCTACCTTTTATTATATAAACGTAACAAGAATTAGTAATTTATCGAGGAGGTATTTGTAATGAAAAATAAAAAAATTGGTATAGGTTCATTGTCATTGTTACTAGTAATTATTGCTTTCGTTTGGGCTTTTAATATTTTTGGAGTTTGTGTAGGAGATCACATTTTAGCAACATTGAACATACCTACTTGGTCTAATATGGCTAATGCGACTGGAACACATTACACTATTTTTTATTCATTTATATTTTTAATACCAGCACTAATATTATCTATTAAATATAAAGATAATTTGTTTACAAAGGTTGGAAAATGGTTATCAATTACTTTTATTGGAATACTTTTACCTGGATTTATATTTATGGTTGTATAGTAACAAATTACAATTTTGATAATAAAGAAAAAGGAGATTATGTATTATGAAAAGAGAAAGATATTCAATAATTTATAGCAGTAAAACAGGAAATACAAAAAAACTTGCAGAGGCAATCTATAATACTTTACCTCAAAATAAGTGTGATTATTATGGTACAGTGGACAAAATTGATGATGTATTAAGTAATGTAATTTATATTGGCTTTTGGACAGAAAAAGGAAATGCTGATCATCTAACAATAGATTTTTTAAATAAATTAAGAAACAAAAAAATATTTTTATTTGGGACAGCAGGATATGGCGAAAGTGAAAAATATTTTGAGGGTATTATTAATAATGTAAAAAAGAATATTGATAGTAGCAATACAATAATAGGTTCTTTTATGTGTCAAGGGAAAATGCCATTATCAGTTAGAGAAAGATATGAAAAAATGAGAGAACAAAATAATATTTCACTTAACATTGATAAATTAATTGCTAACTTTGATAAAGCATTATCACATCCAAATACAGATGATTTAAAAACATTAGAACAAATTGTAATATTATACGAGGAGAAATAAAAATGTCAGATATTAGTGGTATTTGGAGGAAATGAAAAGAATAGAAAATCAAAAGATGTCAAAAATGCCTTTTACATATCTAATGTATCGTTTGGCAGTAAAAGGTGTTATGAAAAAGAACTTTCCAGATGAAGGATTTGAAACAGAGTGGATTCGTTGTGACAAAACAGAAATTCATTTTGATTTGCATAGATGTATTTATAATGATTTAACTAAAGAATATGAATTTCCAGAACTTTGTACTGTTTTTTGTGAAAATGATGATATAGCTTTCAATGGACTGATGCCAAAAATTCGTTTTGAAAGAAATGGAACTTTGGGACAAGGTATGAATAAATGTGATTTTCATTTAATAAACAATAGAAAGAAAAATAGATAGTTACACAAATTACAATTTAGTAATTAGTTAGAAAAATAGTAATTTGGAAGTGAGATGATATTTTTGAATAAAGATATATTATTGTCTAATATAGATAAAATTCATACTACTGAAATGGGGATTGATAGAATTAAGAAGAATCTAAAATTGAATACTGATGATGTAGTTGAATTTTGTAAAAATAAAATTTTAGATAAGAATTGTAATATTTATAAGCAGGGTAAAAATTGGTATTGTGAAATTGATAATATTAAAATAACTATTAACTCTTATAGTTATACAATTATTACAGCACATTTAATCAAATAAATTACAATTTAGTAATTAGTTAGAAAAATAGTAAGTTGTAGGGAGGATTAAATAAATGAATGAATATATAAATTTGACATTAGAAAATATTGATGAGGAGCATATATGTTGTGCAATAGGAGATAAAAAACATCAAGCAGGTGTTGATAGTAAAAAGGAATGGATAAAGAGTAAATTAAAAGATGGTCATATTTTTAGAAAATTAAATGCAAGAGGAAAAATATTTATTGAATATGAGCCAATAGAAACAGCTTGGATTCCTATTAGTGGTAAAAATTATGAATATATTTATTGCTTATGGGTAGCAGGAAGTTTTAAAGGAAAAGGAATTGGAAAAGAATTAATAGAATATGCAATAAACGATTCAAAAGAAAAAGGCAAAAGTGGTATATGTACTCTAGTTTCTAAAAAGAAGAAACCTTTTATTGGAGAAAAGAAATTTTTTGAACACTATGGATTTAAAGTAGTAGATAGTATTGCTGATTATGAATTATTAGCATTGCAATTTGAAGATGGAGAAACACCTAAATTTAATGATAATGCAAGAACTATGAAAATAGATAATCAAGATTTCACTATTTATTATAGCAACGAATGTCCTTATGTAGAATATGAAGTAAATGAATTAACTGAATATGCAAAGGAAAATAATATAAAAATTAACTTTATAAAAATAGATTCATTAGAAAAAGCAAAAAATGCACCTTGTATTTTTAATAACTGGGCTAATTTCTATAAAGGAAAATTTATATCTAATACGATATTAAATGCTAATTCATTTAAAAAGTTAATAGACTAAAAAATTACAATTTAGTAATTAGTTAGAAAAATAGTAATTTATATGGGGAGAATAAGTTGAACTACTGTAGTTATAGATAAAATTAACCAACTCAACACATTATTAAAAATATGTTGTTCAAAGCAAATACCAAACCTGTTAAAATAAATACGGAAAGGGAGGTATTTACTATGAATACAGATAAGATCTATGCAGAGCATATTGCAAATGAATATTCAGCAAAAAAAGAATCAAAAGTAATAGCACTAAAAAAATTAGATAGAAAGGCAAAATTACCAGCAGATATATTCGTGTACACAAATGGAATAATTATGAGTTTGATTTTAGGATTGGGAATGAGTTTATCTATGAATGTTATTGGAAATGGAAAATTTACAGTATTAGGCATTGTAATTGGCATCTTTGGAATAATTGGTGTAAGTACAAATTATTTCTCTTACAAAAAAATACTTAAAAATTCAAAAGAAAAATATGCACAAGATATAATAAGATTAGCAAATGAAATCGCAAAAAGTGAAAAATAGGAAGGGAGATGCAGTATTAAATGAATAAAAATGAAAGCAAGTATTTTAATACTGCTATTCTTTTTGATGAAGCATTAATCTATTTATTAGAAAATAAAGATATTGAATATATAACTATAAAAGAAATATGTAATAAAGCAGGAGTAAATAGATCAACATTTTATCTTCATTATGAAAATATAAACGATTTAGTAGAAGAAACAATGAATTATATAAATAAAAAGTTTATGAACTATTTTAATGAGAATACTAAAGAGTTTATAGAAAAAATAAAAAATTCAAAACTTGAAGATTTAAAATTGATTGAAAAGAAGTATTTAACACCATATTTAAGTTTTGTTAAAGAAAACAAAAAAATATTTAAGGCCTCTTTTAATAACCCAAGTGGTATGAAGGTAAATAATAAATATAATCATTTAAAATATTATATTCTTAATCCAATTTTGGATAGATTTAATATTGTTGAAAAAGAGAAAGGTTATTTACTTACTTTTTATATCAATGGAATTATGGCAATAATAAAAGAATGGATTGATATGGATTGTAAAGATTCAATTAATGATATTGAAGATATTATTATTAAATGTGTTGGTACTCATTGAGTAAACATATAAAATAAGGGAAAAAGTTACCTTTTAATACAATGATAAACACAAATTACAATTTGGTGATTTTTTATAGAGAAAAATAAATTATTATAATTATGAAAAATACGAATAAAGACAGCTTTTTGCTGTCTTTTAATTATAACTTTCTATATATAAAGCTTTTGCGATATAAGGAGTTATCTCTTTGAACTTGTACCAACCTGAACTTTTACTATCATTTTTTCCACCATTAGGATTAGAAATATAAACCATGTCATTATTATCTGTTGCCAGTAAAGCCATATAATGTGAGCTAGTTGTCCAACGATTATCATGAGGCTGATTCCATACACAAACTAAAATAGGTCGGTTTGTTTCTAAATGCTCTTGCAATTTTTCTTTAGATAAATGAACACTATCATAGTAAAAATCTGTATTTTTAATATTAAATGTATTAGATAACTCTTTTGAAAGTATGTCATAATTTAATTTAGGATAATATTGTTGTCTAAGATCTTCTGGAGTATAATTTTTATTATATCCACTTAAAATAGTTGCAAGTGCAGTGATGCCACAGCCATTTTCTGCCATAGTACCACCCCAATATTGATTATTACTCCAAGAAGAATCAGCATTTTGTTTATATTCAATATAAGTTTTTTTATGATTTTCAATAGTAGTAAATGTAGTAAAATAGCCATCTTTATTTTTTACTTTTTCTTGACCAATTCCAGAATAATTTTTATTTATATCTTGCTTTATTGCTTTATATTCCGAAGTATTAGTTATTTTAGAAACAAATTTATTTAATCTATAAGAGATATTATTAAACGAGATATTTCTAAAAAATATAAACATTCCCAAAATTATTATTAATAACATTAATATTTTTCTTTTCTTCATTTTACTTTCTCCTTTTTCTTTTAATATATTTCTAGTATAAAACTCAGAATAGAAATAAGTTTTAAGAAATAATTAAATAAATCTTAACATTTCCTTAAAAGCAATAAGAGTGTTGGAAATATTAAAAAATTATGATAAAATATTGAAACAGAAATGAGGGGGAAAAATGAATATTTTAGTATTAGATGATGAAAAAGAAATTGCAGATTTGGTGGAAGTTTATCTGAAGAATGAAAACTATAATGTTTTTAAATTTTATGATTCTAAAGAAGCACTAAAATGTATCGAAAATCAAAAATTAGATTTTGCAATTTTAGATGTAATGATAAAAGATGTAGATGGATTTAAAATATGTAAAATGATAAGAGATAAAGGACTCAACTTTCCAGTAATAATGCTAACTGCCAAAATTGAAGATAAAGATAAAATACAAGGCTTAACTTTGGGAGCAGATGACTATATTACAAAACCATTTAACCCATTGGAATTAATTGCAAGAGTAAAATCTGCATATAGAAGATATACAAAATACAATGAAAAAAGCGAAGAAAATATTATTTATATAAATGGATTAGAAATAGATCAAGATAAGCATATTTGCAGGTTATATGAAACGCAAATTGAATTAACACCTATGGAATTTGATATATTATTATATTTAGCACAAAAAAGAGGAAATGTAGTAAGTTCTGAAGAACTATTTGAAAAAGTATGGAAAGAAAAATATTTAGAAAATAATAATACGGTAATGGTGCATATTAGAAGAATAAGAGAAAAGTTAAAAGAAAATACAAAAAATCCTAAATTTATAAAAACAGTATGGGGAGTTGGATATAAAATTGAAAAATGAGGAATTTATAAAATTAAAAAATAGTATAGCAAGAAAATCTGTCATAAAAATATTATTATATAGTTTAGTTGCGATTATATCATTTTCAGTATTAATAGATGGAGTGTATAATGATGAACTAGCAGACAGTTTAGCAAGTGTAAGTAGAGATATATACTATTGGTGCGTAGCAAATAAGATAATCTTACTTGGAATTACATATTTAGTAATATTTGCAATTATATCTTTTTTTGTTATCAGAAATACAAGTAATAATATGGTAGAAATAATAAAAGCTATGGATCAGATAATAAAAGAACCAGAGAAGGAAGTAAAGTTATCAAATGATTTAATACTATTAGAAAGCAAATTGAACAATATAAGAGTTGATTTGGTGTCAAATCAAAATAAGGCAAAAGAAGCATTGCAAAAAAAGAATGACTTAATAATGTATATGGCACATGATTTAAAAACACCACTCACATCAATTATAGGATATTTAACTTTGCTTACTGATGAAAAAGAAATACCTGAAAATTTGCAAAAGAAATATATGGATATAGCATTAAAAAAATCTTTAAGATTAGAAGAACTTACAAATCAATTTTTTGATATTACAAGATATAATTTACAATCAATGCCTATTACTAAACAAAATATAGATTTGGTATTTTTGTTAGAACAGCTTGTAGAAGAATCTTATCCAATGTTACAAGAAAAAAAGTTAGAATGTATTTTAAATAAGCCGAAAGCTATTCAATTTATGGGAGATGGAGATAAGTTAGCAAGAGCATTTGGAAATTTATTAAAGAATGCTATTAATTATAGTTATCTAAATACAACTATAAAAATAGATATAAAAGAATATGAAGATAAAATAGAAATTGTATTTAAAAATAAAGGAGATAAAATTCCAGAATACAAATTGGAAAAAATATTTGATAAATTCTATAGAGCAGATGAATCAAGAACATCTAGCACAGGGGGAGCAGGATTAGGACTTGCAATTACAAAGCAAATTATTGAACTACATAATGGAAAAATTTATGCTAAAAATGACAATGAATTTATTGAGTTTTATATAGAATTAAGTAAATGAGGTAAAAATGAAAAAGAAAAAATTTATTATTTTAATAATAATAATATGTGCAGGTTTGATAATATGGTATTTTAATACATTTACAATTAAAACTAATTATGAAATAATAGAAAGTGAAAAAATAGTAGATGAAATAACCATAATTCAAATATCAGATTTGCATGGAAGTTCATTTGGAAGAAATAACAAAGAACTTATTAAAAAAATAGAAAAAGAAAAACCTGATATTATTTGTGTAACAGGAGATATGTATACAGCAAAAGATGAAAAAGGCAAACAAATAGCTTTAAAGCTACTCAAAGAACTAGCAAAATCATATAAAGTATATTTTGTAAATGGAGAACATGATTGTGATGAAAAATTCATACAAAATTTAAAAGATAACGAAGTAAATGTTCTAGATTATAAAAAAGAAACAATAGCCATAAAAAATACAAAAATAAATTTATATGGTATAACAAATCAGTACTATTCAGCAACTTTTGATTTGAAAAATGCTTTTGAAATTAATAAAGAAGAGTACAACATTTTATTAGCACATATTTCAAACTTTGAAGAATTTGAACAATTTGGAATTGATTTATCATTATGTGGAGATACACATGGAGGACAAGTTAGACTTCCATTTTTAGGTGCAATAATAAATAGAGGAATATGGTTTCCAGAAATAGTACAAAAAGGATTAAATGTAGAAACAAATTATATTAAAGGATTATATAGTATAAATAATTCTTATTTATATGTATCAAGTGGACTTGGGAATTATCCAATCAGTATAAGGCTATTTAATAGACCAGAGATTGCAGTTATAAAATTAAGATGATTAACAAACATCCCATATTGTATTCTACATCTATGGTAAAAACAAAATTTATAAAATATACTATCCTTATTGTAGGAGGTAATTATTATGGCTCAAGTAAAAATAGGAAAATTTATTGCACAATGTAGAAATGAAAAAAATATAACACAAATAGTACATTTACTCTAAAGGAAAAAATAGAGTTTCATAAAAAGAAATGGTTAAAAGAGCATATATTCGATATTGCTCTATGTATAATTGCTTGGCTAGTAGTTATCGTTGCATTAAAATTACAAAATGCAGAAGGTTATTTAATAGGAACTATATCTGGAATATTAGCAACTTTTTTCTATTTAGTAAGATATAATCAAATGATGATATATGTTGAAGATAGAGTATATAAGAAAATTGAAAAATAAGTATAGTTGATAACTATAAATTACAATTAGTAAGTTATCGCTTACTTTAATATGTATTTATTAGTAGTAATAGGAGAACAAAGTATATGTTACCAACAATAAAATCAGACAGTATTTATCCATTACCCAATGATGTAGCAATATTTAATATTAACATAGTAGATATAATAGTTTTAATAGGAATTATATGCCTAATAATAAAAAGAAAATCTATTTTTAATGCAAATAATGATGTATTGGATAAATACAATAGTAATAAAATAAAGGGACTATTGGCATTATTGATAATAATACACCACTTGTCTATTTATATAAAAGAAACAATTCTACTTAAAGTATTTACAATAGTAGGAGTTATTGCAGTTTCAGCATTTTTCTTTTATTCAGGATATGGACTAATGATAAGCTATCTAAAAAAAGAAAATTATCTAAAAGACTTTTTGAATAAAAGAATAATGAAAATAGTTATACCATATATAATAGCAATTATATTTACTATTTTAACATATCTATTAACTGGACAATTAACACCTAGAAAAGTTTTTAATTCTTTAGTTGAAGGAGAGCCAGTTGTAAGATTTTCGTGGTATGTGTTAGCAATTATTATTTTATATGTAGTTTTTTATTTATCAGCTAAGTTTCTAAAAAGGAAAAAAATGATAAATATTGCAGTATTTGGTGGAACTATTTTATATTGCATAGTTGTTAATAATATTTTAGGTTTTAATAATTGGTGGGTTAATTCTTGTTTTGCATTTTTTATAGGTATATATTGGGCAAGTTATAAAGAAAAATATGCAATAACATTAAAAGACAAAAATAAAATAATTAGATATGCAATTATGCTTTCAATTATATTGTTTGCAATAATAGGGATTCAATTCCTCACAAGTGGATATGCCATTATGGATATAATAAACGATACAGATCTAGCAGACGATATAATGAGAGAGCCTATTCCTGTTATAAATATGAATATTATTTGTATAGCATTACTTTTTGTATTGTTTACTATATTAGAAAAAATGAGATTGAATGATAAGGTATTTACTTTTTTGGGAAATATATCTTTTGAAATTTATTTATATCATGGATTAGTTATGTATTTATTGAGAAATCCTCGCTTTTATTGTAGAGTTGATTATTTATATGCTATTCTAGTAATTGGATTAAGCATAATATTAGCTAAACTTATGAATATAGCAAACAATAAAATATACAATTTCTATTTGAATAAAGTTGAGAAAGAGTCATGTTAATGATAGCGAGAAATTACAAGTTATCACACAAATTATAACAATTCAACTAATCGTTGATAAAGAAAAATACCCCACTCAACGATTAGTCTGTGTACTTTTTTTAGATAATAATTTACACTTAATTTGAAGGAGGTAAATGATATGAATCAGATTAAAATTGGAAAATTTATAGCTGAATGTAGAAAAAAGAATAATTTAACTCAAATGCAACTTGCAGAGAAATTAAACATTACAGATAGAGCTATATCTAAATGGGGAAACGGAAAAGGAATGCCTGATTCATCAATAATGCTTGATTTATGTAATGAACTTAAAATAAGTGTAAATGAATTATTATGTGGGGAGTTGATTGAAATGAATAATTATAATGAATTTGCAGAAAAAACATTATTAGAAATGGCACAAAAGGAAGAAATGCAAAATAAAAAATTAATGATGTATGAAAATGTGATTGGATTTAGTTCGGCAATATCTTTCTTAATACTAATTTTTGTTACATCATTTTTAGCAGAGAACAATATAGCGAAAATAGTATTATTTATATTAGCATTTATTCTTTTAATAATAGGTATTTCATTTGCATTAAAAATAGAAACAGAAACAGGTTATTATGAATGCCAAAAATGTCATTATAAATATGTACCAAAATATAGCCAAGTATATTTTGCAATGCATTCTGGAACTACACGATATATGAAATGTCCAAAATGTAACAAGAAAAGTTGGCAAAGAAAGACTTTAAGTAAGTAAAAAATGTACTTATATTACAAAATATAAGTACATTTTTTTAAGTCCAGATAAATCATATGCCTGGAAATATACAATAGCAGACACAAGTATTATAAAATTTAAAGAAAAAAAGAAGTCACAAAGTCTATAATTATCTGCAGATGCTGAAGTAATCTCTAAAAAGCCTAAAATAATGGCTTACGAGAATCGCTTTTAAGGCATTTTAATAAAACAGTCATATAGTTTGTTGTCTGCAAAATACGGCAAATATGGAGAAATAGGCATTTTGAAGATTTTAGATAAAATTTAGATAGAAGATCAGAAATTATAAAAAATCATTGAAAAACAAATTTATAATTAAAGATAAAAATTATTTGAACATTAAATTGATAAAATATTTAAATAGCTTAAAATTGAACAAAAAAGCATAAAATTTACTAGATTTAATAAAAAACGGTGGGAGTAGGGGGAAGAGTCTTATTTTCAGATATATACAATGTAAATAAATATTAAAAAACCAAAAATAGAAAAATAGGTAGTAAAATATTTTGTGCAATGTTCTTAAATTATTTTTAGAAAAAATATAAACTATATAATTTAATAAAATAATTTTAATTTAAATCTAAAATTAAAATTAAAAAAATTACAAATTAAAGATTTTAAAATTTTGTTTGGTAAAAAATCTTAAAACGAACATTTGATTATTACAAATTGATTTATAAATTTTAATTATAATCTTAGATTTTAAATTATATTTATAAAGTCTGAAAATCAATTTTAAGCAATTTAAATTATTAACTAATTAATTATTCATTAAAACTTTTTAAATTGATTTTAAAGCTTTTAAACTTATAATATGTAATTTATATTTATGATTTTTAATAAAAATTATACAATTATAACTATATATGAAAATCTCTGAAATCAGCTAAAATAACGGCTTACGAGAATCGTTTTTAAGCGTTTTTTATAAATTAGCCATATAGTTTGTTGTCCGATAATTTAGCAAAATACTGGCAATTCTAGTGATTAGCCAATTTTAGAAGAAAATTTATATAATTATATAGTAATACCAAAAAGTCCGAAAAAAGTCCAAAATAGCGACGCACGAGAATCGATTTTAAGCCGTTTTTAAAATTAAGGCATATAGTTTGTTGTCTGCAAAATACGGCAAATATGGAGATTCTGGGGATTTGAAGATTTTTGAAAAATTTTGAGGTAGGATCAGAAATTTAAAAAAATTATTAAGATATAAATTCAAAATTTAAAGATAAAAATTATTTGAACATCAAATTATATAGATAAAATATTTAAGATGCTTAAAATCGATTTTAAAGCGTTATAAAAATAAAGTAATATAAGTTGTTGAATAAGATTAAATAATAAATAATATGCAAAGTAAAATAACTAAATAATAAGTAAGTATTAGTAAGGCTAAAGACTTGAAAGTGCTGAAATTACTGGGTAGGACTATAATCATAGTCTATATATTTTACTCTTATCTCTTTTTACACAAAACTTTGATTTTGTGCAATGTTTTATATTTATTATAAATATGGTAGCCCCTATGCTACCTTACAATTTACTATAGCTATTTTATATACTAAATAAATTTAAAAGTCAATACTATTTTTAAAAATTGTGCCTAAACAATCAACACTTAATGTTGCCGTGTAATATTTATTCTTTTTCCCTTCTGGATAAAACCTAAAATATAGCTTTTGCTTATTTCGATAAACCTTATCATAATGAACAATAAATTTATCTAATACAACAGATTTATCAAAGCACAATCTCCCATGGCAATAACAATGCTTTTGTAAAACTTGTCCTTCGTAAAATGTTCCGTACTGATTAACAAAATATTTAGTATCTTTCGATACCGTAGCTATAATAAAACCCCCTTTCTCATATAAAATATTATAGCATAATTATGTAAACATTGCAAATTTTGTAAAAATATGGTATTATCTTTATAAGGAGGTGTAAAAAATGGTATATGCTTTAATATTTGTAATAATAATTTTAATGATGGATCTAATAATTACTAAAATACCAAAACAAGAAAAAATAGAAAATGAGGACCTCTCTTCCCTATATGAGAAAAAAACATATTTATTAACACAGAACGAATTAAAGTTTTATAAATTACTAAAAAGTATTACAGATAAAAATAACTTAAATCTATTTAGTCAAGTTGCTTTATATGAAATAATTAAATCAAAAAATATAAAATATTTTAATAAAATAAAAAGTAAAACAATTGATTTTGTTATTACAGATGTGAATTGTAAAATAAAGTTATGTATAGAACTTGACGACCCCACTCATATAAAAGAAAACAGACAAAAAAGAGATAAATTTGTTGATAACTTATTCAAAGAGTTAAATATAAAATTAATTAGAATCCCTGTTCAAAGCTACTACAAATTAAATGAACTAGAAAATAAAATCAAAGAGAGTTTATAAGCTCTCTTTTTTCTTCTTGCAATAAAAATAATAACATCTCCAATTTTTGCATTTTTCACAATGATATTTTGCTTTTTTTGCCTCCCTTTCAGATATTCTATTTACAATAAAGATATCATATAAGCATTGCAAAAAAGAACCAATAATTAAAATAATTAAAATTTTATAATTCATAATTTCTCCTTTTTAAATTATATTGTTTATAGATACATTCCCCCATCAATTCCGATGTAAAATTTGAAACATATTCGGGCTTTAAATTGTCTAATTTATATTTATCATATATTTTCTTTTCTAAATAATAAAAGTCCTTTAAATTATGATTTACAATCTTTTCAGGTACTTTTAAATTACGACTAAATAGATAAGCTTTTTGCCCCATTAATCTTGTGTCCTTATTGTCCTTAGTCATATACTTAATAATATAAGCTCCTATATTATCAACATGTGAAATAGCATTTATAAATACAAAACCATGTCCCCAGAGCTCTTGTAGCTCTTTTTGAGGAATATAAGGAATATTTAATAAAACATGATAATGAACTGCACCACGTTCTTGAAATTCGATTACAGCTAAGTATTTTAAATCTTCTTTATATCTTTTCAGCTTTCTAATAAAAGCTTTAAATAAAACGTTGCACTCTTTAACATCTGTTTTATTATCTGCAAAAGTTAAAGTAAGAAACTTATCATATTTGTTATCAAAATTACAGCAAGCCAATCTCCTAATAGTATCACGACGTCTTTGGTTTGTATTAGAATAGTTTTTTTGTTTGTTTTCTTCGCTAGCTTCTCCACGAACTCTTGCACCACCCTTTCCATGAATATAATTTTTATATTCATAAACTTCTATAACATGACCAGTAATAATATATTTTTTTAAACCCATATAAAATTACCTCACTTTTTCTATGTTCTTATTTTCAACTATAATTAAATAAAATAGTAACGGGCTTCGCCCTCTATGCCACTACGTGGCATGCTTCGCTTTCACTAAGAAATATTCTTATACTACTTGCCGCAAATTGCTCTCGCAATTTTAGCGGCAAGTTTAGGCTAATGAATATTCAGCATAGGGATCTTTTTAAGGATCCACATAGTTAGCTTATAAACCTTATCAAAGTTTATAAGTATAATTAAAACAGGAATTACGATCGTAATTGTTGCAGGTCTTATAAAAAACCCTAATAAATTTAAGTTATCAAAAATTAGATCTATAAAACTATTTAAACTATTAGTCAATCCTTCTGGAAATTGAGGAAGATTTATCCAGCTAAATACGCTAAATAATAAAGTTTTTAATAAATTCAAAATTAATTGTATAATCAATTACTGAACACCTCCTCAATCTTTCTACGAGCTAAATTTATTAATGCAAAAATAATTACAGCATCAACACCAATAAAATAAATATCATGAATATTTTTAAAAATATCATTATCTAATAAGCTATTTAAATTATAATCGTATTCGCTTATTAACTTAGAACCAGAAAAAGGTTCGTTAATTTCTGGAATATGAAAAATAGGTTCAGAAAAATTAATATTTAAAATCTTATTTAAGATCTCTATAATAATATCAAATGGAGTCCATAAAAAGCCTAATCTATCAGAGAACCAGTTTTTTAGATCTGAAAAATATGTATCAAAAAAACCATCTTCTGGTACAAATAAACCTTTTAAACCATCTAAAATTAACTCAACAAGCTTTTTACCAAAGAAATTTTCGGAAAAAGGATTTATATAACTTAAAATATCTCCTAACTTTTCAAAGATATTTTTATTAGTTTTTGTATTTTCTTCTATAGCTTGTTTCTGGTCATCTAATGAACTTGATATTTTATCTTGATAATCTTTCTGTTTATCTTCATCTGTATAAGAAGTCCCGACAGTAAAAGTCTTAGTATCAAGTATACTACTATCTTTAAGTGGTTTATCAGAAGAGTAAGCACCACCTAAATTATTAGCACTAGAAGAAAGATAAAAAATTATCTTATCTCCAGCACTAACAGTAAAAGGTAAATTATCCTTTGGAATTGAAAAATAATAAACTTGTCCATCTTCATAAGACTCATAATATTTACCATTTGTAGAAAGTGCAATAACATAATCAGTATAATAAGAAGAATTCGAAACCGGAACATCAATATTTTTTTTACAAATATGCAAATATAAAGTTTGAGTAGTATCATAAGAACCATAATCTACCCATAAATTGTCAAATTTCCAAGATGACAAATTATCTAAACTATTAACGATATAAGGACCTTTAGGACTAGATTTATAAAAAGCTTTATCATCTGTCTTTTGTTTACCGTCTGTATAATAAATATCCGTTGTACAAGCAACTATATTAGAGGGCTTAATATCACCAATATAACCACTGTCACTTGTTTTTGTCCAATCAGTTCCTTTTTCAACATCATAAAAATAAGATGGTGCTAGAAAACTTACTGTATTATAAGTATTAATAGCCAAACAGCCATTAGGTTTATAAACAGTCGGATAATATGACAAATCTGTTGGAAATAATTTCAATTGAACTACATTAGGATTAGTATCTTCATAATAAATTATATAATTAGTACAACCTTCTTTTTCTGGTATCTCTGGTAAAGTAATTTTATTGCCATTATATGTATAAGAAATAGCTGCAAAAGAATTACTACTTAAAACAGGTATACAAAACATAAATGTACAAGACAATAAAAACAATAATAATAATTTTTTCAAACATTTCATAAATACCTACTTTCTTATCATATTTTTTATAAAAATATATAAAAAATAGATAACACATAAAAAGCTTAAAAATGTAAAACCTTGATTTACTAAATCAAAAGATTTACTTTGATTTTGAATTATAGTATTTTGATTATTTATGATATTATCAAGCTGTCTAGAATAATAATAATAATCATCATAAGACATTGTAGATGTATCATCTGATAAATCGACAGTAACATCATTTACATTATCCATTAAAAATCACCTCCGAATTTTTTAGGAAATGCAAATTTTAAAAACATAGATACAAGCATTTCAGCTAAATAAAATATAATTCCAATTGGTAAAGCTTGTTTAGTAACTTGACCAATTAAATCTCCAATAATTTGATAATCGAACGTCATTTTATCATCTCTCCTTCCTCTAAATTATAAATATTAGATCTTTGAACACCATGCCATTCATTCCTATATCTTTTCATCTTTGCATATGTATCATAACAAGAATATAATTCTGGCGAATGAAACCACAAAGAATATTTCACAGTATCAAAAACTAATTTGCCATTTTTCTCAACAGCAGAGTCTCCATCTATAAGTCTATTAAACTGAATAGAATGAAAAAAATTCTTACAAATAACAACATCTTTTATTTGTTCCCTAAGAGGCTTAGCCATACGCATAAAAACTTGTGAAGTACCAACAATATGTTTACGTTGTTTTCTCTGTTGAGAAACCTCAACCATAATCTCAATAGGTATATTCTTACTTTCCAATGAGTTAAACTCCAAATGTATTTCATCAATCAAATACAATACACCTTCTAAACCGTTAGCAAGATATTTTATACAATTAAGACCATCATAAGCTACAACAATTTTTACATCTAAAAATTTTTCTATTTCAGAAGTAGTTTCTCCATCTACTTCTTTAACAGTAACTTTTCTAACAAGATCTTTACTAGAAATTAAACGATAATAAACAATATAATCAGTATCATTAATTTCTTCTATCTCATAATAGCAATTAACTGGCATACTTTTTATAGAAACATTTGTACAAAATACAGAATATATATATAAATCAGCTACCTTTTTTGTATATTGAACAGCAGACAGAGTTTTACCAGACCCCTGTGGACCACAAAAAACCAAAAGACCATCTGGATCAAAATATGTAGGGTGGCTTTTTTTAAAATTATGTCTAAAACTTGCAACCCTAAAAGTATTAAAAAAATTAAAACTTCCATCTAATAAACTAGTATTCATGAATAACCCCCTACAAAGATCTTTTTAATTTACCTAATAACGATTTAGATTTTTCTATTTCTAAAGAAGTAATAAATGTGCCAATAGAAGAATAGAAAATATCATTTTGTTGTAACTTTTCCTCGTCAAGTTCCTCTAAAGACTCAATTCGAATCTCCAAAATTTCTATAATTAATTTAATTTCTGCAATAGTCAATGCAACATTTTTTCTTTTCATAATACCCTCCCTAAAAATTAAAATTAATACGATTATTTTCAATATCAATTACAACAGAATTAATTTCAATATCATTACAATATAAATCAAGATTATTAAAATTATCTAAAAGTTTACAATAGTCAATCATATCTTCTTTTGTAAAAATATTTTTTTTATTAATTTTTTTATTTATAGCTTTATTTAAATCATTATATTTCATAAAATCCTCCAATTATAAAAATAAGGGGCACTAAGCCCCCTCAACTAAAAAGAAATTTTTCCTTTAGTAACAGCTTGAGTGAAGATTTGTTTTAACTTTCTTGCACCAAACCACATTAATACGAATGTCATACCGACACCAACTATACTAGCTAATATAGTAACTAATTGAGCTGGAGTAATACTACCTATAAGGGCAGTTTTTAACGGAGCAATGACAGTAGAAACGTCAGCAGCCTGTTCCATTGACCAAACACCTCCTTTCAAACAAATTACCTAATGAGTAATATTCAAAATTAGATATATATAAAATTAGATTGAATATCTAACTTTATTACCGTTAATCTCATAAGAAACTGGAACAACAGATAACAATTTTGTATTTCTGATAAACTCAGAATACTTTGCCTTATCAGCAAAAACAGAAACATTTGAAACGTATACTGTATTATTATCTGCCGACATTTTTGGTTTTGTAATAAAATCAAGGACATTGCACTCATTATTAGATTTACTCATAAAACTACGATAACCAACAAAAATTAAATCTTCTTTCATTATTTTTAGTCCTCCTTTCGCATAAAAAAATAAGCTACAGTAAACTGTAACTTATAATAAATATATTTAAACTACATAAACTATAATATATCTAACCCCCATTATATTTTGTGCAATCTTTAATTTTTTTCCAGCACACAACTTTGATTTTGTGCAATGTTTTATCTAACTATGTTTAGCAAAGTTTTGTACTTTTCCTCTTCTCTATTCTCTTTAAAAAATATAAGAAATATGTAATTTATATTACATATATTTCTTATATTTTTTAATACCTCAACTAATAATTCTCTAAAATCCTTTTTCTGTTATAAATAATTTTTAATTCAATTTATAATTAATTTTATATTTTTATCGACAAATTACGACACACGTTTTTTATTTTGTTGTTGTATAATAAAAAAGATTAGTATGCAACTACTAATCTTCTAAATCGTTTTTTAATTGGTTTAGGTCTATATCTAATATCTGGGCGATTGCTACCAATTCGAAATCTTTTACAAGCAATTGATTCTTTTCTATTCGTAGTAATTCGTCCGTATTAATATAGATTCCATAGGTATCTAATAATTGGGATAACCTAACTTTACTCATACCTTTTTCTTCCCTTGCATTCCTTATTAGTGTGCCAGAAATGTTTTTCTTGTTGTTATATCTTTTTAGCATGATTAATGGTTCCTTTCGTTATTATCGTACAAGTATGTAATTATTTTATAACAAATCACTTTAAAATGTGCATAGTATAACGACGGATTTGCCAAATAAATAGTACATTTTTGTCGAAATTTACCAAAAAAGAGATATTAGAAAGTAAATCTAATATCTCAATTAATATTTCATTAAATATTTTTAAAGTTTTATCTTATTTTATATTCAAATATCCTTTTATTTTTTGTATAAATTCTTCATTGTTTTTTGTTGTCATCATTAAGTTGATTAGTTGTTCTGTTACTTCTGAAACTGGCTTGCTTGATAATGCTTTTCTTAAACCAAATACTGTTTTTAGTTCTTCTGGTGTAAGCAACTTTTCTTCTCTACGTGTTCCAGACTTATTTATATCTATTGCAGGGAATATTCTCTTCTCAGATAATGATCTATCTAAGTGTACTTCCATATTACCAGTACCTTTGAACTCTTCAAAAATTACCTCGTCCATTCTGCTCCCTGTTTCTACTAATGCTGTTGCAAGTATTGTTAAGCTTCCACCATTTTCTATGTTACGGGCTGCTCCAAAGAATTTTTTTGGTTTATGTAATGCTGCAGGGTCTAAACCTCCAGAAAGTGTTCTTCCTGATGGTGGTATTACTAAGTTGTATGCTCTTGCAAGTCTTGTTATACTGTCTAATAAGATTATAACATCTTTACCATGTTCTGTTAGTCTTTTTGCTCTTTCTAGTACCATTTCAGCAACTTTTACGTGATGCTCTGGTAATTCATCAAATGTAGAGTAGATTACGTCTCCTTTGATTGATCTTTTCATGTCTGTTACTTCTTCTGGTCTTTCGTCTATTAATAACACTATTAATTCAATTTCAGGATGATTTACAGTTATGCTGTTTGCAATTTTCTTTAATAATGTTGTTTTTCCAACTTTTGGTGGTGCAACAATCATTCCTCTTTGACCTTTTCCAATTGGGCAAATTAGGTCTATCATTCTCATTGCATATTCTGTTGGAACAGTTTCTAGCTTAATTCTTTCTTCTGGATATATTGGAATTAAGTCATCAAATTTTCTTCTCTTATAAGCTTTTTCTGGGCTTTCTCCATTTACTTCACCAACAAATATTAATGCCGGAAATTTTTCTCCTTCTTTTGGAAGTCTTGCAATTCCCTTTATTTTATCCCCCTTATCTAGTCTAAATCTTCTAATTTGAACTGGCGATATGTATACGTCTTTTGGGCTTGATAAATAATTTTCTCCTCTTAAAAAACCATAGCCATCTGGTAATACTTCTAATACACCTTGCGCTATAAAGTCATCTGCATTTGTAAGCTTATAAGCTAAGTCTGAATCATTTTTAGCATTTTCATCAATTTCATATCTTACATTGTTAGATGTTTTTTCAGTAATAGTATTCTCATTTCTTATATTATCCGAATTATCGCTTTGACCTCCATTGGTATTTTCTACTGAATGAGTGTCAGCAACATTTAGTTTTTCATTTGAAACGTTCTCATTTAAATTATTGTTTTGTTTAGTTAAATCTGCGTTTTTACTATTACTATCTAAAATTTCAATAAGTTCGTCTTTCTTTAATTTTGTAACATTCTTTATTCCTTTTTCTTTTGCCATTTGGCGTAATTCCACTAATGTACAATTTGTTAAATCCATATTATAGTATCCTTTCTATATTTCCATGATTATGGAAGATGATTTGTGTATAATAATTATCTAAATAAAGCTAAGCTCTAATAAAATTAAAATAATCTATAATTATCTTCGATCAACTTTTTTTGGTTTTTGCGTCATATATTTGTTTTGGAATTTATTAAGATTAAAATTTATTTCGATTAAAACCATATCTATTATATATTAAATTACCAAAAATTGCAAGAAAAGAGAGCAATTTTTTGCTCCCTTATTTGCTAATATCTATATAAACTCTTTCATTAGGTAAGTACATATCCAATTTTTCTCTTGCTACTTCTTCTATATATTCAGTTGAATTAACATTTTCTTTTGTTTTTTGTAATTCACTGTTAGTTTCTTTTGCAGTCTCAAGCTGTTCAGAATAAGTAGAAGCTTCAGATTTATATTGATTTAATGTTTTTTGTTGTGATATTAATGTTACGACGAAATATATTAAAAATATTGCTATTATTATCTTTTTATAAATTTTTTTCATCTAATTATCTCCAAAATTCAATTTTTTTATATCTAATTATATATTTCTACATTATTTCTTAAAATCCTTTTTTATGTGTAAAAAATTTTTAATTTTTTTCGTTTTAAATACATTTTTCGCGTTTATTGTTAATATTTTGAATGGTTTTAAAATTAGGCTAAGAATATATTTTTTAAATAAGTACAGTAGTTTTCTTATTGGAAATGTAATAATCATGAATATTTTTATTATGGTGTTTTTTAATGTTGTAATTATCTTTACGTTTATTTTTATGAAATATTTGCTTATTGTAGATAAATATAAAACATTGCCTAATAGCAGGGCAAGAAATATGTAAAATCTTAGTTCTCCATTATTGAATATAAATATGATAAATATTAAGAAGATTCCAGTTATAATGCCAAATATGGCATCTTCTATGTATGTTACAAAATCGGGTGTTTTGAATGATTTTCTTAGTATTCTAAATATGTCAAAGAGTATTCCTATGGATATTCCGCAAAGTATGTATATTGCAAAATACTGCATTTGGCTGATTATTTCGCTATTCATATTTGGTTTTAATTCTCCTTCTAGTCACTAAGCTAAAACTAAATTTTTAAATACAGTACAATCTTTTATATATAAAATTGCATTTCATTATTGCAGAAAATATACAAAATTATTATATTGTAGTTATGAATTATTTTCTTTACTTAAAAATTTTACCTAATAAACTACCAGAATTTTTTTTGCCAATTTCATCATTACTGTAGCCCATATTGTAAATTTGACCTTCAATTATTACTTCTAAACTATCTATACTAAGCTTATTTATTCGCAAGTCCTCACCTTTTACAGTAAGTAGTCCTAATTGTGTTTCTACTATTACTATTTGGTCATCAAAGCTTAATACATCTACAACTCCTGTTATGGTTAACTTTTCTCTATTTTCTAAAATCAAATTTTGAATTACATTTCCATTATTTTGAGGCATGTTCTTTCTGTCGTCCATAGGCCTTTCCCCTTCCCCCATTTCATATATTTAATTATATTCGGGTCTTGTCTATTTTAGAACAGGTTTTAATGGATTTTCTATTAGAACTACAACATAATAAATATAAGAACTAAATTAAAAATTTCTTTATGCAGAAAAATCAATTATAACTTTTCTACCAGAAAAAACTCTTATAATAACCCGTTTTTTAAAAGAGACAGGAAACTCGCCTTTTGAGGATTCCGAAGGAGCCCAAACCAAGATCGACATTTCGAGGCTTTAAAAAATGATTATTAATAAGAGTTTTATTTAATATATTTATGAATTTGAAGATGCGTTATATTTTAAATAACTGTCTATGAAACCGTTCAAATCTCCGTCCATTACAGCTTGAACGTTTCCTACTTCGTAATTTGTTCTATGGTCTTTTACAAGTGTGTATGGGCAGAACACGTATGAACGTATTTGGCTTCCCCATGCAATGTCCATTTGAACACCTTTTAAGTCATCTATAGTGTCTTTGTTTTCTTTTTCTTTTAAGTCAAGTAATTTTGATTTCAGCATTTTCATAGCAGTTTCTCTATTTTGAATCTGAGATCTTTCTGACTGACATGTTACGACTATGTTTGTTGGAATATGAGTAATTCTGATTGCTGATGATGTTTTGTTTATGTGCTGACCACCGGCTCCAGAGGCACGGTATGTGTCTACTCTTAAATCGTCTGGATTTATATTGATTTCAACGTCTTCTGTTATTTCAGGCAATACTTCTAATGAAGCAAATGATGTATGTCGTCTGCCACCAGCATCAAATGGAGAAATTCTAACTAATCTATGAACTCCCATTTCTCCTTTTAAATATCCATATGCATATGGTCCGGATACTAGAAATGTAACGCTTTTTATTCCGGCTTCATCACCTGCTAAATAGTCTAATTCTTTTACTTCATATCCATTGCTGTTTGCCCATCTGCAGTACATTCTATATAACATCTCGACCCAATCTTGAGCCTCTGTACCACCAGCACCAGGGTGCAATGTTAAAATTGCGTTGTTGTTATCATACTTTCCAGATAAAAGTGTTGTTATTTCAAGCTTTTCTATGTCTTTTTCTAAATTTTCTGTTGTATCTATAATTTCTTTTGTTTCTAACTCTAATTCTTCTTGATTTGTACCTTCTTGAATTTCAAACTTCACTAATTCATTTAATTCTTCTATATATTCAAATGTAGATGATATTTTTTTGTAGTTCTCAGTTTTATTCTTAAGTTCATTTATTCTTTTTAAGGTTTTACTAGAATTCTGTGAATCTTCCCAAAAAGAAGGCTCTTCAGTATTTTTCTCCAATGTATACAATTCTTCTTCTAAACTTGCAATGTCAAAGAGAGTCACCTACTTCTTTTAGTCTATTTTTTAAAGATTCCAGCTTTTTAGCACTTTCATCTAAATCAATCATTTTATCACTATCCTTTCATCAAAAATCAATATTTTAGCTTTTTAATTCCTTTTTTGCTTCCTTGTAATCAGGCATATAGTATTCAACCATGTTCCAAAATTGTTTTGAATGGTTCATGTGTTTTAAATGGCAAATTTCATGTAAGCATACATATTCTATTGCATGCCTACTGTAAGCCATCAGGTTCTGATTTATGCTTATTTTTTTCTTTGAAGAGCATATTCCCCATGTTGCTTTTAAGTTCTTTATAGTGCATTCTAGTGGAGCTAAACCTGTACGTACCTTTAAATCTTCCATTGCTGACTGAACTTCTTCTTTTGCAATATATTTATATAATTTATCAATTAATTTCTTTACATTTTCTTGCTCATTTACTTTGCAATCTCTGCTTAAATCACAGTATAAATATTGATTATCCATATTAAGTGCGTTTCTTTTGCTATCAACATACATTATTTTTAGTGTATATGGCTTGCCTAATACTCTTACCGTACTTCCATTTTTATACGTTATGCTTTGTTTTGTAGATTGTTCCTCTAATTTCTTATTTATCCAATCTGTTTTGCCATTTACAATACCTTCAATATATTTAATTGACGAACGAGGTGAAGTTTTTATTATAACTTCACCATCTTTTATTTGAATATATGTGTTTTTTATTTTTTCATACACTATTTTGCATTTTATCTCATTTATAATACGATATTCTTCGCTTTTTTGTTTCAATTTATTCTCCTAATTATTTCGTGTTTCGTGATTTATTACATATGGTTAGTCATAATCGGTTTTTATCTTCTATTATATTTCAAATTTCTTCTGTTTTTCATATTCACTTTCTAAATCTGCTAAAGGATTGTCTTCAACAGCATTTCTAACTTGCTGGTCATCAACGTGAGTATAAATTTGTGTAGTTGAGATACTATCATGTCCTAATAAAACTTGCAGTGCTCTAATATCGACGTTTCCATATCTATACATTAATGTTGCAGCAGTGTGTCTTAATTTGTGAACAGAATATTTATTTGTGTCCAAACCTGCCCTCAATAGTTCTTGTTTTACAATATATTGAACTGTTCTATTGCTTATTCTCTCTAGTCTTTCACTTAAAAATAAAGCATTCTCAGAGCCTTGTTTTATTCCTGTTTTAGGTCGTATTGCTAAGTAGTTATCTAATGCACTCATACACGATTTATTTAAATATATAACACGTTCTTTGTTTCCTTTACCCGTTACATTCATTTTTGCTTCATCAAAATCTATGTCTTTAATATTTATTCCAACAAGTTCAGATAAACGCATTCCACAATTTAAAAATAATGTAATAATTGCATAATCACGTTCCCTATTTCTCGTATCTTCGTTGTTTGTAGCAGCTAAAAGTTTTTTACTTTCCTCTAAAGAAAGGTATCTAGGAACACGTATTCCTATTTTAGGTGACTCTAAATTTAGAGCAGGGTTATGGTCCATTGGCTTTGCAGCCTTTTGCGACATATATTTGAAGAATACCCTAATACTAGCCGTTTTTCTAGCTCTCGTTGCTGGTTTACTTTGACAACTATTGGCCAAATAAAACAAATATGCATGTATATCGTCTAGTTTTATTCTATTTAGTGTTTCTAAGTCCATATTATGAATATCTATTGCATCAAAATTTTTCTCATCTGTTAATTTAAAACGATACATTATATATTTCAAAAATCTATTTAAATCATAATTGTATTCCTTTACCGTACCAGGCGATTTGTTTAGAATCGAGGTCGTATAGTCCAAAAATGCATTTAAAAAATCTGGATTTCCATCTGTATTTATCATATTTTCGTTCCTTTGTTTCAAAAATCTATGTCTATTATAAATCATTTTAAATAAAAAAACAACAGGAGTATTTGCTTTTGTATCAAATGCTCCCATTGTTTTAACTTGCTGTTTAACACAGCTTTAATCATTTTTTACGAGTTCATCCGTGAAGTCGTACAATTGTTGTTTCCAATACTCTCCGTCACGTGAATGCCTTACGTTTTTAATAAGGTAATCCATGGCCTCACTATTTATAACTTTGTTAGCGTCAGCACCAATGGCATAACGGAAACGTATAGAACCTTCTTGAGGCACTATAAGCAAAATATGTCCTTCATCTTCAAAGGTTAAGTGGTATTCTCTTACAGCATCACCATAGGAAAGTTTTCTGTCAGTTGTCATAATAACTAACTGAACGTTAGTCTTTTCCCGCAAATACTCTAGGCCTTGAATTAAGTCTTCTTGGTTTGAGAAAATATCGTCATCATGCAAATACTGCACAGTTTCGTATTCTCCTTCAAGAGGTTTTTTGCCTCCAATATCATAATGTGGAAACACCGTTGCTAAAATGCCATATATCATTAAACATACAAGCATGCAACATGCAATAAAAAGAGCTCTATCTAAATCGTACCGAAAAGTCTTTTTAAAAAATTTTTTTATTGATCTCATATAATATTTCCCCTTTTATGTTGCCTTTTTTTCTGATTTAGATTGTTCGAGTAGTTTATCCGCAAAACTGTATAATTCCTGTTTCCAATACTCTCCATTTCGCGAATTTTCTACTTGATCAACCAAATACGAAATTGCATTGTCGTTTATTACAGAATCTGCATCATCTCCAATTGCATAGTAAAATGGATGTCTAGAACCTTCCGGCGGTACAATAAGAAGTACATGTGCTTCATCTTCTACCAAAAGGTAATACTGCTCCACAGCTTTTTTATCAGACAATTTTTCAGTGGTTGTCATAACAATCATTTGAATATTTGTCTTTTCTTTAAGATATTCCAATCCTTGAACCAATTCTTCTTGGTTAGAAAAAGTATTACTATCATCATGCAAATACTGCACAATTTCGTATTTTCCTTCAAGGGGCTTTTTCCCTCCAATTTCATCTGCACCAGTTATGTTAAAAACAAGAAATGCAGCTGCAATGCAAAGGCCTATCGAAAAAATAAGTTCCAGCATTATAACTCCAAGGCTATCATATCCTCCGCCTCTACCATATCCACCACCATAATGATGTACATGTGAATGAGACCGTGCTCCTCCAGTGTGTCCGCCATGTGCCATAATAAGCTCTCCTTTCATCTTGTGTTACCAACATTTCGAACTTACTAAATGATTATCATTGTTTTTCCTCCTTACAATTGTAATTTGAGAATCTAATTTTGTTATATATTGCTCAATATCACTATTTTACTACGATTTTGCACTTTTGGCAACTATTTTAGTGTTGAAAATTATGTAAATCTATGTTATAATAAATGTATCGACATTTTCATGCGTTTTTAAGGAGGATTAGTATGAAAAAACGGATTTCAGATGCCAATCTTGTTGCTATCATGTTCGGATGTATAATAGTTTCATTAGTGATAACAATGATAGCAGACATCATTGAAACAGCTCCACAGTACGAGTTACATCTTGTTACCAGTCACAAATTGGTAACAGTACAAGTTGAAAGACAGAAAGACATAAATGCTGACCTATATTTGCTCGGTTCTGGAAATGTTAAAACAACAGAGTCAACAATATATCGGTATTGTTATCAAAGAGAGGACGGAGGAATAGTTCCAGTAAGTGTTAATTTGTCTGATTATAAGCCTAACACTGTATTCATAGTTGTATATGAAGATGATACGGTTGAACCCAAGGTAGAGTATTGGACTAACTACAAAGATAAGTTTGATTCACTTAGTGGAAGCTTTCAAATACAAGATGAAATAAAATACGTTACAGAAATTCGTTTTACTATTCCTAAAGGGTCGTTCGTAAATGTTTACGACTTCCAAGAGCTTACTACTGGCAATTCCGAGTAAGCAAAAAGTGAAAGCTGGCTTTAACAGTCGGCTTTCACTTTTTATATTTTTATATTATTACATGCAAACCAAATTACATTTTTTATAAGGCTAGGTTCACCTTCTGAGAAGCCGAAGGGGTTCGCCCAAGAGCGACCTACCGAATTTTTATGAAATTGATTTGTGCGTAATATATTAACATTTCGTCCATAGTCGGGTATTTATTTTGATATTAAATCTTTTGTATCTCTTGCTATCATTAACTCTTCGTTTGTTGGAACTACCCAAACTTCTACTTTCGAGTTTGGAGAAGATATTCTTCCTTCATCTCTGAATTCATGGTTCTTTGCTTCATCTATTTCTACTCCGAAGCATTTTAAATTTTCACATATTCTTCTTCTTGCATTATATTGGTTTTCTCCAATTCCTGCTGTAAATACTATTGTGTCTAGTCCTCCAAGTGAAACTATGTATTGAGCTATGTATTGTGCTACCTTGTATGCATAAGCACTTATTGCAAGCTCTGCTCTCTTGTTTCCTTTTGCAGCTTCAGCTTCTATATCTCTAAAGTCTGCTGATACTCCTGAAAGTCCTAATATTCCAGATTCTTTGTTTAGTATTAATTCCATCTCATCTGGTGTTAGATTTTCTTTTTTCATTAAATATGTCACTATTGATGGATCCAAATCTCCAGAACGTGCACACATAGGTATTCCTCCAAGTGGAGTTAGTCCCATTGTTGTATCAACGCTTTTTCCGCCTTTAACTGCACATAAGCTTGCACCTTGTCCTAAATGGCATACTACTGTTTTTAACTCTTCTACTGGTCTTCCTAAAAGCTCTGCAATTCTTGCTGAAACATATTTATGAGATGTTCCATGGAATCCATATTTTCTTATTCCATATTTTTCATAATATTTGTATGGAATTGGATATGTATATCTTTCCTCTGGAATTGTTTGATGGAATACTGTATCAAATACTGCTACATTTGGTTTGCCTGGCATTGCTTCCATGGCAGCTCTAATTCCTGTTATAGCAGCCTTGTTGTGAACTGGTGCTAAAGCAGCACATTCATCAATTTTTGCAATTACATCTTCATCAATTATAACTGATGAGCTAAACTTGTCTGCTCCTTGAGCAACTCTGTGTCCAATTCCGTCAATTTCAGCTAGACTCTTTATTGTATTGTATTTAGGGTCTAATAATAATTCTGTCATAAAATCGATTGCTTCCTTATGTGTTTTTACAGGATGATCAAATCTAAACTTTTCTCCATTAACCTTATGAGTAACAAAAGATTGCTCTCCTATTCTCTCATAAGTTCCTTTTGCCATAACCTCTTCTGTGTCCATATCTATCAATTGATATTTTAGTGATGAACTACCACAATTTAAAACTAATACTTTCATTTTTTGTCCTTTCTTTTCGCCCAAAAAGGGGCGTCCCTATTGGGCGAAGTTAATATTTATTTTACAAGTTCCATTGTTTCTCTTGCTATCATTAGCTCTTCGTTTGTTGGAACTACCCAAACTTTTACTCTTGAATTTTCACTCGAGATTTCTTTTTCTGTATCTCTTACGGAGTTGTTTTTATCAGGGTCTAATAATACTCCCATAAATGTTAAATGACTACATATTCCGGCTCTAGAAATTGGGCCTTTTTCCCCTACTCCTGCTGTAAATGTTATTACATCTACTCCGTTCATTGTAACAGCCATTTTTGCTATGTATTGGGCTATTATGAAGTCATATTCTTTTAGTGATGAAATAGCTCTTTCGTCTCCTTGCGCTATTGCTCTTTCTACGTCTCTGTTGTCAGATGATATTCCAGAAAGTGCTAATAATCCAGAACGCTTATTTAATATTTCATCAATTTGAGCAGGATTCATATTTTCCTTAGACATCAAGTATGTTACAACTGATGGGTCTAAGTCTCCAGAACGTGAGCCCATTGCAACTCCTCCTAATGGTGTAAGCCCCATTGTTGTGTCTACGCTGACTCCGTTTTGAATAGCACATAAGCTTACACCTTGACCTATGTGGCAATTTATTATTTTTAGTTCTTCTATTGGTTTTCCTAGTAATTTTGCAATTTCTAATGAAACGTATTTATGAGATGTTCCATGGAATCCATATTTTCTTATTCCATATTTTTCATAGTATTCATATGGAATTGGATATAAATATTGTTCTTTTTTTAAAGTTTGATGGAATGCCGTATCGAATACTGCTACATTTGGCTTTCCTGGCAAATTGACTTCACAAGCTTTTATTCCTTGTAAATGTGCTGGGTTATGAAGTGGTGCAAATCTAACAGCATCTTCAATTCCTTTTTTTACCTCTTCTGTTATAATACAAGATTTTTGGAACTTTTCCCCACCATGAACAATTCTGTGTCCTATTGCAGCTATTTCATCCAAACTCTTTATAACAGGATATCTTTCATCTGTAAATTGCTTTAACACAAACTTAATAGCCTCGCCGTGGTCTCTGGCAATTACATCATATCTGTATTTTTCCCCATTAACCTTATGAGTTACAAACGAATCGTAACTACCAATTCTTTCGAAATAACCTTTTGCAATTACCTTTTCATTCTCCATATCTATAAGCTGATATTTAAGAGAAGAACTGCCACAGTTTAAAACTAAAATTTTCATAAATTACCTCCATTTCGTTATTTCACAATCTTTTCTAAGATTTTCGCCCAAAAAGGGGCGTCCCTATTGGGTTATTTTTTGAGCTTGAACTGCTGTTATTGCTACAACTCCAGCAATATCTTGACTTGAGCAACCTCTTGATAAATCGTTTACGGCTTTGGAAACACCTTGGCATAAAGGTCCATATGCTTCTGCGTGTCCGAATCTTTGTGTTAGTTTATAGCCGATGTTTCCAGCGTCCAAATCTGGGAATATCAATATATTTGCTTTACCTTGTAGAGGGCTTCCTGGAGCCTTTCTTTCGGCTACTTCTGGAATAATTGCAGCATCTAACTGAATTTCTCCATCACATATTAAATCTGGTGCTTTTTCTTGCAATAATTTTGTTGCTTCTATAACTTTATCTGTTAATGGCGAATGAGCACTTCCATGTGTTGAATATGAAAGCATTGCAACCTTTGGTTCGTCTCCAATTAGCTCTTTAAAACTCTTGCTTGATGATATTGCAATCTCAGATAAAGCATCTGCATCTGGATATTCGTTTAATCCAGAATCTGCAAATATAAATACTCCATCATCCCCAAACTCTTTGTCTGGCAATACCATTACGAAGAATGCAGATACCAATTTTGTTCCAGGTGCAGCCTTCAAAATTTGAAGAGCAGGTCTTAATGTATCTGAAGTTGGGTGTGATGCTCCAGAAACGAATCCATCAGCATCTCCCTCTTTTACCATCATTGTTGCAAAATATCTGCTATTTGTTTTCAATAGCTCTTTTGCTTGGTCTAAAGTCATACCTTTATTTTTTCTTAATTCATATAAGTCGTTAGCATATTTGCTAAAATCTGCAGAAGTTGCAGGATTTACAATTTGAGCTCCATTTAAATTTATATTATTTTTTTCAGCTAATTCATTTATTTCTTGTGGATTACCTATTAAAATAATATTAGCAAAGCCTTCCTTTAGAACTATTTCTGTTGCCTCAAGAGTACGTATATCTTCACTCTCTGGAAGCACAATAGTTTTAATGTCTTGCTTTGCTTGCATTTTCATTTTTTCTATAAATGTCATGTTTATTTTTCCTCCTATCAGTACTTAACTTTTGACATTTATATTATATATTCAAATTGTATAAAGTACAAGAGAAAAATTACATAAAACTTCTAATATCGGCTTAATTTTCTAGTAATTTTTTTCATTTTAGCAGTTTATTATGTTATAATATTTATATAATTAATATAATGAGGTTTAAAATGATTTTAGAATATATAAAAAATAATGATAATTATAATACCGTAAGGCAAGTTGTTACTGGAAAATTTAATATTTCTTACAGCCTTCTACTTAAATTAAAAAAGAATAACAAAATTTTACTAAATGGAACTTCCACATATCTAGATAAAGAGATTTTTAATGGAGATAATATTACTATTAATATTGATTTTGAAGAAGATAATTCTAATATTGTACCAACTAAAATGGATTTGTCTATTTTGTATGAAGATGAATATTTGCTCATAATAGATAAGCCTGCTGGAATTCCTGTTCATCCATCTATAATTCATTTTGAAGATAGTCTATCTAATGGAGTAAAATATTATTTTGATACAATAAATCTTCATAAAAAGATTAGACCTGTTAATAGATTAGACAGAAATACTTCTGGAATTGTTATATTTGCTAAGAACGAATACATTCATGATATGTTGTCTAAGCAGATGCAAAATAAGCAATTTAAAAAAGAATATATTGCTATATGTGAGGGTATTTTTGATAAAAAACAAGATACAATAAATGCTCCAATCGCACGTAAAGCAGATAGCATAATAGAAAGATGTGTCTCTCCTAACGGAGATGTTGCAATAACTCATTATTCAGTCTTAAAAGAATTTTGTAAAAATAATGAGACTTTTTCTGAAGTTTTAGTAAATTTAGAAACTGGCAGAACACATCAAATAAGAGTACATATGGCATATATTTGGCATCCAATCGTTGGAGATAGTTTATATGGCAATGAGTCTGATTTAATTACTAGGCAAGCTTTGCATGCTTATAAGGTTGAATTTATTCATCCAATAACCTCAAAAAAGCTGGAAATTCAATCAGAACTTCCAGCAGATATTCAAAATTTAATTAGCTAAATATTTAATAAAGGCATTTAATGTCTTTATTTTTTATATTAGACTACAATTCTATAGAAACATTTTGTTCTACATAATTTTCATACATCTTATAAATGTTTGCAAGTTGATCAAATTGTGCTTGTGGTGCATTTCTACGTCTCATTGCTTCTAATATTAGATTGTAATCTTTTTCAAATCCATCATTTATGTATAGTTGATTTGATGCCATTCTTGCACCTCTTAATATTTGAATTGGAGATAAAGCAGGATTATATATTGGCATAGGACGTCTAGATTCTAAATCAGTCCCTCTTCTATATATAGAAATAGTTGCTGGGTCTAATCCTGTTAATACTTTTTCAACAGCCATATATGATTCATTATGTCTTTTTAAATCTGTTAATTTTGCATCCCCCGTTGCTTTACTCACTGATAACTCATTTTCATATCTTAGATGCACTGCTAAAGCGCTTATTAAATCTCCAACCGCCATAACATGGAATCTTGTTGAATACTGACATTGTCTTAGTTTTTCCATATTGACTCCAATCATTCCTTGTTGTAAAGATGGTGCAACTTCAATTAGTATGTCATATGAATGACTTGTTGCGAAATCTACAATATTTTTAGCATGGTCATACGAATCTATTCCCGTTAATGCCCCAAAATGTGTAGGGTCTTTTTTTTGGAGTTCATCTGCATCTGGTCTAAACTTCTTGTATGAATCCGAATTTATTATTATCGAATTTGGATTTTGTTGTAATAATATTTTTCTTAGATTGGTTTTGCCGGCTCCTGTTTGTGCAATTAAAACTGATGCTGTAGGAGACATTGAGCTTGCTTTATCATAAAAAGCATCATACATAGATAAAAACAATGTTGCAAGATAATCTTCGTCTGACAATCTTGATTGTCTCATTCTCTCTGCTAATTCACTGCTTAAGTTACTCGAAATAACTGGATCGGTTCTTCTTTGAGCATATGGCAATATTTCTTCTGGACTTGCTGGTAATGATTTAATCAATACTGGGTTCATTTTTTCTACTGTTCTTTTCAATGTTTCTTCTGTTATAGTTCTTTTTTTACTGTCATCCATTTTTATAAAGCTCCTTTTTCATATTTTTCTATTACCTTCTCTGCAAAAGTCACACTACCAAAATTGATTTGCATTTTTATTTTTTCTAGCACATCAATTTTAACTTGCAATTCATTATCAAATTCTTGACTGAATGCAAGTTCTTTTGTTAATTTAGCTATTTGATTATTAAGAATATTTACAGCTATATTTATTTTTTCTTCATTCATAATAACATCCTTTTTATAGAGATTTTACACTATTTTTAATTTTTCCCATCTCTCCCTAATTTTTTCGAGTTGTTCATATTGAGCTTGCGGTGCATTTCTTTTATTCATTTCTTCTAAAACCAAACTATATCTTGGTTCAAATTCTTTTATCGTTTTTTCATTGTCAATCTTTCTTGCCGATATGATGGCTTCTTCTGTAGACGCAAATTTGTCTGATGGATATATTTGTTTTGGATTGTATCCTTCTTCATTAATGCCTCTTACATAAATATTAATCGAAGATATATCTTTGTCAGACTCTATATCTTTAACATTTTGTATTAAAACATTGTACGATTCATCATGCCTTGGAATTCCTGTAAGTTTAGCTGTTTTTAATCCGTGTATAATTTGAAGTTCATACCTTTCATGAACAGACAACAAACTATTTAATTCTCCAACAGCAAGTATATGGACCGATATTCTATAATTTTTAGCCTTAAGAACATTTCTATCTAAGTCTACGAGTCCCTTCTTCGCAGATGGTGCCGATTCTTTTATAATATTATATTTTTTATCAATTGCATATTCGTAAATATTTGCTGCATGGTCATATCCATCAGACGCTGTCAAATGTGGATATATTACAGGATATCTTTTTGCAATCTCCTGTGCATCAAATCTAAAATGTTTATATTTGTCCGAATCTACAAAAATATAATTATCATTTTTCCTAAGTAATTTAGCCGTCAAATTACTTTTTCCACTTCCAGTCTGAGCAGCAACTATTGCAATTTCAGGGTTCTCTACTGGTACTTTATTATAAAAAGTTATTGCCATTACGTAGAAAAAAGTTTTTAGATATTCCTCATCACTTAACAAATATTCTTGCATCAAATCTCTCACATCATCATTTATTCCTGTTGTTACTTGAACCTCTTTCGTTCGAGTGGCATATGGTAATAGCTTTTCTGGGTTTTCCGGCAGCATATCTATAATCTCTTGTGGTATTAGAGATATAACTCTACCATACACTTCCTTTGATATAGTTCTTCTTTCCATTTTTTAATTCCTTCTTTTAATACTTTTTATTTGTATTTATAACATTCTTTTTTATTGTAAAAAATAATCTAGCAAACCATTATTTTGTGTTTAATATTGCTTCAACAGCTTTTCTGTTGCCTTTATAAGCTTCTTCCTGTAGAGCAATTAAATCATTTAACTTTTTAGTGTTTTCTTCTCCATTTCCCTTGTTCAAATTAAATATTGCTTGTGCAATTCTTGCCATTATTATTTCCAAAGACACTTCAAGTTCAACATGTTCTTGCATTTTTATCTCCTTCCAAAATTTTCTCACATATTTATACCACAAATATATTCATTTTTCAACGCTAACATAAAAAATAGAGCAAACATCGAAATGTTTCCTCTATTGCAGTCATGTAATTACTAATTTTAAATTAAAGAGTAAATCTGTAAGCCGGGTTCTGTCTAGAATGGTCATTTATCTATTACATATATTACTACATGTCTCAAGCCACCAAATTAAGAAGATGACGAGCAGTCTTATCCTTCTAGTCTCGGTGTTGCTCCAGATGGGGTTTACACAGCCTAGTATGTCACCATACCAGCGGTGAGCTCTTACCTCGCCTTTTCATCCTTACCTTACGGCGGTTATTTTCTGTTGCACTTTCCTTAAGGTCGCCCTCACTGGACGTTATCCAGCATCATTGCTCTGTGGGGCCCGGACTTTCCTCGTACGCTGCCTTTCAGCCTTGCTATACGCGACCATTTAATTTACTCTTTTTCTATTGTACCGCAACTTAAAGCAAAAATCAATGTTTTAGCATTATTTTTAAAGATTATCCAGCTCTTCTATTAAATTAATGTATTTTAAGTAGAATATATCTACATTTTTATCATTACTTGATTTTATTAGTTCTTTAAGTAATACATAAGCTTTGTTTATTTTTGGTTTTCTCATTGTTGATAAATTTTCCTTCATTGTCATTAATTCTGTTAAATCTGTTTCTGCCTGTCCCAGTAATTTTAATACATCATCCCACCTATCTGTCTCTACTATTGAATATGCAAATATGATGTTAGACTTAACGTTTTCCAGTTTAGATTTTGCTGTATCACTCGAAATTTCATTAGTATATTTTGGAATTAGGCTATACATATTTGCTAAGCATATTGCGGAATTTATCTTGTTTTTTTCTTTTAAAGATATCATCAAATTGTCTAAATTTGTATTATAAGCTAAAATATCATCACTCGTAACATTCATAGTATTTAAGTCTAAGGTTATTGTTGTCCATGACTTATATAAATTCTCTGCTTGATTTTGCAGTTCATTCCAGTCAATGTCCGAAGTGTTTCGTAGTAGCACTGCATTATTTTGAATTTGATACTTTTCTGTACTGGCAGACGAATTTCCTGTACTTCCAGAGCCTTGTTCAGAATTACTACTGCCAGAAGAATCCGTACCTCCCATTTTGCTACCATTGCTATTGGAGCTGCTTTCTTTCCCACTTTTACTACTATCAGTCATAATATTCTGTGAAGAAATCTCTACTGATGTCCTTTTTGCATGAATTTCATCACTAGTCTGTAAATTATTCAATTTATTTACCATTGCAATCATCGTTTTATCTAGATAATCAATTTCCGAGATAATCTTTTCATTAAGGTTCATCTTTTTATTATTAACAGTTACAACAACAGTAACCGAAATTATTGCAACCATTATTATTAACGCAAATATGCTAATTAACCAATTCTTACTTTTCATATTTAAAAATCCCTTCAATTTTCTTTTAATATAAATTTCCCTAAATTGCTCTATTTTATTCTATATATTGTAAGTATATATTTTTTTAATAATCAAATAATAATTTTAGAATTTACAAGAAAGGATTTAATCAGTAAAATAGAAATATTTTTATAAGATTAATTTGAATACATCATGCATCCCACAATAAAATTTTATAGTAATAAAGATGGAGAAATTTTTAGATTTCTCTCAAAATATTATGACATAAATGAAAAAATTTCACAGAATTTTGATATATATTATCATTCCTTAGAATGGCAAAATTCATACGAAAATCCAATAGAAATTGCAACCATTTTAGGCGTTTTTGCTGATAATATGGATGGATATGAAATAGCAATGTGGCTCTGCTTAGATAAAGGATATTATATAAAAATAACACCTAACAATGCAGATAGCATCATTAGGTATTTATATGAGAGATTTCCTTATTAATTACAATAAGTCAAACTTTTTATGACAAGAAAGTATTATTTGCTTTATTTTATCTTTCAATCAACTGTTATATATTTTTGGTTTTTACTCGTTGGTTTTTCAGGTAAAGTCATTTTTAGTTTTCCTTCCTCCAACAATGGTTTAATATAATATTTCTTAAATGTTTTGCTACTTTTATAGTCCAACCTTTCCATTATCTGCTTAATACTTTGAGGCTCTTTTTGGCATATTTGCAATATTTCATTTAAAACTACTATTCTTTTATCTTGGGTCTTTTTATCTTGGGTCTTTTTATCTTGGGTCTTTTTTTCTTGGGTCTTTTTTTCTTTCTTTAGTTCTTCTGGATATAATTCAGGATATTCCCCATTATAAAAAGTAACAACAAAATCTTCTCTTTCATTAACAAATACCGGTTCCGGTAAATTTGCTTCTTTCATCTTATCTTGCATTGTAGAAATCCCTGTATGCCTATTTTCTATTATTCCGCCCAGATATTCTAATAATTTTACAATTGTTTCGTTTCTTACTTCCATTGCTTTTCTTGTCTCCAATAATTCTAATGTATTAGAGCCATATAAATTTCCAACATTTCTAAATTCTATCCTATCTTTATACACCGTGACCATGCTATATACTCCGGTTTTTAATTGACTATAATCTCTATGAATCAACATATTTGATATTGCTTCACGAAGTGCGTCTTTTGGATATTGCATTATATCTGTTCTCAGCCCAGTTTTATCGCTTATCACAACCTTCACTTTCATATTTCTATTTATAAAAGCAATTGTTTCTTCATACATTTCACTTATGTTTCCCTCTATCCTCTTATTGTCATCAAATCTTTGTCCAATACTTCCTAAATCCGAAACCTCAAATCCAGGAATCGCAATTGCTGCAACAAACCATTGGGGGAAAAATTTTTGTGGATAGATTCCAAACACCATTATTCCAGCCACTGTAGGAAAAATTTTATCTTCAACTTGAGTAACTACACCAAATTGGAGTAAAATTTCTTCATCACTAAACTCTGCAAACTTTGGCTTATCTTCTTTTGCTTTCATAATAAATCTATTTATTAATTTTTCATCTAAATCTTTTATCGTTGCACGTACAACAGGCCTCAAGTCGTCTTTCACATCTTCTTTATACGAAATACATTTATATATTTCATACTCAGTCATATTATCATCTCTGTCACCAATCCTAATATATGCCCCACTATGTAATCCTTTTGGCTTATAATAACATGGTTTAAGGCGCTGGCTTAAAGCATCAATTTTAACTGTTACTATTTGTTTGTTATCTATAGTTACTATAGATATTTTTGGTCTTATAACGGGTTCAAATTCTCTACTACACAAGTTTGTTATATTTTTTTGCAAATCATTTGCATCATAAACTCCAACACCTTCAAATACTGTTTTATTTTTTCTTTTTATTTCTTTAACACCAAACAATATAACCCCACCAATAGTATTAGCAAAGCTCGATATTGTATCATAATATTTTTCAGGCTTACCCTGATACGCTGTTTTTGCTTCAATGCTAATTGTTTCTGATTGCTTATCATTCAACTCCTGAATTAACTTAAAAACTTCCTCTCTAGTCAAAAAAGCACCCTCTTTCGATTTTTTTATTCACTCTTTTTAGCTCTTGTCATTAACATTGTTACTGCTTTTCTTGGCTCTAGTCCATTGTATAATACATCATAAACCGCATTTACAATTGGCATTTCTATGTTATATTTTTTTGATAATGCATATGCGACTTCTATGTTGTCTATGCTTTCTATTACCATTCCGATTTCTTTTCTTGCCTGTTCAACTGTATAACCTTTTCCTATAAGTCTGCCAGCTCTTCTATTTCTACTGTGTTCGCTCATGCATGTTACAATTAAATCTCCTAATCCAGATAAACCATAGAAGGTATCATGTTTGCCTCCCATTGCAGTTCCGAGTCTTGTTATTTCTACTAATCCTCTTGTGATTAATGCTGCGAAGCTGTTATCACCTAAATCAATTTCTGTTGCAATTCCTGCACAGAAAGCAATTATGTTTTTTAAAGCTCCACCAAGTTCTACTCCAATTACATCATCTGATGTATATACTCTCATCTTCTCATTCATGAATGTTTCTTGTACTAAATTGCGTACTTCTTCATCTTTTGAAGCTATAACAATTGCTGTTGGTATTCCAACCGAAACTTCTTCTGCATGGCTTGGCCCAGAAAATATTCCATATTTTGAATTTGGCATTTCTTGTTCTATAATTTGGCTAAGTGTACATAGTGTTTCAGCTTCAAAGCCTTTTGCACACATTATTATTGGTTGATTTGTTACATAATCCTTATATTTTTTTATCGTTTCTCTAACAAATTTTGAAGGTGTAACATGTAATATCATGTCTGTTCCTTCTACTACTTTTTGAATGTCTGTATAACATGTAATGTTGTCGTTTATTCTTACATCTGGCAAGAATTTGCACTTTCTTTCTATGTTAATATTGTCGGCTTCCTCTTGCATAAAAGCCCATAATTTTACGTTGTGTCCTATATTTGATAAGTGCATTGCCAATGCAACGCCCCATGTTCCACTTCCTATTATCGCGATGTTTTTCATAATAAATTCCTTCCTTCTGTTTTTTTATAATTATAAAAGCCCGCTATAGGAATCTGTATTTTTTTGCGTAGAGACTTGATTTCGCTCTTTGAGGAGTCCGAAGGAGCTCCGACCAAGAAATTATGTCCGATTGCATCAAAAATTGATTCCGTCATAGGGCTTATACATTTAATTTAGTTCTTATTTTGTTCCTTTAAAACTTAGTTTATTTTCTTTTCCTTCTAATAGTCTTTTTACGTTTGATCTATGGTTGAATACTACTAATACAGCCATTATTATAGCAAATATTACATAATTTCCTGGTACTAAGTAATTTTCATGAATGAATACTGTTAGTACTGGGAATAGTATTGCAGCAGCTATTGAGCCTAATGATACAAATCTTGTTAATGCCATTAATATTAATGCAAATACCAAGCAAATTAATCCTATTTGCCAGTTTGTTATTAATAGTACGCCTAGAGATGTAGCAACACCTTTTCCACCTTTAAACTTGAAGAATACTGGAAAAGTATGTCCTAATACAACAAATATTCCTGCTAATTGAACTAATAAGCTTGAATCTGTATCTTTTACAATTTTTCCTGCTATAAAAGCAACTAAAACTGCAAATACACCTTTCAAACAATCACATAAAAGTGTTAAAGCTGCAGCTTTTTTACCAACTGTTCTTAGTACATTGGTTGTACCTGCATTTCCACTTCCCTTTTCTCTTACATCAAATCCAGCTAATTTCTTGCTGAATATTACCGAAAAACTTATACTTCCTAATAAATATGCTATAATTGAAACAATAATATATGTTGCCATAAATAATCACAATCCTTTCTTATAAGTCATAATCTATTACAATCAGACCTTGTTTTTTCTTATTTAGTATTACTCTTTTCATTTTTCTCTATTTTTTCTCTTGCAATCATTCTTATTGGAGTTCCAACAAGTCCAAACTCTTTTCTAAGTTGATTTACTAGATATCTTTCGTATGAAAAATGGAACAATTTTTTATCATTTACAAATACTACAAATGTTGGTGGCTTTGTAGAAGCCTGTGTCATGTAGTATAATTTTAATCTTCTTCCCTTGTCTGTTGGTGGTTGAACAACAGCTATTGCCTCTGCTAATACTTGATTTAATACAGATGTTGAAACTCTTAGTGCGTTTTGATTTGTAACATTGTTTATCATATCGAATAATTTTTCTACCCTTTGACCGGTTTTGGCTGATATGAATAGAATTGGTGCATATGATAAATATGGTAATTTTAAATATACATCTTTAGTATATTTTTCTAAAGTTCCATTTTGTTTATCATATTCATCCCACTTGTTTATTGCTATTATAACGCCTTTTCCTGCCTCATGAGCCTCTCCTGCAATCTTTGTATCTTGCTCTGTAACGCCTTGTGTTGCATCAATCATTAAGATACAAACATCTGCTCTTTCTATTGCAAGCAAAGTTCTTGCTACACTGTATTTTTCAATTTTCTCGTCTATTTTGCTGTGTCTTCTAATTCCTGCAGTATCAATAAAAACATACTTTCCATGAGAATTTTCAAATTCAGAATCTATTGCATCTCTTGTGGTTCCTGCCATATTACTTACAATTAATCTATTTTCTCCAAGAATCTTGTTAATTAATGAAGATTTACCCACATTTGGCTTTCCGATAACAGCAACTTTAATCTGAAGATTGTCATCTTCATTTTCTTGTTTTGGAGGCAATTTGTCATATATCTCGTCCAAAACATCTCCAATTCCTATTGCATTTACAGAAGAAACTCTGAATGGATCTCCTAATCCTAAATTATAAAATTCATAAATTTCTGGAGCATTCTTTCCATAATTATCTGCCTTATTGCAAACCAAAATTACTGGCTTCTTAGACTTTCTAAGCATTAATGCGATTTCTGTATCTGCTGATGTAATACCTTGCTTTGCATCAGTCAAAAATATAATAACATCTGCCATAGCAATAGCAATATCAGCTTGTTCCTTCATTTGAATAGAAATGTCATTAGAATCGTCAAACTCTATTCCACCTGTATCTATTAATGTAAAACTTCTACCTCTCCAGTTAGCTTCGCCATAGACTCTATCTCTTGTAACACCTGGAGTGTCTTCTACTATTGAAATTCTTTTTCCAACTATATAATTAAAAAATGTTGATTTTCCTACATTTGGTCTACCAACAATTGCAACCATTGGTTTTGACATTTTTTCACCTTCTTATAAAATTAATTTTTCAAATTACATTATGTATTTTACTATAAAATACATAAAATGACAAGCTTTTGTTTTAAATAAAATTAAAACGAGATATATCTTTATACCCCGTTTTAACTTTAGATTTTTCATATTTAATATTATTTCACTTATCACTATTATCATTGCACTTATTATAGAAATAGCACTTGCCACAATCATCTCATTTGTTCCAGTATATCTCACATTTATTTTTACATTCTGTTCATACAATGCTGGATTAATTTTTATTTGTACAAATCCATTGTCTGATTCTGCATATTCAATTTCACCGCCATTTGCATACACTCTATATCCTAAATAATAAATATATGGTAGTTCTATTGTAAGTTCCGCTTCTGTCTTATTATTTTGATTGTCCGCTTCTTTCTTGCTTTTCATATTTGCCAATTCAAATTCTAAGTTTGTCCCATTTTTGTTGTAATTTAATATTTCCGCTTCTCCGCTCATTATTATTGGTTCATCTTTTCTATTTGCAATATAGGTATTTAATACTTTAAACGCCTTGCTTGGTAAATATTCCATGCTTGCCATTCCTGCATGAACTCTTCCAGTATTTTCAGTTACTCGTACTCCTTCTATCAACCTATCTTCATTCGTAGATAACTCATATTCCAATTTGCTTTTGTATGGAATTAATAATAATGTAGAAATAACAGCTAATACAATTACATCGGATATCTTAAATTTCTTTATTATAATTCCATAATTTATTCCTGCTACAAAGGCGAAGAAGAACGCTGTAAATTCATATAATCTAAACGTAAATTGTATCATTTTGAATATGCTTGGTAACTTTTCAAATGGAAAGAATGTTAATGTCATTATGGTTAAAATAATTCCAAATATTAAAAATAGTACATATGTTCCCTTATAATCTTTTTCTACATTTTTCCACGCTATTGGTGTTAGAACAAGTCCTAATACAGTAACCAGACCTATCGCATAAATCATTGTCTGGTCTTTGTTTGTATAAAATAACTGATAGAATTCTGTTTTATAATATTCTAGCTTATTTCCTACTTCCATACGTCCTGGCACAAATACTTCATAGCTTGTAGCATTATGATGTTGTAACAACCCTACCCAGTAGAAACTTGTTATTAGTAAAATACATACTAGGCTTATTACTAATATACGTATAACCTTGATACTTTTTAGCTTTTTGATATTAAATACCAAATATAATAGGCATATTATGGCCGTGTACATAGTAATAACCGTATGTGTCAGTATCAGCCCTACCGTTCCCCATATTAGTTTAAACGATAACTTTTCTTCTTTTAGTACAGAATACAAGCCATCAAATATTATTGGTATAAATACAAATGAGGCAAGTTCTGCTACCGCTATTCTTATGTACATGTCTGTTATCCTGTATGGTGCAAGTACATATAGAATTGATGATAACAGTGAAACATTTTTATTTTTGGTTACATTCATCATAAATGTATACATAGTAATTCCAGATAATAATGTTACTGCAAACATAAATATTTTTAAACAATTCGTAAATGTAAAATTGAATATCTTAAATATTAATGGAGCATATGCCGTTAGTGGGCTATAAAATATGTTCCATGAGTATCCAAAATTATTGCATAAATTAGACATTATCATGGGAAGCATTTCTCCACTTTTGATAGTTTGATATGTTCCGATTAATCTGCATACATGTTGGATGCCGTCATCTCTATATATGTTTATATTCTTATTCATCAAAGGAATACATACTATTATGCTAATTAATAGTATGTATAAATATTCCTTGTTATCTTTTATTCTGTTTAGAAGTTTAATCATTTCAACTTCCATTCCTTTCTCATTTTGCTACATTTGCTAATAGATATATATATAATTTTCTTCAACTATATTATTTTAACACTTTTTAATAATTATATATCTTGTTTCTTGCTGTAAATTACATATCCTATAAAAGTTATTATTGAAATAGCTGATATAAAATATGATACCTTCTCTATTGTAGTTCCAGTATACTTAACAGTTATATGTGCACTTTCTATATTTTCATCTAGCTTTATTGCTAGCATTCCATTATCAGATTCAAACATTTGTATCTTTTCATTTTGCTCTGTTGTAACTGTATAACCTAAATAGTATATATAAGGAAGTTCTAAAATTGTGTACGCCTCATAATCTTCTATATCAAATTCTAATTGCAAATCTTCCTTCTTTTCGTTTGTAATAGTTGCATTCCCGTCTAATACATATACTCTATCGTCTCTATGGTCTAAATAGCTTTTTCCTAATGCCTTGGTATCTACTCTTTCAGGTAAATACTCTCTATTTATGGACCAAATTGAATTTTTTTCATTCAAATGTGCTTCGTATCCTTCGTCTGTGATATTTTTGTTTTCTTCATAATTATAGTTGTAATTTATTTTTGCCATAGAAACTATAATCAATATTATTGATAATGCAAATAAAGCATTATATACTTTTTCATTATTTCTACCAATATACTCTATAAAATAATATAAATTTATTGCACATATAATTGAAAGAGCAAATTCAGAATATGCAAGCATTCTCCATGCAAATTGAAGTGTTGTAAGTGTCTTAGGCATTATTATCCATGGAAATAATTTTGTTACCATTACTAATGATATCATAGCTATTACAGCAAAAGTAATATACCAACTTCTTATATTTTTGTCCACCTTTTTATATGAAACAATTCCCAATAGCGTTAATATAATTAACGGAATTCCAACTTTAAAACTAACACCATTTACCTCTCCAATATCTTTAAACAATTGTGATATTTTTATTGTAGAATTTTGTACATCACTTGGTAGTGATTTCATAGATTTTGAATTAAATATCACATAGTTTCCTAATATCTTGTGTTCCATTAATGGTACAGTAAAGAATGTGGTAATAGCTAAAATAAATATTACATTTATTGCTATTTTTCTGATTACACCTTTATTTTTTAATTGTTTAAAATTAAATACTATATATAATAGTGCAAATATTGCAGAATATTCTGTTGAAATTGTATGTGTTAATATAAGTCCTATTGCTGCTATTGCAATATAATAGTGTTTCTTTCCATCACCTTTTAGTAAATTAAATAATCCATGGAATAACATTGGAAAGAATATATAGGCGGTAAATTCTCCTATTGCAAATCTGTTAAATATAGTTTCTAATCTATATGGTATAAAAGCATAGATTACGGCTCCTAGAATTGCAATTTCGCGTTTTTTTGATACATCATATAGAAAATTATACATCGTAAAACAAGATATTAATATTGTGCTATATGCAAATAATTTTAAACATGTATAATAGTGTAATCCAAATATTCTAAAAAATAATGGCCCATATGTAACAATTGGGCTATAAAATAGATTTATTGCATATCCAAACCCGTTTGCAAATTTGCTATATATAAAAGGAGGAAAATTTTGTTCTTTTAAAATTTGTTCCATTCCAAAAATTCTGAGCATATGTACATATCCATCATCCGTGCCATATATTCTTAAATTAATTAATGGAATAGCTGCAATTAAGCTTGCTGCAATTATTATTATATAATGTATTACTTTATCTTTTCGTATATTTTCTATAATTTTTTTCATTGATTAGCTTTCCTTTCATACAGTTCCAATACAATTAATACATATTTAAATGTCTACATTAGTGCTGGATTATATCTCGTATTTCTTATATTTTGTTAATGCACAGTATATCAATAACACAAAAAAATAACAATACCTAAATGATATTGTTACAAAAAATATAATTTTTTAATTAGTTTTCAGCTGTTTCTGTTGAGATAACCTTTTTTCCATCATAGTAACCACAGCTTGGGCAAACTCTATGTTGCATCATTTTTTCGTGGCAATGTGGACATTCTACTAAGTTCTTATTTTCTAGTTTCCATGTTGATCTTCTTAAGCCTGTTCTAGCTTTTGACCATCTTCTTTTTGGTTGTGCCATTTCTATTCCCTCCTCACACGCTTTGCTTATGTATATATTATTAATATATTTACTTTTTTCGTACCTTCAAATTATACTAGTTTTTTAAGTCTTTGTCAATACTTGTATTTATTTTTTGAATAATTTTATCATTTTATTGTCTAATTTGTTTATGTCTCTAGCACATTTTACCAGTTCTTTAGATACATCTTCGTTTATTTCCCCATTTGGTTTGTATTTTATTTTATGCTCTAAACTTGCCCAGAAATCCATTGCTAAACTTCTAATTTGTATTTCTACTTTTACCATACTAATATCATTGTCTATTGCTACTGGAACCTCAACAACCATGTGATAGCTTGTATATCCACTTTCTTTTGGGTGTGTTACAAAATCTTTTTCTTTTATTACATTTATATCATTAAATTCTCGAATATACTTTCTAATAGTAAATATATCGCTTTTGAGTGGGCATATAATACGTATTCCAGCCACATCATTTATATCGCTTACTAAGTTTTTATAAGTTGGTTCCATTGCATCTTTTTTCAGTTTATTTAATATACTTTCTGGCGATTTTATTCTCGTCATAACATGATCAATTGAGTCATATTTATTAAAATACTCATAGTCATAACGAATTATATCTATTTTCTTTTCAACCTCTTTTAGAGCTAGCCCATATATATACATTAAATCTTTAAACTTTTCATTATTTATATTAATTTCCGCTTCTAGCCCCTCATACTCTGCTATTCTTATAATAAATTCATTCCTTTCTCATTCTTCCAATAACCTTCGCCCATTAGGGACGTCCCTTTTTGGGTGAAAAAGCTATAAGCATATAACTATAATTTCATTTTTTTAATAAGGTCAAATTTTCCCACAAAGATTATACATCAAACGAAATTATACTATTTGTTTTCTGAATAAATCTAATAATATAGCAAATTTATGTCTTTTCTGTGTTTAGCAGGTAAATTCTAGTCTTGAATTTTTCCTCCGCCAACAACTACATCTCCTATGTAGAATACAGCAGATTGGCCAGGTGTAATTCCTCGTTGTGGTTCTTTAAATATAACCTGTATATTTCCCGCTTCTGTCTGATTTATTATTGCTTCAGCAGGCTTGCTAGCATATCTTATTTTTACTGTTACGTCTAGAGCCTTTCCTATTTTATCCATAAGCAATAAGTTTACTTCGTTTACCTTCATTTCTTTTCTGTAAAGTTCTTGTTGCTCGCCAACTATTACTTCATTTCTTTCTTTGTTAAAGCCTATTACAAATAGTGGAACCTTATATGAAATGCCAAGTCCTTTTCTTTGTCCTATTGTATAATTGTAAAGTCCAGTATGTCTTCCTAAAATTTCGCCTTTTCTATTTACAATATTTCCTTCTTTCGGAGCTATACTAGAATTTTGCTCTAAAAATTTTTTATAATTTCCGTCTGGAATAAAGCAGATATCCTCACTATCAGGCTTGCTTGCAACAGATAAATTATGCTCTTTTGCAATTTTTCTTACATCTTCTTTAGACTCGAAATTACCTAATGGGAATAATACTTTTCCAAGCAATTGTTTTGGCATATTATACAAAACATAGCTTTGGTCCTTATTTAAATTTTTAGCTTTTCTTAAAACATACTTTTCATATTCCTCAGAATACTCCATTTTAGCATAGTGCCCTGTTGCAATATAATCACATCCAAGCTCTTTTGCCTTTTCATACATTGCTCCAAACTTCATGTATTTATTACATTCTATACATGGGTTTGGAGTTCTCTGGTTAGAATATTCATCTATAAAATTATTAATAACCTTGCACTGAAACTCTTCTTTTAAATTATATGTTATATGTGGTATTCCAATAGAATTGCATATTTGCTTAGCGCCAACAATCGCATCAGTATTGCAACAAGTACCGCCAAATAGTTCTAATGTTATTCCAATTACATCATATCCTTGCTCTTTTAATAGAATGGCAGAAACACTACTATCAACACCACCACTCATACCTAGTAAAACTTTTTTCATATTTTCATCCTTTCGTAATATAATACCAACTTTAAAATCATTGCAAAATTCGCTTTTTGAGTAGTTCGAATGAGCTACTGCTAATAATACATACCGGAATTTTGTAAAATAAAATTGGATTTTCTATAAGTTTGCCCAAAAAGGGGCGTCCCTATTGGGCGAGAATTGCATTTGCTACTTTTATTCCGTCTACTGCTGCAGACATTATTCCGCCTGCATATCCAGCACCTTCTCCACAAGGGTATATACCTTGCACACTTGCCATCTTTTGTTCATTCCTTTTTATCGTAACAGGAGATGAACTTCTTGTTTCTACTCCTGTCAATATTGCATCAGCACTTGCAAAACCTGCTATTTTCTTATCAAAATATATTAATCCTTCTTTTAAAGTTTTAGTCACAAAATCTGGTAAGATTTCTTGTAAATTTGCAAGAGTTACGCCTGGTTTATATGTTGGCTTAACTTCTCCTATAAAAGTAGATTTCTTATTATTTAAGAAGTCTTCTACCCTCTGTATTGGAGCATTGTAATTGCTTCCGCCAAGTTTGAATGCTTTTTCTTCAAGTTCTTGTTGAAAGTACATTCCTTCTAAAGGAGAATCTCCCTTAAAATCTTCTGGTGTAATATTTACTAAGACTGCACTGTTAGCATTTTCTCCATCTCTTGCAAATGTACTCATTCCATTTGTTACAATAGTACCTTCTTCACTAGAAGAAGCCATTACCGTTCCTCCTGGACACATACAAAACGTATAGCACGATCTATCTTCTCCGTGGTATGCAAGCTTGTATTCTGCAGGTGGTAACTTTAATTTAGGATTTTCCCCATATTGAGACTCATTTATCATCTGTTGCTTGTGCTCTATTCTAACCCCAACAGAAAAATTCTTTTTCTCCATTTCTACATGTTTTTCATATAGTTTCTTAAACATATCTCTTGAACTATGACCTATTGCAAGAACTACTGTGTCAGTTTCTATTTTATCAATAGTTGTACTTTCCTGTATTCTACTAACTATAACAGATTTTACTTGATTATTCTCAATTTCAAAATCTTCAGCTTTGGCACCAAACATAAATTCGCCGCCATTATTTTCTATATATTTTCTAATGTTTGCAACTATTTTTACTAAATTATCTGTTCCAATGTGTGGCTTATTTATATACGAAATTTCTTCTGGTGCTCCAAACTTAACAAATGTATCTATTACATCTCTACATAATGGGCTGTGCAAATTTGTCGTAAGCTTTCCATCAGAGAAAGTTCCTGCTCCACCTTCGCCAAACTGCACATTCGAACAAGTGTTCAACATACGCTCTTTCAAAAATAATTCAACATCTTTCTGTCTTTCTTCTACAGTTTTACCTTGCTCTACAATTATCGGCTTAATTCCATTCTCAATAAGAGTAAGTGCACAAAATAGCCCTGCAGGACCGGCTCCAATTATAACTGGTCTATTATAGGCTTTTAAATCATTATGCAATACTGTTTTCTGCTTTAGTTCTTGCTCAATTAAACTAGCATTTTTGTTTTTCAATAACTTGCTAACCTTAAAATTTTCCTTCAAGAAAACAACAATAGAATAATTGTAAAAAATATCATTCTTATCCCTTGCATCAATCGACTTTTTTACAATTTTATAGTCTGTTACACTTTCCTGTGGAATATTAAATTTTGTATAGGCAATTTTTGCAACCTCATCATTCGATAAATCTTGCCTAATTTTTATATTTTCTAATCTAACAGTAAACATTTTCGTTCCTTTTCTAAAAATCTACCTATAATTATACTATTTTGAGCAGTTTACGTCAATCAGAACCTTTTATATTTTCTAAATTTTAAAAAATTTTAATTACGCTACATATTTCGACAGACATTTGCACTCGCTATATATTATAATTATGTCATCTTGTGCTGAGAGGAGGTGATACACTTGAAGAACAAGAAAAACAAGAGACAAAAAAGTTCTAAAAAATTTCTCAAGTTTTTACATATTGTAGTTATTATACTTAAATATATCTTGAAAATTTTAATAGAGCTAAAGTCAATTATTGATGCATTCAAAAATTGACAAAAAAACTAGGTATGCCGTTAACATACCTAGTTTTTTTAGTAATCTTTGATTACTAACATCTCGCACTGAAATTCAGTTACTTGAAAAACAAGAGTTTCAAGTATTATTATACTATATTTTTAAATTTTTTCAATGTCTTTGGCAAAAATTTTATTATAATCGTTCGACATTTTTCTTACTATATTATAAAAGCCCTCCTACATAGTCTGCACACTATATAGGGGGAATTAGGTTTTAGCTTTCAAAATCTTGTTAGCAGATTTCAAAGGTTGCCTTAGGCATTTGTGCTTGCATTCTTTCGATGAACTTTCTAACGGAATATTCGTACTCACTAGGATAGTACACAATGGTTACAATTCCTTCGAAACTGCTGCAAGCATCTTCATCAAAAACGCTTTCGCAATTATTTCCGAGGTCAGACAACAAATAGATGTGTGCATCTTTAGGTGCTTCTTTCAGAGCGACATTGATTGCTTCAACAATATCAGTTGCACCTCCAATATCATAATCCAAGATACTCCTATTTTCAGAGAACTCTTCGCTTTTCTCTGCAAACACATACTTCTTGCCTTCAGAGACTTGTACCTTTTGAAGCACATCTTCTTGAAATGCAGCCATACTACCAGAACAGTCTCCCAAGATATATGATTCGCGAGGAATCTCCATATCTTCGAGAATTGCATTGTTTAAGGTATTAGCAGTCTTAGCAACATCTTTTTCATCAGAAAGAGTCTCCAAATTTTCCAACATGTCTTCATCTACTTCAGTAGTACGATACATCAGGTCCTCATCAGGGTCTGTTTCAGGTTCAAGAGTTGGCACGCTCTTTACCTTAGGCCACTTGCCCCAATATTCCACATTTACTGTAGAAGTAGTGGTGAGTTTTTCAACCACATCAGAGAGATGCTTATCAACATCCTTTGACTCGAAATACGGAGTAAGCAATGTTATCTGAGTATTGTTTGCCTCTACTCTGTCTCTGCCCGTAGTGTTCCAACAGTCGCTGATGATGTATATGTTAACATAGCCGTCATCAATAGCTTTCTGCACTTCATCATAGAGTGCAGTCTTGCCATTTTTTCCAAACCGAACAATGTCAGCAGATGTGTTATTCAAGTACTCCGAGACAGTCGGCTCATAGCTAAAGTACCGCGACGAATAGGTCTCGTCAACCAATACAACTGTTGTTTTTGCCGCCGCACTTGCATTTATGCAAAATAACGCAAGTGTGGTCAGGCTTATTGCAAAAGCTAGCAATGCCTTTGCTATCGCTTTTTTTAGAGTCATATTGACTATCCTTTCTTTTTCTACATACCACTTTGGTTACGTAGATTGCGTACTCTTGTGCAGAGAGCACTGGTGTGTATTGCCAACAAAATTTATTATACCATTTTGCACTAATTATGTCAATTTCTATCCTAGAGCAACATCCAAAAGCATCATTATTACAAAGCCTACCCCCACACTAATAGTCACTAAATTTGATTTTTTTTCAGCTTGTGCTTCAGGTATTAGCTCAGATGATACTACGTAAATCATTGCTCCTGCTGCAAATGATAGAAAATATGGTAAAATTGGCACTACAATCCTCGTTAATGCAATGGTTATTATTGCCCCAATTGGTTCTACTATTCCAGATAAAGTACCTCCTAAGAATGACTTAAATTTACTTTTTCCAGAGCTATGAAGTGGCATTGATATAATTGCCCCTTCTGGTATATTTTGTATTGCTATTCCAAAAGCTAACGCAAATGCTTCTGCGAGTGTTATTCCTGTATTTTGTGAGAATAGTCCTGCAAACGCAACCCCGACCGCCATTCCTTCCGGAATGTTATGTAGTGTTACTGCAAGCATTAGCATTGTAGTACTCTTTACTTTTTCTTTGATGGTTAATTTTTCTTTATTCTTTATTACATTTTTTTCATCATTTTCTTCTGCGTCTAATAAATTTTCGATATCATCACAAATAACACATTCGTTTTTCTTATTGTTTCTTTTTTCTATTTTTTCTGCCAGATTATTTACACCAATTAATGTTACAATTCCTATCATAAACCCAACAGAAGCGGGTAACCACGCAGGTTTTCCTTGAGTTTCTGCCATTTCTATTGCTGGAATTAGAAGTGACCATACAGAAGCGGCTATCATTACTCCTGCAGCAAATCCAAGTAATAATTTTTGTATTATCGGTTTAATTTCTTTCTTTAACAAAAATACTAAAGCAGAACCGTAGTGTTGTTCCTATAAAAGGTACTAATAAACCAATAGCAATTTGTGTCGTACTATTAATACTCACGTAAAGTCCCTCCTTGAAACCCTATTATTTTACCTATAAAACGTAATTTTATTAGGACTTCTCTTTTATATAATATGAACTTTACATAAGGTTGTGAATAATTTTTAATTAGCAATTCAGACCAATCCATATGATTCGCTAGGTTCATCCAGATCGTGTCCTTTCCTCCTTCGTAGGGTATGACGTGATAAAAGGGCACTGCTCGTTTCACTCGCTGTGCCCTCTATATATTTATTTTTTATATATTATACTTTATTACTTTTGCATCTGCATTTTCTTCTATTCCAGTTGCTATTACTGTTACCATTATTGCATCGTGTATTCTTTCATCAACTATTGTACCGAAGATTATGTTTGCTTCTGGATCTAAGAATTCTTTTATGTATCCAACAGCAGTACTTACTTCACTTAGTCCTAAGTCCATACCACCTGTAACGTTTACTATTAATCCTTTTGCACCTTTTACAGATGTTTCTAGAAGCGGGCTATCCATAGCAGTCATTGCAGCATCTAAAGCTCTTTGGTCGCCTTCAGCTACACCAACACCCATATGAGCAATTCCACTATCTCTCATTATTGTTTTTATATCTGCAAAATCTATATTTATAAATCCTGGTATTGTTATTAAGTCTGTTATACCTTGAACACCTTTTCTTAGAACACTATCAGCCTCTTGGAATGCTTGTATCATTGTTGTTCCCTTTGGCATTGCTTTTAATAAGTTGTTATTTTCTACAACTATAAGAGCATCAACATTTTTCTTCATTCTAACAATACCATCATCAGCATTTGCTTTTCTTTTTCTTCCCTCAAATAAGAATGGCTTTGTTACAATTCCTACTGTTAAAATTCCCATTGATTTTGCTATTTCACATACAACTGGGGCAGCACCTGTTCCAGTTCCTCCACCCATACCGCATGTTACAAATACCATGTCTGTATTTGCTAATGTTTTCTTTATATTTTCTTCATCTTCTCTTGCAGCCATTTCTCCTAAAACAGGGTTAGCTCCAGCTCCTAAACCTTTTGTTGTACCTTTTCCAATATGCATAACAGTTGTAGCTTTATTTTGTGCTAAAGCCTGTTCTTCTGTATTTATCGCAATAAATTGTACATTACGTATTCCTTCATCTATCATTCTATTTACAGCGTTGTTTCCAGCACCACCAACACCAATTACTTTAATTCTTACTAAATCGTCTTCATTATCTTGTTCTGTGTATCTCATTTTTTACATCCTTGTTTATTATAAATTTAGGTTTCTGGGAGTGTCCTATAACCCATAAAGCTTGTCTACTTTTTGCTTCCTATATATTACTACTTTTTCGTCCAATTGGCAACAGTAAATTCAATAATTTATGTGACTATTTTGTAATTTTTTATACAATAATAAATATTATTATAAAATATCAGTTAACTCTGTAAATTTACGAATAGTAGCCATTATATGTTTATTCGAATTTATCTTTATATTGTTTCTATCATAGAATATCACGTTCATATTAGCATTTACAGCTCCAGAAACATCAGTTTTTAGGCTATCTCCTACCATTACACATTCAGAAAATTCATATGGTCCTTTAGCAATTTCAAATGCTTCTTTGTTAGGTTTCATCGGTATATTTTCTGTCATATATGTTCTTGAAAAATACTTATCTAACCCTAGCCTTTTTAATCTTTCATCTTGCGATTTTTTAAACCAATTTGAAAGAACAACTAAATTATATTTTTGTTTCAAATATTGCAATGTGTATACAACTTCATCATCAGCTTTTTCTGGTACGCACATACCTAAATAACGTATCCATATATCAAAAAAGCTCTCTGGCAATTTATATCCTAATTCTTCTTCTATAGCATTCATCATAGATTCTTTTGTGTATGTAAAATTTGTACCGTCTTCATAGTTGTCTACAGCATGCTGAATTTTTGCTTTAGTCTCACTTGAATATGGTAAATTAAGCTCGTCAAAAACATTTTTCAAGCAATCCCAGTATTCAGCCTTCCAATCTATTAATGTGTTGTCTATGTCAAAAATAATTCGTTTAATCATGGTTCCTCCCAAATTTTTAATAATGCAAATATTATCATATTAAAGAGGAAATGTAAATTGTTTATAAGTAAATTGAATAATTTAATTCCACCATATTTCTTTTCCTTGTGGTTCTCCCCAATCAATTTCGTATGGAATATACGTTTCTTGAATATTCATAAATATCTTTCTACGTTTAGCATCTCTTTTTATTTCAGATAGAAATTGTGGCAGATTTGTTAAAGTTACTACCTTGCCTAAATTAGTTAATCTGAGTACTTCTTTTGCCTTTTTTAATACTTCCGTTTTTTCTACTTTTGGGACTTTAATTATACCATTATTAGTTTTATATATTCCTATAACATAATTTTCTAGTGTTGGGAACATATTTTGAATAAGAAATACTCCTCTTTTTCCAGCAATATTTTCAAAAAACACAAAATTATTCGGCTCTTTTTTTATTTTTTCTCTAATTCTTTTATATATCTTTTGGTATTTCTCATATTGTGTTGACATTGGTATAAACCAAAGTATCTCTTTCTCTTTGCTATCTCTAAAGCAAAAATATGCTGGTCTTTTGTTTCCGCTTCCTTTGTTTTCCATTATGCTATATTTGATACCATACTTGTCCAAAAACTCGTCGCAAATAAAGCATAAATTTCCCTCTTCAACTCTCATATATTACCTCCATAAAAAAATGGAGAAACTAAATTTACTACTGCATTTAAGTTTCTCCATCTATATATTTTTTCATAGCATATTTATACTAGCCTGCTAAGGGGCATTTGTATATCGTTTCATAGCATATTTACCCAATCGCCTACTAAGGGGCTGACATTATATTTACATATTTATTGTACCATCAGACTTTTACTAAGTCAATAGTATTAATAAATATTCATTTATATTCTATGATATTTTGTAAAATTAATTCACAATTTATTTTCCTGAATTTGTTTCTTTATTTTCTTCGTTATTTGCAACGCTTTCGCTATTTTCTACTGGCATGTTGCTTTCTTCTTTTTTACTGTCTTTTTTCAAGCTATCTACTACAAATATGAATTTTGTTGTTCCTTCCGCTTCTTCGTCTTTTCCTGCAAAGCTATCATATTCGTTTGCTAAGTCTTGTAGTTTTTCTACTCTTGTTTGTAGGTCTTTTACGTCTCCATTTACCATTGAAACTATTTTGTTTATTCCTTCTTTATCAAATTCAGATATTCCTTCTGCTAGTGTTTTAGCACCGTCAGATATTGTATTTGCACCTTCTAATAATTGTTTATTAGCAGAGTTTAATTTATTGCTTGAAGAATTTAATGTGCTTAATCCTGTTTTTAATTCTTTTGAACCACTTGCAAGTGTGCTAACTCCTGTTTGTAATTTGCTTGTTCCCTGGCTTAATGTTGATGTACCATTCTTTAATTCGTTTGATCCTGCTATTAATTCAGTTGTTCCATCTGTTATGGCATCAAATCCTGATGAAATTTCGCTTATTCCACTCTTTATGCTTGATGCAGCTTGTGTCTTTAATGTATTTAATCCAGCTTTTACGCCTTTTTCATTATCATTTATTGCATCTAATCCAGCTTCTTGAGCCTTTGTCGTTTGAGCAACTGCACTATCTATTGCTGTTCCAATTTGTTTTGACATAGCTTGTTTTTCTGCATCTGATATTGATATACTTGAAAGTGATTTTTGAATTGCGAGTTTTTCTTCAGTTGTTAATGTTTCATCTGCAAGAATTGCTTTTTGTACACTTGCCATTTTCTTTTCCATTGTGCTATCTATTGCAGAAGATACTGCTGAGCTTACTCCTGTTTTTAATCCTTCTGCTAATTTGCTGTTTGCATTTTCTATAACTTGCTCTTTTATTGTTTCTACTTCTTGGTCTTTTCCTGCTATTATTTGGTCTATTCCAGCAGATAATGTTTTGCTACTTTCCTCTAATGAAGAAACAGCTTGCTCTTTTCCAGCAGATACTCCTGTCTGTAATGAATTTAATCCATCACTTAAATCACTTGCACCTTGATTTAATTTGCTTGCACCATTCTTTATTGTGCTTATGTTTGAATTTACAGAATCAATTCCTTCGTCTATTTTATTGTAGCTGTTTGTAGCAGTGTTTATTCCTTGATTGAATGTTTCTAATCCATCAGCAAATTCTGAGCTCTTTGAAACATATTCTTCTGTTCCGTCTTGTAAAGTCTTTGCTCCTTCAACTAATTGTGTTGAAGCAGATTTTAAATCATTTATTTGGCTATAAACTTCGTCTAATTTATCCATTGCAGAAATATCAGCATCATTAAATATTTTTGGTGTTGCATATGACATTATATTTTCCATTTCGAAGTCTGTTGCTTCAAAGCTTATTTCAACTTTATTTAAATCTGGTAAATCTTCATCTTCTAATCCTAAGCTTTCTATTAGTCCTGGACAAGCAAGACCAACTACTACTGTTTTTTGTCCATTGTCTAAAACTTTACCATTTGTAACTTCTATGTTCTTCATTTTTGTATTATCTAACATAGTTCCAGCCATTACAACAAATGGTACATACATTTTCTCGTTCTTACCATTTATATTAACAAATCTTTCTTCTTTATTTGTATATTCTATTGTTATTTTTACACTTCCACTCTTGCCAATTAAGTCGTTTGGAGCAATCTCTTCTCCGTTTAATTCGTATTTAATTGTACAATCTAATGGTAATTCTTTATCGGTATTTCCCTGATAATAAATATCATTTCCAGATGTCTTCCATTCAAGCGAAGTTCCATTTTGAGAAGCTTCTTCATCTCCATTAGTATTCTTTATGTTTAACAATGTAGACATATCTTTTAGCAATTCTGCATTGTCAGAATTCTTTAAATGCTCACTTACTATTGTTTGGTATGAGCTACCATTTGCGTTTGCTTTAGTATAAACAGTCTCATCTTTGCTATATGCGAAAACTGGAACCGCATTAATTGTTCCTAATGCTAGCACTAAAGATGAAGCAATAACCTTTGACATTATTTTTTTATTATTCATAATATTTTACTTCCTTTCTAATTTGACCCTAAAGAATTAAATTTTAACAAGGAAAACGATATTTAAAAGGCAAGGGCGCATACTTTGTGTATGTAACCGCGTTTTAAATATTGTTTGACCCAGGTAAAATTGTAATTATTTAGTGGTCTAATATTTTATATCTGCATGTCTAGTTCGTTTAGTAGTCTTGCAAATAATCTTATCAAATACCATTAAGAATGCTGGTAACATTGTAATTACTACAACCATGCTTATTAGAGCACCTCTTGAAATTAATGTACAAATTGAACCTATCATATCTATCTTTGATATTATTGAAACTCCACATGTTGCTGCGAAGAAGCATGACGCACTTACTATTATTGATTTTGCTGAATTTTCAAGTGCATATTTTGCAGATTCTTGTTTATTCTTGCCGTCACATCTTGCATCTAAGTATTTATTAGTCATTAATATTGCATAATCGACTGTTGCTCCTAACTGAATTGTTCCAATTACTATAGAAGCAACGAATGGAATTGTTACATTTGCATAACATGTGCAAGACATATTAACAAATATTGCAAACTCTATTACAGCTATTAATATGAATGGTATCGAACCTGATTTGAATACGAATATCATTAAGATAAATATTACCGCTATTGAACTTATATTTACACTGTTGAAGTCTTGGTCTGCAATCTCTACTAAGTCTTTCATAAGAGGAGCTTCTCCTGCAAGAATTCCGTCTTCGTCATATTTCTTTATTATGTCATTTATCTTATTTACTAACTCATTCTCTTCGTTTGTTGCAGTCTCATAACTTGAATTAATAACAATAATTTGATACTTGTCACTCTCGAAAATACTCTTTATATCGTCATCAATCATCTCGTCTGGAACTAATCCATTCGTAATCTTTGCCTTTGCAATTGACCATTCTACACCGTCTAAGCTATCTATCTCGTCTAGCATTGCTTTAACCTTTGAATCTGGCATATCTTTATTTACTAATGCAATCTGTGTAGAAACCATATTGAAGTCATCTGCTAATGCTTTATTTGCTGGAACACTAGCCAAACTTTCTGGTAATGAACTATTAATGTTGTAATATACATTTACATGACTGTTTCCATAAATTGCTGGAACTAATAATATAAAGAATACTATAATTGCAGCTTTGTAATGTTTTACAACAAAATCTATCAAATGTGTAAACTCTGGTAATATAACCTTATGTGATGTTTTTTCTATTATTTTGTCGAATACAAGTATTGTTGCAGGTAAAACTGTTACAACACAAATTAATCCAATTAAAACACCCTTTGCCATTACCAAACCTATATCTCTACCAATTGCAAGTTGCATTGTACACAATGCCAAGAAACCTGCGATTGTTGTTATAGAACTTCCTACAACAGAAGAAATTGTACTCGTAATTGCTTTTTCCATAGCCTCATATATATCTTTAGAGGTTTGTTTTTCTTTGATGTAGCTGTGATACAAGAATATTGAGAAATCCATTGTGACACCTAATTGAAGTACACTTGCAATAGCTTTTGTAATATAAGAAATCTCTCCAAACATAATGTTTGTTCCCATATTATATAAAATTGCAATACCTATACTTCCCAATAAAAATAGAGGAACTATATAAGAATCAAGTGCTATACTTAAAACTATCATACAAAGAACAGCTGCAACCACAACATAAATTGCCATTTCAGAATTCAAAATATCCTTCATGTCGTCCTCTGTTGCAGATAAACCTGCAACCGCACACTTTTCCTTTGCAATATCTCTGATATCATCAATAGCCTTAAGAGTATCATCAGCCGCAATTCCTGTTTTAAAGGTAACAAGAATTGGAGTCTTACCCTCTGCGCTAATCTTTCCCTTAACATCATCTGGAAGAGAATCAAGAGGAACCTGAGTTCCAAGAACATCGTAAACTCCAACAACCTTGTCTACACATTCAATCTCCTTAATCTTATCCTCCATGCTTAAAATATCTTTAGCTCTCATATCGTCATCTACAATCAAAACTGCAAACGAACCCATGTTGAATTGTTCGGACAAAATATTTTGTCCTTGAATTGTTGCTACATCATCTGGCAAGTAGGTTAAAATATCGTAATTAATTCTTGTAGCAGCCATTCCAATAGCAGATGGAATTAATAACAAAAGTGCTACAATTATAATTGCAACTCTGTACTTACAGACAAACTTTCCAAACTTATTCATAATTTCACATTCCTTTCTTTTTCGCTTTGTATATTTGCCAGTTTCAACCTTGCTTGGTTAATTCTGACTATCAGTCACTTTTTATATTCTATGACTTTTCTGACCATTAGTCAATACTGTTCACAAAATTTTCACAATTTTATTTAATTATTTAAATTATTATTTTATAATGTTCTATTTTATTATTCATATTGTTTAGCTTTGTTTCTCCTGAATTTCAGCATTTTTCGACCATACAATAATTTTTTTGCCCCAAAAGGGGCGTCCCTATTGGGCAAAGCATTTGACCAAAAGTCATTTTAGTGTTATAATCTATTTAGTTTAAATTTTATTAAGGCTTATTGCCTTAAAGAACGAAGGTTAATATGATGGATAAAAAAGAGAAAGAAAATAAATTAATGGAAAAAGCTTTAAAATTATTTACTGAAAAAGGCGTAAATAACACTTCTATTCAAGATATTGCTGATGAAGCGGGTGTTGGTAAAGGTACTTTTTACTTGTATTTTAAAGATAAATATGATATTAGAGATAAAGTTATTGCAAGTTGTTCTAATAAGCTGTTTTCTGATGCTTTAGATGCTTTAAACAATAGCTATATACAAAATTTTGAAGATCAAATTATATTTGTAATTAATCATATATTAGATGAATTAAATAAAAATAAGGTCTTGTTAAAATTAATATCCAAGAATCTATCTTTTGGATTATTCAACAACACCATATCAAATTTGTCGAATCTATCTAATATAAATAATGATACTTCGACACTATATGAAAAATTCGTAAATCGTGTTAATGAAAATAATGTTAATTTGAAGAACCCAAAGGTTACACTATTTACAATTATTGAACTTGTTAGCTCGACAGGATTTAATTCTATATTGTATTCAGAGCCACTACCACTAGACGAATACAAGCCATATCTGTACTCAATTATAAGAAGAATATTAAAAGAGAATATTTAAACAAAAAAATGACTAAGTCGTATTTTGTACTTACGAATTAGTCATTTTATTTATGGTAAATGTAAAATCTATTCAAATAAATCTGAATGTGTGCCTGTTCTAAATGCGGTTAATATTAATTGACTATTATCAATCTTATATATTAGTAGCCAGTCCGGCTGAATATGACATTCCCTATATCCGTTTATATTCTCCAATCAAATAATGATCCTTATACTTATCTGGTAGACTTTCATTATTAGCTAATATACTAACAACTTCATGTAACAGTGCAAGATTTAACCCACGTTTTTTCATCAATTTATAATCTTTTTTGAACAAATTACTGTATTTTACAATTAGCAAATTTATCAATCCTCTTTCTCTAGGTCTTTCCACATTTCCTCTAAATTAGTATAACCTTTACTCAATCCAATTCCTTTTTCTGTTTCTTCCATTGCCTTTTTAGTTTCAGCATTTAGTCTTGGTATTTTTACTTCAAACGGAATACTTTCGGTTAAAATGATTTGTCTTAATAACATATTGATAACATTGGTAAAATTTGTTCCTAAATACTCAAGAGTTTCTTTTGCTTGTTCCTTTACTTTTTCATCTACATTTACGTTTATTGTAGCCATATAACCACCTCCACAATATATTATATACATATAATAACATATTATGTGCATAATTGCAATATATTCAATCATTTTTTCAAAAATTACGCTTTCTATTGCAAATTATGTAAATTGGTATTATAATGTATAATCGTTAATAAGAAAGGATTGCAATTTATAATGAATAATTACTTAGATTTAAAAAATATAAAAGCTTTTTCTGAATATTCAAAATTAGAAGAAGCGGGGCAAATCATCAGAAATGGTGGTCTCGTTCTGTTCCCTACCGAAACTGTTTATGGACTTGGAGCAAATGGACTCAATTCAGAAGCGGTCAAGAATATTTACGTAGCTAAAGGACGTAGCTCGGATAACCCATTAATTTTACATATTTCTGATATTGAGATGCTTGGCAAAATTGCAAAAGATATCTCTGACGTCGAATTCAAATTGATGAATGCCTTCTGGCCAGGTCCATTCACAATAATTCTTAACAAGACTGATGCAGTGCCTTCTGTTGTAGCTGGAGGTTTAGATACCGTTGGTGTTCGTATGCCAAATAATGAGATTGCCAAAAATTTAATAAAATATGCTGATGTTCCGATTGCTGCACCAAGTGCTAATATCTCTGGAAGACCTAGTGGTACAAATGTTGAAGATATTGACCAAGAGCTTAAAGATAGAGTTGACTATATAATTGATGGTGGAGAGTGCCAGATTGGAGTTGAATCTACTGTAGTAAGGGTTATTGATGGCATTCCACATATTCTAAGACCCGGAAAAATCACAGCCGAAGAAATTAAGGAAGTTGCTGGCAGTGTTATAATAGATAAACACATTTTAGGGAAATTAGATGCAAACGAAAAAGTTATGTCTCCAGGAATGAAATATAAGCATTACGCTCCCAACACAAAATGTGTATTAGTATACAACGATGATAAGGAAATTCTACGTGCAAATATTTGTAAAACAGTCGGAGATTGTTATACATCTAACAAAGTACCACTTGTAATATGCTTAGATGAAAATGCAGAATTCTTAAAAAATATGTATCAAAATTTACAAATATTTAATCTCGGCTCTTCGCTTGACGAAATGTCTAAAAACATATTCACAGATTTGCGAAAAGCCGATAAAACTAACGCAGATTTAATCATAATACAAGGAGTCTCAACAGATGGATTAGGCCTTGCTATAATGAATAGATTATTACGAGCTTGTAATTTTAATATTATTAGATAAAAAATTTCTCAATACTTAATGTAGAAAGAGTATATAGAATAATTTGTGTAAAATTATTCTATATACTCAAATCGTCACTTTTCTTTCTATAATTTAATTGTTATTTAATTATTTGTTTTACTTCCTCAGTGCTTATATTTACAATTTCAGCTATTTTTTCAATTGGAGTATTTAAAGAATGAAGTTTTTTTACAATTTCTACTTCTTTTTCTTTTCTGCCACGTGCTTCGCCTTCTTTTTTTCCAAGTTCTCTGTTTGTTTTCATCTCAACATTGTATCTCATTATACTCCATTCACGTTCTTCATATTTAGCTATTTCATCTGGATCTTTGCTTAATTTATCTAATTCTTTTACTGTTTTGTCTATTTCTTCATTTTCCTTCGCCGACATTTCTACCTTCTCCTCCTTACTTCCATCTATCAACCACAGCCATTGCTCTAGCTTTGTGTTGCAATCTGGGTTTTTCTCTTTAAATTTTGGTAATTCTATAAAGTGCATTTCAAATGTATTTGTTGCTTCTTCCTCTTCCTTGTTGTAGCCCATATCAACAAATTCAGTTGGTCTTGTATCCTCATATTTCATTCGTGCTATTGAATGATATGAATTTCTCTCTAAATAATTATATTTCAATATGTTTATTGTTATTATCTTTTTTAAT